>Ga0272441_10008652_pt1 | contig 16059 bp, 16 predicted proteins | sample SSMProp6N_FD_193582 | JGI IMG/M metagenome (GOLD analysis project Ga0272441, IMG submission 193582) | Marine sediment archaeal communities from Little Sippewissett salt marsh, Falmouth, MA, United States - SSM-Prop-6N | ecosystem: Environmental > Aquatic > Marine > Wetlands > Sediment ... | reverse complement strand
GCTGCCGGAGCCCAATCTTGTGCCCGCCGAGCCTTCGCTGCGGGTGGTGACCTATAACATCAACTGGGGCGGGCCAAACCCGGGGCAGGTGGCGGCATTCCTTCTCGAGGCCGACGCGGATGTCGTGTGTTTGCAGGAGACCCACAGGCAGTGGGAGGCGTTTCTCAAGCGTCATCTTGCCGTCGCCTATCCGCACAGTGTGTTCCACTCCTCGGGCGGTGCGGGAGGCATCGCCTTCATGTCCAAGCGTCCATTAAGCAACGTCAGGGTCTTGAGCGCGGACGCCGGCTGGTTTCCCGGCCTCATTGCGGACGTGCCGACCGACATCGGTCCCGTGCAGGTTCTCAATGTCCACCTGAGACCGCCCCTCTCCGAGACCGGCTCCGCAACGGTCTCGGCCTACTACCAGACCCCGCAGGTTCACCGCAAGGAACTTGCCGGTTTTCTTCAAGCGGCCGATCCCAATGCCCCGTTGATTATTGCCGGCGACTTCAACGAGAATGAACGGCGCGCTGCATTGAAAGGGCTCCTGGAGAGCGGTTTTTGCGACGCACTCTCTTTGTTCGATACCCGATCGAAGACGTGGCGCTGGCGAGTGTTTCCCGGACTCACGCTGAAGAACCGATACGATCATATCCTCTTCAGCAGGCACTTTCGCTGCACCGGCGCTCGGGTGGTTGACGTGCGTGCAAGCGATCATCGCCCCGTGCTCGCGGTTCTCGTAAGCAACAAGAAATCGGCGAGACCGTCTCCTCCGGGAAGCGTCCCGAAGGCCGGGGAGTAGGCACGCCTCAAGCGATTCCGGCTTTGACGTCTTTGGAAGATGCGGCATCGGTCTCGGGATCGTAGATGAACCCGCGATGGGACGCCGGCGCCGGCTTGGCGGGGAGAGACCAGGGTTTCGCGGTGCTGAAGACGGGCTTCGCGCGGAACGTGTTGTTCACCCGTTCCGCCTTCTCCATGTGCTTCATACAGCCGATGATGCAGCCGCGCGCGCCGCAGAACGCCGGAACGCCGAAGCGTGAGATGGCGTTAAAGTAAGGAATGGAGGTAAAGACCGACCAACCGATGTCCCATGCCTCCCTCCACGTGACCTCCTGCTCTCCGATGGGAAGGTACAGGCCGGGATATTGCTTGGCGAGGAATTGTCCGTTTTTCCTGTTCAGCCCGAAGTGCGTGAGTTTGCACCTTCCCAGGTTAATGTCCGCCCACTCGATCTTGTTTCCTTCCACCTCAATGGACACGGATTTGTCGCCGGGGATGGCGCCCGCCGGGCACTCGGCCACGCACCGTTTGCATCGGTCGCACAAGTGTCCGACGCGGATCGGGTCGGGGTCCAGCTCCGCCTCGGTGAGAATGACGGTCAGGCGTTGGCGCGGGCCGAACTCCTCGGTCAGGAACACCTTCGACCATCCGATCTCGCCGAGTCCCGCGAGCGTTGCCGCAATCCTCAGGTGCATGATCACGTCACGCCGGGGGCGTCCGGGCGCGGGCGCGGGGCCGCGCGGTCCCCATTCGCGATTCGTTGCCGCCATGCCGGGGTTCGCCGCCTCGTAGCCGTGGTCCTCGATGAAGCGGCTGATCTTGTAAGCGGCGTCGAACAGCCTGCCGCTGAGGCGCATGTAGCCGAAGACGCTGTACGACGGCCAGTGCGTCCCCTCGTCAATGCCGCGGTAGCAGCCCCGAAGGATGCGGCTGGCGATGACGATGACCGAACGCGCGCGCGGCATGATCTGAAGAGGATGCATGTCCTTCGGCGCGTCCTTGAAGCGCTCGATGTTCGCAATGCCGATCTTGTCCACCTTCGCGACGTTCAGCGCGAAGTCTTTCAGCGTCTTGCTGGTAAGCATAAGTTTGCCTCTTTTGGGTTCGAGGGAAGACTCTCTCAACTCGCGGGCTGTTCGCGGAATTTCTTGTGGAATTTCCTCTGGAGCCTTCCTTCATCTTCGAGATGCGCCACGCACGCCCGGCCGCACGCCGCGCCGATTCGCCACGGCTCCGCCTGGCTGGAGTAGGGGCGCGGGATCGTGCCGGTCTCGCAGATTTGGCAGCTTTCCATGCGCAACGCGTAACACTTGGCTTCGCCGTTCGTCAGCGGCATGGCCACGATGCGGTCGGGGTCCAGCGCCCTGGCCGGACAGGCGGCGACGCACGCGCCGCAATCGTCGCAGATCTTTCCCGCGAAGGGCGCATCAGGCGTCAAGGCGAGGCCGGTGACGATAGCCGTGAATATCTGGCGCGGTCCGAACTCGGGCGTCAGAAAAAACTTCCCGCGTCCGATCTCTCCCAGTCCCGCCGCATGCGCGGCAAATTCCATTTCCAGAATGACGTTCGGCTCGGGTTTGTCCGGATGAACGCGCACGCCCTGGCCGCGGAAATCGCGCGAGTGGGAATAGAGCGGAACCGACTCCCATCCTTCCGACTCCAACACGCGGCAGAGTTGATACGTGGTTTCGACGCAAATGGTCTCCGCCGGGTTGGCGACTTCGAGCGTCTGCCAGGCCGTCCCTTCCTCGACGCCGCGCAAGGCGCCGCGCGGGATGCGAAAGCCCAAAACAATCACTGACTGCGCGTCTGGCTTCACATACTTCGGGTTCGCCTCCGGCGGCAGCGTGGAAAAGCGGTCTATCCCCGCGATGCCGACCAGGTCGGCGCCGTTACCGAGCGCCGCTTCCTTTACCGCATTACTGTCCAGCATGTTTCGTCTTCCTCCTCGCATGAACTCGTTTCGACGCCGCTTGGGCTGAGTTTCCATCCGACCGCGCTTCGGTCTCTTCTCCGGCATATCCCAACTCGCGGGACACCAGGCGTCCGGCTTCCCGAACCGCCGCGATCAATCGCTCGCGATGCCGGTGTCCCGAAAGACGCCCGACGGAGTTCGCCCCCACGGCCGCCGCGACAACGCCGTGTGCATCGCGAACCGGCGCCGCGACGCTTCCCGAGTCGTTTCCGGCGGACATGAAACAGGTGTTCTCGTTGCGAACCGACGAGAGCACGGATTTCCATTCGCGCGCGTTCCGGGGCGCTGACTTATTTGTCCCCCGCTCTTGCCTTGAATAGGAGCGGATATATGCCGGCCAGTCTTCTTCCCGGCCGCAAGCGACCAGCAGCCGGCCCGTTGCCAGGTTGAGCGGAGATGGAAACGCCTGATTGACCGCCGGGCAAGTAAGTCCGTCGGCGCTGGCGGTCGTGGCGATCATGATCAGCCGCTTGCCGGAAAGAACGCTCGTCACGGCGGATTCTCCCGTTTCCCGCGTGATCTTCTCGAGGTGGGGCTGAGCGATCCGGGCGAGATCCAGCAGCGGGTCGCTCCGGCTCGTCAGCGCCGCCAGCGCGGGACCCAGCCTGTAGGTGCCTCGCTCGTTGAGCACGTAATTCCTCGCCAGAAAAACCGTCAGAAGATTGTGCGTTGTCGCCACGTGGAGCCCCACCTCCGCAGCCAGTTCGGTCACGCCGACCCCGTCATGCCGCGACAGCGCTTCGAGGATGTCCATCGCCCGGTCCAGACACTGCACGCGAGATTTCGCTTCCTTCATGCTTTGCTCCTTTTGCACAATATACTAGCTATTATCACATAATGCAATCATGCTGTCAAACTATTCCCCGGCCTGACTCGTTCGCACAGGTTTTGACCTCACATTCCCTCCATGCGATAATCTTGCGTAGGTGCGCTAACGAAAGAAAGGAGCGAAGAATCATGGAACCGACAGCTTTTCGCCTCGCGCCGCTGAGCATTGCCTGTCCGCGCATTTCGACGCCCGTGATTGACGGATGCATCGAAGAGGACGAGTGGAAGGGAGCTTCTCGAGTGACCCGTTTCGCGCGGGAGGACGGCGAGGCCGCCCTGGCCCGAACGACCGTATGGGTCGCGTGCGACGCGGGCTATCTCTATCTCGCCTGCCGATGCGAGGAGCGAAACACCGACGCGCTTCGGCAAACCGGGTCGGCGGCTTTCCGCGGGCTCGAATCCCGAGACCACGTAGATATCTACTTAAACCCGGAGCACGACCACGTCTCATACCGCCGATATGTTGTGGGACCGTTCGAGCAGACCCAGTCCGCGCGCGGAAGCTATCGGGTCGGCTGGCGCGCCGGTCCGGGCAGCCGGTGGTTCCACGTCGAGGAGCAGGCGCGGCTCCACCCGATGTACATTCGATACGCTTCGGCGATAGACGACGGCGAGGCGTGGTCCTTCGAGATGGCCATCCCCTTCGAAAGCCTCGAGACCGAGCCGCCCGGACCCGGCGCCGTATTCGGCCTGAACGTCGTGCGCTACACGGCATGGCCCGTCTACCAGGGGCCCCCGACCCCGCAACCGTATCCTCGGCCCAATATGGTCCCGGCGGAATGTTCGGCCGTCGCGGCGCTGCCGGGTTACTGCTACTACAATCCCCTGACCTACGCCGACCTGATCTTCGACGACCGGCCCGTTGAGCTTCGCGAAGCGGACTTCGGGGTGCCGCATTTCGGATTTAACAAAACGGTCGCGCGTTTCGGCGCCGCGGACGTCTCCAGTCTCGCTCTTTCCGCCAGGGTGCGTCCAAAGCGTGGGACGCGCGCCCTTGACCCGGAGAAGGAACATCCGCTGACGCCGCAAGGCGAAAGCGAGGCCGTCGGCGAATTCACGTGGAAGGCGGAACACCGGGACGACACGAACGTGCTCGAATTGACGGTGAAGGACCGCGAGAGCGGCCTGGCCCGCTGGCGCGGGACGTACGAATTCGGCTGGGAGAGCGGGGCGATGCCGCTCTATTATCTCCGCAAAGGCGAAACCGACGGTCCCGTCGTCGCGCCCGATCCGTCCGATCCCGATTTCCTCGTCAAGAAGGCCTGCTGGATCGCCGCGCGACAAGACCGTTTCCACAGGCGCAACACCGCCAACGGCGCGCCGTCGGACTTCACGTTGGAAAGCTCGGACAAATCCGTGCGTTTCAACCTGATGGACCCCGCGTCTCTTGACGACATGGCGCAATACGTGTACGACGCGTACGACAACGACGGGGATCGGCTTCTGGGCATGCTGTTCTTCGCGGGGCAGCCCGCACTGATCCGCGCGCACCCGGCGTACGACTGGCGCACGTCGGACCGGCTGGAAAACATGACACTCCTTCGTTTCGGGAGCGGATACTGCGGCCACATGGCGCGCGTGATGGCGCTGATCCTGAACAAGATGCCGTGCGAAGAAACAGGTCAGCCTCACCGCGCGAGAAAATTCGGCATCGGCGGGCACGGCCTTGTGTTCGTGGAGTACCGCGGCGACTACGCCATTCTCGACTCCAAGCACGTGACGCTCTACTATCGGCTCGACAACACGGACCTGGCGACCCTGAAGGAACTGCGCGAGCAACCGGAAATCGGCCGCCGCGCGTATCCTTTCGAAATGCCCGCACTGATGACCTTCAACCGCGACCACATTCCCCAATCTCCCTGCGAGACTCTCGACGGGCGGGGGCTTGTTTGGCCGTAGGAGTGGCTGCATCGCGAGAGACGCCGACGAATGACGTCAATGGCGTAGCGCTTCGAAATGCGTCCCGTGGTTTTGTTGGCACTCGGGAGCCGAAAGCGAACGGCGCACCGGAACCGCCAAGCGTCGAGGGTCGAACGGCAGGCGCCTGAGCTACTCTTCCTTTTCGACCTTGGTCATGGGCCCGCCGCAACAGATGAGTTGTCCTCCGCCCACCTTCTTGACCTCGACAACATTGCCGCAGATCTCGCAGCGCCAGATTTCGCCAGTCTGTTTCACGCAACTCATGCGTTGTCTCTCGCCTTCATTGCACAGGGGTCATACCGTTCCAGCCGGTGAGGGTCGGGCACGGCACCGGCCCCCATCGGCTGGCCTTGATGCGCTTTACGTCCTGCTGAATGTTTTCAGGAATGCAAAAACTTCGAGACAAAGGGCGACTCGCCAACCACGCGGCGGCGGAAATGCCCTGACGGGCCGTGCGCCAGGAATTCGGCGAACCATGCCTCGTGCTCGATCTCTTCGTTGAGAATCGCGAGGACCAGATCGTAAGTCCGGTGGTCCTTGCCCATCGTGATGTTGCAGAGATGGGTGTAGCCGTTGACCGCGCACTGCTCGGCCTTCAGCAAGACCTGCACGATGGCCTTGATGTCCGTGAGATCCTTCGGCAGATGCGCGGGGGGGCAGGCCGACATGTCATGGAACGCCTTCATGTCGTCGGGCAGGCAGCCGCCCAGTTCATAGATGCGCGGCACGAGCACCTCGAAATGGTTCCGATCTTCAATGCGCGCGTCCTCCGCAATCTCTTTCAGTCCCTCGCCCTCCATTCCAATCAGGTTTATGCGGAGTATGGTGTAGTAGTAGAACGTCGTCAGTTCAGCGGCGGCGTTGCTGACAAGAAGGTTCACGAGTTCTTCGACGTTCACCCCCGCCTTTTTGACGAGTTGCCTGGATACGAGTTCCATTTTCGGTCTCCTTGCGAAGGTTGACGCTCAACCGTCAACGAAAACGTTACAAGAGAACGGGTGCGGATTTTGTCCCGAGGTCATTGTGCTCCATCACCACCCCCTTTCGTGGCCCGAAACGCCTTGCCCGGCCCGTGACACGGACCATGCTTTGGTTGGACCGGACGCTCTTGCCCGAATTTCCCCACTGCAATACGACACTCCTTCCATCCATGCTATCACGAACGGGGGCCGAATCAAGATTCCGCGAACATCTTTTCTTGGCGAAATTCCGAAGCGGGGGCGAGAACACGAGGAAACAAGAGGGACGTTTCCCCGCTAAAGAAGACCGCCGCACCTTGTTAAGGGCGCGGCGGTTGTGTTTTTGGGTGAGGGGTGCGGCGGCGTCAGTTGGATGCGGCCGCGGTGACGTTCACTTTGCGTCCGGCGAATTCCACGACGCCGTCGGAAAGGGCGAAGAGGGTGTAGTCCTTGCCGACGCCGACGTTCCGCCCGGCCCTGAATTTGGTGCCGCACTGCCGGACGATGATACTGCCGCTGCGGACGGTCTGCCCGCTGAAGCGCTTCACGCCACGGTGCTGGGGATTGCTGTCGCGGCCGTTGCGGGACGAGCCGCCGCCTTTTTTGTGTGCCATGGAACGTTCCTCTGTTTACGCCGTCTGGGGGACGACAATTTCGGTGATGCGAACGCGCAGGTAACGCTGGCGATGACCGATCTTCTTCGAGGAGTTGGCCTTCCGGCGGCGGAATTTGTACGAAACGACTTTCCGCGCCTTCACTTCGTCCTCGACCGCGCCGCGAACCTTGGCGTCGGGCAGGTAGGGCGCGCCGACTCGCGCACCGTCTTCCAACCCGCAGAAGAGCACCTTGTCGAACTCCACGACGTCGCCGACGGCCGCCTGGCGAAGGTCCACGTCAATGCATTCGCCCTCGACGACCTTGAATTGCGTTCCGCTGTCCTCGATCACCGCGTACATCGTTTTTCCTCTGATATCCTTGCGAAATCGGGAGTTACAGATCAGTTTTTATAGCATTTAACGTCCACGTTGTCAATGATCCCGTCGTCGGAGGGGGCCAACACCACGCGGCCGCCCCACGTGCGTTCCAGGTCCACGATCTCCTCGCGCCGCTCGTTCTGGAACCGGATGAGCATGTCGGGGTGCATGCGGACCTCGACGCGTTTCCACTTCCCCTCGGCGACGTGGCCGCGGATGCGGCGGAGGGTCTCCAGGATGGCGCTCTCGGGGTTCCGTATCAAGCCCTTGCCCTTGCAGACGGGACACGTCTTGTAATCGGTGAACTCCACGTTCCGCCGGGTGCGCTGGCGGGTCATCTCGATAATGCCGAAGCGGGACATGCGAAGCATCTTGGCGCGGGCGCGATCGCCCTTGAGCGTCTGCCACAGCGCGCGTTCGACCTGGCGCTTGTGGTTCTCGTCCCGCATGTCTATGAAATCGCAGATGATCAGCCCGCCCAGGTCGCGCAGGCGAATCTGCCGCCCGATGACCGGCGCGGCCGCCATGTTGATGCGGAAGGCCGTGTCTTCGGCGTTGGCCTCACGCTTGAAGCGGCCGGAGTTGACGTCAATGGCCACGAGGGCCTCGGTCTGTTCGATCACCACCGACCCCCCGCCCTCCAGGGGCACGCGGTTCCGGTGAATGACGGCGATCTGATCCTCCACGTGGTAGCGTGTGAAGAGCGGGAGGGAATCCTTGTAGAGCTGGACGACCTTTCGGCTGGAAGGCATGGTCAGCTTCATGAACTCGCGGATGCGTTCGTACACCTCCTTGGAGTCCACGTAGATTTTCTCGATTTGCGAAGAGAACACGTCGCGGACGACGCGGATGACCAAGTCCCGCTCTTCGTACAGAAGCGTCGGCCCGGAGGCCCGTTTCGCCCGCTTCTGGATGCCGACCCAGAGACGAAGCAGGTAATTGAGATCCTTCTGAATCTCGCGCCGGCCCTTGCCCGCGGCGGCGGTGCGGACGATGACGCCCGTGTCCTCGGGCGGGTTGAGGGCTTCGAGCACTTTGCGCACTTCCTGGCGCTCGTCCTCGTCGGCGATCTTCCGCGAGACGCCGTGACGCTTGATCTGCGGCATCAGCACCAGGTAGCGGCCGGGCAGGCTGAGAAAGGTGGTGACGGCGGGGGCCTTGTTTCGGATGCCCTCCTTCGTGACCTGCACGATGATTTCCTGTCCCTCTTTCAGGACGCGGCCGATGGACATGTCCGACTTGTCCCGCCGCCGCGCCATCCGCTTGTCCTGGTACCATTTCGAGCACACGTCGCTCAGGTGCAGGAACCCCTGCCGCTGCCCGCCGAAGTTCACGAACGCGGCCTGAAGGCTTTGCTCCACGGCGACGACCTTGGCCTTGTAGATGTTCCCCACGATTTGTTCGTGTCCGGCGCGTTCCGTGTAGTAATTGTCCAGATTGCCGCCATCTATGATGGCAATGCGGCTTTCTTCCCCTTGCGCGACATTGACGAGTATGACCTTGCCCATGCGAAATCCTTCCTGTGGGTCAGGTTCTTGCGAGGAGGGGCGGACCCGTTTCGCGGGTTCGGGCGAGCTTCGCTTCAATCGGCGAGTTCGACGTGCGTGCGCGCGACGGCGAACGACGCCCGGCAGACCGCATCGTCGAAACCGAGCGCGCCCAGGATTTCTTCCGGGCGCGTGCTCCCTTTGGAGTCGGCCTTGACGCGCAGCGCGACCTTCTCGCCGCGGCGCGTCAGATCGAGGACGAAAGGACGGACATTAACCGATTTCTCCCGGCCTTTGCGAATGCGTTTTACCGGTATGTCCTCTCGCGCCAGAAGCGCCTTCAGCGATCCCTCGCTCAGGCGCGGATCCTTCGCCAACTCGGGCGCCGGCGCAATCTCGTACGTCGCCTCTTTTCCCTGAGCGGACTTGCCCGGATCGGCCACGCTCACCGACAGTAATTCCAAGCCGTTCGGAAGCTGCTCGCGCAGTCGGCGCTCGACCTCCGGAGGATACACCCAATCGGCCAATTCGAACTCCATGACCTCGTTCAGCCACTCCATGCCCACGCCCAAGGGCGTCGGGAAGGAAATGCGAGGCCGCGGGTTGAAGCCTTCAGACATCCGGAGCGGCATGCCGGTTCGCCGAAGCGCCCGCTCGAAGGAGCGCATCAGGTCGAGATGCGAAATCGCCTTCAGCTCACCCCTCTTCTGAAACCTGACTCTAATCCTTTGTATAAACATATCTTACGCACTAGCCCCTGCCGCGCGGCACGGGCGGCGTATGGGAAACTTCTATCGGAAAGCGAAGCGCAAACCGCGGGTCACGGACGGAAACGCCCCGGCGGCAACGCTCGAACTTACGAGGTTTGCGGACCGGCTCCAACTCGAATCCACTAAAGGATCTTCTAGAAGACGCGCGAAGGGCTGTCAAGGCTTCGACGGGACCTCTGTCGCGTCTTCCGGCGAGGGAATCGAGAGGGGCTTGCGCGACGCTTCCCCGACCGGGTTGTCGGGAATTCCGACAAGATCCGAAATCTTCAGGGGAATGCCGAAGAGCGAATCGCGCGATTCGCCCCGGAAAGATCCGGCGACAGCGGCGGCGAATGGCCGGGGCGGATTGTCGAGGAAGAGAATCCGCGTGCGCGCAAGCTGCGCCCAGGGATTGTCTTGGTTTCCCGCGGCCAGGGCAGCATAGTCCCGGCGGGCTGAGTCCATGTCGCCCGTCATTTCGCGGCAGCGCGCGATATCCCAACGGGCCTGGTCCCTGGCGTTGCCCGACGCTCCGGCAAGAATCTTCTCATATTCGACGATCGCTTCGGAGTAGTCGCCCGCCGACTCCAGCGACCCGGCGAGGGCGCGGGCGGCGAGGTCCCGGAGCCCCGCGGGCGCGGAGCGCATCTCGACGACCCGCCTGAAGTAATCCTGCGCGCCCGGCTCGTCGAGGGCGGCGAGCATCTGCCCCGCGAGCATAAGGGCCGACGGAGCGGCGTCCGAACGGGCATAGTCTATCGCCAGCGCGTCGCAATGGTCGGCGAGTTGAAGTGCGAGTTCCCGGCGTTTTTCGCTGTCTGCGGCGGGAATGTCGCGCGCCTCCTTTTGAATTTCCGCCAGCGCGTCGCGCGCCTCGAGGGCCATACGCCCGCGCTCCGTGATTACCCAGACGACGGCCGCCGCCACGGCGAGAACGGCCGCCGTGCCGATGAGCACGTGCAGAAGGTTTTCGCGAACCCAGCGGAGTGTAATCCCCACGGCGTCGGCGTATGCGTCATGTTTCAGGCGATGTCGTTCCGCGGATTTCACGTGCGCGATCTCTTCAGAAAAAACTATCTTCGGCCGCGCCGACGACGGCGGTCGAAGATGCGTTCGGCATTGACGAAAAGGGCGGTGACCTCGTCGGGCGTCAGTCCCGCGCCGAGGGCGATTCGCTCGGCCAGGGCGCGCGTGGGATATTCCCCCGGCCCGTGGCCGTCGCTCCCGAAGACCAGTTTCGCGCCCGTTGTCCGGGCCGCGATGCAGACGTGGCCGTTGGTCAGCGAGTGGCCTCTTCGAGCCGAAATTTCCAGGGCCACGCCCTTGCGCGCGGCCAACTCGGCGTCCTCGCGGGCGATGAGACCCGGGTGCGCGAGCACGTCCACGCCGGCCTCGATAAACGCCCGGTTCGTTCCCGGCGCGATCGGCTCGACGAGTGTTTCGCCGTGTCCGAGCACGATGTCGGCGCCGGCCTTCCGCGCGAGCGAAACCGCGCGCGCGATCAGTTCCGGCGGCACGTGCGTAATCTCCGCACCCGGCTTCACGCGGACCGGGCTCTTGCCGCGCAGCGCGCGGCACATGCGTACGATTTGCGGTATGACGGTCTCCGCGTTGCTGAAACCGATGTGATCCGTGATGACGAGGCGCGAATAGCCTTGTATCTCACACCGACGGACCAGCTCGTCGGGCAGATATTGCCCGTCGGACAACAGCGAATGCGTATGGAGGTCAATCATGCCTTCCACTCGCGGACCCTCAATACCTTCCGGTCAGTTGCGGGTGCCTACCGGGCAAGCTCACCCACGATGGGTTTCGCGTACTCGACGAACGCTTCGGTCACGCCGTTGCCCTCGTCGTTAAAGAACTCCTTTGGCATGGTCCGCTCCTTGCCCGCGACGGCTTCGAGCGAGACCAATTCGGTATAAGACCGATACTTCCCGCCGCGGTCGGCGCGAAGCGCCACGGAACCGTCGGTATCTTCCTCGACGGCGAGCTTAACGGCCGCGCGGCCGACCATCTCGGCCTCCTCGGCGTCCACGGGGGAAATGTCGCCGGCATAGGAGCGCTGCAGGTAACCGAAGGTGTCGGCACGGCAGCGCACCGCCTTGCCGTACCGCTTGTAGCCGGCGATCTTCACGGCCGCGGCAAGGACGTCGGCCAATGTGCCCGTGCCGGAAAGCTGCACGTTTCCGAACGCGTCCTTCTTCGGACCGCCCGTGGCTTCCTCGATGCCGGCCATCGCCTCGATGGTGCGCATGATCGGCGCGTACGGCTCCCGGGTCAGTTCCTTGCGGATGAACTCGGACGCGATGAATTCCACCTGGTCCGGCCCGTGCAGCCCCTCGCTGACGGCCGCGACCGCGTAGCCGTTCTTTTCGTACGCGCTCAGGATTTCCTCGATGAGGTCTTCGAGGCTCTTGGCGAACTCCGGGAAGTAGAGCAGGTGGGGGCCGTCGCCCTCGCTTCGTCGGCCGAGCGCCGTCGCGGCGGTCAACCAGCCGGCCTTGCGGCCCATAATGATATCGATCTTGATGCCCGGCAGGGATTTCACGTCAAGCTCGTCGCCGATCAGGGCGTTCGCGACGAACCGCGCGGCCGATCCGTAGCCGGGGGTGTGGTCGCTCTCGACGAGGTCGTTATCAATCGTCTTCGGGCAGTGGAAGCAGCGCAGCTCGTAGCCCGCGTTTTTGGCCTCGCGGTTGATGATGGACGTGGCCTCGGCCGTATCGTTGCCGCCGATATAAAAGAAGTAATGCGCCTCCTGTCCGCGGAACACGCTGAAGGCTTTCTCGCAATCGGCCTGATTCGGCTTGTGGCGGGTCGAGCCGACCATGGCGCCCGGTAGCATGGCGTGCGTGGACACCGGAGGCGACCCGGGCGTCAAGGCGACGAAATCCTCCTTCAACACGCCCGTAATGCCGTGGCGCGCGGCCAGAACTTCCACCCCGTTCCGGGCGGCCTCGTCAACGATGCCGAACAGACTGCGATTGATGACGCGCGTTGGGCCTCCGCCCATGGCCACGATGGCTCGCTTCATACGGCTGCTCCTCCGATCCTTTCTTAAGACTCCGGCGATAACCTGCAAGACGTGCAAAATACCGTTCCACGGCCCGATTGTCAACGTTGAGGCAGGTCCGTGCGCTTGCGCCAAGCCGTTATGTTCCATAGAATATAACGCTATTGACCGCCGCATAAGTAATGTCCGCATCGTGCGGGCGATCGGCCCGAAGGGCCGCGGCACGCGTCATGCGACGACAGGACATTATTTGCCCATGCTGGGGAGAATACGCGCGGCGGCGTTTCCCTTCGCATCCCGCATGAGGACGTGCTCTCCATGATTCCATTCGAAGAAGCCTATCACATCGTTCTGGACAATCTGCCCGCGCCCCGGCCCGTCGCCGCAGGCCTGGACGAAACCGTCGGACGCGTTCTCGCGCGGGACGTCGTCGCCGACCGTGACAACCCCCCGTTCAACCGCTCGGCCATGGACGGTTACGCGGTTCGCGCCGCCGATGTGGTCGAAACGCCGGTAACGCTTGAAATCGTCGAAAACATCCCGGCGGGCCGCATGCCCACGCGCCGCGTCGGGACGGGCCAATGCGCGAAGATCATGACCGGCGCCCCCGTTCCCGAAGGCGCCGACGCGGTCGTGATGGTCGAACACACCGAGGCCGCGGGCGACGGCAACGTGAGCATCGGCAAGGCGGTTTCGGCGGGAGCCAATATCTGTCCGCTCGGAGAAAACTTCCGCCGGGGCGACACGGTACTCCGCGCCGGGACGCCGATTGGCGCCGCCCAGGTCGCCGTGATGGCCGCCGTCGGCATCGTCGAGACGTCCGTTTTCGCGGCGCCGTCCGTCGCGGTGTTTTCCACGGGATCGGAAATCGTCCCGGCGAACGCCCCGCTCGGCCCGGGGCAGGCGCGCGACTGCAACAGCCACGCCCTCCCCGCCCGGCTGGCGCTCGAAGGCATTCGGGCCGAGCGACGCGGCATCGTTCCCGACGACCGCGAGGCCGTGTCCAAGGCCGTCGCGGAGAGTCTCGGGGCGGATGTGCTCATTCTTTCCGGCGGCGCGTCCATGGGCGACTATGACCTGGTTCCCGGGGTCCTGCGCGCGCTGGGCGTGCGGCTGTTCTTCGAGACGGTGGCCATGAAGCCCGGCAAGCCGACGGTCTTCGGCAGATACGGGAAGACCGTGGTGTTCGGACTGCCCGGGAATCCCGTCTCCGTGCAGGCGACGGCCGAACTCTTCGTCGTCCCCGCGCTGCGCCGGATGACGGGACATGCCGATGTCGGTCCGCGCGTCGTCCGCGCCGAACTGACCGGGCCGCTCAAGTCCAAGGGCGATCGCCGCAATCATCTTCCGGTCGTCCTCGCGCGAAAAGGCGAAGGCTGGGCCGCCGCGCCGGTCGCGTATCACGGGTCCGGTGACATGCGCGGCCTCGCCCGAGGCAACGCGCTCGCCGTGCTTCCCATCGGCGTGAAGCGGTTCGACGCAGGCCGGGTCGTGGAGGTCGTTCTTCTCGACGGAAAGGAACCGTGGTGAACGCCGCCCGCTACGCGCGCATCTCCGTCACGGAGCGCTGCAATCTCCGTTGCATCTATTGCGTGGGAACGGACGGCCGCGCGGCATGCGACGATTGCCGCGATTTGCCCTTCGAATGGTTCGAGCGTTTCGTCCGAGTCGCCGCCGGGTGCGGCATCGAGAAATTCCGGCTCACCGGGGGCGAGCCATTGCTGCATCCGCGCCTTGCCGATATGGTTCGCCTGCTGGCGAAGGACCTGCGCGTCGCCCGCCTGGGTCTGACCACGAACGGCATTCTCCTGGAAAGGGCGGCCGAGAACCTGTATGACGCAGGCCTCGAAAGCGTGAATGTGTCTTTGCCCTCCCTCGACTCGGACATGTTCGCGAGCATTACGGGCGCGGCCGGGTTGGAGGCCGTGCTGCGGGGGATCGACAAGGCCCTCGATTCGGGCTACGAGCCGGTAAAAGTAAACGTCGTTGTCATGCGCGGCGTGAACGACGCGGAGGTGGCGCACCTCGCGGCGCTCGCCGCCGAGCGCCCGGTCGAGGTGCGCTTCATCGAGTATATGCCCTTTGCCGAAAACGCTTCGGAACGCGCCGCCGCCCATCCGGAGAAACCCGTGAGGAGCCGGTTTTTCGTCTCGATGGACGAGGTCGCCGGCCGCATCGCGCCCACGGCCGACCTTGCGCCTACGGCGATCGGACCGCCCCTCTCCGCGGCCCGGGTCTTCACGGTCGCGGGCTGGGCGGGCCGGGTGGGGTTCATCGCGCCGATCTCCAGGCCCTTCTGCGCGGGGTGCTCGCGCGTGCGCCTGACCGCGCGCGGGCGGTTGCGGGCGTGCCTGATCGAGGGCGGCGAGATTGACGTCTCGCGCGAACTCGCGAACGGTTTGACGCCCGATGCCCTGTCCGGCATATTCCAAGACCTGATGGCCATGAAGCCCGCGCCGCACCGCGGTCGGTTCGCGGGCGCGATGAGTTGCATCGGAGGTTAGCCATGTCCCCGTCCGAAACGCGCATGATCGACGTCGGCGACAAGCCGGTCACGAAACGCCGCGCCGTCGCGCGGGGCGTCATCCGTCTCGGGGCGAAAACCCTGGGCATGATTCGCGACGGGAAAATGCCCAAGGGCGACGTGCTCGCCGCCGCCCGGGTGGCCGGCATCATGGCCGCGAAGCGCACCCCCGACCTCGTGCCCCTGTGCCACCCGATCCCCTTGAACCGGGTCGAAGTCGGGCTCGAATTCCTCGACGACGGAATCGAGATCGCCGCGACGGTGTCGGCCGAGGCGCGAACCGGCGTCGAGATGGAGGCGCTGACGGCCATTAGTGTCGCCGCGTTGACGGTCTACGACATGTGCAAGGCCGTCGAACCCGACGCGGTCATCGGCGACATCCGCCTCATCGAAAAGAGCGGCGGCAAGAGCGGCCGCGTGCGTCTCGAAGGGAATCGGTCATGAGAGGAGTCGTGGTTTCCGTTAACCGGTCGGAGACGAAAGGCGTCCGCAAGACGCCGGTTCCGGAGATCGAGATCCGCCCCGAGTGGGGCGTCGTCGGCGACGCGCACGCCGGCCCCGGCGACCGGCAGGTGAGCCTGCTTGCCGTCGAGACCGTCGCCCGGTGGAAAACGACCCTCGCCGAGAAGCGCGGGAAGGAATCCGGCGGGGCCGAACGGGCCAGACCCATGCCCGACATCGGCCCCGGCGCCTTCGCGGAAAACCTGACCACGCGCGGGATTGACTTGCCGCGCCTGCCGATCGGCACGCCTCTGCGCATCGGCGCCGATGTGCGGGGAAAAGTCTCGAAAATCGGGAAGGAAGAGCATCCCGACTCTTTCGTCCATAAGCAAATGGGCGCCTCCCTCATCCCGAAGGAAGG
>Ga0272441_10008651_pt1 | contig 16060 bp, 20 predicted proteins | sample SSMProp6N_FD_193582 | JGI IMG/M metagenome (GOLD analysis project Ga0272441, IMG submission 193582) | Marine sediment archaeal communities from Little Sippewissett salt marsh, Falmouth, MA, United States - SSM-Prop-6N | ecosystem: Environmental > Aquatic > Marine > Wetlands > Sediment ... | reverse complement strand
CACCTGGAATCATTATGTCGGCTCCCATACCACCAACATTATCATAAACATGGTTAGCAACAAAGTAGGTTGCTTTCGTATTCAGTATAATATTAGATAGATTATTTTTCTTTTTTGAAATGGTAAAATCTGCTTTATCATTTCCATGAAGAGCGTTGTCCATTGTTTTTGAAGTGACCAAAGATCCCCAGCTGTCTATAACAAATAAAACATTCTTCCTTTCGGGTTTTTCGATTTCATTACAAATAGTTACAATAATTCCAGTAACTTCTTCAATACCATTTTCTTGAAGTACCACTAACTTGTCTGGACTAATATCCACACCAATGGCTTGAGCAAACTGAAAACTAAACGCGCGTTCAGTATCAACAATACATACTTGCATTCCTCTTTTTTGAGCATTTTTTACCAAACCATATGCGACAAAAGATTTGCCTAACATGGATGGGGCGGAAATCATTGAAATTCGACCAATTGGAACCCCACCATCAACTTTTCCACTAAACAACAAGTTGAGTGCAATTACATTAGTTGATAAAAAATCGGTTTTTTCATCTTCTGTAAAAAGATAAGAAGATAATGATGGACTATCTTTGGTCTCCTTATCTTTTAATACAATATCGTACAAGCTTTTCATGCTTCCCCCTTTTTGACTTCAGACCCAATGAAGCCACTTTCATTCTCAAAAGCTAAAAATGTTTCTATTTCTTTCATAATTACATCACTCAAATTTGATTGACCATATTGTTTCTTTTCAATATAATATGTTTTTACACCTTTGTCAAGAAGTTCTTTAAGTTTCTCTCTTTCAATAACGATCGTCATACTACTTTTCTCCTTGTTAAAATTCCATAAAGTCTGAAAGTATGTTTTCTTCGATCTCTATTTCCCCCCAATTAAGTACGTTAAAAAATCGTTGAATTGCTCCTTGAAATACTTTTTGCCATTGTTCTTCTACATCTATACAAAATAAATTATCAAACTCTTTAGGCCACTCGTTAATAAACCCTATTATATTTTGATGAAGTTCATTCTTAGCTGGTGCCACATAGATATACTTCATCTTGGTTCCATTATTTACTGACATAAATGGGAAATGATGTTTAGCTACAATGAAGTTATAATTCATAGCCGCGCGCACATGAATTGGCAAACTTTTTGGATATGTAATATAGTTGTTCTTAATAAAGACTTCCGTTGGTTCGGACCATTTAGTATAGTCTTTTATTCCAGTTGGATTGGCAATATCGGTTGCATGAGCTTTTAAAAACTCATCATGAATAAATCGTAGTTTGTCCATCACGGCTGATTTATCTTTACCACGAACTTCAAAAATCTTTTCAACAACACCCATAATTCTTTCTCGACTAAACTGTGGAGTATCCGTTCGAACAACTTCAATGCCAGTAATAGAAATTTTGGGTTTTTCTATATATAATTTGTCTTCATCAGCAATAACTTCATCAGCATACTTCTTCTTTGCCAAGATGAACTTTTGAGTAATTATCTTTTCTCTCTTGAACTCAATCAACTGAGGAACTCCAAACTTCTTAGCATAAATGTTTAGAATTTTATCAAAGAAAGGCATGAAGAATTTATTTTCAAGATAGACTATCCAATCATAATATTCTTTATTACTATTTTTAAATTTTTCTTCAAGACCCATGTTTTTAACAATTTCTTCTAAACATAAATAATTGGAATCAGTATCAATTAAAATACAAACATCTTTTTCTAGTTGTTTCCACTTATGTTTATATTCTGGAAATATCTTAGAAGCAATTTTATGCCAATTATTTTTCATATATTCATTTAGTGTATTTGATAGATACCGAATTAAATCCTGTCCGCCCAATGTAACAGCAATTGCATTGTTGACATTAAAGAAATTAAAATATGCGTTACCCAACACACCATACATCGAATTGATTAAAATCTTACGAATCTGCTGTTGTGAGTCATAGTATTCAGCAGTTTCACCTTCTGATTGAACTTCTGATACCAATTTCTGAGGATATCTCTTAAGGCTTCTTCCCTTTGCAATTGCGTCAGCAACAAATCCTTTTTGTTTAAGAATTTTTCTATCTTCATAAATTGTTCCTACAAGTTCTGCTAAAACTCCTTTTTTATCTTTACGATAATATATTCCACCACATTCATAATCACCCTCAATAGTTTCCCAAGTCTTCCACTTAGATAGAGGACAACTATAATACAGTTCTGGTTTTTCCGGATTATTGACTAATGTTTCGGGTGATATGTTATACATCCGAATAATATGTGGATACATTGAGGCCACATCAAACGAAACAACCCAATTATAATATCCTGGTTTTGCCATGACATATGCGCCAGGAAATTTCTTATTCTTTTCTTGGTGAATACGATCAGGAAACACAATATTTTTCTCATGCAAATATCTTAACATATATCCTGTTACAAGAGTAATCGAAGAAAAAATTCTATCAAATGGAATAAGCGCTTGATAACAAAACTCAATTGTTAATCTAATATGTTTCTTTTTATCTTCAATCTTTTTTACTAATAATACGTCTTGAATATTATACTCTACAAAATTATTCCAATCTCGCTTCCACGCATCATTAATAGTTCCTTCTAAATCTTTTTTTCCTTCGCCGACTTCGAATTTTCCAATAAATTGAAGGGAGTATCTTTCTCTCTTTGTGTAAACAAAGTTCTTGTACAATTCCAACCCGTCAAGAATAGAAATTCCAGCAATTGTGTAACCACCACCTTCAATATGATACCCGCTATGTTTTCTTTCTTTATACATATTAATTGGAGATAAAGATATTTCAATACCAAGTCTCTTACATCTGTTAATGATGTAAGGAATATCAAACTTCATACAAAACCATCCTGTCAATATATCAACCCTCTTTTTTCTAAAGTGTTTGATAAATCTTTCAATCATTGTCTTCTCGTCTTTACAGTAGTGATAGTTTTGGACAAGAGGACTATTACCGGTATATGGTCTATTACCAAATGTATAGACCTTATCTTCTTTAGAATAATGAACCGAAATTAGATTAATTGGATATTTGGCAATGGGGTTTTGTGCCGTACCAGGCTCGGGAAATTCTTCTGATTCCACTTCAATATCAATTGTACAAATCTGAAAGTCATCTAAATTAGCTTTTAGTTTTTGTCCCTTATATCTCTTTTGAAGAAACTTAATATCTTCTGAAATATCTGTTTCACAAGTTCTAACACTTTCAGCAACAGCTTTCATTCCTTTACGCGTATCACTAACCTGTAAACGAACAGGGCTTCCGTAAATATCCTTATACGGAGAAGCCCCGTCGTTATCTGGAACATAGTATTCAAATTTTGGATGGAAATCTATCTTCTTACGTTTACCGTTTTCATATTCAATACAATATAATCGGTTTTTGTAAGCGTCATAATATATTCTCGTAAATCCCATTTTATCCCCATAATGTTCTCGCAATCAGTTCTTGAACACGATCATCGCCATGTTCAATCAAATACTTTAATAGATTATAACATATTCTTGACAAATAGTAAAGAGAAATCTTACAAAAAGTTCCCCAAACTAACATAAACAAAATGAACAATAAAATAACTTTCATTTCCCCATCTCCAATATCTTGATTGCTTTTTGAGTAAGACCCTTTGGTTCTAAAAATTGTGAACAATCGAAACAGTATCTTGTTTTTCCTCCCCATGTATCGACCCATTGTACATTAACGTGACCAAAAAACCTACACTTTATAAAGCGATTAAAATAAACTCCAAAAGTATCGTGCCAAAAATACTTTGACCTCCATATGCGATGTTTAAAGAAATATGGAAGCCGCCACTTCGGAATTCTGCGCCCAGCATAATTTGACCAGAACCCAAAATAGAACCACAAACTTGCGGTTTCTCTTGATGTCATCATTCAACCTCCCCGTTTTCTGAACACTTCAAATCTTCATATTTTGCTAGCAGTCTTCTCTCAATTTCAGTTGCACACTGTCTCAACTCCGCACAGAAGTTCTTGTAGTTGTTGTAAGATGGTTCAACAGTATCTTTACAGAACTTAAAAAGAACATAATTAAGCTTTCCATCTGGACGCACGCCTTGTGTAATCATTTCGTCAACAACTTCGTCCATTCTTGGTCGATCAAATTGTTTAATGTATGGCATACTAACCTCCAAGTATTTCTGATAATGAACATTTGTGATTATTCAACACAACTCCATTTTTAACAATTTTAAGATTCTTTTCCCAAGGCGAAATATAATACATTCCAACTTTATAATCAGCGTAACCCTCTTTTCTATTTCCTCTAAAACTTCTTTTTCCTTTAGGTGGGTTTGGTAGTTTATTAACGGATTGTCGCTGGCCATACATCATAATAGACGGCGATCCTCTGGTTATATACTTGTCAAAATATCCAATTCCCGTTCTTTGTGTGTACCAATTATCAAAATTAATTTGATACACATCAAACTCAATATATGGCCCATGATCACCGAATACTATTCGTTCATATCCAGTACACAATAACAAATCATTCTTTGTTAGGAAAAGAGTTTCTGAATCCCCACTTTCTATTAACGGTATTTCAGATAATAACTCTTTTTTATCACGTATACGATTTGGATAAATTGCTGTTGTTTGAAACACACTAATTACTCCAAATTATAGACATAGACTTTGATACTCTGCATTTACCCACGCTTTATAAAATTGATTTATCGCCCTAGCTTCTAACATTTCTTCAACAGTTTCAAAATACCAAGATACCATCTGAGAAACAAAAGGATGTTCTTTGTAAACTTTTTCTTTGGTTATTAAAATAATTGGTTTGTTAAAAGAATATGCAAAAGCAATTTCCATTGTAGTTCCAAGAAGGGGTCTGTCAACTCCAAAATTATTCATATTTCCAATAAATAAATCACACTTTTGAATAGCATTATAATCTTTATCTAAAATAACCTTTTTTGGTAAATTCGAAGAAAGACCATCTGGGGATACGTTTGATTCTCCGTTGCATGGGTCAAAAAAAATTAAATCTTTGTAAGGTTTACCGCTCCCCTTCCAGTTTGAATAATGTTCAACAACCTGTTTTCTCCAACCAATACATTTGTCAATTACCGATCCTTGTATGAGCCCGGCCAAATAAACTTTTACCATTTAATAGCCTCCTTTATTTTTTTAATTGTCAACTGCCAATGTTTAGGTAATATTTCTTGCCTTTCTTGTAAACACCTTCAACGACTAAATCTTCAATAACATGCCCCCAAATTCCCCAACGACCACTACTAGATTGACGATTATACATACCGGGAATCAAATCCGTCTCGCCAGCATCTTGATCTTCTTCTTTGTAAATCTTCTTATATCCTTTGTGAATACATTGCCAGACCTTTTTTCGGGTAAATCCATTCTTAGACTTGTATGTGAACTCGGCCTTTTTTGAAAGAGGATATTCAAACACAATGGTAATTTCATTTTCATCAACAACTTTTTCTTTTGGATTAATCATGTTTGGTTCTTCCCACGCAACCGGCATACAAAAACGTGGAAATTCTGGATCCCCGCTTTCATAACCAATCTCAAATTCATGTTTGCTCATAAACTACTCCTTTTGGAAATTGTTCGGCAATTTCTTCTTCTATCTTTGGACTGAGTAATCATAATAACAAGACAAAATTTTCTTTTCCATATTTTTTTATGGCTTTTTCAAGTTTCATCCCTGAACCCAAATACCCATCAAATCCTGAAGTTTCTTGACGGTGTTGCCCAACATAATACTTTAAATTGACAAGACACAAAGTTTGATACACGATATAGATACTCATAAGATACCTCCGCTTAGGTTAATGTGGGAGGTAAGAAGTAATCCTTGAAGCGGCAAGGAAACGATCATGACTCGCTGTCCTTCTTAACCTTATGAGTATTTATCTTTTTATAAATGATTTCTTCTAATTTTTCAATCTTTTCCTTAAAGTCGTGTATGTCATTTGCAAAAAACCCAGCCGATTGTGCGTGCCCCCCACCAATTTTAAGATTTTTAAGTATCTCACCAGCATTCAAACCTTCAATTCTATGCCTCACACTAACTCTTTCGTTAGATGGATTTCGCACAAAAATAATTTCATATCCTTCTTCGTTCATTAACTTATCACAAATCTCATTAATAAACTCTCGCGACTGAGCAATACATCCGTTGATTTTATCAAAGTCAAACAATGTAAGACTCTCATAAAGTTTTTCAAATTCCTTTGCTCTTTCTTCAAGCCATATCTTTTCATCTTCTGTGAAAGTTGTTCTTCCATCAAAAAAATTATCACGGAATTTTTTAGGTCTGTACAAATAAAACATTACATCGTTTAGTAATTTGCTTTCGGGATACTTTAGTTCCCACATATCATAATCGTTTGTTAGTCTAACCATATCATCCAAGTGTTCAAGACTAAGTCCATAATACTTTTTAACAAATCTTTTAGTCAACCACGCAGCACAATGCCCGACAACAACAAAATGCATCTTCTCTGGTTTATTACAGTCCAGTGCTGATTCGTGGTGGTCAAGAAGGATGATTTTGTCTGAAAGGTCAAGGTTCTCTCTCCTATCGGGGTGAATATCCGTCAAGAAAACAAAGTCGTATTTGTCATATTCTATTGATTCGAGAACTGAGTCAATCTTATAAAAGGACGTATTTAAATACGTAATATTCTTAAATACGTGTCCCAATATGATTTGAGATACGACCCCATCTAAATCATTGTGGCTCACACTAAGAATTTTTGAACTTTTTGGTATTTGTTTCATATCAAATGTTCCTTATTTCTACATATGTACAAGATGTAAAGTATCCAAATGATTTTAAAAAACCCTTAAAACATTTTTCGCACATATAATCAATCCCCATATTAGTCTTTATAATTTTTACAGGAGTTTTATTTTTAGAATTACACCCAATAACAGTACAATTATCCATTTACTTTTTCTCCTTTTTGAAGTGGGCGATCTGACGGTGACCGCCCACCCCACAGATACTCGTTGCACAGATCGTGGAGACTCACCATGCGACCATATTATACCATTTTCATTCTTGATTGTCAATCTAAATTATATCAGTCATCATTTTAATGTATTTTGGAGATTCAAGCCAACGACCGTTTTGATCTAACATTTTATACTGTTCCTTAATAGTTTTATTAAATTTTTCAGGTTCAGTATATTCATCAACAATATTTTCAATATCCTCTACCGAGCAATTTGAATTTACTTTAACAATGTTATTATCATAAGGACTTGGTTTACCATTTGTAAAAACTGTTCCAATACTAATCATTCCTTGTGAACAATATTCAACATGCTTAATATCCGATTTTGCGTAATTAAAATAATTTGGCACAAGTGGAGCAATACCAATATCGGCTCTAAAATTCTTAATTGGCAAATGATATTGATATGAATTAACCCAATCTGTATATTGAATTTTGTCTTTAATGCTTTCCAAAAAGAAAGGCAGGCCGCCCATACAGAAAAATTCAATTTTATTATCCTTTACACTTTTAATAACCCATTCGCACCACGCATTTTCCCAGTCTCCTTTAAGTTTTAATTGTTGGTGATAATGAGTCGGAGAACCTGTATAGATAACTCTTGGCTTCTTTATCTTTTCTTTAATCGGACGCCTTCGATGTGGCCCCCAAAAATATTGAGGAACAGCATTATAAACTGTCGTAATTTTTGGTTTTTCAACTCCGTGTTCACGAATATATTGTCCAAGAAAATCAGTTGATGTACAAACGATGTCCATTTCATTCATAATATCAATAGAAGACTGTTGAACCTCTGGAGTAATCCCACTTTTACCAAAGTTATAATCTGGTATTGATTCTCCTTCGTCCGGACCATTCCAAATAAAATCGTCAATATCATAAATCATTTTGAATCCATATTTCTTTTGAGCATCTTTATACATCTGTACTGCTTTAATATGTCCTGGCGCCATTGTTCTTTGAAAGAATATACTTCTAGTTCTTAACAAAACATCGTGTTGAAAAATCATAATTGGTGAAATCATAATATTAAAACGACCAGTTTTGCCAAAAATGGAGTTCATATATGTCATTGGAAATATGTTTCGAATGTGTCCACACCCCGTACTGTCGCTGACATAAGATAAAACTAAGTTTTTTTGAACCTTCATCATTTTACTTTCTTGTGTTGAAAGTTCAAACGGATGGTTTGGATTTAAAAGATGTTGACGAAAAACATCAAAAGTACTTGTTGGTAGTTGACTCATATTCATTTGGGTTACTCCAATAGACAATTATAAAATGTCTCCTTTAACCTCATTATAAAGATCAATTAAAAGATCATAAATTTCCTCTTTGTTACGAACATCAAGACTGTTAATATATTCTCTCATTAAATCTAACATTGACCCAATATTATATCCATCTAAATCAATGTTTCCACTTAGCTCTGAATTGTTATCAACAAATATATTTGGAGTCATGGCTGGATCTAACTGCTCAATCTTTTGAACATATCTCTCTACAATTTTTTCATTGTACTTTTCATCATAATCAACATGAACATCTATAATATTATTTGAAATCTTATTTTTTGTAAACTTTTCTGGAAACTTCAATTTAATGTATTTAAGTGAAACATTATTGTCTATAAATTTATATTCAAGAGTTGATAAATCTAAAATTGTAAATCCACGGCTTTCATCAATATCATTTCTTGTTAACTGATATGGAGATCCTACATAAACAATTTCACTTCCATGAATTTTTTGAGAATTTCTAATATGAAAATGTCCCGTAAAAACTTTTTTACATTTCCCAAATAATTTACCGTGAAGTCCATCATCACTCTTTTTAAACTTATTAAAATGAAAACCACTGATATTAAAATGTCCCATACAAATATCACAGTTAATTTTTTGAAATTCGCGAATAAATTCAACATTATCAACAATCCAAGGAACCATGACAATCTTTTTCTTATTTAAAGTAATTTTTGTAATTTTTTCGATTAAATGAATATTTTTAAATCCTTCAAGAAACTTCATCGAATTTATATTAACAGTACTATTAAAATAACAGTCGTGGTTGCCTATAATCATATATATTTCAAAATCTTTAAGGCAGGTTGCAAAAATATCATAAACTGCATTCATTACTTTAGTATTTGTGCTACTGCGATTATCAAATAAATCGCCAAGCATAAAAATCTTTTTAATACCATGTTCTTTAAGATATGGTACAAACTGCTCAACAATAAACCGTAGTTGACTATCCAAAAATACTTCACTATTTTTTCGAACACCAAAATGTAAATCTGATAGGAGAGCGACAACCATTTAAGAATACCTTCCTTTTAAAATACTTTCAATTAAATCAATTTCAAAAAAAAAAATGTTTACAACAGATTTTCATGAATATCACAATTATCTATATATTCTATTGATGTGAATGTATTGTCCCTTTTTGTGTAATCATTAATATTCTGAAGAAACGCATTCCTTGCAATCATTGTAAAGTATGCAAACGGATTCTTTCGATTTAAGTCAAATTTATCTATGTACCTACACATATAGTAAACTGCATCAGAAATCATTTCATCTTTTCTATCTTGTGTATAATTAATAAAATTGGCTCTATTCAAAAGGTTTCGAGAAATTAACAGAAAACATTTGCCAATTTCTTCATACACCTTTTTAGATCCCGTTTCCCTATATTCTTTTAACAAAGAATAAAATACTTTATTGTTAATATATTCAGACATTGTTCACCTCCTTGGTCGAAATAATCTCAGAAAAATTATTACTGTTCTTTTGTATATTTAGACAATTTTTAAATTGGGAATTATAATCTTGTTGTAATCTATGTGAAATAATGTATATACTTAAATCTTTGCTTTCATAGGCCATATTTTTCAAACTACTGACAAGTTTTTCCAAACCGTTTTCATCAATTGCGCTATCGAGCAATTCGTCAATAATAAGCAAATTACAATTCCAATTAGAAATAGTTTTTGTAATACTGATAAACGATAAAAGAATTGACATGTCTATTCTTTTCTTTTCTCCTTCGGAATAAGAATAGTACGAAATTTCATTTCTAAGATTTTCCAAATTAGTTATTCGTTCGTTCATAAATTCATCAAACTGTATGATAACAGGAAGCTCAAACAGTTTAATATATTCATTAATCTTACTGTTTAGTATTGGAATTAACTTTTTAAAGAAATAAGCCTTAATACCACTTTCTGATAGAATGCTTTGAACAATATCATTATTTTTTAAGCTCTTTTTAATTTTTTTAGTTTCGCTCCATAAAACTTTATACTCTTCTTTTTTGTCTTCAAATTCTTTTGTAACAGATTCTAAATTAAAATCTATCTCTCTATTTAAAATTTCGTTTCGTCTTTCTTCAGAAACAGTTAGTTCTCGATCAATCATTGTTATTTTTTCTTGAAACGAATCTCTCTTGAATTGAAAATCATTCAATTCCTTAAGCCATGTTTCTTGTCGCGATATCTCTTTTTCGACTTGTTTTCTTTCACTTTTGAGATTACGGACTTTAGAATTCTTTTCTTCAATCTCTTGAGAGAGTCTTTGAATTTCCTTTTCTTTGTGTTGGGGGGTTATCTTTGTCTTACACCATGGGCATACTGTGTGTCTTTTCAAAGACTCTATCATTTCATTTGAAGATTTGATGTCATATTCATTCTCGTTTAAAGTTCGAACCACTTCTTCTCTGCGTTTTTTAAGACTTTTTAGTGTTTCTTCATCAAAGTCTGTCGAATCAATTAGGCTAGCAATAGATTCTAATTCATCATCAATTGTAATTTTTTCAGTAAGAAATTGACGAATTCTATCATCATTAGACCTCAAATCTTTTTCTTTATTTGTTTGAAAATTATTTTGAGCTTCTGTTAATTCTTGAACTCGTCGTCTTAAAGATTTAAGATGTTGTTCGAGTAAAGTGATACTTCTGTCGTTAACTTCGTTTTTAGTCTTAATTTCGACATTTTTCTTTTTAAGAAACTTAAGCATCTGTCCAAAAACGACAATATTGAAAATCTGTTCAATAATTTCTCGCTTTTCCCACAGACCCAAAGATAAGAAAGGTTTGTTATAATTTACAGCCAAAGAAATAACTTGTTTAAACATTTGATAATTAATACCAACAATTTTATCTATTTCTTCTTGGTTTAATCGTTTTGATGAAAGAAGTTCTAATTCTTCTCCGTTTTTAATAATTTCTATTTTATCTGGATTCATACATCTTGTAAGGAGATAGTGATCTTTTCCGTCAATAACAAACTCACAAGTAATTTTAAGGTTCTTTTTGTTTCGACGATTAATCAACTCTTTTATTTTAATTTTGCGATATGGCTGACCAAATAAGCAATATGATAAAGCATCAAGAATAGCAGATTTTCCAGAACCGTTTTTTCCAGAAATTAGATTAACTCCATATTCGAAATCAATTGTCGTCGGAAAAGCCCCGAACGATAACAAATTTTGAAATGTCAATTTTTTAAACTTTACAACCATGAATTCTCCTATGTAAACATATTTTTCTACATTGTCAATGCGTCTCTTTGAGAGACTATGACTTCATACTTCTTCCATATCTTTCTGTTTTCTTCTAACAGCTTAGCATTGCTAAGAGGCATACTACTCTCCTTTCTAAGATTCCTTGAGAAATACCCATACGTGCGTTGAGTATCCTTCTATCTGATAGTTGTAACCTACACGCTCTACTAAGAAACACCGATTCTTTTCGTCTGAGAAAGCAACTGTACTTCCAATTACTGGTATAGGAACGTTGGTCCTATTAGTAAGGTAGTTTTCCTCAGATATCTTCTCTCCGAGATTGAAACATACGAGTGTATCAGCCATGGGCTACTCTCCCTTGATAAGTGCTTTAACACCATGATATAGAGCTGTAAAAAACACAGCTCCACCGAAAACTAGAATGATTCCTCGTATCACTGTATCCTCCTTTGAAAATGAAAAAGGGGCCCTAGTTGGGCCCCTTTAGTTTACTCGCTCTCAGAACTTGATAACACGGAGCGTGGGCAGTTTACGGTGACGGGTATTCACCGTATGCATCACGCGACCGTTGAGTAGCACAGACATGTTCGTAACATCGCGAACAGGTGTCCACTTAACAGTGAGCGGCTGAGTGACTGACACTGGTGGATCTACCTGTTCTCTGACCTCTGAATTCTCTAGATACCTGTCCCAGACTTTCAAGTCTCGTATAGCAGTTCTATGGCCAGAGTTCCCATCATCAGGGAATATGCTAAGACCATAACTTGTATGAGTGCCTAGAAGTGTCCAACCAGTACACTCAGGGTCAAAGACACTGGTGTATGCTGCCGAGTCGTAAACTTCACAACAGCTAACACCAACCATACTTAAGTCAGCATAAACGAAGACTTTCTCATACTGAGTGAGAACATAGCCATCTTCATACTGGGTCGTTCCATTGTGTCCAAATATGAGCTGTAGATCACCATTGGTCTCTTCGAGTTCCAAAGTAGCAGTCCCCCTACCTGAGACCTCGAATATTGTGATATGATTAGTGTCTCTGGGTTCTACCCAGAAACATACTGACATATTCTTACCAGCACCAGTAGGTGAGATAGTCATCTCAACTGTCGTATCCCGCTCTTTGATCAAGCCGAGCCTCTCATAGACAGGCTCAACTGTAGCGAATGACAAAGTAACAAGAGTTGCGAGGAACAACATGAACTGTTTCATTTACTTTCTCCTTTTTGGAGTACTTTGATGAAACCTTGGTACACAAGGTTTTGCTGAATGATGAAGAAGATCCTTTAGACTACAACGACTAATGCTTTCATATCCTTTCTGTTCCCAGTCTGTCTCTACTACTCAATGATATCATTTTCTTTCCCATTTGTCAATAGTTTTGTAGTAGAAAACTGACATAACATAATGTAATGATTTTTGCGCTGTTTATTTTGCCTATATAATGTATTATATAAAAATAAGTTATATATAAATATATATAAGGCTCTTTAAAGATCCTTTATGATCTTGGTTTCGAAAAGCCTTGGTCTTTAATATCCTTGGTTTCGAAAAGCCTTGGTCTTTAATAACCTTGGTTTCGAAAAGCCTTGGTCTTTAATATCCTTGGTTTCGAAAAACCTAAATAACCTTAAAGCGAGCACTGCCGAAAAATTAGTTTTCTTGATTTTTGATAAATTCGTCTGCTATTTTACAAGCATCAAAAATAATTTGGGGAGTTTTTGGTTTTTGAAAAAGGGGTGGTCTTGATTTTTTAGTAAGTGATTGTTTTTGAGGTAAATTTATTTTTAAGAATTCTGTAATAATTTTAGGTACTTCATAAATTTTATCAAAAGGAATTCTTAAAAGAGGGATACTGTTTTTTTCACAAAAATTATTTTTAACTTTATCCAAGATTTCAATCTTATTAAAATTAAAATCAGGACTTTCATAAAAATTAATATTAAAATGATGAAATTCATCAAACTCAATGCAACATTTTTGAGAAACAATATAAAAATCAATTCTGAGGGACATATTTGAATAAGGGCTTATTAATTTAGGAAATGTTTTTTCAGCAATAAATTCTATATTATTTCTTAAAAGAAATTTACAAATTTGAAATTCTCCAACCGAAGATTGAAGTAATATTTTTTTAGTAATTTTACTACAATGTAAATTATTAACATTCATAAATTTTCCTTTTTAAAATATTATAAATACAAGCAGTTAAATATTATAACATTTTATTAATTTTTTGTCAAGGAGTTTGTTTATGAAAGTTGAAGATTTTCAAAAATTGAAAGATGTTGTTGAAAAAGAGTTGAAAATCACCGATGAAAATGTACTGGAAAAATCGATACAGCTCTCAAATTTTTATGCAAAGTTTCTTCAAATCTATTCAAAAGAACTAAAGATTTTAAAAAGTCTTTATCACGAAAAAGATAAGGTGTATGGAAAACTATATCATCACTACAAGTTTGAAGGAGATTTTCAATTAGATACAAAAGCAGAAGTTGAAGCTTATATTAAAGCTGATGATACATACTATAAAATTGCACTAAAATATTCTCAACAAGAAATTCAAGTCAAGTTTTTAGAACAAGTTTTGGATCATATTAACAACCTTGGATTTAGAATTAAGAATTATATCGATCTAAAAAAGATGAGTCAGGGGTTAATGTAATGAATCAATTAGAACTTGAGAAATTGAACGAAGTCTATTTTCAAGTTAAAAATCTTACAAGAAGTTCAGCACTAGAGCTTAAAGAACATCTTTCTTGTAAAATTGAAAACTGGTATTTTCACCCTAAAGTAAGAGCAAAGATATGGGATGGTCGTATATCATACTACAACTGGGATAACCAAACAATTCCAATTGGTTTATATCCTCAGTTTATTAAGTTTTGTAAAAAGTTTGGATATTCTTTTCAAAACAAATTTGATAAAAATGAAATAATTAACGAAATTTCTGATAGTGATTTTGAAGATTTTTATGAAGCTATTTTTAAAGATTCATCATATTCTCCAAGAGATTATCAGGACGAATGTATTAAAAAAGCTTTAAGAATGAAACGTGGAGTAATTGAGTCTCCTACAGCCAGCGGCAAATCATTAATTATATATTCTATTATTCGATTTGTTTTTGGAATTGTCGAAGGAAAAATTTTACTTATTGTACCAAATATAAGTCTCGTTAATCAAATGTTTAGTGATTTCAAAGAATACGGTTGGTATCACGCAGATACTTACTGTTCATTAATATTTCACAAAAGCAAAAAAGTAAACTGGAAATGTCCGATTATAATTTCAACATGGCAATCGATTTTCAAAAAGAGTCCAGAATTTTTTCAGAAATTTCAAGCAGTTATTGTCGACGAAACACATGGAGCAAAAGCTAACTCGATCCAATCTTGTTTAAAAAAATGTATTAATGCTGAATATAGAATTGGGTTAACCGGAACAATGCCAGAAGAATTGGTAAATCAGTTTGCAATTTTCGGATATCTTGGCCCAAAGATTTTTGAAATGAAAAGTTCTGAATTAATAGATAAAGGAGTGCTTTCAAAAATTAAAATTGCTAATCTTATTTTACGATATCCTAAAGAAATTGTTCACCAATATTGGCATTCGGTTGATGGAAAAATGCAACAAAATAGTTATCAAGAAGAACTTCAAAAAATTTATGAGTATGAGAAAAGAAATAAAGTTTTTCGTTATATTATTAATAAATTAGATCGTAGTCAAAACATTCTTATTTTATGTCATAGAATTAATCATTTAAAAGATATTAAGCAATATTTAGAAGATAATTTTTCAGATTACAATATTTACGAAATTTATGGAAAAACTGAAGCAGAAGAGCGAGAAAGAATAAGAAAGTTAACTAATCTTCAAGGTCAAACTATTATTCTCGGAACATATGCTACGTTGAGTACTGGTCTCAATATTCCAAGACTTCATCATGTAATTTTTGCTTCAAGCTATCGTTCAAAGATAAAAGTTCTTCAAAGTATTGGTCGTGGATTAAGAAAACACAAAACTAAAAACAAGTTAATAGTTTGGGATATTGTTGATGACTTGACTTGGGTTCATCAATGGGGAGAAAAAAAAGTTTTACACGTCAACCATGTATTTAAGCATTGGAAAGATAGAGTTCGATATTATAAAAAGCAAGGATTCCAATCTCTAACCAAAAAGATAAATATAAGTGATATAAATAATTATGATGGACTATCTTAATTTTTGGGAGATATAAATGAATTATTTTAGACAATCAACCTCAGCTACTTTCAATTTTGGTCCATTTGTTAGTGAAGACGATGGATATACTCCGGTTACTGATTTAAGTATTTCTTCAACGGATATTAGAATTTCCAAAAACGGAGGGTCTTTTGCGGCCAAAAGTGATTCGACGTCTGCTGTACATGATGAAAATGGGTATTATACGGTTACTTTAAACTCAACAGATTGTGATACGGTTGGCCCATTACGAGCCGCTGTTGATATGA
>Ga0272441_10008650_pt1 | contig 16060 bp, 12 predicted proteins | sample SSMProp6N_FD_193582 | JGI IMG/M metagenome (GOLD analysis project Ga0272441, IMG submission 193582) | Marine sediment archaeal communities from Little Sippewissett salt marsh, Falmouth, MA, United States - SSM-Prop-6N | ecosystem: Environmental > Aquatic > Marine > Wetlands > Sediment ... | reverse complement strand
GGAGGCGCGGTCTCCTCTATCGAACGCTGGCCGGCTGCATTTGAGGGTTCATCCGATGCCATTTGGAGCTGCAATTCGTCGTTCTCCAGCGGCGGCACGCTCGGTATGGGGGGCAACGGGGGCTCGACCATACCACTCTCCGGGATGGTGGCAGGCGAATCATCCTCGGATTCGTCTTTTATTTTCAGGCTCTCCATCATGACTTGCATGAGCGAATCATGGATTTCCCTGGTCCGTCCCGGCTCCGCCGGTTCGATCTGAATGGCTGTATTTTCCCAGCTGATAATCCGGTAGGCGGCCTCGTTACCGACATAGTCGTCGAATTGCGCGGCAATCAGGTTGCCGCCATCCACATGAAGATAACCGAGGCGTCCACCGCTGCTCACCTTCAATGCATAGGTGGCGCCCTCCATTTCAGACATCTGCAGGAAGGAAGGAAGGCTGATACCATGGATCTGTCCCCCAACACCGGAAACAGATTCGATTTTCCTTTTACTGAGGAATGTATCCGCCAGGACCTTGAAACGCTCGTAGTCCGTTGCCGTCATATCGGGTGCATGATAGCCCAGAAGAATTTCAGTTTTCTCCTGTTCCCGCTGCCAAGGCCACAGAGCGCCGAAAAATGAACCCGTTTTTAATTTTTTTAGAAAAAGTGCCTGATCTTTGCGTACACCTCCGAGATACTTAACGACTGGGTCAAAGCGGAAACTGATGGGAAGTGCCTTTCCAGGCGGTTTTACCGGATCGCCGAAAAACGCGCCAAGCGTTCGCAGGAGCGCGTCAAAAGAATGATTTGAGGCCGTTACCTGGTACAGGCTTCGCTTTTCTTCATAAAACCGATGATTCACTTCCGGCAGGTCATCAACGCCTTTGATCAGGGTTAAAAAGCCGACCAGCGCGGCTTCGTTAGTGGCAAGATCCCGGATTTCCTTGCTTTCACCGGCAAGAAATTCTGCGATCAACGGTTCACTCATTGTTCTGCAATTCCTCAGGTATTTTCAATCGTTCCAACCAGTTTGTTTTTTCCTTCTGCATGAACGAGGGGACATTCTCCCCATACCTCTTTATCGGCAACTTCTTTGATCCGTTGAACGTAAAAGCAGCCTGCGTCGTTCTTTCTTGCCAACACCAAGTGAAAAAGGGGAAAATATGCGGACATGCCGGTACAACGAGGTTCTGCCTGGAACCGTGAACAGGAACAATGCGATACCGGTAGGCTTAAGGGGTCGATCTGCGCTTGAGGCGAAAAGATGAATTTCAATCTTTTCGCGGCATCATACAAGAGCTGTTGTCGTTGCCTTTCCTAAAGGGGTTGTCTTTCGATTTCGTAGCGAACGGAAGAGGATGTTTGTAGAAAGGACCCTTTTCTGATGCTTCTGGTAAAACCATCGGGCCCTGATGGGTCCACCAAAAAAACTTCGTCACTGCGTGCAGTCATCCATTAGCGACATGAAGGATCGAAAGGGGATTCCGCTATGGTGAGACAACCCTATTTCACAGGTGCGGCTGTTGGAATACCCTGCCTTGCAACCGGCAACGGCTTGTTGTAAACCGGACAGCGCGGATGCAGTGAGTTCCGGCACATTGAAACCACGGTCACCGGCAAAGCCGCAGCACTCGATACCGTAGGGTACGATGACCGTTTCGGCACAGGCATGGGAAACGGTCATAAATGCACGCTCAAGCCCCATCTTTCGGGCACTGCAGGTGATGTGCACCGCAATGGGGTCTTGTTTTTTGTTGACTTTCAGCCGTTCCAGGAGATGGTCGGCGATAAACGCAACGGGTTCGTAAAGGACAAGAGGTGATGTGAAGACTCTGCGCATGCGCTCCAAACAGGGGCTGGTGTCGCACAATACGGGAATCTCACCCTTTCTGGAGGCGGCCAGCAGCGATTTCTCCAGTTCCGCCGCCTTTCGATCCGCTTGGTCCATATACCCTTTGCTTTCGAAGGGAAGTCCGCAACAAAGGCGATCCACTCCCTCTGGGTAAATGACCCGATAGCCTGCCCGCGACAATACCCGCTGCGTGACCCCATGAAGAGGGTCGTCAGCGGGATCATCGGCGGCAGACCCCATGACCCGGCTGACACAGGCTGGAAAGTATACCACGGATCTTTCAGCTTCCTTTCCAAGACAAGGTGACAGCGAACGTGAAGCTGTTGGCCAAAAGGGTGACCAGGCTGGAAGGCGGTTCCCCGATATGTTTCTAAGTGTGTGGGTCAAACGCTCCATTTTCTCCGTCCCCAGGCTCTCAGTCGCTAGCTGTAACGCCTTGAGTCCAGCTCGAAGGCCTGACGTCAACGGGCCAAAATGATCGGCAGCCCGGTCCGCCAGCCATTGGTGGAGGTTATCACGGACATTTTTCGATCGAGTCTGTTTGGTAAATTTTCCCGTATCCACATCCACCGGACAGGCCGTGCCGCACAGGCTGTCTGCGGCACATGTGGCGTCCCCCAGCCATTCGTATCCTTTTTCCAGTTCCGCCAGCCGGTTCTGGTTTGTTCCAGAAGCTTTGAGCCTGGCGATTTCACGCTGGATGACGATGCGCTGTCTGGGTGTTAAGGAAAGGTTGCGAGAAGGGCAATGGGGCTCACAGAACCCGCACTCCATGCAGGTATCGATCAATGGATCTGCCGGTGGAAGAGGCTTTAGGTTTTCTACATGAATCCGCGGGTTGTCATTGAGAATGACACCGGGGTTAAGAAGACCGTCTGGGTCGAAGATCTGTTTGATCTCTTGCATGATTTCATACGCGTCCTGCCCCCACTCCTTTTCTACAAAAGGAGCCATGTTGCGGCCGGTGCCATGCTCTGCTTTCAAGGACCCATCGTAATCGTCGACGACCAAACGTGCAATATCGTCCATAAACCGTGCATATCGGTCGATCTCCGCGGGATCACCGAAATCAGGTGAAAAAACAAAATGGAGGTTTCCTGCAAGGGCGTGGCCGAAGATGATGGCCTCCCGGTAATGATACTTGTCGAAAAGGTTTTGCAGATCCAGCGTGGCCGGGGCGAGACTGTCGATGGGAAAGGCCACGTCTTCGATCAAAACCGTGGTGCCGCGCCTTCGAACAGCACCTACCGAAGGAAACAGACCCTTGCGGACACTCCACAACGTTTCGCTCACCGCTGGATCGTCTGTAAAAATCGCCGGTGAGGTAAACTGCGCAGTTTCCATCCGCAACCCACGAACACGGCCATTTCCATTTTGTTCCATGGACACCCTGGCTTTCAGCCCATCGCTGATGGCTTGGATATTTTCCGATAAGGTGGAAAGATCGTCCGCTTGCGTTTCCACGAGCAAGGCGGTCGTACCCAAGGCGACATTTCGGATCATGGATGGCATTCCAGGTTTTTTCTCAACGCTGCGCAAAGCCGCCCGATCCATCAGTTCGGCCGCAGCGACAGGAAACGTCCTCAATAAACGGGCCGCCTGACAGGCGCCTTCGATTTGAGGAAACAGAATCAGCGCTGTAGCCTTGAAAGCCGGGGAAGCGACTGTCCGATAAACGATTTGAGAGATGAAGCCAAGGGTCCCTTCCGAACCGATCATCAAATGAGAAATAATATCAAATGGATCTGTAAAATCCACCAAGGCGTTGAGGCTGTATCCTGTGGTGTTTTTGATTTTGAACTTTCGTCGGATCCGTTCCGATAGAGGGGCGTTGCGGCGAACACGTCCGGCCAGTTCTTCCAATCGTGTGAGCATACCGGTATGGGTTGTCTGAAAGTTCGCTTTGCTGCGGGCGTCTCCAGTATCCAGCACAGTGCCATCCGCAAGGACGATCCGGATGCTGTCCACGGTTTGATAGCTGTTTTGGGCCGTTCCACAACACATCCCCGATGCATTGTTGGCGGCAATGCCACCAATCATGGCCGCGTTGATGGATGCAGGGTCGGGTCCGATTTTACGGCCGTAGGGGGTTAGAATCTGATTCGCACGAGCACCGATGATGCCAGGCTGAAGACGGATCTTTTCCCCATTTTCGAGAACTTGCGATTCCTGCCATGACTCCCCTGCAAGCAGAAGGATCCCGTCGCTTACGGCCTGCCCGGAAAGGCTGGTGCCAGCGGCACGGAATGTAACGGGCAGGTTATGCTTGCTGGCTTTTCGAAGAATGTCAGAAACCTCCGCTTCGGTATCGGCATGAACCACGACCTTGGGAATCAAACGGTAAAAACTGGCATCCGTGCCATAAGCCAATGTGCGCAAGGGGTCTGTGGCAATTCGCGATGAGGGAATGAAGGTAGAAATCTCTTTGACAAAGCGATGGTAGGCGTTGTTCATCATACCCTGTTCCTTTTATTTTTTTCTGCGAAACCCCGTAAAACCACTTGCGCGGGCCGCAGCCGCGGAGGAAAAAAAGAAAATCAGGTAGCGTGCGGCCCCTTCGACCTGTTCACCGATCCGGTTATGGTTCGTCTTCGGAAAGATGGGTCATATGGGCCTGCACCATCTTGATCTCGCCATAGGAAAAGCCATTGCCGAGCGCCTTTTTGACGTCACCGAGGTGTATGCCCTCCATTGTCAACAACACCCGTTCAATTTTTTTCCGTTTCTTTCCGGGAACCAAACGACCGATCGCCACCTTGCCCTGTTGAACCCAGTGTACCATATGTTCCTCGATTGTCGAGAGAACCAAGCCGCGCATCTGTGCAATTTCTTGAAGGGTCATTCCTTTTTCGTAAAAGTCGAGGCTCTGCTGCTTGGTATCGATTTTTACTTTGCTCGTCTTTCTTGGACTGCGCTTTTTACGAACCGCGGTTTGGGCTTTGTTCGGCATCGGCAGCACCATGGAAGTGATGCCCCTCTCCCTCCGGTACGTGGCGACCAAGGTGACCAACTCCTCTCCGTATCTTTTTGCCAATCGCTCTCCGATGCCCTTCACCTTCTTTAGATCGGCTACGGTTTCAGGCAGGCAAACCGCAATCTGTATCAGGGTTTTCTGATGAAGAACCTGGTATCGGGCAAGGCCCTGATCTTGGGCCTTGGCGCTGCGCCATGCCTTGAGGGAGGCATACAAATCAGGATGGGAAATATCGGATTCGTCATAGGTGGGCACGACCATCGGCTTCAGATTGCCGCTGGCGTAGACAGCCGCGGAAGAAAGGGCGCGAAAATAGTTGGTGGGTGAAAATCCGTCCGAGCAACTTTTTACGGCGGCCTGTTTTACGGCGAGCTCTTCTCGTAGGATCTTCAGAAGAAAATCGGCTTTTTTCCCCAGCGATTTGTTATCCGTTTCCAATGCCAAGCAGGGTATAGCGCTTCCAAGTGTAAGCCGCAGCTTTTCGTCGAAATAGATGGAAGCTTTGTGGATTCGATCCAGCACGGCAGGATTTTGCGAAGGTAGAACGGAGGGTGAAAAAAGGCCCCGAAGTTGCTCGATGAAGCGATCTCCAACAGCAAAGATCTCTTTTTCACTCGATTGCAAAAGGTCCGGCAGATTCGTGACACCTTTAACCTGACCGGAACGTCGCGACGTCATCATCACAAAATTGTGCAAAAGGCTTTTGAGTTTCTGAAAATCGAAACACGCTACGAGTAGTTTTTCCTGGTAGCGGATCTTTTCGGCTTCCAATTGCTCCTTGGAGGGTTGGATGCGTCTGGCCTCCTGGCTGAATCGGAGGATTGTCGGATCCACCTTCATGGTGTCTGCAGATAGTGGTGTTGAAAGCATCATGCCTTCCAGTGTCCGGCATCGGCTAAGCGCCACATATACCTGGCCGGGAGCGAAGGCTGCCCGTGCATCGATGATCGCCTTGTCGAAGGTAAGGCCCTGACTTTTATGGATCGTAACGGCCCAGGCAAGTCGAAGGGGGTATTGGGTGAATCCACCGATCCGTTTCTCTTCGATCTCCATGGTTTCTTTGTCGAGCGTGTACTCGATATTCTCCCAGGTCTCCGGTTCGACAACGATCTCGTTTGATTCACCAGGGCATCGGATACGGATTGTTTCTTCGTCAGCCCCTGTGATCCAGCCGATTTTGCCGTTGAAGTATCTTTTTTCCGCGGTGGTGTCATTGCGGACAAACATCACCTGTGCACCTGTTTTCAGCTTGAGAACAGATGCGGTCGGATAGGACTGAACGGGAAATTCGCCCTCGATGTGGGCGCTGAACAGTTGCAACTTGCCTTTCAGCTCTTGCAATCTGGACGCATTGATTTCATCTACGCTGCGGTTGTGCGTACTGAGTGAAATCCCGCCTTCGGTCTCTTTGGAGGAGAGGCCGGCTCGATGCCTGTTGTTGAGTCTGTCGAGAGACACCGTATCCACTGTACCGCTTCGAACCCTGTTCAGAAGCTCGATGAATCGTCCGTCGGACTGCCGGTAGACTCTGGTAAGCTCAACGGTTATCAGTTCAGTTTTGGCCAAGGCGTTGCTGCTGAAAAAATAGGGTGAGGCGTAATAGGGATGAAGGATCTCCCAATCCTCCTCTTTTACCACAGGCGGGAGTTGAAACAGATCGCCGATCATCAACAATTGTACACCACCGAAAGGCAAGTCGTTGCGGCGGTGATGCCGTAATACGCTGTCAACGCCATCGAGGAGATCTGCTCGAACCATACTGATCTCGTCAATGACGAGAAGGTCTAAACTTTGAAAGACATCGATCTTCGCTCTGTTGAACCGATAGTGAAAGCGGGTGGTTTTACTGCCCGGCACAAAAGGGCCGAAAGGAAGTTGAAAAAAGGAGTGAAGGGTGACACCTCCTGCATTGATCGCAGCCACGCCTGTGGGCGCGGTGACCACCATCCGTTTGGCCGCCCTCGCTTTCATATTCCGCAGAAATGTCGTCTTCCCCGTTCCGGCTTTGCCCGTTAGAAAAAGATTGCAGCCGGTATCGTTCACCAACGCTTCGGCGAGATCCCGTTCAGGGTTGTCGGTTTTCATTTCTACACCACCGCCATCCACAGGAGCGTTATCAACGCGTACAATAGAAATAGACTTTCAACCCAAAACTCAAGACGCATGCCGGGTTGCACCCGTCCCCCGTCATAAGCGAATACCAATATCAGCATTGCTGTCGGACAAATGGGCAATAGATATCCAAGCGATGGAACGAGACCAATGGATGCAAAAAACGCTGGCAGAAGAATACAAAGGGTCAACGTACCTTTCAACAGGACAAACGTTCTTCTTTTCCCCAGAAGGATCGGTAACGTCTCTTTCCCAACAATGCGGTCTCCCTGAAAGTCCAGAATATCGAAAAAGGCGGTTCTGCAAAACACGAGAGCCGCCGCCCAAACAAACACGCTCGCAACGGTAAACGTCAGATCGCCACTGTCGGCGAGACCTGGAAGCAACGCCACCACAACACCCCAGGCCAGAGCGATCAAAAAGGTTTTCGACCCCGGGACATCTTTAATCCGACGATAGCGAGTCCCGAAACGTATTGGAATCAGATAAAGCTTGTAGGATAGCCCCAGCAAACTCATGCCCAACAAAATCACAAAGGCAACCCTACCCATGGCCGTGGCGCTCAATAGGCCGAAACCGCCCGCGGCGATGGCGAGCAGTGTCAATAACAATCGGTTGTTTCGATAGAATCGGGCCCGCTCCGGGTCATTGAATTCATCTTCGGCCGTACCCGTTAGATGGTTCAACAGGTGCATGGAAAGCACATAGAGCATGGCCATGGTGACCTGAAAAACCGTTTCGGCGATCCCCAGCAGCTTCGTACACGCAAAGCAGAGACATCCGGCTCCGATGGCCACATAGGTATTGGTTAGGAGCAGGGTGTAAACGATTTTATACAACAGGTTGTACAAACCCGTTCTGCGGGTTGCGGGGAGCTTTTCCAGTTCTCGATAAACACTTTTGATAATCCAGTTGGGGGTTGAGGCCCCCGCGGTGATTCCCACGCGTTCGACGCGACTCAGATTGCAGGTTTTCAACTGCGCATCGGTTTCCACATGAAAGGCCGGTTTGCCCGTCTCTCCGGCAATCTGTGCCAGACGCTGGGTATTTCCGCTCTCTTTTCCTCCAACGACAACGATGGCGTCCACGCGATCGGCCAATTCCTTCACCTCGGCCTGCCTTTTTTCCGTAGAGTCGCAAATCGTATCGAACGTCTTGTAATGCGGATGGGTTTTGGCGGCCCACTGTTTGACGTGGGTGAATAACTGCATGTTCTGGGTTGTCTGGGCAACGATGATCGCTTTGTCGAAAGCTGGAAGGGCCGAGAGTTCCTCCACGGTACTGACGACGAATCCCGAATCACCCGCAAAGCCCATCAATCCGACCACTTCGGGGTGGTCCCTGTCACCAACGATGATGGTGGAATACCCTTTGCGGGTGTGTACGCGAATGATGGTCTGAACACGGATAACGCGAGGGCAGGTGGCGTCAACAACATTAAAACCGGCCTCTTTCAACCGCTGCTTATCCTGTGGGGGAATACCATGGGCCCGGACCAGAACGGTTCCGGATCCCGTTTCCGGAATGTCCGTCAAAACGCAGATCCCTTTTTCTTCGAAAAGGGAAAGTACTTGGGGGTTATGGATCAACGGACCATAGGTGGATATCGGCTTCGTGTGTTTTCCTGGGGCTTCCAACGCCAATTCCACGGCACGTCTGACCCCCATGCAAAAACCGGCGGTCTTGGCGATTTCGATCTTCATTGGGTTTCTTTGAGAAACACCTTGTGCTCAACCAGCGATAGAGCGCAAATGTTGGCTCTCAGAAACTTTTGCTCCCCGAAAATATTGACAAGTTTCAACCCGTCTCCCTCTGGCAAAATATCGTCCACGGACTCCATGATCAGTGTCTCTCCGCTATCGGAAATCAGGTAGGCATTTGCTTCACACATTTGGGTCTTCCTTTTTGTAATGAAACCTGAAGAAGGGCCTATTCTTGATCGACAATGGGTGTCAACGCCTCGACAACCAGCTTTTCCACAAGATGAGGCAAGGGTTCCTCAGACACCCCGATGACGTCAACATTCTCCTGGGACAACGGTAAGATCAATTTCTGTGCCCTGCAACAGCTAACCGCTTCGGCCACCTTCGGTGTTACTTCTCCCATCATCGCATGGGCCAGAAGGATCCCCAATGGCCCTACGACCACATCGGATACCGCAACCGTGCGTGCAATGGCATTTTCTCCTGAAGCACCTCGGTTTGCCCTGGCTTTGAGCATCTGCGCTGTTGCGATGGCATTCGTTCCCAAGGCGATAATTTCCACCATCTCGCCGAAGCGGGCTTTGATGGCTTTTATAATTGTACTCCCGATACCGCCACCTTGGCCATCGATCACACAGATTGTTTTTTTTTTGCACGGTTGTGGAACCATTATGGAATTTTCCTAAAGCTTCTTGATACGGGCTTGGGCTTTTCTCTTTTTCTTTGACAGCCGGCGGCTGGGTCCTTTTTTCCGTGTTGTGGGAATCCAGCCGCTTGACGCATCCGGCTCCTCACCGCCCTTTACACCCACGTAGCGTGCCATGGAGAGTTTCTCTTCAAACGCCAAAGACCCCAATACGGCGGCGCCCGCCGCTTCGGCGGCGTTCATTACCTCTCGATCGCTGCTGACCACGAGCGCCTTGCTTCCTTCCTTGCGGGCCATTCGCCGAATCACATCATCTGCAGTTTCTCCGCCGTGGGAAAAGTGAATCGCAATTCCCTTGCTTCGATCCCTCGAGCCGTAAAGCGAGGGCTCGTTTGCGCCATCGAACACGACAGTGATCCGATGGCGTTTTATTTTCTTGTAGGCAGCCAGCAGATCGATCAATGCATCTCGTCCCCATTCAAGGTCCTTCCGGTCGAGCTCGACCAATTCAGGAGATTGCCGGATAAAGTTATAGCCGTCTAGTATGATATGCATCGCCACGATTGCGCCGTTAAGAGCGGAGCATTGTCAGCAACCGGTCCAGATCATCGTCGTTGAAAAAATCGATTTCGACGCGCCCTTTTTTTCCTTTCCGCTGAATCCGAACACGCGTACCAAATTGGCGGGACAGATCTTCAGACACATCCTTGAAGTATCGCTGTTCCGGCGTCAGTTCAGGGGCCAGGGCGACCTTTTTTTTCGTGTTGAGCCGCTTTACAAGGGCTTCCGTTTCCCGCACGGACAATTTTTTGGCCAATACGTCCCGGAAAGCGGCCTGCTGCTTGGTGGAGGAATCCGCTCCCAAAAGTGCCCGAGCGTGGCCCATACGCAATCGTCCCTCCATCAAACTGTCTTGAATCGGGCCCGGAAGCTGGCGCAACCGCAAAAAGTTGGCAACCGCGCTTCTGCTTTTTCCGACCCTTTCAGCGGCCTGGTCTTGTGTCAGGCTGAATTCGTTGGTCAACCGATGGTAGGCCTCCGCCTCCTCCATCGGATTGAGGTTCTCCCGTTGAATATTTTCAACAATTGAGATTTCCAGCATTTTTTCGTCGGAAACCTTTTTGACGACCACCGGCACCTGCTCCAAGCCGGCCATGGAAGAGGCTCGAAGCCGCCTTTCTCCCGCTACCAGTTCATAGCCACCCTCATCGTCTCTGCGCACAAGCAATGGCTGAATGACACCCTGGCTGCGAATGGATTCGGCAAGTTCCTCCAACTCCTCCGCCGGGAAAAGACGCCGAGGTTGATAGCGATTCGGTTGAATCATATCGATGTCACACAAGAAATAGTCTTTCTGCGCCCCAGGTGACGTGCCGGAAAGCTCCTCAACGGAACCCAAGTCCGGAATCAACGCATCGAGTCCTTTTCCCAAAGCCATCTTTCTTTTCTTTTTGGCGCCTGCAGCCGTTCCGCGGGAAGTTTTCTTTACTGGCATGAAATTACCTGAATCGTGTCCGGATCGGGCACCCATTGTCGGGTCAATCAGGTGCGTCCGGTGTGGTTGGTCGCCATCACTTCTTTGGCGAGGGAAAAATAACTATGCGCACCGGGTGAGGTGGCATCGTAGAGCAATATCGGCTGCCCGTAGCTGGGCGCCTCTCCCAAACGGACATTGCGGGGAATTGTTGTTTTAAAGACCAGGTTTTTGAAATGATTTTCCGCGTCTTCCGCCACCTGGTGGCTTAAATTGGTTCGACGGTCGAACATGGTCAACAAAATGCCGGCAATGGTAAGTTTAGGATTTAGACCGCTTTTTATTCGCTGAATCGTTTGGACCAATTGACTTAGCCCTTCCAATGCATAAAATTCGCACTGAAGCGGAATCAAAAGCGCATCGGCAGCTGCCATGGCATTTACGGTGAGCAGGCTTAGGGAGGGAGGACAGTCGATAACGATATAATCGAAATCATCCGAAACCGTCTTCAACAATCGTTTAAGTGCGTGTTCCCGGTGGGAACGGTCCATCATCTCTACATCGAAACCGATCAGTTCCACACGGGAGGGCAGGATTTTTAGGAATTCAATCTCGCTGTCGACAATGATCTTTTCGGCTTTGGTTTCCCCGATCATGCCGTGATAAAGCGTTTTGGGGAGAACGGACTTGTCCACCCCGACGCCTGTCGTGGCATTGGCCTGAGGGTCGCAGTCCACCAGCAAGGTCCGCTTTTCAGATACGGCAAGGGCAGCGGATAGGTTGACCGCCGTCGTGGTCTTTCCCACGCCCCCTTTCTGATTGGCAATGCAAAGTATTTGTGCCATGGCGCCCTGCTTAACACAAAATATGCTGTTTGAAAAGTGGATTGGAATGTGCCATTGTATGGATATCCGGTGTAAATGAACAGGTACAAAGAATGCGTCACAAAGCTATGATGAGACATATCATCACTAAAATAAACACCCACTGTAACGCGGTGGTCGTACTTGTTGTAATGAGCCTGCTTTCGATTCCAAAGGGGCATTGTATCACCATCCAGGAAGAGCGGGAAATGTCCAAAGAGTTTATAAAGGTTGTCCAGACTCAGTTTCCCCTCATCAGAGATCCCATCATCGTGGACTATGTAAACCGAGTGGGCAACCGGATCCTGAACGCCATCGAGCCCCAACCTTTTGACTATCAGTTTTACGTTTTGCACGAAGATGTCTACAATGCCTTTGCCACACCGGCCGGCCACATCTTTTTCAACAGCGGTCTTTTTGCGGCGCTGGACTCCGAGGAAGAATTGGCCGGAATCCTCGGACACGAAATTGCCCATGTCACGTGCCGGCACATTTCCGACCGTATCGAAAGCTCGAAAAGAATCAATGTGGCAACAATGGCGGGTATGGTCGCGGGTGTCCTATTAGGGGCAAGTGGAGCCGGAGAGGCGGCAAGTGCCTTGACAATGGGCTCTCTCGCAGCCGGCCAGTCGGCTGTGTTGGCCTACAGCAGGGAAAATGAAACGCAAGCGGATCAGCTTGGGCTGGAGTACCTGGCGAGAGCAGGCTATAGCGGTGAAGGCCTGTTGACATCATTGAAAAAAATCCGCAGCAAGCAGTGGTACGGATCCAATGAAGTTCCTACCTACCTTACCACGCACCCGGCATCGGAAGCCCGCATGGGCTACATCGATAATTGGTTGAATCAACACCCGGACCACAAGGAGATGAGGCGTACCGAGGTCGGTGGCTTCGAATTGGCCCATACCCGTTTGGTCGCCTTGTATACGGACAAGAAAATTGCTCTGGACCAGTTTCGAGCTCAAATCGATCGAACGCCGGGCGATCCTTTCGCCCATTACGGATACGCCCTCACACTCACAAGAAGCGACAAATGGCACGAGGCAATCCACCACATGAAGGTAGCCATCGAAGGCAACGCTCTGGCCACGCACATGCTTATAGACCTGGGCACAATGTACTTTCATGACGGACAGTACGAAAATGCGGAAAAAGCCCTTTTGGCCGGAAAATCTGAGAAAGACCCGCAAGGCCTTCTCTACCTGGGGCGCACGCAGATGGAGCTGGGTCAAGTATCGGAAGCCAAACAAACCTTCGAAAACCTCGTCAGCGAAAACGAGAGCTATGCCCTTGCCTACTACTACTTAGGAGAAAGTAGCGGCATGGCCGGAGACATGTTCAACGCCCATTACAATCTAGGCCGCTATTACCAGCAAAAAAGAGATGTGAAGAATGCCGAGTTTCATTTAAACCGGGCCCTTAAAATCGCTGCTGACGAAAACCAGAAAGAGCTGGCCTCCCATCAGTTGAGGACCCTTCACTCCCAACGTCGCGGAAAAAAGGCACCCGGAGCAGGCTGATAAGCTACCGCAAGGTGGAGAAAAGCGTTCAAGAATCGGCATGCACCTACTTTTTATCGAAACAGCAGAATTGCATCGAAAACGTCCCCCTTCCCTGTGTGGCCGATCTGAGATCGGTAGAATAACCGAACATTTTAGCCAGGGGGACCGTTGCCTTGATGGTCTGGACACCCAGTCTGGGATCAATGGATTCGATCTTCCCCCCCCTCGCGTTCAGATCCCCGATCACATCGCCCATGAAATCTTCGGGTGCGATTACCTCTACAGCCATGATGGGATCCAGAAGAAAGGCGGAGCCGCTGGACAATGCATCCCGGACAGCCATGGAGGCGGCGACCGTAAATGCCAGCTCGGTTCCGTTCGTATCCTGGGCGTTGGCACCGGTCAGGACCGCTTTTACATCCACAACCGGATACCCCATAAGGATACCGCTTTCCAAGGACTCCATGACCCCTTTCTCAACTGCGGAGACAAGGGCCGGAGACAGCGCTTCTTGGGCCAACCGGGTTTCGAAACGGTTTCCGCTGCCGCGCTCCACGGGTGTCAGTTCCAACGTCAACTCCGCAAAATGACGGTTGCCGGCGACCTCTTTGTCAAAGACGGCATGGCCGCGAGCCTGGTTCTCGATCGTTTCCCGATAGACGACCTGGGGTTTGCCCACATTGACTTGGGTATTGAACTCACGCTGCATTCGGCTGGTGATAATTTCCAAATGCAGCTCTCCCATGCCTGAGAGGATGATCTGCCCCGTGTCCTCGTCCTCCTTGACGCGAAGCGTCGGATCCTCGGCCATGAACTTATTGAGGACGTGTTCAAGTTTTTCCTGGTCACTGTGGGTTTTGGGCTCGACGGCGACCGAAATCACCGGCTCATAAAAATCCATTTTCTCCAATATCACAGGGCTTTCCTGGCTGCACAGGGTCTCACCGGTGGAGGACTCTTTTAATCCTACAACCCCTACAATACCACCGGGTCCGACCGAATCGACCCGCTCTCGTTTGTTTGCGTGCATCTTCAGGATGCGGGACAATTTCTCTTTCTTTTTCCGGCTGGGATTGTAAACGTCACTCCCCGCGGTTAATTTGCCACTGTAAACGCGAACATAGGAGAGCTTGCGTCCCTCCATCATGGAAACCTTGAAAATTAAGGCCGCCAAAGGAGCCTTTTCTTCCGGTTTGCACAAAATGGTTTCATCGCTTTCCGGCACTACACCTGTTATGGCTGGGACGTCCAAAGGGCTTGGAAGGAATTGGACAATGGCATCCAGCAAGGGCTGTATACCTTTGTTCTTCAATGCGCTGCCGCACAAAACCGGCACGAGCTTCAGCTCTGTGGTGGCTTTTCGAACGGCGTTGTAGATCGTCTCGGTATCAATTTCCGACTCGGCCAGATACGCCTCCATAATATCGTCGTCCAACTCGGCGAGTGTCTCCAGCAGTTGCTCTCTATGGGTTTGCGCTTTTTCTTTGAGATCACCGTCAATTTCGCCGGTACTGAAGCTCGCCCCTATCGTTTCATCATCCCAACGGATCTGTTCCATACGAATAAGATCGACTGTACCGCTAAACCGATCTTCTGCTCCGACAGGTATCTGAAGAAGCAATGGTTTGGCCTGCAGCCTGTCACGCATCATCTCAACAGCATTGAAGTAATCGGCACCAATCCTGTCCATTTTATTGATAAAAGCGATTTTGGGAACCTTGTACCGGTCTGCCTGGCGCCACACCGTCTCCGATTGGGGTTCGACACCACCAACAGCGCAAAAAACACCCACCGCACCGTCTAGAACGCGCAAAGAACGTTCCACCTCAATCGTAAAATCGACGTGACCTGGCGTATCGATCACCTGTATATCTTTGCCCTTCCACTGGCAGGTGGTTACGGCGGAGGTGATCGTAATTCCACGTTCCTGTTCGTCAACCATCCAGTCCATCACCGCTTCTCCGTCATGAACTTCACCGATTTTGTGGGATCGTCCCGTATAGTAGAGAATCCGTTCGGTTACGGTTGTTTTCCCCGCGTCAATATGGGCAATAATGCCAATGTTTCGAATCCTATCGAGTTTGTTCGTTTTCTTTTTCATCGTGTCAAAAGCATGTCAGCAGTTAATGGAGAGTCAAGGGGCATACACCCTGCCAGCGTACTGATTTCTTCACCGGCGACCAAAAATTTTACCCTTTCGATTTCTGGTATGTTGAGAACGAGAGAGTTAACGACAGAGAATAGTGTCAATTGTTCCATCCGGCAACTACCTGGATGATTCTTTCTCATCGATTCGGTAAAATCGACGACAGCTGTGCCGTCTTCAAGATAAAATAAGGATCTCAATGCCGCTCCCTCGGGAATCGTCGCCATATTGTCGTTTGTCGAACCTTTTACCAGTTCCTCAACCAGCTGTCTTCCAAAAGATGCAGGATCATCTGCATGAACGAGAACCCGGGTTTCGGTGACAAGATAAGGCTGTGTTCGATCTGCAAAATAAAGATGAACAATCTGCTTGTTCCCGCTCTCGAAAGAGCCGCACGGAGCACTCGTAAGAAAAAAAAACAGCGTGCCTGTTATTGCCAGCCAACCCATACGTCGAAAAAAGGTTGTCCCGTGAGCAAAGATGTCCATAAGCGATAATCTATTCAATGAACCAAGGTAAAGGTGAAAGACCTGATTTATGCCAAGGCCGTTTGCATGTCAAGGCCGTGACCGCCAAACAGGGACGGGTCCCCATGAATCCAACCCTTTGGAATAAAGAAGCGGATTTCCGGTCATCCACCAGAAACCCGCCGATTGTAAAAATCTGTATCCGCGTCTACAACGCCTCGATGGCCTCTGTCAGTTCAGGCAGAAAATCGAGGATGTCGGCCTCGATGCCAACGTCGGCCACCTGGAAGATCGGCGCCTTGACGTTCTTGTTGATGGCCACGATAAAAGGAGAC
>Ga0272441_10008648_pt1 | contig 16061 bp, 10 predicted proteins | sample SSMProp6N_FD_193582 | JGI IMG/M metagenome (GOLD analysis project Ga0272441, IMG submission 193582) | Marine sediment archaeal communities from Little Sippewissett salt marsh, Falmouth, MA, United States - SSM-Prop-6N | ecosystem: Environmental > Aquatic > Marine > Wetlands > Sediment ... | reverse complement strand
GCAGGTACGCGGGCCTGCCCCTGCGCGCTTCGGGACTTTTGAAGGGAGCTTAGTATGACAGCGCTATATTTGCTCAAGAATTCTGTGGCGATTGACCGATGAACTCTTCAAGGACCTACACGTTGGAGAGTTTCGTTATGAATGACGAACAGTTGGCTTCGTTTGAGCCGGCGTTAGCCCGGTTCCTGGATAAACTTCGTCCCTGCTTCAAGCGGGACAAAACCTTCGGCTACTTGCAAAAGTACATGGTCGGACTCATGACCGATTTGAAACGCAAATCCATTGAGCCGATTGCGTTGGCCAGCGGCGTGGCGGTTCGGACCTTGCAGGAATTTCTGGCGTTTTTCGCCTGGGATCATGAACAAGCCGACCAAACCCTCGTTCGCGAGATTGTCAACCGTCAGCACGGCCAGCGTTCGATCGGTGTTTTAGACGCCTCGGCCCATGTCAAGCAGGGAAAACAGACGCCGGGCGTTCAGCGTCAATGGTGCGGCGAATCCGGCAAACGCGACAATTGTGTGATCGGCCAACATTTGCTCTATACGGACAACGATGTGAAAAACCCTTTCAACAGCGTCGTTGCCAGCGATCTCTATTTGCCGAAATCATGGGAGAAGGACAGGGAACGTTGTCGGCGTGCGGGGATTCCCGATGAGTTGACTCATCGACCCACCTGGAAGATTGGCATTGAGCAAATCAAGCGCACCATGGCCCAAGGGTTGCGTTTTGATTATGTCACTTACGATGAAGAGTACGGCAAAGTACCCGAGTTTATCTATGCACTGGATCGGCTGGGGCAAAAGGCGATAGGCGAAGTCCCCCGCAATTTCAGAGTCTGGATCAAGCGGCCCGCGTGTCAATCCAATCGGGCCGAACACGCCTCCCACCGTGTTGATAATATGGTTTCTCACAGTCCGACATTTTATGGTCAGTCCTGGCGAAAGATGGTCATCAAAGACACCACGCGCGGCCCGTGCCTCTGGTATATCAAATCGGCTCAGGTTTATTTGGTCAAACACAAAGAGGGCAAGGCACATTGTCCGATTCCAACAGATCGCACCTATTGGCTGATCGTGGCCCATAATCAACATACCGGCGAAAAGAAGTATTTTATCAGCAATGCGCCCGCGAAAGAAAAACTGGAGACTTTGATGGAGGTTGCCTTTTGTCGATGGCATGTGGAGAAATGGTTTGAGCGTGCCAAGCAGGAATGCGGGTTGGGCGCCTTTGAGGTTCGAACGTATACGAGCCTGATACGGCACTGGCTTGCCTCCCGTTTAGCGATGTACTTTCTGGCCGACCAAACCCATCGGCTCAGGGGGGAAAAATCCGCAGATCACCCTGGAGCAGGTCGCCGATGTGGCGAATATGCTGGCGTGGAAAATATGGCGGAAGCACCCCTATTCATGGAGCCAACTGAAAGCGCAATGCCAATATTATCAGGCGCGTAACGAAGCGTCGTATGCCAGCCGAAGAAAAACGGCAAAGGCGAAAAGTATAGAATTCTTATAGCGCTGTCATATTAGGTCAATTGTGACGACAGGATAGGGGTGGACTTGCCGACCCGGTCTTCCGTACCGGACCGGCAAATCCGTCTTGGAGTCCTTTTTTCGTTTTCTTTGGCTTAGCTGAGCAACGCTACGGCTCTCTGGGGATCTGTGTGAGCCTGTGTATTGCCGGCGGCCTCGGGATTGCCGCCGATTTGCTCGGCCGCCCAGGCAACCAATTCCGCCGCCAGGCCGGGTTTGAGATCCTCCTCCAACTCGTTCGACTCGTCCGGACTTCTGCCCACGAGCCTGCCATAATTCGTAAAATGGCCCGCGCCAACGTGCAAAAAACCTGCTTCGGTCAGCGTCTGCGTAAGCCGTTCCCTCATGGCACTGACGAATCCCTTGGCGCACACATTACTACGTGCCAGGTCCGCTTCTTGCGGAACCTCGGTAGGCGCAGAGAGGGTGCTGTTGGCGCCGAAGGCGCGCACCATCCCCTCCGCGTTTGTGGAACTTTCGACCCCGTTCATGATACCTACTCCACAAATCGCGTCGTTGTCGTTCGAAGTGGCTACGTAAGAACCAGAACGCCCTGTTACGAAAAAAATAGCAAACATCCACGGCGCCTCCAAGCGATAGACAGCGAAACTGGAGAAAATACGTAGTTTTGCGTATGGAGATTCCGGGGTATCGCTCATAGAATGGATGCCCGGCAGGGGCGATAATGTCCAGAGCACCACCCAGGACGGGGCCATAATCCCCTGCGGCCTCTTACGGGGTCGACGAAGAGGCGGGTGGTGCTCCGGGTCATATCTGTGACCGGGCCGGCTACGCCGAAAAGCCTGCCTGACGTCCTAAAGGCGTTTGCCGCACCGAAAATGTGGACAATATTCTTGGCATTTTTCAAAAAAAAAGTTGCGTCGTTGCAATCCGATACCGGGCTCGGCTTTCCGGCGACATGCGATTGCATTTTGCCTCCCGACATTGTACAGTGGAGACAGATCCTTGAACCCGAACCGGAATGATTGGAGGAGGATCGTTGATGACTCCGACCTGGACTGGTGTTTTTTGCTGGCTGTTGGTGATGGGCGGCTCGCTCCAGAGCGTCTACAACAACACGCCTGACTGGATTTCCGCAGACGGTCTACGCGGCACCGGCGGCGCATTAGTCGATTTGAACCGCGACGGCTGGATGGATTTCGTGGTGGCCAACGGCAACGACATGGCCCGCCAGGCCGTGGCGGTCTACTACAACCGGGGTGACGGCACGTTCCCCGCCAATCCCGACTGGCTCTCCGACGACAAGGCCTTTAACGGCCATCTCGACGTGGCCGACGTCAACGGCGACGGCTGGCCCGACGTGGCGGTGGCCGTGCTCGGGGACGGCTCCACCGTCGACAACGCCGCCAAGGTCTACCTGAACAACGAAGGCGTCCTCTCAGGGCTGCCCGACTGGCAATCGACGGAAATCGCCAACGCGTTCAGTTGTGCCTTCGGCGACGTCAACAACGACGGGTGGCCCGACCTGGCGGTCGGCACTGGGTGGAGCTACAGCCCGCAGCACTTCTTTGCCAACTACGTCTACCTCAACGACGGCGGCAGGCTCGCCGACAGCGCGAGTTGGCTCTCCGACGACACCTTTCATTACCTCGGCGTGCTGTGGGTCGACGCCGACGATGACGGGTGGCTCGACCTCGTCGGCATCGGCAGCCTCAGCGGCACGCGGATCTACCGCAATCTGGGCGGCACGCTGGAGACCTCCGGCTCCTGGCAGACCACCGACAGTGCCGAGCAGGATGCGATCATGGCCACCGCCGGCGACGTAGACGGCGACGGCCGGCGCGACCTGTTCGTCACGGACAACACGCAGTTGGACGGCAGTGGCCTGTTCCGAATGTATGCGGGGCTTGACGACGGATTCTTCCAGACCACTTACGACTGGAGCTACTTCGGCTGGTACGGCTCGGCGGTGGCTTTGGCCGACGTGGACGGCGACGGCCTGCTCGATTTAGCCACCGGCGGCTGGTGGGATGACGCTCGGCTCTTCCTCAACGACGGCGCCGGCTTCGGCAACGCACCGGACTGGAAATCAAACGCGAACAGCGTGATTGAGAAGATCGTCTTCGCCGACATCGACGCCGACGGCCTGCGCAGCGAGGTTGCGACATTCTGCGGCGACGGGCAACGCCGCCTGTTCTACCTGGGCCGGCAGCCGATTCAGGAGATCACCGCCGTCACCGTAGACGGCGTCGATGCAAACGTCCCCTACACTTGCAGTCGCGAGCACGGCTGGATCACGGTCGGAACCGCCCCGACGGATTACCTGGCGGTACGTTACACCTACTCGGCCCGCCTCGACATGGCAATCACGAACTGGGACGCGGGGCTGGGTAACTACGTCTACTACAACCAGTTCGGCTGCATCGGCGATGTGGACGGCGACGGCGACACCGACGTCAACGATGTGATGATCGTCGTGGAAGACTACGGCTGCACCGCCGATTGCGCCGGCGACCTCGACGGGGACGACGATACCGACCTGGCCGATCTGGCCATCCTGGTCGACAATTACGGATGCCCCTGGTCCGACACAGAGCAGACACCACCGGGCCCAAGATAGCCGCTCGGCGCTATGACGCCCCGCACACCGTGGCAATTCCTATCCGTCCCGTTTTTGGTGCCGCATTTTGCAGGTTCCGCGACGATGCGGCCGAGATTGCTTTCCCGGCGCGCCGGGACTGCTCGCAATGACATATACGGGTTACCCCTGTCATTGCGAGCGAAGCGAAGCAATCTACAGTCGCACGATTTACGAAATGCGGTATGAAACGATGCGCGGTCTGCCATCCTGAACGAAGCGTAGCACAGTGAAGGATCCGACCCACGAAGGAGAATCTCCTGCACGTGGGCCGGACCCTTTACCTTTGACTCCGGATCACAAAGCCTTGCCGAGTAGAACTTGCTCGGCGGCCGTCGAGCGGCTTCGGATTGCATCCGGGTTTACTGCGACGGGACGAGATCGAGACGCACGTTGTCCAAGCCGATCCAGCCGCTGCCCGGATTGGCAAGCTCGATGCCGATCTTGTGCCCGATCGCTGCTGGCAGATCGTCCGCAGCAAATGTCAGCGTGTACTCCTGCATCGCGTCGGTCAGCGCCACGTCGGCACTGGCGGCGACAACGCGAACGCCACCGTTGTCATAGTACAAAGACATCCGCAGCGTCTCGGCCGCCCAGGTGATGCGGGCATCGACCTTGAGCTCGTAGACGTCGCCGTCGTTGATGGTGCGGTTGGTCAACTGCCAGACGGCCGGATCGCCACCCATCAGATAGGCGGTCCACTCCCCGTCGGTCGGGGTATAATCGACCTCGACGCCCGAGTCGGCCACCGCTGCGTCGGTGCTCCAGCCGGGAACGTTGTCGAAGCCCTTTTGCTTCTCCGTCCCGGGCAACTCGAAGCTCGAGTTCTCGACCACCGGTGGCTGCGGACTGGTAAGCCGAATGGCGTCGATGTAGAGCCTGCCAGCACCGTTCGGCACGCGGTTGTCCCGGTTGCCCAGACCGATGACCATCTTCTGAACCGCCGAGGTGTTCACACCAGCGGCAGCAAGATCGGCCAGCGGAATGTTCCATTCCATCCACTCGGTCTGTCGAACGGTCTCGGGATCCGGATGCCGCACGAGCGCGCTGCCGCCGGCAGTGTCCTGCACGACCACGTAGAGACCGGCAAGACCCTGGACGTTGGGATCGGCCAACGGTCCGGCGGTGTAGTACACGGTCAGCGTGTCGACGCCGCTGCGGTTCCAATTCTGGGGCGTCGGCCAGGTGCGGTCGGTCTCGGAATAGTACGGCGGATTGACGTTGTTGTAGTCCAGAGGCAGGGACTGACCGCCGTCGAGCACGATCCGGCGTTCGGCAATCTCGGTATACGCCGTGCCTTCCGACCAGATGTCGTTGCCGACGACCGCGCCGCTGCCGTTGCCCGGATGCCCATCCGGCAGATCTTCGCTCGGCGAAAAGCCCAAACCGTCGATCCACGCCTCGAACAGTCGATCCGGCGAATCGTTCGTGTAGACCTCGAAATCCTCAACGCTGAAATAATCAGCGACGGCGAAGGTCAGAATTCGACCTTCCGTCACGGTCCCATCGGCGTCGAGCTCATCGATGCGCCAATAGTAGCTCGTGGCCCAGGTCAGGCCCTCGGGCGGGCCATACGTGGTGCCTGCCTGGCGTCCGCGATAGACGCCCATGTCGTCCGAGGCGTCGGCGCCGGCGACCGCATCGGCGTCGGTACCGAAGTAGACGTCGTGCCCGGCGGCCCCGTCGCCCGGTTTCCAACTGAGCAGCGTAACGGCGCCGGTCTCGAAGACGCGGTTCATGGGCGGCTGAAAATCCCACGCCGCCAGCGGATCGGTCCGGGTCAGATTGAGGACCTCCGCCGCCGTCAGCGCGCGGTCGTAAACACGTACGTCGTCCATATCGCCGTTGAAATGCCCGGCCGGGGTACGCGGGGTCCCGTTGTACACGGTGGCCTCGGACCCAGTACCGAGGTAGCCGTAACGGACGATTTCATCGCCATACGTTGGCCCGCCGACAACAGCACGCTCGGGCTGGCCGTCGATGTAGGTCGTCAGCGTTCCGTTGTCGAACACGCCGCAGAGATGGTGCCATTGGCCGTCGTCCACGCGGAACTTGCTGCCCGTATCGATCTGCGAATCGCCGGACATAGTCATCAGATGCCATCCGACCCGCCCCGGCCCGAGCGGCGTGGCGACCGTCTCGGTATTGATCTCCAAACGCCAGAACTCGCTGCGATCGAACGAGGCGACCACCTGGTGGTTGGGGTCGCTGGTACGGACCCAGGCGGACACTGTCACCTCTGGATTGTTCGCGTCGTCGTAGAAGAGATTGCCGATGGCTACGTAATGGCCGTCGGCGGCATCGAATGTCAGGGCGCCGTCGCCGACGAGGCCGGCTTCGGCCCACTGCGGCCCAAAGATCTCGCCATGGTTGTCGTGCCCCGACCAGTCGACCGTTCTGGAGCCCGCCCCTTCGTCGAACGTGTACCAGATCATCAGGTTCGGATCGGCGACCGGAATCTCGGGCAGGGTCTTGAAGCTCCAGACGGCCCCCTTGACGTTTTCGACGCCGTTGAACGTATCGGCGCGCCAGTAGTAGGTCGTGTCCAGTTCCAGCAAGCCGGGGTCGTACACGGCCCCTATTAGTGGCGGGCCGTCGGTGGCGGTGGCCACCTCATTGGCGTCGGCGCCAAAGTAGAGCGTGCTGAAAAGCGCCTTCAGGCCAGGCGCCCAAGTGAGAATCACGTTCGGGTCTTCAAAAGGTTCACCGTCGGCCGGAAACGGATCGTACGCATGGACAGAGGGAAGCCAGAAGCTCCACACGTTCCCGCGCCACGGACTGTCGGGATGATCTTCGTTGACCGCGTCCACGCGCCAGTAGTAGGTGGTACCGGCCTGCAAACCCTCAGGGGCCGGACTTTCGGGGACCCCGACGAATTGACTGTTTGTCGTAAGGTTGGCCCAGAAGGCGCTTTCGGCGCCCGCATTGACGTCCTCGAAGCTGGTCCCGAAGTACAGGTCATGCGATGTGGCCAGCGGTCCCGGCATCCACTCGAGGCTCGCCCATAGCTCTTCATACTTGTCGCCGGCCGCGGGGCTGGGACTGTGAGCGCGGGCGAAGTAGCCGAAATCCATGATGTCCTGAATCTGCGCCTCGTTGAGGACTTCCTCGTAGATCCGCACGTCATCGAGAAGGCCGGGGAAGTACCGGTCATCGTTATGCGCCCGCACGCCCAGTGCAACGTCCTCGCTTGCCGCGTTATCGTCCACGCGAAAGGTATGGTTCTCGGGATCGACGGCGGGCCGGGTATCGTCCCTGCCATCCAAGTACAGCTTCACGTATGGATACGAGATCTCGGCGTCCACCGGTATCGTGAGGGCGGCGTGGTGCCATTCTCCGTCGTTCATGTTGGTGTCGCCCTGCAGGTTGCCGCGTCCGTTCTCGACGCGGAGCCTGCTGCCGTTGACGCGGAACTCCACGCGGCGACCCCCTCCACTGCGACCCCAATACACCATGACGCCGTTGCCGGTCGTCTGGACCCAGGCGGTAACCGTGGTGGGGCTCGAGCTCAGCAGGCCCTTGTAGTCGGTGGCGACGAAGTAGTCGCCGTCGCCGTCCAGGGCCAGGGCCTGCCCCAGATAGCCCGCAACGAAATGAGCGTCCCCTTCCAGAACGCCGTCATGACCGTTGCCCGAGGAGTCGGTTCCGTCCCCATCCATCTCCCACCAGCCCACCAGACTCGAATCCTGGGCCCCGGCCGGCACAACCAAACCTGCAATGACAATGCATAGTACCCAGAAGAAATGTGTTTTGCCCATGGTCGTCCTCCCTTGTTGAGATCGTTGCGATGTGAATCACTGCAATCTCAGACGTGTGGTCACGGCGGATGCAAATGGGCCTCGGCGGGCGGACGCCCCCCATCAAGAAAATGCAGAATCCCCCCTGTTCCCCCGGGAGGTCTACAGAGATAACGATGTTGAGGAGACAGCATGCGGGGCCTTCCTCCAACGAGGTCACCCAGCGTCCGTACCGGAAGCGAATCCCGGCGCGTCTTCCACACTACGGTTATGATAGCAAAAAACCGCCCCCGTGTCCACAAAAACCGGCCGCAAGTAGAAATCGCTTTGCCGGGACGATGCGCGCAAGGGCATCCGAGAGAGGTGATGGCGCCAACAGTCCTGTCCGCGAGGTCAAGGCACGCGGTTCACGGAACACGGGCCACGAGCGACGGGGCACGCTTTTTAGCGGTAGCTGTCGCGCGGTTTCTTGTAGACGCGTCCGACGTGGCCGTCGAGGAAGTTGACGTTGACGCCGCCTTCCGTGGAGCCGGGCTTGCGGCCGTGGGGGAAAATGCCCTTCTTGCGGAAGAAATCAGAGACCACCCAGATATCGGCCGGTGCCGCGTGGATGCACTCTTCGTAGCGTTTGTTCTGGACATCGGCGTTTTTGGCGTTCCCGAGCCAGTCACGGTGGCCGACCAGGCCCTGGAGAGTGAGTTCGCGCGGCAGGTAGTACATCGGGTCGCGCCACGTCCCGCCGCCGGCCGGGTCCACCTTGTTGTGACGGAAGCTCCAGTAGATGTAGGTAATGTTGCCGGTCTCCCGGTTCTCGGGGGTATCGATGATGGAATCGACACCGCCGGTGGGAACGCCGCCGGCCGGGTCGTTGGCAATCTGCTCCATAAAACCGGCCTGCGGGCAGTAGAACGCTTCCATCAGACCGTCGTCCTTATAAGCGTTGAGCTTTCTCAGCAGATCCGCGTGCGGATTGTGCTCCCACTCTTCGAGCGGATAACGGTTGCGGGCATCGTCGCTGGCATAAGTGATCAGGGCCAGGTTGACCTGACGCAGGTTGCTCAGGCACGAGGTCTCGTAGGCGCGGAAGCGAACCTTGTGCAGGGCGGGGACCAGAATGGCCATCAGGATAGCGATGACGGCGATGACAACCAACAGCTCGATCAACGTAAAACCGCAACGGACTCGGTGAGGTGTTCCCATCGTTATTCGACCTCCGACATAGCTCAACCAACAAGATTCCAAGTATGATACCACATTCGCCCGGCCGTGCAAGCAATTCCCGGGCCCGGTGCGCGTGAAAATATTCTGCCGCCCCGAGGACAATGAAGGACGCTATCCCAATGGAGCAAGAGCTTCACGCACCCCCGGCAGTGGCGCAGAAATGCCTTGACAGTGCAATTTTCGGGACAGATAATGCGTCTTTACCCATAACGTCCGACGATGGCAAGAGAGATCGCCGGAACCGTTCACGAGCCGAGGACGCTTGCCTGCCAAGCGTCGCAGTCACAACGGGATACGGTTTTATGGAATTGGCGGCAAATGCGTTGTTCTCCTCATCTGGCATGTCTTCACAGGGAAAGGCGGAGTTATGATCGCACGTTGTAGCACGCGTCGGGAGTTTCTCAAGAGTTCAGTAGCATTAGGGGCGTCTCTGGCCACAGCCGGTCCGCTGGTCCGGTTGGCGCCGGCCATGACGGCGGTGACGCCGATGCGGCTCGGGCTGGTGACGTATCTGTGGGGACAGGACTGGGATCTGCCGACGCTGATCGCCAACTGTGCGAAAACCGGCGTGCTGGGCGTGGAATTGCGGACGCAGCACGCCCACGGCGTCGAGTCGAACCTCAGCGCCGCCCAGCGCCGCGCGGTCAAGGCGCGCTTCGCCGACAGCCCCGTGACATTGGTCGGGCTCGGCACGAATTTCGACTTCCACCATACCGACAGAAGCCGCTTGGCCAAGTCCATCCAGGGCGCCAAGGACTACGTCAAGCTCTCGTACGACTGCGGCGGCTCGGGCGTCAAGGTCAAGCCCAACGACCTGCCCAAGGGCGTTCCGTACGAGAAGACGATCGAGCAGATCGGCGAATCGCTCAACGAGGTGGGCCGATTCGCGGCGGCGTACGGCCAGAAGATCCGCGTGGAAGTGCACGGCCGGGGCACGTCCCCTCTGCCCGTGATCAAAGCGATCATGGACGTGGCGGACCACCCGAACGTGGGCGTCTGCTGGAACTCCAACTCGCAGGACCTCGAGGGCGAGGGTCTGGTACACAACTTCAACCTCGTGCGGGAGCGGCTGGCCGACACCGTGCATGTGCGCGAGCTGAACATCGGCAGCTATCCGTACCAGGAGTTGATGAACCTGTTCGTCGCAAACAACTACGAAGGCTGGATCCTGTTGGAGGCGCGGACGAAGCCGCAGGACCGGGTCAAGGCGCTGGTCGAGCAGCGGGAAGTGTTCGACAAAATGGTCGCCAAAGCCCAGACAGCCAGGCGGCCGCGACGGGGCGGCGTCAAGATCACCGAGCACGACGAGAAGGTGACCGTCGAGATCAACGGAAAACTCTTCACCGAGTATCGATTCAAAGACGCCCAGCGTCCCTACTTCTACCCGGTCATCGGGCCGACGGGCGTGCCGATCATTCGACACTTCCCGATAACACCTGGTTTGGATAAGGGCGGGGACAGGGACGACCACCCCCATCACAAGTCGCTGTGGTTCACGCACGGCGACGTCAACGGCGTCGACTTCTGGGCCGACGGCGACAGCAAAGGCAAAGTCGTCCATGACAAGTTCGTTCAAATCAGTTCGGGCCCCAAGACCGGCGTGATCAAATCGCAGAACTCGTGGAAAGCCGCCGATGGAAAGGTGGTTTGCACTGACACACGGACGCATCGCTTCACCAGTGGCCCGAATGAGCAAACGATCGACTTCGAAGTCACCATCCACGCCTCACATGGCAAGCTGACGTTCGGAGACACGAAGGAAGGGTCGATGGCCATCCGCCTGGCACCCACGATGCGGCTCCATGGAAAGGTGGCCCAGGGGCACATCGTCAACAGTGCCGGCCAAAGAGACGGTGACACCTGGGGCAAACGGGCCGCCTGGTGTGATTACCATGGCCCCGTTGAGGGCAAAGTCGTGGGCGTAGCGATCTTCGACCATCCGGACAACCCGCGTCATCCGACGTGGTGGCACGTGCGTGACTACGGCTTGTTCGCCGCCAACCCGTTTGGCGTGAGCTATTTTGAGAAGAAACCGCGGGGAACGGGCGACTTGACCGTCGAAGCTGGAGAAAGCGTCACGTTCAAATGGCGCCTCTATATCCACACAGGCAACGAGAAGGAAGGCAAGGTCGCCGAGCACTATCGCGCGTACGTCGCCGAGACACAAAGTTGACGCAAATGCACTCGGGAAAACAGATTTCCGGTGAGAGGTCCTGTCAAGACAAAGGAAAGGAACCATCATGAGCAAGTTATCACGTCGTGATTTTGTGAAGAGTACGATGGCCGTCGGTGCGGGGCTCGCACTGGCCGGACCGACGTCGCACGTCCTGGGCGCCAACGACGACATCCGCGTCGCCGTCGTCGGCGTCGGCGGACAGGGTGGCGGCCACATGCGATACTTCCACGGCTGCAAGGGCGCCCGACTGGTCGCCATTTGCGACGCCGACCGCGGGCATGTCGAGAGCAAAGCCAAGCGCTTCCAGGACGAGCATGGCTACAAGCTAAAGACCTACACCGACGTCCGCAAGCTGCTCGAAGACAAGGAGATCGACGCGATCACCTCGGCGACGCCGAATCACTGGCACGCGCTCGTGACGATCTGGGCCTGCCAGGCCGGCAAGGACGTCTACATCGAAAAGCCGGCCTCGCACAACATCTGGGAAGGCCGCAAGATGGTCGAGGCCGCCCGCAAGTACAAACGCATCGTGCAGGTCGGAACGCAGAAGCGGTCGTCCCAGGCCCATCCGGCCGCGTTCGAATGGATCAAAGAAGGCCACATCGGGAAGATCAAGTGGGTCCGCGGATTCTGCTACAAGCGACGGGGCCCGGGCAGCAACGGCGTCGTCCACGGCACGAACGGCCCCAAGGCGGTCCCCGACAGCGTGGACTACAACCAATGGTGCGGCCCGGCCGACATGGTCCCGTTGCATCGTACGCAACTGCACTACGTCTGGCACTGGATGTGGAACACCGGGTGCGGCGACATCGGCAACCAGGGCCCGCATGAGATGGACATCGCCCGCTGGGCGCTGGGCGATCCAGGACTGCCCAGACACGTCTTCAGCATCGGCGGTCGCTTCGGCATGGGCGAGACGGACGACGTCGGCGAAACCGCCAACACGCAGATCGCCTACTTCGACTACAAGCCGGCTCCGATCATCTTCGAGGTCCGCGGACTGCCCGCCAAGAAGGGCGTCAACCACATGGACAACTACCGTGGCACCCGCATCGGCGACTGCGTGCAGTGCGAAGGCGGCTACTTCCCCTGCGACGACGGCGGCGGCTGGGTCTACGACAACGACGGCAAGAAGATCAAACAGTTCTCCGGTCGCGGCGGCGCCGGGCACCATCAGAACTTCATCGATGCCGTCCGCAGCGGAAAACGCAGCGACCTGAACGCCGACATCGAAGTCGGACACCTTTCGGCCTCCCTGTGCCACATGGCCAACACGTCATACCGTATCGGCAAGAAGGCGACCCCCGACGAGATCAAGGCGACCATCGGTGACAACGCGGAAATGATGGATTCGTTCAACCGGATGCTCGAGCATCTGGCCGCCAATGAAGTGAACCTGGAGAAAGAGCCGATCGCCATCGGCCCGATGTTGACGATGGACGCCAGCAAGGAACAGTACGTCGGCGAACACAGCGACCTGGCCAACATGTTCCTGAAACGCAATTACCGCGAGCCCTTCGTCGTGCCGGAAAAAGTGTAGAAGAACGTATCTCGTATCGCGGTGTTCGTATCTCGCCCGACAACGAGCGAGGCCGCGAACCCGCGATGCGAGATACGAGATACGAGATACGAGCTTATGAAATTTGCACTCTGCAACGAAATGTTTGAAGGCCGCTCGATGGCCGAAGTCTGCCCGGTGGTGAGCAAGCTGGGCTATCAGGGCCTGGAGATCGCGCCGTTTACGCTGGCACCGTCGGCGACCGAAGTAACCACTGCCCAGCGCGGCGAGGCCCGCAAGGCCATGGCTGACTGCGGACTCGAATGCGTCGGCCTGCACTGGCTCTTCGCCGGGCCGGAAGGTCTGCACATGACCACGCCCGACGAGGCGACCTGGCAGCGAACGCGTGACTACCTGGCTGCCCTGCTCGATCTGTGCGCCGACTTGGGCGGCAAGGTCCTCGTGCTCGGCTCACCCAAGCAGCGAAGCGTCCTGGACAGCCAGACGCCCGAGGGCGCCTGGAAACGAGCCGCCGACCTGCTGGGCTCCGTAATGGACAAGGCGGCGAACCTGGGCCTGACGATCTGCCTGGAACCGCTCTCACCCGTCGAGACGAACTTCCTCAACACCGTCGAACAAGGGATGAAGATGGTCCGCAAAATCAACCATCCGAGTCTCAAAATCCATCTCGACGTCAAGGCGATGTGCTCCGAGGGCACACTTGTCCCCGAGATCATTCGCTCGGTGACCAACGACGACATCGGACATTTCCACGTCAACGACGCCAACCTCTACGGTCCCGGCATGGGCGACGTCGATTACGCCCCCATCGCCGAGGCCATCCGCGACGTCGGCTACGACCGCTGGCTCTCCGTCGAGGTCTTCAAATACGACCCCGACCCCGAAACCATCGCCCGAAAGAGCATCGAATACCTCCGCCAATTCTGGCCGTAAGATGGCCGGTGTGCACGGCACACCCTACGTTGCGTGCGACACGCGACAACCTGTAGGGTGTGCCATGCACACCATTCTGATCTCCGTGTGTTATGCCCAACTATCGACGACAATTCGATCCGGGCGGCATGTTCTTTTTCACCCTGGTAACAGCGGGCCGACGATGTCTCTTTTCAGATGAAGCCGCGCGTCGCCATTTGCGAGCCGCCCTCCGCACGGAACAGGCTGACTATCCCTTCGATATGGTCGCGATCGTCCTTCTGCCGGAACACATACATTGCATCTGGAAGCTACCCGAGGGGGATTGTGACTTCCCCTCCCGTTGGTCCCGGATCAAAAGGCGGTTCACGCAACGATGGATTGAGGCGGGTGGAGGCGAGGCCGGCATCTCCAAAACGCGCCGGGACCGTCGCGAACGCGGTGTGTGGCAGAAGCGATTCTGGGAACACCGAATACGCGATGAAGAAGACAGGATGCGGCATGCAAACTACATTCATTACAACCCTCTGAAGCACGGACTCGTTCGCTGCCCACATGCGTGGCCGCATTCGAGTTTTCACCGGTGGGTAAAGGAGGGGTACTACTGCAGGGATTGGCTGTGCGATTGCGACGGGCGAAGACCCGTCGTGCCCGAATCGATGCTGATCAGCGTCGCAGGCGAGTGAAGATCATCGGCGCTGGATTGACCGTGTGCATGGCACACCCTACGTTGTGTGCGCAACACGCGACAACCCGTAGGGTGTGCCATGCACACCATTCCGACTACCGGCAACGTCAGACTTTGAAGAACACCTTGTGGCGGTAGAGGAACCAGAGGACGAGCCAGCGGACCATCAGGGCGCCGAGGGGCAGGACCAGCGGCGCGACGAGGCCCGCGTGTTCGGAGAGGCCTCCGAGGAAAAACCTCGCGATGCCGCCGAAATCGACGAAGCGCTGCAGGAAGTAGATCGTGATCGCGTTCATCCCGATGACCACGAAAAACAGCGACCATTTCGTGTACCCTTTGACGTCGATGACCCAGTAGAACAGCGCCAGCAGCAGCAGGCTCCAGCCACCGGCAAACAACACGTAGGAGCTGGTCCAGAGGATCTTGATGATCGGGAAGGCCAGCCCCCACAGGAGCCCGGCGGCCAGGCATACCACGCCCGCACCGGCTAAGCCGGCCGCCTTGCGTGAGCCGGAGCGATTCGAGCGCAGCCAATGCCCCGCCAGCGCACCAAGGAGCGCGGTGCAGATGGCCGGGAAGGTCGAGAGCACGCCTTCGTTGTCCCCATGCCCGTAATAGAGCTTGCCCGGAATAACTTGCTGGTCCACGTAGGACGAGAGGCACCCTTCCGGCGTGAGGTCTCCGCTGCCAACTCCCGGGACGGGCACGAGCATGGTCACGCCCCAGTACAACAGCAGGACGGTCGCGATGACAAACACGTGCGTCCGCCATTTCGTGTGGATCACTAACAAGGCTGCGAAGAAATAGCACAGCCCGATCCGCTGGAGCACGCCGGGCCAGCGCATCTCGGATAAGTTAAAGCGCAGCAGGCCGTTCATGATCAGGCCGATGAGGATGAGCGAGGCCGTCCGTTTGACCACGTGCAGGTGAATTTGGGCCAGGCTCTGCCCGCGCTCCCGCCGGCGCGAAATCGAAAACGGTAACACCACGCCGACCAAAAAGATAAACAGGGGAAAGATCAAATCCTCGAAACGAAAACCTCCCCATTTGACGTGGTGCATTTGCTGTTGAATCGTCCGCGTCACCGGATGGTCCCAGACCTCGGCGCCACTGGCGAACACAGCCCCCCCGCCGGTGATCCAGAACATATCAAAGCCGCGCAGCGCATCGATCGAAAGCACACGGCCACCAAGCCCTCGGCCCGCCTCGTCTGCCATTTCTCGTCCCCTCGTCTAAACCACAACATTTCCACCTTCCGGCCCACAGAATCACCGGCACCAACCCGACCGCCACAACATACCACCTACCCCACCGCATTTCAACGACTGCGACCCCAGGGTAGGCGGTGTGCACGGCACACCCTACGGGACTTGGAGGACACCTGCATACGAGGATCGCTTCACGCGCACGTGGGATCTGGCAACGTTCGGATGTCACACGCAGCCGGCGAGGATGCGTTTTCTTACCGTTTTTTTGGCTCGGTGGAAGTTGACTCGGGCTCGGTCGGGTGTGGTTTGGGTTCGGGAGGCGATTTCGGTGTAGGGCAGTTGCTCGTAGCAGCGGAGGTGCAGGACGTCGCGCTGGCGGCCGCGGAGATGCTCGACGGCGGCGGCGATCTGCTCCAGCGTCTCGGCGCGGATCGTGGCGTCGAGGACGCTATCGTCGGGCCCCTGCCGCTCG
>Ga0272441_10008646_pt1 | contig 16064 bp, 6 predicted proteins | sample SSMProp6N_FD_193582 | JGI IMG/M metagenome (GOLD analysis project Ga0272441, IMG submission 193582) | Marine sediment archaeal communities from Little Sippewissett salt marsh, Falmouth, MA, United States - SSM-Prop-6N | ecosystem: Environmental > Aquatic > Marine > Wetlands > Sediment ... | reverse complement strand
GTCATCGGAAGGCGGTAAGAGAAAGAACTTAGCTCCGGCCCCGTCCTCCGCGACGGCCCATTGGCGGTCGCGCACAAAATCCCGGAGGATCCGATGACGGTTCCCGCAGAGTGTCTCAAGATTGGCGAAAGAACTCACGACCTGATGATGTACGGCTTCGCGATAGCTCATTTCCTGGCCAGTCGGGTGCTTCACAGACGCCGCGTCAACTCTGGCTTGTTCATAGAGTAACCCGATGGAACCCTGCAGGCTGGCCCAGGCGTTCGTGTAGATCGGGCTCCACTCCGAGTACCAGTCCTCGGTATAGTAGCTCCATCCGTACCGGTTGAACGCCTCGGCCTGATCGGCACTGAAGCGCTTTCGCCATTCCAGAACACTGGGAGAAAGGTGGATGTTGAGGGGCTCTCTTGGTGGATCGAACAGATACGTCTCATAGGCGCCCTGCTCGTGGGAATCCACCACCAGATGAGGATTCCAGGACAGCATCACTTCTGCGAGGGCCCGGACCTCCGGCTGAACGTGCACAAGCCAGTCGCGGTTGAGATCGAACAGGTAGTGGTTTCCTCGCCCCCGTGACCAGAGGGCCTGGTGCTGCATGGACTGAAGGTCGGGGCTGGAAACAACACCCGTAAGCTGTTCGAGGTGGCTCAGATACCGCTCCCTGCCATCAGGGTTCACCAAAGGGACGATATGAACGACAACCGCATCAAGGAGTCGTCGGGTGTCACTGTCTGTCGCAGCCGTCAAATGATATGCCACGCACATCGCTGCATCGGTACTCGACAGCTCATCGCCGTGGATGCTGTAGTTCAACCAGGCAACAGCCGGCAAAGTAGCCACCAGTCTGTCTGCCTGTTCAGCGTTCCCAAGCCCTCGCGGGTCAGAGATTTCAGCGTTCCCCTTCCTGATTTGCTCAAGTCGGTCATGATTGGCTGGGCTGGTGATAGTGAGATAGTAGAGCGTTCGACCCTCGTGGGTCTGCCCGTACGCTGAAAGCGTAGCCCGCTCCGAAGCGCTGGCTAAAGCCTGCAGATAGCGAACGAGCACATGGTACCGAACTGCCTCTTCGGCAACGCCGTGGCCTAAAATCGATTCAGGTGACGGAATCGCCGAATCATGGTGGGCTGGCTCTATGAACGGCGCGGCCCCTTCGCTACTGAATCGAGTCTGTGCGGATGTCCTGCAACTGCACAAGGCCATGCACATAGCCACCGATACTGCTGCAAGAAAGGACACATGGCAGGGCCCAGAGGACTTGGCCTCCGCTTTTCGAGTTTCAGGAACTGAGTTCATCCGTTTTCTCCCAACGTGAATGGCCGGCCTGCAAACTGACACATCGACTCGAGCATCCGCTCGTGTAGGCCCTGCTGCTTCGTGAATCATGGAAACCTTGTTTCCTGAGTACGTCACAAGGATACACGAACCGGAGTAAAGCTTCAACATTGCAGGGGGCGAGCCTGAGTCGATCAATAGGACGAAGGCTGCGAGCGTGCAACCCGCGTCCAAGCCCCCGAAACTGGAACACAGAGTGTCTGACAGCAGAGTCGGCCAGCCAGGTGCGGCTCGGGTTGGGGGAGGCATTGTCGCATGCCAGCCGGCAGGCCTACAAGTACTTCCTGGGGCGCTATGATGTTCAGGGCCCGCAGATCGACTGGCAAGGTCAGAGGCTCCGATTCAAGGCGGTCATCGACGAGAGTGGCAACTCCAGGAAGGGCCGCGGCGAGGTGGAAGCTCAATACAAGACGTTGGTGCAGGCCCGCTACAAGCAGGCCGGCATGCGATGGCATTCCGAAGGGCTGGAGCCGCTGTTACGCGTCCGTTGTTCGCTCAAAGACGGACGCTACTGGCGGCTGTTCGGGCACTGGCCTAACGACGTGTCGGCTTGGCAAGCCCGACGAAAGCAGCGTCGTCGAGCCGCCCAAAAAGCGTCACCGCCGTCCGGCCATCGCTGACCATACGCCTTGAAATCAAGGTGTTGATTATTGTATCATAAACGGTGTTGCGCGCAGGAGTACCAGATTGTGGTGTCAAATGGGAAATCTCCGCTCAAGGCTCGGACACATCACGGCGTTCGCGGTAGGGTTCGGCAAGGTGCCATAGTGAGCAAGAGGACCTATAGCAGCGACACTTGCATCGCAGAAGGCAGGAAGATGGAGGATCGCACCGGACGGCGACGCGTGACACATCCAGTCGACCGCCTACAAGACGGCCAATGAGGTCACCGGCTTGGCATTCAGAGTTGGGTCGGACAGGGACCCTCGGAACCCCGTGACTATGGAGGTGTGAAATGAACCTGAACCGCAGCCTGCTACCAACGAACGCTCGCTCCACAAATCGGACGACGGCAGCCCATCGTGATGGGAGCGCCCGGAATCGCCGGTCGTTTTCGACCGAGGGCCCGCCTGCCTCGTCGCCCGCCACATCTTGTCTGCGGGGGCTGGCGGGGGCCGGCGGCATTCTGTTGTGGATTGTACTTTCGGCTGGCGCGCCGAGTTGGGCTGCCCAGTTCAACGTGCCCGGCGACTACGCCACGATTAGCGCGGCGCTGGACGCCGCCGGGGACGACGACACCATCCGTGTGGCGACCGGGATCTACTCCGTCGAGACGGGGGAGCGTTTTCCCCTCCGTCTGCGACAGGCGATCACCCTGGTCGGCGACTGTAATGCCCCGCCGCACCTCCAGGGCGACCAGCAGCACACCGTCGTGCTGATTGAGTCCGGCGGCGTCACCGTGAAAGGTTTTCGTATCACCGACGGCATGGGCTCCGAGGGCATCAACAACATGGACGGCGGCGGTCTCTGCGTCTTCGTGGGACCGAGCGAGACCCGTCCGGTGCGAATTGTCTGCTGCGAGATCGCGGACAACGCGTGCCCTAGCGACGAAACGTATGACGGTTGCGGCGGCGGCATCTATTGCGGCGGGACCTACTGCACATGCTTCCGGATCGATATCAGCGATTGCCACATCCATCACAACGCGGTCCGTGGTTGCGGCGGCGGTGTCTCCTGCGCCCTGCTGAGCAATGTGAACATCATCAACCAGACCCGCATCGAGCAGAACACGGCAGACGATCACGGAGGTGGCGTGTTCATTGACGTTTTCGCTCTGGTCAACATGGATCAGACGCGGATAGCCGCCAACCACTGTCCGGGCGATTCAGAGAGGCCGGGCTGGGGCGGCAAGGGTGGCGGTCTGGCCTGCGAGAGCTTCGGCATCTTTACGGCGACCGAGTGCACGGTCGAGGAGAACACGGCACGTCACTACGGCGGCGGCATCTTCACTCGGGGAAGTCTCTTGGAGGGCGAGGACCTGTGCGGCGGCAGCGAGCGACGCTGCCACGTCTCCGGTTCCCGAATCGCGCACAACCGCACCGGCGGGTCCGGCGGCGGGGCTTACCTGACCGCGAGCGCCGAATTGTGGTTCTGGGGCACGACCTTCTATCACAACGACGCCAACCGGGTGGGTGGCAATGGCGGCGCCGTGTGCGTCGCCGGCGGCGCTCTTGGCGGCGGGACCGTGTACGTCAGCGGCGGCTGTCTGCTGGAAGGCAATGAAGCCGCCCAATATGGCGGCGGCGTGTACCTTGGGGCCGGCGCGACCGCCTCGTTTGACTCCATGCGATTCCTGGGCAACTCGGCCCTCTCTGATGGCGGTGCCCTATTCTGCGAAACAGGGGCGGCCGTGACACTGCTGGCCGAAGACTTCGAGGGCCTGCCTCTGGGCCCGTCCATCGACGAAGTGTCGGAGCGAGGAGCGGAAGTATGGACCAAGACCGCACCGGCCAGCTGGACGATTGACGACAGCCGTGTTCCGGGGGCCGGCGACCTCGCCAACGACGGGGTCACCGAGTGGACTGGATGGAGTTTCACTGACAAGGACTGGTGGGTCCAGGTGGCCGGAGGTCAGTGGCGTGGCCGCTTTGCCTTGGGGAGCGGCACCGTAGCAGTGATTGACCCCGACGAGTGGTACGATCAGCCCGGTGTCAGCGGCATGCTGACGAGCCTGCTAAACACGCCGGAGATCGACATCTCCGGTGTGGACGCCGGCACGATCCGCGTGGTGTTTGACTCCAGTTGGCGACCTTCCGGGCAACAGCGCGCGACCCTGACGGTGTCCTTCGACGGATCGCAGCCGGTCGAGTTGTTCCAGTGGGAGTCCGATGCGACCAGCCGATTCCACAAGCCGGAAGCCGTCAATGAGAGCGTGGCCCTGCGCATCCACAGTCCCGCCGGCGCCAAGAAGATGGTCCTGACCTTCGGCCTGTTCGATGCGCGCAATGACTGGTGGTGGGCGATTGACAACGTCCGCGTAGTCGGCAATTGCGGTGGCGCTGCGGCGACGCTGGACAACTGCCAGGTCACGTACAACAATAGCGCGCGTGGCACGGGCGGAGGCATCCAGGCTAACGCAAGCTCGCACGTTGACCTGGTGCACTGTTCGGTCATCGGCAACTTCGCGCCGCGCGGGCGCAGTGGCCTGTATCTGGGCCCGGGGGTCACCGGTGAGATTCGGGACAGTATTCTGTGGCGCAACGCCGGCGGTTCCGTCGACACCAACGGGGCGCGCGTCACCATCGCCACGTCCCTGAACGAGGACGGGGCGGACTCGAACCGGGGCGTCGCGTGTTGCGACCCGCGATATGTCGGCTGGGGGCCTCTGAAAGAAGTGACGGTGGACGCCGCAGCGCCCGGTCCCGGCACGGGCACGTTTACCGACCCCTATTGCGACTTGCAGGCCGCCCTGGACAGTTTCGACTTCCGGTTGGCGGCGGATTCGCCTTGCGCGGGCACCGCCAGTGATGGCGGCAGCATGGGAGCCGACACCGGAGTCGGCATGACGGCAGGCAACATCACGGCCAAGCTGCACCTGATGGACGGCGCCTACGACATTCGCGGTCGGAACATCATCTTCATCCGCGGAATGCAAGGCAGCGATCCCAACGCATCTGTGATCCGGCACGCCGTCCTGGGGCATATCGAGGACGCCGATATCGTGGGGCTATCGATCGCCGACGAAGAGATCTTCGGCGGCATCACGACCCGCGCCGATGTCAATATGGTGACCTGCCACGTCGCCGACAATGCGACGCTGGCCGACGGGGGCGGCATCTACGTCGCCGAGGGCCACTGCGCCCTGACCGACACCCTTGTCTCGCACAACACGGCCGACGGCAACGGCGGCGGTTATTTCGCCTTCAGTGGCACCAAGAACACTCTGGTCGGGAGTTCCGTCGTTGGCAATGTCAGTGCGGCCGACGGCGGGGGGATTCATCTCAGCACCGACAGCATCTCGTCTATCCTGTCCAGTCAAGTGGCGGCGAATTCGGCCCATGATAGCGGAGGCGGTGTTCATCTCCTCGGACAGTTGAACATCACCGACGCAAACCTGTGTGACAATACCGTCGACGCCGGACCGGGCGGCGCGATCAACACTGGGCGACTCAGTAACCTGTCCGTCGCCCAATCCCGCCTTCTCGCCAACCGCGCGAGTGCTCACGGCGGGGCCATCAACTCTCACGGCAAACTGGAGATTCAGGGATCGGCGTTTGAATCCAACACCGGTACCTGGGGTGGTGCCCTTCACGTCTGGGAGGAGCCGGCCGGGCCGGGTCTGTGCATCGACAGCTCGTTCCGCGACAACACCGGAGGGGATGGCGGAGCCTTCAACCTGACCAACCACATCTCGACCGTCTTCCGCAGCTGTGAATTCGTGGATAATGAAGCCACGGGCTACTGGAGCGGCGGCGCGGGGATCTGTTGGCAACTCGGCGCCCCCGAATTCATAGACTGCCGGTTCGAAGGAAACAAGAGCCGCCGAGGCGGTTCGGTATGTCTCTACAACAGCGGTTCTCATTTTTCCGGCTGTACGTTCAGCCGAAGCACCTCGACCGGGCACGGCGGCGTGGCCTACATCTGCCACTCGAACATCTCCCGCTTCGAAGACTGCGACATCACGGACTCAACTGCCGAGGCCACCGGGGGGGCCTTCTGCATCGCCGACTCCGTCGCACCGACACTTCGCGATGTGCGAATCGCCGATTGTCAGGCGGCAAGCTACGGCGGGGCCATTGCTGTGCATGCAGAGGCCAGGCCCACGTTCACTGAAGTGGACATTCACGGCTGCGACGCTGTATACGGCGGCGGCCTCTACGCCCGTGGAAGCAGCCTGAGTCTCTTTCAGGATTGTCACTTCCGGGACAACCGCGCCCACGATCCGACCCAGCCCCCCGATGGTGGCGGTGCGTACTTCACGGAGAACGCCGCCGGCTGGTTCACTCGATGTAGGTTCCAGGACAACTACGCCCAGGACGACGGCGGAGGGATGGGGGTGGCCGAGCAGGCTGCGGTCATCTTGCGGAACACCTTGTTTGCCGGCAACACGGCGATCGATGACGGCGGCGGTGTTCACTTCACCTGGAAGAGCACCGGGACATTCACCAACTGCACGCTGGTCCTGAACGAGTCTCTCGGCGGCACGGGGGCCGGCATCTATCTCGAGACCGACACTACGGTTCGCGTGGATTCCTCGATCATCTGCCGGAACGTTCCCTATGGGGTCCGCCCGGACGCCGCTCCGACCGTCAGCTACTCCTGTACGCAGAAACTGTGGCCCGGGCCCGGCAACCGGCTCTGCAATGATTGCTGCACGCTCGATCCCAACACCTTCGAGCTGCCGGACGGCTCATTGTGCATCGACATGGGCAATCCCGACCCGAATATGAACGACGCCTGTCAGCCCCCGGGAAAAGGCGCTCCACGCAACGATATGGGCATCACCGGTGGCACGGAGAACGCCGAATACCTGATACCGGATCCGAACCTGGTAGGCTGGTGGACATTCGACAGAATCCTTGGGACCGTGGCGCTGGACAGCTCGGGCCGGGGTCCACATGCGAATCTGGTCAATGGGCCGATTGCCATTTCCGGTCGGTTCGGAAAGGCCCTGGAATTCGACGGTGCCGACGACTACGTGGAAGCGACCATCAATGTGTCGGAGGACGACTACGCCGTGTCCCTGTGGTTCAACACCACGTCGCAAGACGGTGGGATCTTCTCTGTAGTCCATGCGACGACCGATAACGATCGGCATGTCTACCTGGCCTCCGGCAACCTGATGGCCAGAGTGTACAGCAACGAAGTCATCGGCACCGCGGGCAGGGGCTACGCCGATGGCAACTGGCACTGCGTCGTGCATACCTTCGGTGGCGAACAGGGCGGGCAGAAGCTATACGTCGACGGGCAGTTGAAAGCCAGCGGGTCCAAGGGCTCCTCCGACTTTCACTGGCAAACCGGGATTCGCGTTGGCTACAGCGTTGATGCCACTCAACCGTACTACTCTGGAAGGCTCGATGAGGTCCGGGTCTACAACCGGTCGCTTGGGCCGCTGGATGCGCAGCGCCTGGCGAATCCCTATTGAAGCGTCTTCATGGCCGACTTTGACGCCAGCGCCGTCGTCGAGTTCAACGACTTCGCGCCTTTCGGCACGCAGTAGCGCAGCGTAGGAAACCAGAACCCGCTGGAGGCGGACCTCGACGGTAGCGGCATCGTGGATCGCGTCGACCTGACGACGTTCGCCACACAGTGGCTCAAGACGGAAGAGTATCGCCGCCACAAATGAGGGCAATTTGTACCCGTTGCAACTGTCACGTCCCAACGCGACCACCTGTACCTGTCAAGCGGAAACGGGACCACCGTGGGCGTCTGCCTATCCTGTTGCGCTACAGGCACTTACGTCTCCGCCGCTCCGCACTGGCACTTTGCCTCTGCCAACGGCTATACTGTCAGTCAAATCGCCGATCATGACACTGTGAAGCCTTGGAGGAGTCAGCATGGCAGAGAATCTCGACGTCCTGAACACCGCTGTCTCACTGCTCATCCGAGCCGTCCTTTTGGCCGCCCGGTTCTCCGGACGGGCACGCAGGCGAAGTCTGGAGCGATTGGCGGCCAGGGAGGTCGACACGAACGCCAAGGAGATCCTCTTTCTCAAAGACCGAGTCTACCAACTCGAAATGCAGGTCTCAATCCTTCAGAAACACCTCCACAAGAAGGGCACGAAGCCACGGTACAGTGTCCGCGAGAGGCTGCTCATTCTCTGGCATTTGGAGGCTTTCCAGATTCCAAGACGATAGGTCTCCCGATACTTCGGGATCGCCCGATCCACGCTCTATCGCTGGTTGCACAAGATCGAAGATCAGACGCCGTCCGGGGCGCCTGCCAACAAGACGCCAATGGAGATCGCCTCCCTTGTCTGGGAGATGACCAAGGCCAACCTCAGTTGGGGCCGGATTCGTATCGCCAACCAACTCAAACTGCTGGGCATCTTCCTCTCGGCCTCCACGGTACGAAACATCCTGCAGAGGCCAGAGCCTCGAAACACTCCCACAGCCCCGTCGGCCACCACAGAGAAGACGGAAGAGACGCCAGAGGCCCGCTCGATTCCTGCCTGGTATCCCAATCACGTCTGGTCCGTCGACACGACAAAGGTCCCCTGTTGGGGCCTGTGGCCCATTCACGTCTTGGTCGCCATCGACCATTTCTCCCGTCAAGTCGTGTGCGTGGCACCCCTGGAAGGCCCCAACGCCGGATGGATCATCGAGGCGCTGGAGCACGCCATGCGAAAACACGGGCCACCCAAACACATCATCTCCGACCAAGCCTCTGTCTTTACCGGAGGTGCTTTTGCCGAGTTGTTGGATCAACGGAACACCAAACCCCGCTTCGGCGCTGTGAGAAAGAGCGGATCCATTGCCGTGACCGAACGCGTCATCAAGACGCTCAAATACGAATGGCTCAAACGCGTCCCGCTCATCAAGGGATTTGACCATCTGGCGCTTCTCTGCATCGGATTCGAGAGTTGGTACAACGCTTGGCGCCCGCATATGACGCTGGAGGGTTTCCGGCCGGATGACTTCTACTACGACCGTAAGCCCGAGGAACCGAAACGAGACGCGAAGACCGTGCGTGGCAATATCGAATGTTACGCCTTCCGCGAAACACGACTCACCGCGTACCGCCTGAAAAACGCGGCGTAGCTTCTGCTCCGAGATTCCCATCGTCGAAACACAGGTGCCGTCTGCCCATGCGCGAGTTGCGGGCCGGGGACTCTGTGCCTTTCACCAACCGAACACGTGAAAACCTCGCGCGCTCTACCCCCCCCGGTCCCGCACGTGCCCGCCCTGAAGGGCGGCTGGAGGCCAAGTTTAGCCGCTCCGCAGCGGTCCCACTCCCGCTTGACAGGCACATCTGGTCCTGCGCCGAACCCCCATGCGGTGTCGGTGAGAACCGTCAACTTTCTCCTCCCATCCATCAGGTGGCCCTCCGATAGGACTTCAAGAGTCCGTCGGGTCGTTCCCGCCGGGTGACCCAGCCATTCTGCTGGCATCAATACAACTACTCCCATAGGTGTTTCTGCGGCCGTCACCACAGGCAGTTACTTCTGAAGGCCAAGTCACAGTGAGAGGCGTCCATCATCGCAGTCGCAGCAGCTCTGAGAATCGGCCGCTTTCGCGCCAGTTTGGCCACTGCTCGCTAGTCCCATCACCGCTTGACACGCACGGCCGTCTTGGTCATAGGGGATTGGCCATTGAAGGATCGACTCTGATGTTGTCAATGGTCGCCACGGCGTTCGCATCATCGGGGTTCCAGAACAGGAACCGCGCTTCGACCATTTGACCACGGAACACTGAAACGTCAACTTGGACAGGTATACTTGGAGCGGTTGGCCCACCCGTTGCCTGCCAGACGGTCTGGCCGTTCAGTTGCAGGCGCAAAGATGAAGAACTCACGTTCGGCGAGAACGCACAGTCAAAGGACAGGCTGACGGCATCGACAGGCAGGAATATGGGCCGGCTCAGTTCCGCGACGCTGGGGCCTAGTGAAGTCATCAAGCCACCTGATCCATCCGATACGGCTTGCGCCCGCCCCGACGGGCAACTCCAGGTCGCCAATCCCAGCTCGAAATCTCCGTTGAAGATGACCTCGCTCGCGCCGGATGCAGAACCAACCGGGATTGTCAGAGTCCATTGGAACAGATTCACGCTTCCGCGGGCCCCGGCGCTGGCCGACAACCCTGCCTCAAGGCTCAACTCGCCAATTTCGAATGGCGTTTCGAATCCCAGAGCCAGACCCGCCTGCGCCCCCATGGCACCCTCCAGGCTGGTGTCCAGAGCGACGCTCAGGTTCCAGTAGTCAACCGTGCCCATCGCTCCGGCGACCAGACCGAAGATGTCTCCATCCCCGGCCGTTCCCGGCCATGCAGACAGAGCACACTGGCTGATATACCGATCAAGGGCTGACGTCAGATCAGAGGCACCCAAGGCGGCGATGAACTCACCGGGCGAGAGGGTCGCGCTGAGCATCACGGGTGCTTCCAGGCTGGCGCCCCCCTTGAAGAAGAACGCAAAACCAGCCGCGACATCAGCCAGTTCGGCATCGACCTCGACCTCGCTCGCCAACTCACCGAGAATCGGTATTCCGGCGGCTAATGAGAATGTGTATCCCAGGGTGAATTCGCTGAGGTCTCCAGGAAACTCAAGAAACGTCTCCGCCTGCCCGGACAGGGTGACCGGCAATGCGCCGCTTTCCGCGGTTAGCGCGGAGGCGATCTTGTAAGTTCTCGGGCCGACAGAGTGGGTTGTGGCCTCAACGACAAGTCCCTGCTCCACCTTGGCTAGGTCGCGCTTGAGGTGTGCGCCAAGGGACGGGGTGATCCCTGCCCCTTCGGCACTGAAGCCCAGACCGGCCGTGACAGCCCCGCCGGCCGTGATCCGAAAGAACTCGGCCTTCTCTGCCCCTGGTAGCAGATCGGTCTGGGTGAGCGGGACACCGCCGATGACCTCCCTCAAATCCAGAGCATCGGGCAGGCCGACGTCGGGAAATGCGGCACGCAGGGCATCGGCAACGGCCGTTCTCAGCAGGACCATCGCGGTCTCCCCTGTGTTCAGGGTGCTCAGAGCCGTCGCAAAGCCGGAACAAACCGGGAACCTCGCGACGTATTCTCGGGTCGCTCCGCCCTTGACCCGCTGATCCATGGCGTTCCCGTGCACATCCTGCACGTCCGACCCGACCGTGATTTCGTATGCCTGGATACGATCGAGAGGTCGCTCCTGGCCATGATCCTGGTAGCGGGTGTGGATGCGGAACTCCGTGCCGCTCAAGGACTCGATCTCCGACGCGTAGTACTGGCCCGGGTTCTCGCTGTTGTACCCGACGATCTTAACATCGTCTACAGTGAGGCTGGCGGGATCGATGGCCTCGCTGAACGTCAGATCGACGTAATCGACAGAACCGACCCCCTTGTTCTGGACTGTCATCATCTCGATATACGGCGGCGTGTCGTCGTAAAGGTCGATGGTCGTGTCAAAGCGATCGTCAGCTCCCTCACCATTCACAGCGTTGCCGTTCTGGTTCATGGGATTTCCACTGGAGTCCTCGATCCACGGCCCGATGAGCAGTCGGTAATCCCCGAAGGCGGCCTGCGTCGAGAAGTGAATGCGGAAGGAGGTCCCCTCGAGCAGTTCCGGATCGCTCACGGGAATCTCGCGTCCTTGAGGGTCCAAGAGCGTGATGTCGGCACGGCTGAAGGTATTTGGTCGAACAGGCTCACTGAAGGTGATATCCAGATGATCGAAGGGAATGGAAGTCGCCTGCGGCGTGCAGCCGGCGACCATCGGGCCCGACGTATCATCCGGTCCGATCGTTATGACGGTCAGGTCAATACCCACGCCCCGATTCATGTTGTTGTGCTCGAAGTCCTCCGTCACCTGCGACATGGCGTCGGCGACCATGCCGACGTAGTACGTACCATACAGGTCAAAGCCGTCCGGTGGCGTTGCGGGCAGGCAGAACACTGCCTTGCCCACGTGAAGGCCTGTCGCTCCCAACGTGGGAATGTCGATCTGCCCGAGCAGCATGTCGCTGCCTGGCACGATGACGGAATCCCGCGACAGGTAGAATCCTGCCTGGGAGGCTTGCGCGGCGATGACGCCCCGATTGAGAATGGCAAGGTCCACCTGCATCGCGCCGCCCCAGTCGCCCGGTGGCACCGACACGTAGAGATCGTTGCCAACCAAATCCGCCTTATCCGTCTGGGCCGTCATTGTGACCCATCTGGTGATGCATCGGCCCAGGGGACAGTCATCACATTCGGCGGCGCAAACCGTGATATTGATACGGCCATCGGGAGGCACGCCGGCGTTCAGGGGATACCAGGCACTCTCATAGGCCATCCCTCCCGTGTCCAATTCGAGGACCATCGTCACATCCCCATTCCCAGAGGTCGCCAGAACGTGCAGATACGGGTTTGCCGTCAACGCGTGCGCACGGATGCGAATCGCCTCACCCGGCTCAACCGCAGCCCCGTCGGCCAGTTCGTGCCATCCTCGCAGCAAGTCCACGGCCCACAGATCAATCGGACCACCGAATTCGTAGGCTCCGATTTCCACTGCTGCGCCCATGATCCTGGCGCGACGCGCGATGTCGGTTATCACGTCCACGGGGACGGCGGCGCTGTTGCCCTTGTCGATCAGAGAAGAGATCGGCCTCAAACGCAGGTCGGAATAGTCGTCGTCAATGGTTCCCCATGCCTCATCCGGGCCGGGATCGGGCATCCGAACGAACTGCGGGTCCTCCGCAAGGTTGTGCCCCCCGTCGATGACCGGTTCCCCGCCGAAACCGGGGCCGTTGATCCCTCCTTCGATCGAGCAATAGGAGAACGTTGCCGCAGCGCCGGCGCCGTAGACCTGATCGCCGAGGCCCATGGTTGACTCGTTCGCCCACAGAATGGCGTTGACCAGCTCAGTCCCAAGCGGATTGAGCAGTGCCCCTCCAATACTGGCCTGATTTGCCACGAACGTGCAATTGACGACCCTTGGCGCAGCGGGCCGGCGACCGATCATGGCCCCACCTTCGCCCGCATGATTGCCGACAAACAGGCAGTTCACAATCAAGGGAGAGGACTGGTCATTGTAGACGCCTCCGGCATGAGCGCCCCCATCGTTGCCGTAGAACCGGCAGTTGACAATGCGCGGGTTCGCGCCCTTGTTGGCGATGCCGCCGCCTCCGTAGAAGGCCTTGTTCCGGAGGAACGTGCAGTTGGCCACAGTCGGGGAACAGAATTGGTTCAGCATCCCTCCCCCGGACTCCTCGTCGGTATAGACCAGATTGGCTTCGCCGCCGGTGATCGTGAAGCCATCGATGATCGCGTCGTCGGCCCCTATGATGACATGGTAGGCTGGCAGACCGCCGCGAGATCGAGAGCCGTCGATGACGGTCTCATACACGAACCAGTCACGGCTGCCCCGCACGGTCTCGGTTCCGACAAATCCGCCATACACCGCTACTCCGGGCTGGAGCTGCAGCGAGCCGACGTTTTGTCCGTGACCGCCAAACATCATCAGGAAGCGGGGCTCGTTGTATCTCCCTTCCGCGACCCAGACCTCAACACTCTCTCCTGGCGAATCCACCGTAGCCGCTGCGTCAATCCCATCCTGAATTCTGGTGAAGGCGGCCTCCCAGGAAGTCCCGGTAAAAGGCCCCGTGGCGTCCTTGTCAACGTAGACTATGCGAGCGGGACGATTTGAACCAGTCGGCCCGTCGACATCGAGGATATACGGGCCTATGATCTGCAGTCCAGATCGTTCGTTCGCCACATACACGACCTTCCCGGAAACAGAAACATCGGACGGCACATCAAGGTCGTCATAGACCCCAAGGACACTGAGATCCGCCTCGGCAGCACGTGCCTGTGTCACGGGAATGATGACAAGAAATGCTGCGGCAATCACATGCCAAATATTCATGATCGTAACGTATTCTCTCTTCATGAATCCCCGTCCTCCCAATAGCAGCCAGTCCGTCAGTCTGGGCAGCCCAACATAGGAGCGAGACACACATCCTCCTATCCCGAGCCGAGATATACAGATCATACCTCAAAAGAAGGGAGAATACAAGTGGGGGGCCTCTCTGAGTCATCCCCGGTTTTAGGTGTGGCTGCACCTGTCAAGCACGAACGGGGCCACCTGTACCTGTCAAGCACCAATGAGACCACCCCGGACACCGCCCTATCTTCTGGAGTTACAGACACTTACATCCCCAGGGCTCCACCCTGGCATTCTGGCCCATCTGACGCTATAATGCCTCCCGAATCGGCATCTGTCGCCCTGTGAACGACCGGAGGAGGCACCATGGCAGAAAACCTCGACATCCTCAACACCGCTGTCTCCCTGCTGATCCGAGCCGCCCTGCTCGCGGCAATTGTTCTCGGGACGAGTGCGTCGGCGATGGCTCAAACGCTTGGCCAGCCGGGATGTCGATGCCAAAGCCAAGGAAATCTTCTTCCTCAAAGACCGCGTCTGCCAACTCGAAATGCAGGTCTCAATCCCTCAGAAGCAGCACGCCAAGAAAGGCACGAAGCCGCGATACGAAGTCCGCGAGAGGCTCCTGATCCTCTGGCATATGGAGGCATTCCAAATACCCAGGCGCACAGTCTCCCGGTATTTCGGCATCGCTCGATCCACCCTCCTCCCCAGTCCCGCACGTGCCCGCCCTGAAGGGCGGCTGAAGGCCAAGTCCAGCCGCTTGACAGGCACAGGCAGCCCTTTCCACGGCAGAATCCCCCACAGCTCCATCAGGGTGGGGCGGGCGAAATAAGAAATAAGCAGGGGTACTATGGCGTCTATCATACAGCAGCGTCTGCCACGGCGCATATGGTCTTGGCAGGGCGCGTCCGGTGTGAGTACTTGACAGGTGAGGGCTGCATTGGAACGGGAAGACTGTAGGAATCGGAAAAAGTGGATCCTTTGGGCGTTGGTGACCTTGGCGGCGGGTGTGATCGTCTGGTACGTCGGGTTCCACAGTCCTCCGGAGGGGACCGCCGTGGCGCCGGTGGCGACTTCCAGGGTTGTCTCCTCGATTGGCACCGCCACCGCGGCACAACTCGGCGAGACGCCCGCGGTGCCGACCGCACCGGGGGACAGCAAGGGTGAGCCGAACGTGTCGGAGCCCGCCCATGCACCTATGGCGGCCGATAGCGCGACGGGCTCGGGGCAACCCCAAGAGACCGCCCCCAGGCGAAGACAGAAGGCCGCCCCTTCAGACGATCCGGAGTCGGAGTTCTTCGGAGAGACCGGCGGCGACACGCGCGGTGACCCCTTGGAGGCGATTAACCTCAAGGACGTGGAGATGCGGCTCATCATCCAGAAGATCGCCGACTGGACGGGCAAGGTCGTCATCCCCACCGACGAAATCATGAAGCAGAAGATCACGATCTACGCCCCCGGCCGTCTGCGGCGAAAGGAGGCCCTCGAACAGATCTACGGGGCGTTGCGGATCAAGGGCTACACGGCCGAGCATACGGACAAGACGATCTATCTGCGGCCCATCGCCGACGCGCGGCTCGGCATGGTCCCGACAATATCGCCCGATCAGCCCCTGGCGGCGATTGAAAACAAGGAGCAGATCGTCCAGAAGTTCTTCCGGCTCGCCAGCTACAGCCCCAGCCAGATGGCGCAGATCGTACAGCCGCTGATCGGCGACTACGGTCATATCAGCGCCGATGAGACGACGGCCAGCCTGCTCGTGATCGATACCGTCGGCAACCTGATGCGGATTGAGACGATCATCGCTCAGTTCGATGTGGCGGAGGCCGGGCAGATTGAGACCGAGGTCTTCGAGATCCACAACCGTACCCCCGGCGAGATCGCGCAGTTGCTCCAGGTGCTGCTGGCCGAGGGTACGACGCGGCCTACGACAGGGCCTGCCACCGTGCGCAGGACAGTCCTGTCGGCCCCGGTCCCCCGGCCGTCGGACAATCGTTCGAAATTGAAAACAAAAGGCAGGCAGTCAGGGACCGGCGAGGCCTCCTCCGTCGTGGTCGGCGGCAGTGGTCGAAAGCCCATGTTGCTCATCCCGGAGCCCAGGTTCAATTGGATCATCGCGAAGGCGGCGGCCGAGGACATGAACCAGATCCGCACGTGGATCGAGAGACTCGACCGGCCCCTGCCGACGGTCACAGAAAACGAGTCACTCGACAGGATCGAGAACCGCAACCAGATCGTGCAGCGGTT
>Ga0272441_10008645_pt1 | contig 16065 bp, 12 predicted proteins | sample SSMProp6N_FD_193582 | JGI IMG/M metagenome (GOLD analysis project Ga0272441, IMG submission 193582) | Marine sediment archaeal communities from Little Sippewissett salt marsh, Falmouth, MA, United States - SSM-Prop-6N | ecosystem: Environmental > Aquatic > Marine > Wetlands > Sediment ... | reverse complement strand
TTTGGGGAGGAATAATAGCAGTTGTATGTTTTCGACGTTTAACAGTTAGGGGATGGATTTCTTCTTAATTCTACGCATCTTCTGGCGGATAGATCTTCTCCGGAGTCAACCGCCCCTTGGGGCGCTCGATCAGCTCGATGGTGGTGCCGATCAGCTGTTCGGTGTCCAGATAGGCGTAGTGTCCGTCCCCGTCCAGACCGAATCCGGAACCGTCCATAATCATCGCTACTCCCGCCTCCTCGGCCTTTCGGATCGCCTCCTGCATGTTGCCGACCAGGACTCCCAAATGGTGCACGCCGTAGCCGTGCTCCTTGATGAAATCCTCGTACACGGTGGGCCCGCCCACCGGCTCGATCAACTCCACGCGCAACGTTCCGATATACGAAAGAGCCAGACGCATCTCGTGCTCGACGGGCTTGCCGTGGTAACTCATTTTCTGTCCCAACGGCTTGCCGTAGGTGTAGAAATGCCAGGGGCCTATGCCGAAAAGCTTCCACCACTGCTCCACGGTGCGGTCCAGATCTTTGACTACCATAGCCACCTGGGCGACTCCGTTTTCGAGAAACGGTAGAATCCCTGCCTTGTTCTCCGCCATGTTCCCTCCTGCAGATGGTGCAAATGTTTTATGGTAGGAAAACGGCCTTCAGCACCTTACCCTCCAGTGCCAGGCCTGCTCCCTTGACGAAATCATCTAAAGCGAAGCGGTGGGTGATCAGCTTGTCCGCCGGGATGCGGCCGTTGGCCACCATGCGCAGGGCCAGCATCTGATGTCGAGGCGCGAACGTGGTGGTTCCGATCAGAAACAGTCCGTTGTAGTGCACGGTGTTCATGTCCACCCCGGGTTTGCTGTCGTCCTTGGGAAGCCCTCCAAAAAGCAGCACGCGGCCCCCCTTCTTGGCCATCTCCACGGCCTGAACCACGGCTACCGGAGCCGGGGTGGCTGAAATCACCACATCCGCTCCCATGCCGCCTGTGAGCCGTCGTACCTCTTGTACCAGGTCGACCTCGGCGGCATCGATCGTCCGGTCCGGCTCGAAAGCCTCGGCCATCTTGAGCCTGCTTTCACTGATGTCGGCGATGAAGATCTTGTCCGCCCCGCGGATGCGGGCCAGCACCGTGTGGATGCAGCCCACCGGACCGGCGCCGATGATCATCACCGTATCGCCCATGCTCACTTTGCCCTTGTCCTGGGCGTGGACGCAGGAGGAAATCGGCTCGGTGATGGCCGCGTGAGCCGGATCGACTCCCTGCGGTACGGGCAGGATCGTGCCCAGCCGCACGGCTTGCTCGGGTACGGCCAGATATTCGGCAAAACCTCCGGGCCAGGCCTGGGCGATTTCCAGATAATCGACGCACAGCTCGTAACGTCCCGTGCGGCAGAACTCGCATTTGCCGCAGTACACCACCGGGCCCACGGCCAGGGTCTCCCCCACCTGCCAGGGACCGGTATAATCCTCTCCGAGCTGTTCCACTACACCTGCGGTCTCGTGCCCGATGATCCACGGCAGGGTAACCCGGCGGTGTCCGCTTCTCAAGGTGCGCAGGTCCGATCCGCACAGGGCGCAGGCCAGCACGCGTACCAGCATGCCGCCCTTGGGCGTATCCGGGACTGGAACTTCCTGTATGCCGTATCTACCCGGTTTCTCCACTACCACCGCCCGCATTGTGTTCTTTCGGTGGGCTGTGTCGGTCATGCGCTACTCTCCGCTGCCGTGCTCGGTCGGTGTGAGCTCATCCTGAAGCTGCCGCAGCCGGTAGGCCAGGCGCCCGGTATCCAGAGCCACGTTGTCCATGGTAAGAAGTTGATCCTTGGCGATATCCTTCACCACCTTTGCTCCGGTGGCCAGTCCCATGGGAACGGCGTTCAGGGCCCTGGCCTCCTCATATCGGTAGACGCTATGATAGACCTCGAAGCCGCCGATGTCTGCGATCGTCTCTCCCGCTTTCAAATCCTTCTTGGCGATGGCGATCACCTCTGCGTTCATCCGTTTCGGAGCGAGGGTGGTCTCCCCGTAGATAACGGCCTCCGCCACGGAGATCGGCACCTCGATGTTGCATAGATGGTATGGTCGATACAGTAGATAGTAGGGACCCTCTCCCATGCCCACGAACTTCATGTCCTCCCGGATGCGGGGATCGACGGAGGTGCAGATCACGAATACTCCGGGAGCAACTTTGCCCGTGGAGTACTCCACGCAGCCGCGGTTTTTCAGGACTCCTCCGTCTTGTTCGGGAACGTAGACCTTGGCCAGTTGCTCCAGGTCCACGCGATCGCCGTGCATGCCGGGCACGTCCGGCAGCATGCCGGTGGCGTTGGAAACCGCGGCCATCTCCACCATGGTCTTGGTGCCGTCCTGGAAAGCGGCCAGCATCTTGGGATTCATGTGTTTGCCGAGGGCCTCCTCGCGGGCCGTATCGGGATTGGCGTGGAGGTTGATCGGATTGTTCTTGCCTTTGCCCACGCACACCACCTCAAAACCGAGAGAGCAGGCGAAATCGTACAGTGATTTGCACACCCCCGGTTCGTCTCCGCTGGCCACTGTGTAGATGCAGCCTGTCTTTCCCGCCATATGTCGAAGGAATACGCCCACGGTGACATCGGTCTCCACGTTGAGCATCACCACGTTGGTACCGTGCAGGATGCAGTTCCACGCAACCTGAGCGCCGGTTTCCGTGGAACCGGTGGCCTCCACAACCGCGTCCAGTCCTTCCATGCGGGCAAGCAGAAGTGCATCTTCCGTTACAATATACTTCCCGCCGCGCAGAGCATCTTCAGCTTCGCCGAGCTTGTTGGTGGTACGGATTTGGGATTCCGGTATTTGAAGTTTTTTCAGTGTAGAGGAGGGGCGTTTCGGATCGATATCGGCCATGGCCATGATCCTCATTCCCGGCGTTTGATGGGTGACGTGAATCATGCCGGAACCCATCTGCCCGCAACCCACGATACCGATGCGGATCGGATTGCTCTCGGATTCCCGTTTTTGTAAGTGCTTGAAAAGCTCCATTTCGGTTGTCTCCAGATGAATCAGAATATGTGTATCGCCGCGTTCATTTGTCCGCAGTGCCGGCGAGATGTTCCCTGAGTGCCGCCAGATCCCGGAAGTCTTCTTTTAAATGCTCGTAGAGCCGCTTGTACAGGGGAAAGATCTTCATGTAGCGTTCGTGGTTTTCCGGATCGGGTTCCATCGGCTCGATTCCCTCGAACCACTGTTTGGTTATAGAAAAGTCCTTGAACACGCCGGAAGCGACTCCGGCCAGGATGGCGTCGCCGAACGGTGCTCCGGTGCGCCGCTTGGCGAGTACGATGGGCACATCGAACATGTCGGTGATGATCTGCCGCCACAGCCGGCTGACCGCGCCGCCCTCGTTCAGCACCATGGGCGTGTTGATTTTCAAGCCCGCCTCCTTGATCAGGCGGAACGAATCGTACATGGCGAAGCTCGTCGCCTCCATCATGGCCCGAACCAGGTGCCCCTTTCCGTGGTTCAGCGAAAGCCCGAAGACCACGCCTCGGGAATATACATCCCAAATCGGGGTGCGCTCGCCCATGAGAAACGGCAAAACGATCAAGCCGTCGCTTCCCAGGGGCACCTTCTGAGCCTGGAGGTTGAGCAGATCGTAGGCCGATACGCCCAGGGAACGCTCGGTCTCCAGTTCCACCTGCGAGTAGTTGTCCCGGATATAGCGGATCAGTTGTCCTCCCGTGGTGGTGGTGGGTACGGTGATATAGGTCCCGTCGATCGTATAACCGATGTTGATCATCAGGTGCCCGATCTCGGAAAAAACGAACTCCACATCCTTGAAAATCACCCCGAAGTTCCCCACGGTTCCGAGATTACTTTGGATATCGCCCTCTTCGGTGGCTCCGGCTCCGATCCAACTGGCGTTGCAGTCCACCTGGCCTGCGGCCACCGGGATTCCGGGGGCCAATCCGGTTTGTTCCGCCGCTTCCTTGGTTACTTTGCCGATGATGTCGGTGCAGCGGGCAAGCTCGGGGAGGATTGCAGCGGGAATGTCCAGCTCTTTGAGCAGGGCCTCATCGAAGCGCCGCTTGCGTAGATCCCACGCCACGCCATAGAAGGAAGCTCCCGAGTAGTGAACCACTGCTTCGCCGGTGAGCTTGAGGGTGATATACCCGTCGATGGTCAGGGCTTTGCTGATCCGTCGAAACGAATCGGGGCGATTTCGCTTCTCCCACAATAGATTCACGAGACAGGGATGATCTTCCAGACGGTAGCCGGAGATCTGATAGAGTTTTTTCTCCCCGAAGGTCTGCTTCAGCCACTCCACCTCGTCGATCGCCCGGCGGTCCATGAGATTGTAGGCCCGTTCCACGGGCTTTTGATCGTTGTCCACCATCACCATGGAGGGCAGGGCTGAGGAGACGGCTACCGCGCGTATCTCGCTCGATTGGACTTGGGATTGCTCGATGCAATGTCTGATCAAGCGGCAGGCGACCTGCCAGTAGTTATGGGCGTCATGCTCCGACCAGCCCGGTTTTTCGTGGATAAAGGGGTACTCCTCGAAGGCGAAGCCGAGCACCTGTCCCCCGGTGTCGATGATGCACGCCTTGGCCCCGCCGGTACCGTAATCCATCCCCAAAAGGTAGTCTGCCATGCTAACTCCTCGGATCCATTATGAACCTATTGAGGGGTATTGCGCAAGAGTTTTTTGTACATTTGTTCTTGAATTGTATAAAAGTATAGAAATAGAAGCATGCCTGTCTGTTTGGTTGTATTCAAAGAAACACTCTTGACATATGAACAATTGAACGATATTCTGAACATTAGTTTCTATGATAAAAAGGTTGACGCGATCGCTTGATGGGAGTACTTGTTTTAATTTGGATATCGAATTACTAAGCGGAGAGGGCAATGATCTCAGCGACAGGTAGAGCAGGAAGCAAAAAGGCATCCGAGGACATCAAGCACAACCTGCTGGTTCGGATTGCCAGATTATACTACCTGTGCAACATGACCCACCAGGAAATCGCCGACCAAGAGGGTGTTTCGCGTATCAAAATTACCCGGCTTCTGAAAGAGGCTGTGGACAATAAAATAGTTGAGTTCAACATCAAGGATCCCGTTGTGCAGAGCCTGGAGCTGGAGGAAAAGATCCAGACTGCATTCGGATTGAAGACGGTTGTGGTCACTCCGACCCCGCGATCTCAGAATGATCTGTTCGACATTCTCGGGCGCTTCGCCGCGGATTTTCTTGTCCGAAGATTGAAGTCGAATCTGAAAATCGGGATAGGTTGGGGCAGGACCCTCAACGGTATGCTTCCGTATCTGGATCGAGCAACGGACCGTAGCATCCACGTGATCAGTCTCACCGGCGGCTTGGCCGCCAACGAGTTGCAGCCCAACCCCTACGATGTGGCCTCGGCTCTGGCCGGCAGGTTGGGCGCGACCCCTCACTATCCACTGGCTCCGGCCATCGTGGAGAACGCCCATGTGAAGCAGTTGCTCCTGGGGGAGCGGCGGGTACAGGACATCGTGGAGCTGTGGAAACAGATCGACGTGGTTCTGATGAGTATCGGAATGATCGCCTGCGACACCGGCTTGTACTACAGTTTTCCCGACCCTCAGAAGGAGTGTGAGCGGGTGTTAAAGCTTGGGGCGGTGGGTGATCTGTTGGCCACGCCCTTCGATATCCACGGGCGTTTCGTGAACTCCGGTTTTCTGGATCGCATGATTACCATCGATTTAAGCGATCTCAAGCAGGTCCCCGTCGTCGCCGGTATTGCCGGAGGGCAGCACAAGGTGCAGGCGGTTCTCGGAGCCCTGCGCACCGGATGCCTGAACACCCTAATTACGGATGAGGACACGGCCCGGCGGATTCTGAAAGCCAATGCCGCCTGAAACCAGCAGGGATTCCGGAACCTCGGGTCCCTGCAGGCACGCCCGGAAACAATCACCGGAAACAACGTCTACAATTTTCTGTACTGAGAATCTCCAAGAAAAGAAGCGGGTGATCCGTTTGCATTCCGGCGGGGTTGTCCTGCACTTCCGCCGGCTGCGAGTCGAATCTTTCGAGAGCGTCGCCCCGTGAATATAACGAACGAGCCGGAGGAAATGAATGGAATCGATCACCATCGCTGGTAGCAGGGACCGCTTCGAACGACGCGGCAGACCCTGGTTTTACCTGGCGGATACCGTGTGGAGCGCTTTCACCAATGCGACGACGGATGAGTGGAAGGAGTATCTGGGCTTTCGCCGCCAGCAGGGTTTCAATGCCCTGCAGATCAACATCCTGCCGCAGTGGGACCGCAGCAGGGGCTCTGAGCCGTTCGAGCCGTTCGCGCGCAAGGGCAAGGATGGATGGGATTTCAGCTCTCCGAATCCCAGGTACTTCGAACGGGCTCGGCGGATGAGCGAAATGGCGGCGGAGGAGGGTTTGCTTTCCGCCCTGGTTCTGCTGTGGTGTGATTACGTTCCCGGAACCTGGGGAGCGGAAATGGTCCCTGGCCATGCAATCACGGCTGAAGAGGTGGCGCCGTACGTCCGCTACGTTGCCGAAGCCTTCAAGGGACTTTCTCCCGTGTATCTGGTGAGCGGCGACACGCGTTTTACCGCGCCGGAAACCACCGACATCTATCGCAGGGCGCTGGCGCTGATCAAGGCCCACGCGCCGGAATCACCGACCACGTTGCACCTGGCTCCGGATGCCGAGTTGCCCGATGACCTGATCAACGCCGATGAGCTGGATTTCTACATGTTTCAATCCGGACACCATATCGAACAGCAGGAGCGAGCCTACCGCCTCGCCGAGTCGTTCTCGAGTTTGCCTGTGAAGCGCCCGGTAGTCAACGGCGAGCCTTGCTATGAGGGCATCGGCTACTTCCAGCGCTACGGGCGGTTTTCCGCCGGTCAGGTACGGCGATCCGTCTGGCAAAGCCTGCTGTCCGGAGCCAAAGCCGGGGTGAGCTACGGGTGCCACGGATTGTGGTCCTGGCACAGAACGGATATGAGCTTCGGCCCGCTCGGCTTTTGGGATCCTCCCTACCCCTGGAGCACGGCGCTTCGGCTTCCGGGCGCCTGGGACGCGGCTTTCAGCCGTTGGGTGTTTGAGACCTTCGACCTTTTCGACCTGGAGCCGAAACAGCAGCAGGTGGTGAGCGAAACACCTGAGATCCGGTTGGCGGCCGCCAGCAACCAAGGCAAGGTCGCCGTGTACGTACCTGCGGCTACGACCCTGCGCCTGCGCAGCGAACTATCCGGATGCGAGTGCATCTTGATCGATTTGAGCGAGCGCCGGATTCTGCATCCGGTTCTGCACGCCCGCGGCGAAGAGACCACGGTGGAGTTGCCGCCCGTGAACGGCGACTACCTGTTCCTCGCCCTGAGGCGCTGATCGGCGGCTGTTTTGTCGATCAATGTCATCCGCCAGAGAGGGATATCCGTGACGCCCAGAGAACGATTCAAAGCCATTTGTAGATTCGAACGCGGCAACGATCCGTTCTTCTTCGGTTTGGCCGCCTGGAATGAGGCGCTCGATCGCTGGCAGGCCGAAGGCATGCCGGTGGAGAACCTGGAAAATATGAAGCAGGTGAACATGCTGCTGAAGGGACGACAGGACGAGGTCGAGGCGATTCCGCCGGTAGGCGCGATATTCGGCATGGGCAAGTGCGGGAATCCGCCGTGGGTGGTGGCCATCGATCCGATCTTCGAGCGTACCGTATTGGAAGACGACGGTCAGCACGTGGTACAGGTGGACTACGACGGCTCCGTAGTCAAGCGGAACTCGAGCCACGATGACACGATCCCCCAGACTCTCGAGTACCCGGTGAAAGACCGGAAAACCTGGATTGAGTTCAAGCGGCGGCTGGACCCGTTCTCACCCGGAAGATGGCCTGCGGGCTGGGAAACCATGAGTGAAGAAAAACTTTCCTTTCCCGTCAAACCGGAACACGACGGCCGGCATTGGGAGAAGCGGGATTTTCCTCTGGGAATGAATCTGTTGTCCCTGTACGGCAATCCCCGCAACTACATGGGGGTGGTAAATCTAAGCCTCACGATCTACGACGACATCAAGCTGGTCGAGGAGATGATGGACCATCAGGCCTACCTGGCCTATGAGATGCTCAAGCGGGTGTTTGACGCCGGCATCACTTTGGAATGGGTGTGGATCTGGGAAGACATGTGTTTCAACAAGGGGCCGCTGGTCTCCCCCGAGTTCGTGAAGAAGTACATGGTTCCCCGGTATCGCAAGGTGGTGGATCTGCTTCGAGAGGGCGGAGTGGACGCCCTGATCCTCGATTGCGACGGGAACATCGAAGAGCTGCTGCCCATATGGGTGGACTGCGGAATCAACGCCACCTATCCCCTGGAATGCGCCGCCGGTATGGACGCCCGCAAGCTGAGAAAGAAATTCGGCAACAACCTGATCATGATCGGCAACATCGACAAGCGGGCTCTGGCCGCGGGGAAGGAACAGATCGACGAGGAGCTTGCCAAAGTGCGTGAGCTGCTGAGATGCGGAGGATACTTCCCGAATGTGGATCACCACATTCCACCGGATGTGCCTTACGAAAATCTTGTGTATATGATCAACGAAATCCGCAAGATGAGCGACTATCCCGATACCCGGCGGCAGATACGACTTTGACCCAATAGATCCCGAAGGTCTGTCCCGCACCGGGCTATTCTGATTGATTATTTTCGACTTGACAATCCATTTATGTACATTATAATGAGTAAACGAACGAATGTTCACAACATCAAACGGAGGCCGCCATGAGTCCGAAAACAGACAAGGAACGACAGATCCCGGATCGTACCGATGAACGGGGCGTGCTGATATCCGGAAAGCCTACCTTGGGGATCATCGCCATCGCCAAGAAGAATCATCAGAAGGACGAAATCTATAAATTCGTAGCACACCTGAAGGACAGGCTGTCCAAGGAAGAAGCGATCAACCTGATGCTTGAAGAGACGGTGCTGTTCGACGAATACGAAATCGTCAATCGAGCGCGGCGCATGCAGGAGGAGGGCGCGGACCTGATCGTGCTGATCGTCGGCACCTGGATCTACTCTTCGATCGTGGTGACCGCCGTAAACGACCTGCACACACCTTTTGTTCTGTACGGATTGTCCGATCGCATTGCCAACGGCAATCTGGGAGCCAGCCTGCAGATTCGTTACGTGCTTCAGGAGATCGGCAAGGATTTTCCCTACCTGTGCGGACCGATGAAGGACGAGGACAACCTGCAGTTCATTCTGAAATATGTGAAGGCCGCCTGGGTGCGGCGCTACCTGCGCAATCGCAAAATCGCCACCATCGGCGGCAAGTGCATGATGATGTATCAGACGCAGGTCAACGAGTACTGCTGGAAGCGGGTTTTCGGTGTGGATTTCCCCCAGTACGATGCCGTTCAGGTGTTCACGGAGATGGAGAAGATCAGCGACGAAGAGGCCAAACCCGTGGAGGAGGCCTTTCTGGCCAAAGTGGATGAGGTACACTGGGAAGCCGGTGAGGACAAGATGGAAAAGGATGCCATCACCACCCAGGCCAAGATGTTCCTGGCCTTCAAGCGCATGCAGGAGCTGTACGGCATCGATATCTTCGCCAACAAGTGCATGCCCGAGATGTCGGCCATTCCCTACGGCTACGGCTACTGCGCCTGTCTGGCAACCAGCATGCTGAACGATGCAGGAATCATGACGGCCTGTGAAGCGGATGTTCCGGCCGGGCTTTCGATGTACATCCTGCACCTTCTGTCCGGAGGACCCGCCTTCTTCGCCGATATCGCCCGGCTCAACAAAACCGGCAACCGCCTCACCTTCTTTAACTGCGGCAGCGCTCCGATCGAATTGGCCGACCGAAAGCAGGGTGTACACGTCTGGCCCATGCCGGGAAATATCGCCGATGAAGCCCTTCCCGACGAGTACTTCATCGGTAAGATGCGAGGCGGTACGATCCGCTTTGATCTGGAAAACGGCCGGGAAGTGACCCTGCTGCGTATCGGCGGTAACGACGATACCCTGCGCTTCCACGTGGCCACGGCCACCACCTCGCCTCGGGAGGTGGAGCCGGATGAGATCATCGGCAATCGCTGGCCCGGCTTCGGCATCACCTTCGAGGAGGATGTGTCGCTGTTTCTCAACAACACGACCGGGCATCACTACTCGATCGTCTATGGAAACTATGTTGAGGAGTTGAAGCACCTGGCCCGGATTCTGGGTATCAAGTTCCTCTACAACCGCTAGGCAGTAACCGGTTCCATAGGAGCCGGATAAAATCAATGTGAGGAGGACAAAAGTATGCTGCACAAAAGAATGACTCTCGTGGTCGTCCTGCTGCTCGTCTCAATGTTCGTTGTCTTTGCGGGTGGAAAGCAGGAAGCAGGCAAACCGGTTATCCGTTTTGCCACCAACTGGTTGGGGGGTGTGGGTTTCGAGAAGACATCCTGGGAAAAGGACATCTACGCATACGCGGAAGCCCACAAGGACGAGGTGACATTCAAGTGGGAGATCGAGTCCGGAGATGATCTGCGCACTAAGATCAAGACCGACATGGCCGCAAATAATATGCCTGACGTGTTCAGTTACTGGACCCGCGGCGCAATTCGAGCCATGGTTGACAACGATCTGCTCATGGAGGTTCACGACTATCTGGCACTGAGCAAGAACATCAAGTGGGAGGACTTCCCTCTGGATGGCTGGAAGGCCTATTCCTTTGACGGTGGAAAGACAGCCTACGGATTCCCCCTTGAGGGGTCCACGGCCTACTTCCTGGCCAATAAGACAGTCTTCGACAAGGTTGGTTTGAAGTATCCGAAAACCCATCAGGAACTGATCGACACGGCTAAAAAACTTGTGAACGCCGGATACATTCCAGTCGCTGTAGGGTCGAAGGGCGGGAATCCTGCCCATTTTTGGTTCGCCGCCATGTACTACCAGTTCGGGACCGATGCGTACATGGAAGGGGTTCAGATGGGATCAAAGAATTTCGATTGCCCGGAAACAATACGTGCTGCCGAGCTGATTCTGGAACAGCTGAAAGCGGGGGTGTTCCCTAAAGACCCGCTGGCTAACGGTGACTTTGGTCCTGCTGTAGCCCTGTATAACGAGCGCAAGGCCGCGATGATCTATTCCTTCCCTTGGATGATCAATGCGTTCAACGACGATGTAATTGCCGAGTCTGTTGTAATTGATATTCCTGAAGTTCCCGGGGCTAAAACCAAACCCAACACCTTTGTTGTTGGAGGCACGAACTACGGGCTGGTGGTCAACAAGAAGAGTTTCGCCGATCCGGCCAAACAGAAGCATATAGTTGATTTCCTCGATTTCTATCTGTCCGACAAGATCCTGATGCAGGTGGCCGCTTCAGGTCGGTGGGTCGACAAAGTTATGACCATCGATCCCTCGATGGTATCACCCCTGTATGTGAACACCGCCGAGTACCAGAAGGGAAAGAGCCTGCTGATCAACCTCTGGACCCGAATGCCTGATCCAACAACTCAAGAGGTATACTCTTTTGCCTGCGATGAGCTGTGGGCCCAGTCGATTACGGCAAAGGAGTTTGTTGAAAAAACTCAGAAGTCGACGGACAAATTTTTCAAGAGATAGGTTGCTGAATCAACCCGCTCGAGTGTCGTAACGGATACGCAGAACATTTCGGATGGGGGAGTATAGACTCCCCCATCTCATTGTGGTGTGCTATTCTATATCGAACATAGAAGGAAGGGGGGCTCATGAGGACCAGACTGCGCAAGGGTGTCAACTTGTTCAGCAACCTGTTTCTGACGCCGGCAATCCTCGTGTACAGCGTATTTGTCATCATCCCTGTATTTCTCACCTTCTACTACAGCCTGACCGATTGGGATGGGGTCAGTCCGAAGGTATTTCAGTGGTTCGCAAATTACAAAGAATTGATCTTAGATGAGAACTACTGGGTCGTGGCGAAGAACAACTTTACCTTAGTCTTGATCGCCCTGGTGGTGCAGAATCCTGTAGCCTTAGTCCTGGCTTACTTCGTTTCTCGGGTCGCAAAGGGTAAGGGCTACAGAGCATTCCGTTCTGTTTATTTCCTGCCCGTGGTCATTTCCGCGGCGGCGACCGCCCTGATGTTTTCGCTGATGTTCAATAATCAGGTCGGACCGCTGAACTACCTCGGACGAACTTTCGACTGGAAATGGCTGGACATTAGCTGGCTTTCGGATCCCAAGATCGTGTTATACGTGGTCATCTCGGTGCAAGTCTGGCAGTACATCGGGATCCAGTTCATCATTTTTTTGGCCGCCATTCAATCTATTCCGGAGGAAATTTTAGAAAGCGCCTATCTGGACGGTGTGTCGAACCTGAAGATGGTCTGGTTCATCCTTCTGCCCCTGCTGTGGGAGGTAGTGCAGATATGCATCATTTGGACGGTGACAGGCTGCCTGAAAGCGTTCGATCATGCCTGGTTGATGACCTGGGGAGGACCCGGGTATGCTTCTACGTACCTTCCCGTATATATGTTCCGCACGGCCTTCAAGGAATTTGGGTTCAGCTACGGATGCACGATCGCCATTTCGATTCTGTTCTTCTCTCTGGTTTTTACAGTTCTGTTCAAACGTTTTGTTTCCCGGGAAACAACCCAATTTTAGGAAGGAGTGGGAAATGGAGTTGATTTTGACTTCTCGTCAATACCGAAGGCGGTTCTTTTTTCTGAGACTACTCAAATACATTTTTCTTTTCGTGATCGGAATTGCCAATCTTTTCCCCTTCTACTGGACGGTGTTGAGCTCGATCAAGGACAACAACGAGATACTTGTCAATCCTTTCGCCCTGCCGCAAAGGGTATGGAAGTTCTCCAATTACAGCGATGCCTGGCGGGATGCCAAGCTTGCTTCAAATTTCATAAACACGGTCATCGTCACTGCAGTGGCAGTCGTGATAATCCTGCTAATCGCTTCGATGGCGGCTTATGTGATTTCCCGGGTGCGGCCGAGCTTTCTTCTTTACGCTTTCTTCACCCTGGGCATCATGATCCCCGTGCAGGCGATGATCGTTCCGCTTTTCATTGAGCTGAACCTGTTCGGATTGACCAATACCCGAATCGGGCTGATTATCGTGTATGTCGCGGTAAATATGTCGTTGAGTATCTTTATTCTCTACGGATTCCTGATCACCCTGCCGAAGGAGTTGGAGGACGCCGCCCTGGTGGATGGTTGCAGCAATGCCCGTACTTTCTTCCGGATCATATTGCCGATCTCGCAACCGGGGTTGGCGACAGTGGGGATATTCGCCGTGCTGGCCTGTTGGAACGAGTACCTTATTCCTCTGGTATTGATTACGGAGCACAGGATCAAAGTAATTTCCCAGGGAATTCAAAATCTCAAGAGCGCCTTTATCACCGACTACGGCTTGGTGTGCGCTGGTATCATCATCGCGGTGCTGCCGGTGATTGTTATTTATGTGCTTTTTCAGGAACAGGTTATCAAGGGGATGACCGCCGGTGCGCTGAAGGGGTAGGGAAATCACCGCAGCTCCAGCGATGTGAAAGCCTCTTGGAATCGAGGGGTTTGGATACGACAACAAACACAGAAGGAGTGCCTTCACTATTATGGAAAGCAACTGGTACGAACGATACTACCGTCGTATGCTATTGGATTTTCATATCCAGGAGTGGGATCCCGGATTCCTGGCGCAATTCGATGCTGAGGAGTTTGCCGACTGCGTGGTGACTGGACGAATGAAAACCGCCACCATCATGACCAACACTCATACGGGACTGTGCAACTACCCGAGCCAGGTGGGAAGGCAGCACCACGCCTGGAACGGACGCGATACGATTGCCGAGATGATCGCCGCTCTGCACAAGCGGGATATCGCCGTCATCCTCTACTACTGCACGATATACACCGACTGGTACTGGGAACAGCACCCGGAGGCGAGGATCGTGGATGCCGACGGCAAGAGTGAGAAGCTGCTGATGGGGAATCGCGGCAATCCACGGCGCTTCAGCGTGTTGTGCCCGAACAATGAGGAATACCGGGCGTTCGTGGCCGCCCAGCTAGACGAGCTGTGCGATCGCTACGATTTCGAAGGGGTCTGGCCGGACATGACCTTCTGGCCCACGGTCTGCTTCTGCCCATCGTGCCGCAGGCGCTACGCCGAGGAGGTGGGCGGAGAGATCCCCACGGTCGTGGACTGGGAGGACCCGCGCTGGGTCGGATTTCAGCGAAAACGTCAGGAGTGGCTGCTGGAGTTCATTCATCTGGTGACCTCGACCATCAAGCGGCGGAAGCCCGCAGTCACCGTGGCGCACCAGTCCCAGACCTTCAACCATCACTGGATGTTCGCTCCCTCCCTGCCGATGGTGGATGAGAACGATTGGCTGTCGGCGGACCTGTACGGGGACAGGCATACTATCGGATTTTTCGCCAAACTGTTCCACGCGGTCAGCAGGAAGAAGCCGTTCGAGCATCTGAATACCTGGTGCTATCCCAATATCCACGAGCATGTCATCACCCGTACAACCGATGAGCTACGCTCCAATGTGTTCGCCGCTTTCGCCAACGACGGTGCCATGTCCTTTATCGATGCGATCGATCCGGTGGGAACGGTACACCGGCGCAACTACGAGCGGGTGGCCCCGATCTTTGCGGAATTGGAACGCTGTGAGCCTTACGCCGGTGGTCATTTCTGTCAGGATATCGGCATTTACTACAGCTTTGACAATGTCTTTGACCTGTCCGAAAACGGCCGTTCCCTGCGCCCGGCCCGCTACTGCTTCCAGCCCGGTACCCCGCCGCAGGGTGCCACGGCCCACCGCAGCTCCGCCCTGAACCTGGCCAAGACTCTGCAGCAGTGGCACCTGCCCTTCGGCGTGGTGACCCAGAAAGATTTGGAACGGCTGTCCGAGTATCAGCTGATTGTCCTGCCGAACGTGGTCATGTTGGATAAGGAGGAGGCGGAAGCGCTGCGCCGCTATGTCGAATCCGGGGGCAATCTGTACGCCAGCAAGAACACCTCTCTGATCGGAAACGACGGAGTTCGGCGGCAAGACTTCGATCTCAGCGATCTATTCGGGGCATCTTTCCGGGGAGAGAGCGAGTCGATCGTGAGCTACCTGGATCCGACGCCGGCGGCAAAGCAGCTGTTTGAAGAGTTCGGTGGACAGTATCCCCTGTCCCTGTACGACAATCAGTTGCTGGTAGAGGCCCGCTCGGGAGCCGAGGTGCTGGCCACGCTCACCCGGCCGTACACGGATCCGAGAGGAAGCAGGTACGCCTCGATTCTGACCGATCCGCCGGGAATAAAAACCGAATATCCCGCACTGGTGCTCAATCACTATGGAAAGGGCAGAGTGATGTATTCGGCGGGGGTGCTGGAGAGCATGGATCATCACAGCCAGAGGGAGTTGCTGGTCCGGCTGCTGCGCAGTCTCTGCGATCGACCCCTGTGCTTCGAATCCGAAGGACCCAAATGCGTGGAGCTGACGCTGTTCGATCAGCCGGAGCAAAAGCGCATGATCCTGCATCTGCTCAGCATCCAGCAGGAGATGCCGAACGTCCCGGTTTGCGGGATGACCGCTCGACTGAGCTTGCGGGGCAGAAACCCGCTCGAGCTCCTCACGCTTCCTTCCGGTGAAGCAATAGAGTATAAAACCGAGGAACAATGGCTGGTTTTCACGGTTCCGGAGCTTAGAGATTACCGAATGATTTGTTTGAACTACGAGTAAGGATCCGCGGGAATCCCTCGATGGGTCGCGGATCGATGAACATCTGAGACGTTCAGGAGGATACGATGAGCCGGTTTCTGTTTATCGGGGGTCCCGGCAACATTTCCACCAGCGCGGTGCAGGAGCTGCTGGATCGCGACCATGAGGTCGCGCTCTTCACCCTTCCGGAGAGTCCCGACAAGGGCATGGGGGAAAGTGTAAAGTTCTACCGTGGCAACCGCAACAACCCGCAGGAGCTGCAGGCGGCGCTCGCTGATTTCAAGCCGCAGATGACCGCGGACGTGTGCTGCTTTACCCCGGAGCAAGCTCAAGGATTGGTGTCGGTGCTGCGGGACAAGGTGGAGAAGCACGTGTTTGTCAGCACCTGTGATGTGTACGGCTACCCCTTGAAGCGAA
>Ga0272441_10008644_pt1 | contig 16066 bp, 16 predicted proteins | sample SSMProp6N_FD_193582 | JGI IMG/M metagenome (GOLD analysis project Ga0272441, IMG submission 193582) | Marine sediment archaeal communities from Little Sippewissett salt marsh, Falmouth, MA, United States - SSM-Prop-6N | ecosystem: Environmental > Aquatic > Marine > Wetlands > Sediment ... | reverse complement strand
GGGGAACGTTTACTGAGGTTCGGCAAACTGCTCCAACGTCGGCGACGGCACCTCTGCCGGAACTATTACTTGCGGTGTCGGGGTACCACTCGGGCTGAACGATCCGTACTCCTCAATCTCCAACCGTGTCTCAGCCTTGATCATCGGGCCGTTCGGCGCTGTGTGTGTATACCCGACGACCACGCATTCGGTGTATTCCTCTCCGGGTCGCCTGAAGTTGACGTGCGCCCCGAGCTGGACCTGTGGCAACCAATGTGTCGTGAACACCCATCTCCGGCGCCCGCCCTTGCCTCGATCCACAAGTTCCTGCAAGGCATCATAGACTTGATCCTCATCGGCCGCGTACACTCCGGGGAGTGTTTCGTCAATGAAGTCCTCGTCAGAGGTTACGGCGGCATCCTGGAATATCACCTTGTGATTCGCTTTCACACGATAGCCGGTCCCGCGAATCTGAAACTTGTAGATACCGATGATTGACGCGGTCTCATTCTTGAGAATGATTTCCGAATGATCCGGCGACGAGCTTGTGGCGGCGGTTGATCCATTGAACGAAACAACTGTCACCGTCTCACCGACAGACTCAATATCATATCCCCCGCCCCACCCCCCGGTGGTCGGAGTAATCACGCTTGTCGCGTAGGGTATTTCCTTGCCCGATGATGGGTGGCAATACTTCAGGCTTGCAACTGCGCTGGAATTGTCGGTGACCGGCCAGTATTCGCCGGGGTTCAGAATGATGTTAATTCGCTTTGTGACTTGGTCGAGACCTTCCACGCAACGCCACACCACGTCGCCCGCTTCCATGGCTTCGTAGTCGTCGAACTCACATGTTGCTCGGTTGCATGTCTTCGGCAGGTATTCGCCGGTCGCCGGTGCTCGCAAGTCGCGGATGTTCGGCGAGAACGTGTCGTCATTTGCAAACGACCATTCCACGTCAAGCGATGGCGGGCTGGTCTCAAACAGCGGAGACCGAAGCCTGAGTTTCCCATCTGCCCTCGTGTAGAGCGTGGCACGGTACAGCTCTGCCAGATCCTTTAGTTCGCGCCATGGTGCCCGCTTGCCAAGGTGCACCCAATCAACGGTATGCTCGATATCACCAACGTCCAAGTCGCCAGCATCCAAGCCCATTAGTTCGGCAAGCTTGTGAACGATTGACGTGCTGGTGGAGCCGGTATCGCAAACAGTGAAGCCGGTCAGCACCGTGTTACTCGGCTTCTGCCGGGTGCCCGCCTGCTTCTCGATGGTATGTGCTTGGAGCGATGCGCGCGAAGCCTTGCCGGTTCCGATGTCAAGCTTTGCTCCGTTCTCATCAACCCAGCCGTAGAACACCTCAACCCAATCAGACCCATTGACCCGGCCATCAATCCCAATCGTGGCCGACGCATAGTCGCCCTCGCCGAACGTCCCCGCAGAGTTGCGAAGCCTAACCGTCGCCTGAGCCCCGCCGCCTTCACGATGCGAGATCGTGACATCGTTGTTGTCCAGTAGCGAAGTGATATCAACCGGGGTGGTATCGTGGTTTAGCCTGACACGGTATTCTCTGACCGAGTCAAACTCTCTGAGATCGTCGTCAAACCCGGCCGGTGTCGTCGTAAAGTATCCCACTACTGCGCCCCCGACTGTAGCCAGGTTACCTTACCGCCAACGTCAAGCACTTCCTGAACGGCACGGACAACCACATCTCCTATTTCCCTCAGCTCGCGGGTACCCATTACCGTTACACCGCCCTCTCCGATGTGCACGCTGATGTAGATATCGGGCGGCTGCGTAACGGTAACCGACCCGCCATAGATGCCGGTGTCACCAGTATCAAGGCCGCCGAACTCATTGATGCCAGTATTGCTGGATATCAGGTCCATGATGGACTGTACGTCTCCGGCGGTCGGGGCTGCGCCCGACAACGAAAGGATTTCGGCTATTCTGTCCGCGAGGCCGCTAAACGCATCCGAACTAAACGCACCCGGATCACTGGCACCCTGAGACGCAAGGTACGATTCCCGGCGTCGTTCGCTGAACGGATGGAGCAGCCACGCCGCAAAGTTCATCACAGAAAACTTGATCTTCTGCGCGATCCACGTGAACAGGTCGCCGAGGAAACGGATCGGCGACATTACTACTTCGATGACAACCGCGAGCGCCTGGAAGATCGGGGTGAGCAATCCGAGAATCATCGTGAGCGGTGCGAGCGCTACTTCGAGAATCACGAACAGCGGAGTCAGCGAACTCAAGACTTGCACGATCAACATCAGGATCGGTGACAGCGCGTTGAACACCGGTATCAATGCCGTGGCAATGATCTCGCCAAGCAGCTGTAGAAAGTTCAGCACCGGGTCAAGGATGCGATTGATCACCGGACCAAGCGTACCAAGCAATCCTTGGAGTATTTGCCCGAGCGCCAGCACCAGCAAGCCCATAGCGCCGAATGAAGACACCAGACTGACAATACTTCCGGCCATCCCGCCAAGCCCATCGGCGACAATTCCGACAATGCCTTCAAGCCCGCCGAACGCATCAAGTAACGGCGCTATGGCATCTCCGGCCCCGCCGCCGTCATCGGTCGGATTAGCAAGGTCGCTCAGCCTTTCGTCTATTTCCGAAAGCCGCTCGCTCAATACAAAAGCCTGATTGTAGAATCCTTCGCTAACCAATGTCTGGAACGCATCGAGGACGCCGACGCGCTCCTCTTGCAACGAGATGTATTCCTGACCATAGCGCACAAGGGTCGCCATCTGCGATGCTTGCTCAAGTGCCTCGCGTCGACGCGCCTTCTCGCCAGTCGGGTCCTGCATCACTTCTTTGAGCTGATCCTGCAACTCATCCATCGTGTCTTTGAGAGTGTCGGCCAAGTCTGTAAACCCGGCTTCGCTAAGCGCCTCTCTTGACTGGTCTACGCGCAGGATTTCGTCCTGAATGCGCACGGCCTCTTCGCCCCATATCTGGACCATCGCAAGACGTTGGGCCTGTTCCAGTGCAGCCTTGCGCTGTTCGTCCTCGGATGTGACAAGCGAGTCGATGGCATCCATGATTTCATCTTCATCGAGCACGCCGGTTGCCCCGGTCGCAATCTCTCGTGCTTGAAACGCGCGGAACTCAGCCGAGCCCGCAGCGATAATATCCTGAAGTGCGGCTGTAAACTCACTGGTTGATTCGCCGTATACGTCATTGAGTGTCCCGGCGATCTCGGTACCAGCCTCGGCAAGCGACGCGCGAATGTTCACAAGCACACCGGCGAATGACTCGGACATTGCCTCGGCTATTGCTCCGGCAAGGTCGGCCAACACAATCGGCGCAGCTGCGCCGCCCGGACGGTTGATGTTCTGCATCCCCGGCAACGGATTGAATCCAGTACCGCCGGTTCCGCCAGATGGGGCCGCTTCGCCGCCGCCGCGCTGTCTGGCAAAGATGTCCCGTAGCGGCTGCGTGATATTCTCTTCTGTCCAGTCCTGAATATTCTCACGGAAATCACCCAGCGCATTGCGGAACGCTTCTGCGAAAAGCTCTCCGGTGGTTCGCCCGGAAGCCTCGGCCAGCTCGTTAAGGGCGTCGAAAACCGCCCCGAACAGTATCGGGATCTGAGCTATCGCAGTGCCGAATACCTCCAAAAGGTTGCCGCCAATGTTCGACACAAGCGTGCTAAAGTTTTCCCACTTGAATGTGTCTCTGAGCACGGTGACGATATACCGGCCAACCTCAAGCATGATCGGCCCAATGTTGGCAAACACCGCGTAGATGGCCGGAGCGTTTGCGTCGAGCCAATCAAGAAAGCCCTCCAGCACCGGCTGTATTGAGTTGATGAAACTTACCCGAAGCGCGGTCGTTATCTCGCCGACCACCTCCGTAATGTCGCCCTTGAGGTTTTCAAATCGGCTGATGACACCGATAGAACTCTGACCGACCGCCTCGGCAAACCCGCCAAACTGCGCATCAAGCTGATCGAGGATTATGCCCATGGCAGAAGCCTCGTCTCCGGCCTCGACAAACGATTTGATGAGATCCTCTTGAGAATTGGTTAGTATGACATTCATCTGACGGAGAGCGCGTGATGCCCGCTCGGGGTCGGCCAATGCGAGCCCGACTCGTTGCGCAACTCGGGCCAGGTCCTGATCCAACGCGGACGCAAGGTTCAAAGTAGCCTCGGTCGCACGCGGCATCACGTCGCCGCCAAGACGGCCAAACGTTGCGAGGATACTTTGTGTCTCGTCGATCAGCTCGTCGCCAAACTGTGTGACCGTTGACATTGCATCGGAGTACGCGAGCATCGATTCGACGTTGAGATTAAGCGCCTCTGCCGAAGCCTCAACGGCGTTTGTCAAGCGCTGTTCTGCTTCAAGTCGCGTGCGGTATTCCTCTGCGCCCGCCTGCATGGCACGTTCTACCGCCCGGAAGGCACGCGTCACACCCATGATGATGATGGTCGCCTGACTCCATGCGGCCATGATGTTGCGGCCAACTTTCTGGGAGGCGCTGCCGAGATTCTTGATTGACTTTACGGCTTTAGCTGAGGCTTTGGATACTGTCTCTTTGCCGCCAATCCTGACGTTAACGTCGTTTCGCGCCACTCGTTATATCCTTCGCCCGCCGTTCGTTCCAGCGTGACCGGATGGCTGACAGTATGATCATGTCGCCATCCGGCTGTTCCATTACCGTGCCCGGCCACGGGAGCGACGCCCACGCGCCATCTCCATCCATGAGCATTGTCGCCAGCTCAACCCATGGCCCGAACATCACCATTGCCTCATATGGCCGGGTGCCATCCGGCCATTCTTCACCCGGGTCGAACTCGGATTTGTCGTAGACCCAATCCGTTACGTCTCGGATGACTCCGATGTCCCTTTGGCAAAAGGGGGATTCATGTCGTCCACCAGCTCAAGCATCTCGGCGGCCAAGTCCTCGGACTCAAGGATCAGGTCAACAACGTCTTCAGTCATCGGCTCATACTCGCCGCCGAAATCGTGTTCAGCGATTCCATACAGAATCTTTGCGTGCACGATTTCGTACCGCCCAGACGGGTCGCTGGCCTTCGTGAGCTCGGCCATCTCGTCGTCTGACAGCTCCGCCTCAATGATCTCCTCGGTCAACTCCTCCGGGTGTTCCTTCCTGATGCGACGCATCTTCGCCTGTAGCCCCGGCGACAAATCGGTTGCCGTCTCGACGGCCAGCCGTCTGACGCGAGCCGCGTTTTTCTTGCTGAGCTTGCGCGGCTTGACGTGGAACGTCCTGCCGTCCTCACCCTTTACTGACTTCAGCTCAACCGGTTCACCGACAACCACGAGATCAACGGCTTTCCTGAATGCACCAAGCCGGTCGGGCTTGGCCTGTTCGCCACTCATCAATACGTACCGCTGTCAGTCGTGATCATAGAAATCCTGAATGGCGAGCCGTAGCCACCGGGAGGATTCACAACCTTGAGCGACACCTGCGCGTCAAGCGCGCCGGAGTTGTCCACCGGGTCGTAGTCGGACACATTGCAGTACGGCGCTTCGATGATCATGAGCCCCGAGACCGAACCCGACAGAACGCTCGGCGTCTTGAAGTACATGTCAACCCCAGCCTGAGTATTCGCCGTGATCAGCGCATAGAGCGCGTAGGCATCAGACGAATAGCGGAGTTGCGTTTGCATCGTAACCGAGAACTCGCCCTTGTCGTGATACTGCCGTGACAGCGACGTGTCGGAATCGGTCGACTGTCCGTATCCTTCCGAGTTATGGTTGTTCATGATGTCCAGCGAGAAGTTGCGGATGAACGCATGCGTTACACCGTTCGCGCTGAACGACCCGTTGTAGAACAGGAACGGATCTACCGTTTCAAGCGCCGTAGTGTCTGCCGATTCTCCGGCAGTCCAGGTGAACCCCAACGCTGTAGCGTCGGCTTCCACCATCGCCTTAAGCGCGCCCGATATCGAAAGCTGATCGAACACCACGCCGAGCCCAATGAAGTTCTCATGCAAGCCGTCGCCCTGTACCGAGTAACCGGGCCGGGCCGTGTCCGTCAGAACAACCGGCCACTGGTGTAGGTAGCACCCACTGGTGGAAGATGAGAAGAACACGTAGACCCATCGCCCGGCACCCTGCCAGCTTGTGATGTCTACAATGTCAGCCGCATCGGTATCTCCGTCCCCGGTAACCAGTTCCGCCTCATAGTCGTCCAATGCGGCGATCACCGCGACCAGTTCCGTCACGGTATCAGTAGCCCCGTCCGTTAAGTCGATCACTCCGGCCGTGCCGAAGTTGGTATCTCCTGACTCACTGCCGAGCGCCCCAACCTCGCTCGTGAGCGTATCGGCTGACGTGACGGCCGTGACCTTACACGATGCTTCACTACCGCCATAGCGGAATCGCATCACCGCGCCGATCTGCGTCGGGGTCAACTCCTGCCCGAGACACGAATTGATGATCTGTCCAAACCCGCCGCACGGCCGTGGGGTAAGCGGAAACCCGCCGTTCAAATCCTTGGCCGCCAGGTATTCTCCAATGGCCATGTTGACGCCGGTTATAGCTGGGTCGGTGATCTTCTCCACCTGCTCCCAGAAGTCCGGCTTGTCGCGGATCGGAATGACGTACTCTCGCGTTTCCTCCGACCCGATTGGTGACTCAGGCCCACCAATGGTGAACTTGATATTCTTTGTATTCATTCCGTCCTCCAACTCATTATATTTCTACCTCCTGTCTCAGGAGGATCGCGACAATAGCAATCGCGAGATCCTTTCCATCCTGCGCCCCGGCATACAAATCGGACGACTGGAACTCGCCGATCTGACACGCCCCGCCGAACGTATGGTCATCGCGCAACAGCTCAAGGACTACATCGGTGTAGTCCATCATCTCGTCCTCAAGCGTCTCGGGTTTCAGCCCGGTCTGGACAACGACAAGATTCATGGCAACCTGTAGTTCCTCAGCTCCAATCGCCGACGTCTCCTGGCGCACATAGTCCAGCGTGCAGAACACCACCGGGTATTTCGTCCGGCTAAACCAGTCCGCTACTCCGAACGCATAAGCCGGAATCTTGAGCTTTGCTTCGCTGGCGGCAACTGAGAACCGCGATTGAATGTCGGCCCATGCCGTGTCGACAATCGTTCTAACCGCCCCCACTCTTTGCCTCCAGCTTTGCTATCTCCCGCGCGATCACCTTGTCGGCAGATCTCTTGATAGACGCGTTCCACTGGAACGCACTGCGGGCCTTGGGTACCCATGGTCGCTCGTCAAGGTGCACGTGCTTCATGAAGATCACCCGACCGTCAACCTCAAAGCGCAGCATCTTCCCCTTCTTCGGAACGATGTCCGCTCCGCCGGGATGGTGATAGATGTTGGCAAGCTTGGCCCACGACTTTACAATCACGGCGTTCCTGTTCTGCCGGTCGGTGACGATCTTGATGCCCTTGTACAGCTCGCCCGTCCTCTTCCCGATCACCTGACCACTCAGGTAGTTCTTCTTCGTGAACGTCCGAAACTCCTGACCGATGGTTCGGCAGATCCGCAGCGCGATTGTCTTGGCCCGCTTCCCGAACTGCTGTAGTCGCTTCGAGAACATGTCCTGCACGTTCAGGGTTATCTGAATCACACGATCCTCCGGAATGATTCAAACGTCCTCATAGCGGACATCGGGATGTCAATCTCGTATTGAGTCGTCACCCCGTCCGCAGTGATAGACCGCGTGCCCAATGATCGCGATGACCGTTGCTTCCATATGTACGCAAAGGCCAGCACGACGGCTTCTTTCAGATTCCCCGGAACTGTTACCAGCCCGGCGGTGTAGGTTATCTGTATGCACTGCCGCGCAGTCGGTATCCCGGCCGGTACGAATATCTTGCCAGAACCGCTATACAGATAGTAGTCGTCGTCTGCGGTTTGCAGGGTATCGCTACCAAAGGTCCGGGCCGTGTCGATGTACAATGACGTGACCGTAGTGACCGGGTATTCGGGCAGCACCAGCATAGTGCCGCCCTCCCCATCAAGTACCTCTTCTGTATACGTGCGGCTCGCGAGTTTCCGCTTCGTGATCTGATTGGCGCGAGCGCTGATAGCTTCAATGAGCGTTTCTCCAAACGCTCGGTCGGTTTCATCCAACTCGTTGTTGGGGTCCATTGTTAATAGCAGCTCTTCCCACGTAATCAGCGCCTCAGCCATTCGTTACTCCCAGATCACCTCAAGGCCCCACAATATGCTCGACGCGTTTGTCCACGCGCACGCGATCTTATCGCCATTCGTGAACACATGTGGCCGCGTCGGAATGAATGCCACGTCAGTAGCCGAGCTCATGTCCTGCGTCTTGAGCAAAGTGTCGTATGCCGAACCCTCAGCGGAATCAACGCTCACCGTGAAGCTGTTCGCCCCGCCGGCGGCCCCGAGATGGAGCCGCACTTCGAGCAAGGCGAATGCCTTTCCGGGGTCGACCGTTACCGCGATGTTCCCCGTGCCTGTCACCCGTTTGTGAAACATGGACTACCTCACCTGAATGGCTTTCATCCACTCGACATACATGATCTCTGCACCGTCGTCACCGGCCCGGACATCGATGCTCGGCGTCAAGGCCTGATCGGCCAGCCCGCTCGATACCGTTCCGATCTCTGCCCCGTCTGCATAGACGTACAATGTCGACCCGTCCCAATAGAACTCGAAGTCATGCTTCGACGTTCCGGTCGTCACGCCGGTCGCGATTGATCCGGTGGTGCCGCCCAACTCGTTGACAAACGTCATCGCAGTCGCATCGTTGAGCTGGTAGAAGTACACGCCGTCATCGGTCACACCAAGCGCGTGAGCGCTTGCCACGGCGAGCAGTTCGGTATCGATCTCACACAGTCCTATGAGATAGTCGCCCTTCGCCCCGTTCTGCACCGCAACACGAGCGCCAAAGTACAAAGGCATTCCGGCAGTCAGCTGGAACGCCGACCCGTGAGCCTGAAGACTGACGCCGTTGTATTCGGTGCCACCGGTTGTGATAATCAGCCGGTCTCCCGGCGTGGTGCTTGAGAGTATCGTGTTGGTCCCGGTCTCGGTGTTCACCATCTCATTCGGGTCGTTGGTCGTGTTGTCCTTCGGGACGGCGACCGGCAGTTCCCACTTGACCACGTTTGCCCCGATGGCATCCAACCACCTGTTGGCATAGCGATCGTCATAGTAGACGAGCGCACTGTTTACTGATTTCGTCTGTATCATGGTCAGCTCCTATCCTGCCAAGCCTTGAAGTAGTCGATATCGAGATCCCCCAGCCCGGCGCCGCTCGCCTTGTCCAGCGAGAAATACGGCTGCATCTGCTGTTCACCGGCCGTCAGATTCGACATGTCGAACGTCGTGCCCGTAGCCACCGGTGCTCCGTCGATGAAGAACTTCACGTCCGTGAGATCGGTGAAGTCAATCCGGTAGATGTTGTACGTTCCCGCCACTGCGGTGATCCCGGTCGCCTTATCGTCGTTGTCGTTCGTGGTGTCATCGGTTTCCACCAACACCGCATTGGACGCCTGAAGCCGGAACCACGCGTGCTCGGTAACCGAGTCCTTCGCGAGGTTGTGGTCTCCCGCCATGCCGAAGACTGCCGTTACCCCGGCCCCAATATTGACCGCGACGTTTACGCGCATCTCGACAATCAGCCCCGAGCCAACGTCGAACGTCTTGTTGTCGTTCATGTAGAGGACCGCGTCCTCTGCTTCCCCGGTGATCGCCAGGTGCAGCTTGAATACACCATTCGCGGAATTGGCGCTAATGGCCTCTGTAGCATCGCCAACGTCAACAACATGCCACATGACAGTGCCGTCAAACGGCCCGCCGCCCGATGCGCCGAGAAAGTCCTCGACGAACTTGATCGGCTTCATGATGTCAAGCGTTTCCTGAGTTACCGGATCGTAAAATCCGAGGCTACCGCCGTAGCGGTGCCTGTAATCTGCCCTTGTCCATCCCATACTAAACTCCCTCCTCGGAGCGACCGGGGGCCGAAGCCCCCGGCGTAGTCTGGTTTGCCTCTATCAGCTCAGCGCTGACGGAGGAGCGGCCTGCGCATAGCGCGCGCCGGAAAGAATCGGAATTATGGTAATCACGTTGGCCGCCGCATCTGTGGCCTTTACCACGAGGAACGGGTAGCCATCGGACAACTGGTCCGCGTCGATCTCGATGACAAACATCGAGCCGTTGGTCGTTGATGTTGAGAACCCGGCGTCCGTTGCCGCCGTTCGCGCACCGGTCACCCCGGCAGTGATCTGGTAGTAGTCAAACGCGATTGCCGTGGCGTTGCTCCCGGCGTTGTCGTCGGATTCCTCAACGGTGATCGTCGCCGCGTTGGTGATTGCTCCACAGTAGACGATGATCGAAGCGTGCGAGTAGTTCTCCATCGAGAAATAGTCCGACTCCTTCGCCACGCCGCCGATATCAACCGGAGCGAGTCCCGCAACCGGCTTCCCCTGTTCTGACAGTACAAACTGTTTCATGTCTTCCTCCTATGACCTTGCCGCCAGAGCCACGAACGGCGAGCGAGTTGCCGAACCCTTGTACGGCGTAAGCGCACTGTTCCAGATCGGCTGTCCGTCGATACGGGTGATCCAGCGGAACACCACCTCGTCGGCCACGAACTCCACGTGAATGCTCATCGCCATCTGAACGCCGCCCTTGTCGATGATCCGATACTGGCTCATGTCCGCAAGAATCAGATCCCCTGCGGTACCGAGCGCGGCTGCCTGCTCGATGAACACAATTGGCCGGTTCCACAGCGTATCGAACGAGCGCCCGACCGTGTCGTTTCCAGGCAGATACAGCGGCATGCCGCCGGTACCTACCGGGATAGCCAACAGACCGAGCTGCGGGATGATCTCCTGATTGGCGATCCAGATAAGATTCTTGCCCCATGCGCGCGAAAGCATTTTCAGGATGTTCTCGTAGACGATGGTCGCCGCCGCCTGTCCGGATTCCTTTGCCTGAGATACGAGACAGTCGGATGTCAAAATGCCGAGCGGCTTGCCCGCCCCGCTGCCGTTGACAATCGCGTCCTGAATCTTGAAGCTCAGCTCATCGGATACGGCGATCTCGACTTCCTGCTGAAGAACGCTCGCATCCTGAAGCACTTCGTCTGTCGCGTAGTACAGCGCGGCCAGCTTGTGGAGGTCGAACTCCATCTGCCGGAACTTCGGTTTGCTGGCCGTGGTGTCTCCGCCTTCGGCCACCCAGTAGGCGCGCACGCCACCATGTCGGCTTCCGTCTGCCCGGCTGGTTTCGTCGATGCCGTTCATCTTGATGCCGTTGACATTGCCGGTCAAAGTCCTCTTGTCCGCGCGGCTGATCAGCTCGGTATTGTTATATATCCGCTTGACGATCTCGTCGGACATCTCGGTCCCGACAAGGAAACCGCCGTCTGACGGTACCGCCTCGGAACTGCCGGTCGCGGCCCGGACCTTCTGCTGGTAGTTCACTACCCGTGGAACCGGTGAACCGGTCTTCGCCTGCTTTGTGATGTCCTGGAGATACTGTCCAAGCGCATACGGATGCTGCTCGGCCGCCGGACCGATCACCTCAATGTGCGCCTCCGGCTCGTCGTTCTCCTGGTCCTTCTCAAGCATGTCGCGTTGTGACATCTTCGTCTCAAGCGATTCCTTGTTTGCCTTGAACTCGGCCAGGTCCTCGTCTGTCGCGGTGCCCTCTTCGGCCTTCGCGCGCAGCTCGTCCTGTCGATCTGCCAGGGCTTTGACTTCCTGCCTGATCCTATCGAGAGTCTTCATGTGACCCCTCCATTGTTAGAATGAGTATCGAGGCGCTTTGATTTTTCGCCTCTTCTTCTGGCTCTGCCTCGGGCTCCGCATCTTCTCGATACGCGAATCCGTGCGAAGCTATCGCCGTCGCCCTTTGCCTGGAGTATCCCATGTCTCTCACACGGGCCTCAAACTCGCGAATGGTTGACGGTGGCTCGCTCGGCGTTTCGTCTCCGACTATCTCAGTCGGGACGTGAGCATACTTATACTTGGATATGTTGTAGCTCGCGGCCATCTGGCCGTGCTCTATAACCTCGGTCGCAAACCCGGCTTCTACCGCCTCTTCTGGGGTATACCAGGTTTCGGCATCCATCGCCGCCGCTATCTCGTCTTCGGTCAGCGCAGTGTGTTGCGCATAGATGTCTGCTATCTGGCCCTCTACCTTGTCGAGTAGATCGGCGTCTTTCCTCAACTCGTCTGCCGTGCCAAGCGAGAAGGACCACGGGCGGTGGATCATGAAGTATGAGCCTTCACCCATCATCATCTCTTTGCCCGCAAGCGCGATCACCGAGGCAATCGACGCCGCAAGCCCGAGCACTTCAACCGTGACGTTCTGCCGGACAGCGGATATCAGATTGTAGATCGCCATGCCGTCGAACACGTCACCGCCGGGCGAGTTGATCAGCAGGCTAATGCTCTTCTTGTCCTTCACCTTGTCCCAGTCAGCCTTGAAGTCGGCAAGCGTAACGCTGTCGCCCCACCACGATTCTCCGATGTCTCCGAAGATCGAGACTTCGGCGCTGTCGTCCTGAGCGCTAATCTTGTACCATTTCGTCTTCATCAACTTCCTCCGTGACCGGCTCCTCTTCGGGTTCCTCTTCCGGCTCTTCTTCCTCCGGCGTCTCTTCCGGGGGCTCGGCAATCGGCTCGGCCGCGTCGGCCATGTTCGTCGGCTGCCAGTACCGCTGGCCTATAGCCGGGTCAGAGATCGGATTCATACCGACCCGCTCCCGCGCCTCATCGGCATTGAGCCACCCGCCATATCTCCCTTCCTTGAGCGCCGCGTATTCGGTCTTCATGTCGCCGCGCACAATCGCGTTCAAATCAAACTCGGCAAATCGCTTGTCCCACTCAATCTCGTCAAGCAGCTGCGCGAGGATGCTCGCCTCCCACCGTTCTGCCCACGGCCTGATCGTGTCAGTCCGATACTCAACCGCCAGCTGCTCGGCATTATTATACGTCAGCTTTGAATACTCTTTCAACTTGGGTGTAGGGATGTTCAGTATACGAGCTATCTCCTGGATCTGGAACGTGCGCGACGCGAGGAACTCGGCGTCCTTGAGCGGCATGTTGATAGGGACATACTTCATGCCCTCCTCAAGTACCGCTGTCTTGCCGGTGTTCTTGAGTCCCGCAAACTTCCCGGTGAGGCTTTCGCGCAGACGGTCGGCTGCTTCAACAGACAACTCTTTTGGGTGCTCGAAGAATCCGGGGATGTGCGCACCGTTCGCGAGGAACCTGCCGGAGAACTCCTGCTGCGCAAGGCCCAGACCTATCGCGTCCTGGAACAAACTCAGAGCAGAGTACCCTTGCAGCCCGTCATACCCAAACCCGGCAAGATGAAAAATCTCGTTCCACTGGTACACTCTTCGTGGTTCACCCGGCACCCGGTAGACGTATTGCGGAGCGCCGTTGTCCTGCAACTCAACGGCCATGTATTCAGGGCGCAGCGGCCAAAGGCCAATGATCTGCCGTTGCCCGTTGCGCTGAATCCATGAGTAACCGTTTCCCCACACAAGCGCATGGTGCTGCGTCTGCTCTTTCCAGTGGAATGCCGTTTGATATGGATTCGCCATCACCGACAGCCGCTTGTTGAGCATGTTCGTTCGGGCTATCTCTTTGCCTTTCCCGACTCGATCAAACAGATGCAGCGGACAGGACGCGATGGTCTGCGATATCTGGAGCACCCCGGAAAAGAAGGCTGTAAAGTTGTTCGCCGTCTCGTGCGTAACCAGCATCCCGGAAGCGCCTCGTGTCCCGGCCATTCCATTCTCGATCCACTGGTCAAGCTCGCCGAGAGTCTGTGCCCTCCATGCGGCCCTGACTGCTGTTGTCAATCGTTTGAAGAATCGCGGCTTCATATCTCAACCACCCCGCGCGTCTCGTAAACGCTGCGCTCTTCCTTCGCAATGAGCCCGCGCCACGTCGCCATGATCGAAGTTATCACGCCGTCAATCCGCGTCGTCTGGTCGCCGCGCTTATGCTTCACCGGCTTCCGCTGATCGTTCGGCCCCTCGTAGATATGAGCGCACACAATGTAGTAATCCATGACCGGGTTGGACCCGTGCTCCATTGCCCCGTCAAGGATCAGCCGCTCGAACTCATTGGTAGGAGCGGTGAACTCTTTCGCTGACTGCGGGAACATCACTATCGGTAGCCCGTCTTCTTCCAGGCTCAACGCTATCGGCTGCCCATCGCCATAGCGGTCGTATGCCAGCTCACGCACGTCGAACACTTCCAGATCAAGCCGGATCTGCTGCTCTATCTCGTCGCGAATAATGGTCGGTCCTGAATACCTGATCCACCCCTTACGCAGCCATCGTTCATAGTCGGCATTGTCGCGCGTTGCTGCTTCTGACAGATCGTCGGCGGGCACCCATATCCGGTGCACATACCGCCAACTTTCCCCAAGCGACTCGGGCGGAAATGCATAGGTCACGACGGTATGGTCAAGCTTCATCGAACAGTCAAGCGCCGCGAAACACTTGCGCCCGACAAGCTCGTGCTCGTCCACTTCGCCTGAGTTGTTGACCTTCCACTTCTTCCAGTCGACCCACTCGGACAGCGATTGCGTCCAGACATTCAGCTCTTTGGTGAGCACCTGAAGCTTTGTCGCTGGCTTGTGTTCGGCCTCGGTGATGAGATCGGCTATCTGATCCACCTTCTTGCCAACCCCAAGGTTCGGATTGCTTTTGATCCACACGTCCGGGTCGCGCCAGTCATCGTCTTCGTCAAGAGTGAAGATGGTCCCGAAGTAGGAATCGTCCTCAACCGCCCCCTCAAGGACGTGCTTCAGGTAAGTCTCCTCATCATAGGCGGGCGACCGGATGTCAAAGCCGGCCGTGGTGATGATGAACAGCAACGGCTGACTTCGTGCACCCATACCGGTTCGGATAACCCCAACCATCTTGTCGTCCGGGTGCTCATGGTACTCATCGATAATTCCCACGTGGATGTTGTGCCCGTCCTCGGTCTTTGAGTCCTGCCCCAATGGGATGAAGTCGGCGGCCGTGCCGACCAGCTTGATGCTCGTAGTGTTGAAGCTCTTCGAGATGTTGATACCGAACGTATCGACAAGCTCTTGATTTGCCTCGATGGTGAGCGCCGCGATATCCCAGACGAGGCGTGCCTGTGCTCGCTTCGTCGCGGCACATACAACACGCGGCCCACCCTCGCCGTCAAGCAGGAGCCCCTTGATACCGATGCCAACGGCAAGCAAGCTCTTCCCGTTCTTCCTGGCGATGCTAATGTACGCCTTTCGGAACCGGCGCAGGTTGTCCTGCTTGCGCTTCCACCCGTAGATGTTCGCGATGATGAACTGCTCCCACGGCTCAAGGAAAAAAGGCTCGCCCGCAAAGTCGCCCTGGTAGTGACGGAGAAAGATCGGAAAGAAGTCCACCGCCTGACACGCCGCTTCCTCATCGAAGTAGTAATCAAACTCCTGATCGAACTGTCTGTCGAGATCAGATAGGAATCGCTCGGCCGCGAGCCGCACCCACTTGCAGACAACGGATTCTCCGCTCACTGCCTGCTCAGCGTACTCCATGAATCGGTAGTCGCCAACGGTGGACACCTGAGTAACTGTCGCTTCTCGTTCGGCTACTGCCATCATCCTGTCTTCCGCTTCCCGCCAAGGCGATCATTCGTCGCCCGGATATACGCCATCATCGGAGACTCGTCTGGGTCTTTCTTGCCAACCCCAAGCCGTTTCTTTGCCAGCGGTGAGCTGCCAAACTCTGCCGCAAGGCGCGCGATCTGCTTCAGCGAATCCCGCAGGACCGTCAATGCCTGCGTCGTCTGGGAGTTGCGCGGCTTGCCCTCAAGCCCCTTCGGACCGCTCCCGCTCAAGTACTGGTCGAGCGTTCGCGCAACCGGCTTCCCGGTCTCGGGATGAATCGGACTGTAAATCACCGCCGCCATCTCTTCGGCGATGCCAAGCTCCATAGCGAGCGCGGTCACCGTAGGAATGTAGGCGGGGTCCGTCATATCCTGTTCATCGAGCAGGCGCCAAATGTCGTTCCACGCCTTTTCTGCAACCGCGCTCTGTTTGATAATCGCCGGTGGTTCTGGTGCCGTCACTCATCACCCCTTGGTTCAGGCTCTTCGGTGTGTGAAAAAAAG
>Ga0272441_10008643_pt1 | contig 16066 bp, 5 predicted proteins | sample SSMProp6N_FD_193582 | JGI IMG/M metagenome (GOLD analysis project Ga0272441, IMG submission 193582) | Marine sediment archaeal communities from Little Sippewissett salt marsh, Falmouth, MA, United States - SSM-Prop-6N | ecosystem: Environmental > Aquatic > Marine > Wetlands > Sediment ... | reverse complement strand
GTGGACCTCGTCCGGCGGCAGGCGTCCCCGGCATCCACTCTCGCCGACCCGATGGCCGCCCCGGAACTCGTCGCCGCTCTGACAGATGCCGAGGCCAACCCGACGCCGAGCGCCGCCGGGCCGGGTGCAGCCGCGGCCGTGCCCGCCGACGCCCCGGCGCTTGCGGCACTGGTCGACGCCCTGCAATCGCTGGACCTGGACGTGCTGCCGGACGCGCTGGCACCGGCCGGAGATTTGCCGATGGATGCCGAGGCGTCCCCCGCGCCGGTCGCGGCAGCCCCGGCGCCCGCCGAGGCGTCGCCCGCCTCTGCCACGGACCCGCTCGCCGACCGCCCGCTCGACGTCCTGGCCGGCGAGGCGCTGACGGTCATCTTCGCCGGGTAAGCGCGAATCCACTTAAACCAGAAAAGCGCGGCGGGTGCGGAGACCCGCCGCGCAGAATCGTATTTCCTGTGTGGCCCGGCCGGTCTTGTCCGGCCGGGAGAGCACGGATTGGACCTGGTCACGCACGCCGTGGTCTCGCGGCCCGCAAGCGGGCCGGCCGGGCTACCCGCTCCGCTTCGCGTCGCGGCTAAAAGGGCACGCTTGAGCGTTTGGGGTTCACGCGGCCGTTTCTGCCCCTCTGCCCCTATTTGTCCAGCGGCTCCAGGTACACGTTGCGGAACTCGATGGGGCTGCCTTCGCTCTGGAGGCAGATGGGACCGCTCGAGGGCGTCGCCTTCGTCCCCTCGTTCTGGAGGACGCCGTTGACGGTGAGTTTTACGGTGCCACCGTCGCAGACGATGTCGTAGGTGTTCCACTCGCCCGGGGCCTTCTCGCTGGAGTCGTGCTTCTTTTTCGCGTTGGCGTACTGCTTCGGGCCGACCTGCGCGCCGCCGACCTCGATCGTCGAATGGCTGAGGAGCCAGAAGTCGCCGGCGTTCTGGTGCATGAGTTGGGCCTCGATGCACGTCGGCCAGGTCTTGTCGATGCCCTGCTTGTGCAAGAGGACGCCGCTGTTCGTCGGCTTATCGACCCATCGCCATTCGACGTGCAACTTGTAGTTGGCGTAATGCTCCTGCGTGCGGATGTAGCCGTTCGGCTTGCCCGTGCAGTGGATCACGCCATCCTTGACGCTCCACACCTTGTCCACGGTCCACTGCTTGTCCTCACCCGGCTTGTCGTTCGGGATGAAGCGGATCCAGCCGTCGAGGGTCTCGCCGTTGAAGAGGACGGTTTTCTTCGTCGGCGCAACGGGCCAGGGCTTGGTCTCGTCGGAGGCGGGTTCCAGGGTGATGTTCCGGAACTCGATGGGCCGGCCCTCGCTCTGCAGGCAGATGAACCCCGCCGTCACGGCGCAGCCCGTGGCCTCGTTCATCAGGTGACCGTTGACGTACGGCCGGACGGTGTCGCCGACGGCCCAGACCTCGTAGACGTTCCACTCGCCGGGTTCCTTCTCGTGGTGCTCGCCGTACTTGACGACCCGCCGGCTGCGCACGCGGTGGCCGCCCGCCTTGTGCTCGTTGAACGCGAAGCCGCCGATCTCGAAGAAGTCGCCCTGGTTCCGGTACATGCCCTGGCATTCGAGGCTCTTGGGCCAGACCTTGTCCTCCCCCGTCATGTGGACGAGCACGCCGTTGTTGCCCGGCTGGCCGGCCCACCTGTACTCCATGCGGAAGTGGTAGTTCGTGTACGCCTTCGCGGTGCGGACGTAGCCGGCGGGCTTGCCCGTGCACGCCAGGACGCCGCCCGGCTGGATGGTCCACGTCTCGTCCGGGTCGCCTTTGTCGCCGCGGAGGATGCGGACCCAGCCGTCCAGCGTCTTGCCGTCGAAGAGAACGATGCTCTCGCTCGGCTGGACGGCCTCTTGCTCTGCGGCCGACGCCGCACACGTCGCCAGCACCGTTGCCGCCGCTCCCACCAGCGTCATCACGACTGCGTGCCTCATCGCGTGTCTCCTTATCGTATTCAGGGTCCGGCCCCGTCGGGGCCTGCGGCAGTATACCGCACGCGTCGGGCCCTGTGCCAGCATTCCGCACGGTCGACGCCGCCCGCTCCGCCCGCCTCCGGCCGGTGAACTTCGCGTCGCGGCCAAAAGGGGCAGCGGTACCGCGGTCGTTGCCGGTTGCCTTTGTCGTTGCCTAATGCCCGTTGCCGGTTGCCTGGTGCCCTCCTTTCGGCCGTTGCCTAATGCCCGTTGCCGGTTGCCGAGTGCCTGTCTCTGTCGCGCTTTTAATTCATATGGGCGTTTCTCCATGGACCGAAAAAAGCCGACAATTCCGTGTGTGTTTTCGCGCGTTTGCGCGCGTTTCGATCAAAAGCGATCGAAAAGTCGCGCGTTTTGCCTTACCCATTTTAACATTTGGGCCCTGAATCGTCCCCGGGGCGTCAGAATCGACGATTCGGGTCCGGAAAACGCGCGATTTCGGGGGGTGCGCGAAACCCCGTTTTCTTAAAATATCGATTGCGCCGCGCGGCTTACGCGGCGGGCTCGACCCGCCCAAACGCTCGCCGGCTCACCGTCTTGCAGCAACCGCGGAGGAGCGTATAATCGCTGGCCGGGAATCCCCTGGGAGACCGCCATCTCCAAACCCACTACCCGCCGCACATTCCTGAAGGAAACCGCCCTCCTGGGAACCGCAGCCGCTGCCGTTCAGGCCGCGGGAGGTCGTACGCGAGCGGCCCGCGGCGGCCCCCTGCCGACGATCCGCCTCGGCGGCCTGGAGGTGTCCCGCCTCATCCTGGGCAGCAACCCGTTTTTCGGCTTCGCGCACGGCAATCCGCAGGCCACCGCCGACGAGATGAAGGCCTGGTACACCGACGAGCGGATCATGGCCGTTCTCGATGCCGCCGCCGACCACGGCATCACGGCCGTCTGGACGCCCTGCTACGACCGCTGGATCCGTCTCTGGAACTCCTACCGCCGCGCCGGGGGAAAACTGCCCATCTGGATCGGGCAACCCGACAACTTCGAGGCCATGAAGGAGCACATCTCCGCCTGCGCCCGCAACGGCGGCCGGGCCGTCTGTATCCAGGGCGAGTGCATCCACCGGGCCCTGACCGGCGGAAACCCCGGCATCGTCGGTGAGTGGCTCGAGCATATCAAGCGCCAGGGCCTGCCCGCGGGCATCGCGTCGCATTACCCCGACGACATTCTCCGGGCCGAACGGGACGGCCTGCCGGCCGAATTCTACCACCTGACCATCGGCGTGCCTGACGCGTTCGGGCAAAGGGACCGCGAGAAGGCCGTCCGGACGATCCAACACATCGCGAAACCGGTCGTGGCGTTCAAGGTACTCGGCGCCGGCCGCTTCCCGCCGCGCGAGGCGTTTCCGTTCCTGCTCAGCCGCGTCCGGCCGAAGGACGGCCTGTGCGTGGGGGTGTTCCCGAGGAACCGCGACGAGGTAGCCGAGGACGCCGCCCTCGCCCGCGACCTGACGCGGGGCTGACCTTCTCCGGCGCCCCTGCGAGGCAGGGACCTACGGCTCATAGGCCGTGGCGCGCGTGCCCTGTTCCAGTTGGACGGCATCGATCCAGACGGACCGGCCGTCGGCCCGGTGGTGGTGGATGCGGACGGCCAGTTCCGGCCGATGGCCCTCCCGCCAGCCCGTTTCCGGGAAGGTGGTCGTTACCGCGTAGCGCTTCCAGGTGGTGGTCAGTCGGACGGTCCGCCGGTCCCCCTCGTCCAGGCGGCAACTGTTGAAATTGTAATTGCACAAGATCATTTCGACGGGCGTGCCGTCCTTCTCGGCCCGCATGTAGGCCGAGAGAGTATACGGCCGCCCCTTCACGACCGGCACGCCGCCGCGGCGGCCGGTGCCCTTGAAGCGGTGCCGGTAGACGGCCTGGGCGGCGTGCCCGCCCTCCGGTTTCACGAGGCGCAGGGCCCAGCGTCCGTGCCAGGCGTCGGAATCGTCCTGACCCGGGCCGTCCGGGTCGCCGGCCATGCGGTCGGGCGTAGGGTAGCCGAACCACCAGGCATCCGGCCATCCGGGCAGGGCCGCCGCCTCGAAACTGGAGTTCTCGATGAGGTTCCTGCCCTGGTGAGGCTGCGGGGTTTCCGGGTCGGGCCTTGCCACGCGCACGGCGTCCTCGAGAGCCGGGCCCGCAAGGTCGAGGCGGATGACGGCTTTCTCGCCGGGGCCGAGGCCGACCCCTCGAAGCAGATACACGCGGGTGCCGTAGCCTTTGAGGCGGTCGCGGAGAAGGCCCTCCTCCACGCGGCAGGGCTCTTTGCTGAAGAGGCGGGAGACGCGGAGCCCCCCGCCCAGCGCCTCCAGGTTCCAGACGGCCTCGACGGGTTCGCGGCTGGAGTTGGCGGCAAGGAGAAGCAGGCCGCCTTCCGGGCGGTCGAGGAGCGCCGCCTGGACGATCGGCAGGTCGTACGCGTGCGTCGACGGGCTCGTCAGGGCGTCCGACGGGGCGGGCGTGATGCAGATTTTCTGCGGCGGCCGGCGCGTCAGCAGCGCCGGGCCAATCGCCTCAATCTCTTCGGCCAAGTGTTTCATGCTGTCGACCGTCGCCCGATGGTGGATCGGTCCGCGGAAATACAGGAGCGACTTCGCCCCGTGGACGAGCGCCAGGTAGACGGTCACGCGGCGTTCGGCGGGTGTCAGGCCGCGCCGGGAGTGCGAGGTGATTTCCCCCTGCACGATGAAGAAAAGCGGCCGGCGAGCGGTCTCCGTCACGTTTCTGTACGTCCAGGCGGCCACCCGGGCCACGCGATTCGGCGTCCGGTGGGCGGCCGAGCCCATCGGCCCCCAGTAGGCGTGCCGGCCGAGGATGTCGGCGACCTCGTAGGCCCCCAGCCGCGACGGCGTGCTCCCCGAGACGTACACGGGATGGTACGGGTCCACCTGCCGGACGGCTTTGCGAAAGGCGCGGAGGCCCCCCTCCAATCCTTTCGGCGGGGGCTCGTCTACGCCGTACCATGCGAGGACAGCCGAATGGCGGCGGAGCCCGACGAGGTCGTCGCGCAACTCGTCGACGCACGCCAGGAGCCCCTGGCTGCGTCGCAGTCCGCCGTACGGCTTCAGATACGTGAGCGGCCGGGGGACGGCTCGCAGGCCGAGGGCGCCGAGGCGGTCCAGGTCCGTCCGGCCGTCCGCGACCGCCCGGTCGTGGCCCGGCCCCTGCCACAGCAGGACCGTGTTAAGGCCGATGTCGCGGTAGAGGCGAAGCCAGTCGGCGTCCAGGTGGCCGCTCCAGATGCCGTGGGGGAAGAACGGCTTGCCGTCGACCAGCAGGGCCCGGTTCTCATGGTCGATCTTGACCTCGCCGGCGCCGTCCGGGGCGGGAGAGAGTTTGCGGAGCGTCAGCATCTGGGTGCGGCCCGTCGCGGCTCCCGGCTCCCGGGACTCCACGATGAGGGGCCACTCGCCGACGGGCACGTCTCGGAGCGGTAGGGTGACGGCCGTTTCGCCGGTCTCGGCGTTCGTCTCGCCGCGGGCAAGCGGTCGGCCGCCCTTCCCTGTCACCTCCACGCGGACTCGCACGCCGTCCGGCGCGGTCACGAGGACGCGGGCGGCGGCTTCGTCCGTGTAGTACGAGCGGTCGAGGTAGGCGTCGAACGTCGCGTCCCTGTCCTGCTCCGCCACGGTGCCCCTCCCGACGGCGCACAGGATGAGGCCCGCGAGAATCAGCACGCTCGCGTGACTGCGCATGTCCCTCCCCTCCGGGCGAATTCTCGCGTGTCGGGTCTCCGCACCGGCCGCGCGTCGTCGAAACGACCGGCGACGTGCCGTCGCCGGCTCAACAGAGGCAGGCGGGGGCGATCCGGCCCGCCGCGCCGAATGCGCGAGGCCCCAGGCCTTTTCCCATACCCCGGTCGCTGAGACGTTGTCAAGGAACTCCCTTGTGCCCGGCCGCGTGGCGGCGTAATGTGACGGCATAGGGGTCGGCGTCGGTCCCCGGGGTCGGCCCGAGACGAGATACCCTTCGGAGGCGTCACCATGACGCGTGCCACCACGCTTCTGCTGGCCCTGCTCTTCGCTGTGCCCCTCTCCGCAGCCGAGCCTGCCCCGGAAACGGTCCCCGTCTGGACAAGCGGCGAGGACGGGTACCACACGTATCGCATCCCGGGCCTCGTCGTCACGCCGAAAGGCACGGTGCTCGCGTTCTGCGAAGGACGCAAGACCGGCCGCGGCGACCACGGCGACATCGACCTCCTCGTCAAACGGTCGACCGACGGCGGCCGGGCGTGGTCCGCTCGGCGAATCGTCCACGAGGAGGGCGACACGGCCAAGATCACGATCGGCAACCCCTGCCCCGTTGTGGACGAGGCGACCGGCACGGTCCACCTGCCGTTTTGCCGCGATAACGACCGCGTCTTCGTCACGCGGAGCGAGGACGACGGCGTCACGTGGAGCGAGCCGGACGAAATCACCGCTACCGTCAAGGCCGCCGATTGGGACTGGTACGCCACCGGGCCGGGGCACGGCATCCAGAAACGCCGGGAGCCGCACAAGGGCCGCCTGCTCGTGCCGTGCGACCATCGCGTCAAGGCACACGAGGGCGGCTGGCGCGGCGGGGGTCAGTCGCACATGATCTACTCCGACGACGGCGGCCGGTCGTGGCACCTCGGCGGGTCCACCGCGTTCGGCATGAACGAGTGCGAGGTGGTCGAACTCGCCGACGGCTCGCTGCTGCTCTCCATGCGGAACTATCTCGGCAAGAACCAGCGGGCCTTCGCCGTCAGCCGCGACGGCGGCGAGACGTGGTCCGAGCCCAAGCACCACGCGCAGGTGTACTGCCCCACGTGCCAGGCGAGCCTGCACCGGTACGCCCTGGAGCCGCGGAACCTGATTCTCTACAGCGGTCCGGGCGGGCCGGGGCGGAAGGCCCTGACGGTCCGTCTCAGCCCGAACGAGGGCACGACGTGGCCCACGGCCCGCGTTCTGCACGAGGGGCCCGCGGCGTACAGCGACCTGGCCGTTTTGCCCGGCGGGGACATCCTCTGCCTCTTCGAGGCGGGGGCGAAACACCCGTACGAGACGATCCGCCTGGCGAGGTTCCCGCTGGGGTGGCTGAGGGGCGAGGCGCGGTAAGAGGTGCGAAAGGGCACGTGCGCCACAATGTAGATGACGCGCCCTGCAAGCAGGGCGGCTAACTGTGGGCGGTCGCGGCTCACCGTTAGCCGCCGGGCGGGATCGAAACGACCGGCGACGTGCCGTCGCCGGTTCAACAACGGCATGCGCGGCGAGCGTGGAGACCCACCGCGCAAGGTCGCGGTTCGACCGGGCTACGCAAAGGAGGAGGTGCCGTATGACGAAGGTCGCGATCATCGGGCTGGGGTTCGGCTCCGAGTTCATTCCGATCTACCAGCGGCATCCACTGGGGGAGATGTACGCCATCTGCCAGCGGACGCCGGAGCGCCTGGACCAGATCGGCGACGGGTTCGGCGTCCAGGTGCGGTACACCGACTACGCCGACGTCCTGGCGGACCCTGAGGTGGACGCGGTGCACATCAACACCCCGATCCCGGACCACGCGCCGATGAGCATCGCCGCCCTGAAGGCCGGCAAGCACGTCCTGTGCACGGTGCCGATGGCGACCACCGTGGAGGAGTGCCGGCAAATCGTGGACCTGGTGCGCGAGACCGGCCTTACGTACATGATGGCCGAGACGGTCGTCTACTCCCGCGAGTTCCTGTTCGTCAAGGAACTGGTGCAGCGCGGCGACCTGGGCCGCGTCCAGTTCCTCAAGGCCAGCCACCAGCAGGAGATGGACGGGTGGCCGGACTACTGGCCCGGCCTGCCGCCCATGCACTACGCGACGCACTGCGTCGGGCCGGTGGCGGGGCTGCTGCGCCTGGAGGCCGAGACGGTCTCGTGCTTCGGCTCGGGCCGCATCCGTGAGGAGTTGATCGCGAACTACGGCTCGCCGTTTGCCGTCGAATCGTGCCACATTGCGTTCCGCGACTCGGACCTTGCGGCTTACGTGTACCGGTCGCTGTTCGACACGGCCCGGCAATACCGTGAGAGTTTCGAGGTGTACGGGTCGAAGCAGGCGTTCGAATGGCCTCTTATCGAGGGCGAGGCGCCCGTCCTGCACACGGCGAAGCGGCCGGAGCCGGAGATCCCCGAGCGCATCGAGGTGCCGGACTACGCGCACCTGCTGCCGGAGCCGATCCGGATGTTCACCACCAAGGGCGTGTACGACATGGACGAGCATCAGCACCTGTCGTTTACGCAGGGGGGCGGGCACGGCGGGTCGCATCCGCACCTGGCCCACGAGTTCCTCTCGGCCCTGGAGGAGGCGCGGGAGCCGTTCCCGAACGCCGTCCAGTCGGCCAATTGGACGTGCACGGGCATTCTGGCCCACGAGTCGGCGATGGCGGGCGGCGAACTGACGCCCTTGCCGGACTTTACCCTGGGATAAACCGCGCGAGGGCGTAAGTCTGGGCAGAATAGGCACGGGGGCGACCCGCTCGCCCGCCAGCGGCATAAACCCCTTCCCCAACTTGACTATGGCCCATTCTGGGGTATAGTACCGTGGCTTTTTGTCTCAGAAACCCGTGCCGATCCCACCCACCGCGGCCGGCTCGCGCGGTCAGAGGGGTGGCGGTACACGTCTGAACGTAAGACCGCACGGCATGCATGAATCGCCGGCACACCGGCGGAATCGCCGGGGGGTATGCTGATGGGCAAGTCCGTCCTCGGACGGCCGCTCACGATCACGTTTTGCTGAGGGAGAAAGCCATGTCTGGACGCTGCGCGCCGAAGACGCTGGTCCTTCTCGCCGTCACGGTCGTCCTGCTCGGCGGTCCGACCGCCGCACCGGCCGCCACCTACACCTGGGAGGGCCGGGACGACGGCCTGTGGGTCACCGACGCCAACTGGGACCCCGCCACCGAACCCACGGTCGACGACGAAGCCCTCTTCGACTCCTACGTTTCGGGGACCGACAACACGGTCGATCTTGACGCGGGCGCCGAGCCGACACCCACCGCGGGGACCCTCACGTTCGTCAACGTCAGCCAGTACACCGACGAGCAGATCACGATCGGCAACGGCACGCTGCACCTGGACGTGACGACCGGGAACGCGGTGATCCGGCAGACGTCGGCGGACGAGGCCGCCGCCGCCAGTACGATTGCCGGCCGGCTGATCACACCGGACGGCGACGCCGTCGTGCTCGACGTGGACGCCGGCACGCTGGTCCTGTCCGGCCAGGTCGGCGACGGGACGCACGCCTTTGCGGTCGCCGCCCCGGCCGCCGGTCCGAACGTCGCGGCCGACGCCACGCTCGAGATCACCCACGTCAGCGGCGCCACGCCGGCAAACGCCAACAACCTGGCCGGCACGATCTCCGTGGCGGGGACGCTTCGCGGGGTGGGCGATTCGCTCGGCACGGCCGCCATCGACCTCCAGGACGGCGGGACGCTGGCCATCGAGCACGCCGAGTACACGGATTACGCCCCCGGCCTGATCCGCAAGCGTTACGAAGGCGGCGTGGCGAGCGGGTCCGGATGGGATCCCTGGGACACCCTCGCCGCCGAGACCCCCGTCGAGGTCGTGGTCGACGCCAACGGCATCAACGACGGCTCCGACGGCGACGGCGGCACGGTGGCGTTCCTCGGTTCCGACCTCGGCGACTACGCCATGACGTGGGAAGGCTTTATCTATCTGGGTGCCGGCGAGGGCGGCGTCTTCGGCATCCAGTCGCGCGCCGACGACTCCCACCGCGTCTGGATCAACGACCTGGCCGAAGGCAACCCCGTTCTCTCCTATAACGGCGCCAACACCACGCAGTCCAGCACGTACGACTTTACGGGCATGGAGGAAACCTACATTCCGTTCCGCGCGGGGTTCTCCGAGGGCGGCGGCGGGGACTACATGTGGTTCGCGTGGGACCCCGCCGGCGGCACGGCCTATCAGAGAGTGGACACGGGCAGCGACCCCCTCACCGCCCCGAACTTCTATCATCTCGACACCGTCTACGACGGCGACGCGAGCGCCAACGACGTCTCCGTGACCGGCACCGCGACGATCCTGGCCACCGGCGACATCGCCCTCGGCCACCTGACCCTGAACGACGGCGCCACACTGAACACGGCGGGCGGAGGCTTCGCCGGCGGCGACGCCCTGACCCTGGCCGGCACGACCATCGCCAATGTCGACCCGGCGGCCGTGGCGCTGAACACCGGCCTCGACATCGACGGCGGCGACCTGACCCTCCCGGACGATAACGTCACGATCACAAAGGACGGGGTGGCGACAGCGACCTTCAACAACGTCCAACCCGCCACGCCGGGCGCCATGCCGAACGTCACCCTCGACGTAGGCGCCGGCCACCTGACCTTCACCGGCCAGGTGGGCGAGCTCGGCTCCGAGGTGAACCTCGTCAACCTGGCGGGCGGCAATCCGAACGTCGCCGACGGCGCCACCCTGACCCTCAGCCATACCGATGCGGCCACACCCAACGGCCTGACGGGCAAGGTGACGGTGGCCGGCACGCTCAACGTCTCCGGCGCCGGGGGCAGCGCGCTGGACCAGGCCGACGTCGACCTCGACGGCGGCACGCTGAGCCTGGCGGAGGCCCAGGGCCTGGCGCCCGCCGACACGAACCTCCAGCTTTACTGGGGCTTCAACGAAGGGTCCGGCTCCACCGCCGTCGACGGGTCGCCCAACGGCAACGACGGCGTCATCACGAACGCGACCTATGACACCGGCCGGTCCGGCCAGGGGGACGCCCTGCGGTTCTCCGGCAGCGGCCAAGTTGAGGACTCTGACGCCGGGGCGTACCTCAACGGCATGGGCGAACTTACCATCGCCATGTGGATCAAGTCGGACGGGACGAGCCAGGACCGCGGCTTCTGGGAAATGATGAAGCACGAAGGCGGCAACGCCGACGCTTGGGGCGCGCGGTACGACAGCCGGTCAGGCGGTTCCGATATTTACAACGTCATCAAGACGGGCATGACGCTTGACACGAGCGGCGGCGACCCAAACCGCAATGAAGACCAGTACGTCTCCGCCGCCGGCGTCCAGACGACCGACTGGCAGCACGTCGTCCTGACCTGGGAAGACGGCGAGGGGATGCACCTGTATCTCGACGGCGTGGAGGACACACCCACCGACTCAATGAACACGACCGCCGGCGTGCTGGCCATGGTCGAGTACTTCCGTGTCGGCGACGGGGCCAAGAACAACTGGCAGGGCCTCGTCGACGAGGTCTACATTTACAGTGCGGCCCTGGAGGAATACCAGGTGCAGGCCATCCTGGACGCCAGCGGCCCCGTGTCGCTCTTCGGCAACTGGCTCTCGCCCGTCGTGGCCGGCACCGTGACCGTCTCCGGCGACTCGACGATCGACATCGCGGCCTCGAACTCCGGCATGGCCCGCATCGCGGATCTCGCCCTGAATGACGCCGCCACCCTTCACATCACCGGCGAGGGAGTCCTGCGGGTCAGCGACACCACCACCCTGCCCGAAGGGACCGCCACGCTCGACACCGTCACCGACATGTACATCGGCCAGGTGACCGACGGGGCGTCGGCGGGCACGACGGCCACGAAGACCGGCGACGCCACCCTCATCTTCGACCACACGACCGGCGGCTGCGACGGCGACGCCACCACCTACGACCTCCAGGCCGGCACCCTGGCCATCGTCGTCGACAACGGCGGCGCCGACCCGCTCGGCGGCGCGACGGTCCAGGTGACCGGCGCGGGGGCCGACCTGTTCGTCTCGAGCAAGACGGCCACCAGCGGCGTGGCGACGCCCTTCGAGATTGATGTCTCCACCGTCCTGACGGCCGGTTCCGGCTACACGGGGACGGCCACGGACGCGACCGTCAGCCTGAACGGGACGATCCACATCGCCGCCGACCAGACGCTGACGCTGCGGACCACCGACGGCTACACGCTGGCGTGGAACAACGCGTCGGCCGGCAGCGGGAACCTCTTCGTCGACGCCGGCGGTGACGTGGAGCTGACGGCGGCCAACTCCCTGGCCACCCTGACGGGCATCGACATCGGGGCCCGCGGCCGGATGGCCGCCAAGGTCGCCACCGCCCTGACCTCGGGCAGCACGGTCAACGTGCAGCCGTACGGCCTGTTCGACCTGGAGACGGCTCAGACGAGTCCGCCGAACCTGACCGTCGAGAGCCTGGGCATGTTCACCGGTGACGGCGTGAACCGCACGTACGGCGACGCGCTGGGCGGCGGCGTCAATACGCTCCTGGCCGAGGACGCCATCGTCGCCCTTGCGCCGACCAACCCGGGCGACGGGACGAATCCCGCCAACCATCCCACGACGGCGGACCTCGACGCATGCACCCGGTGGTTGGGCGTGACGGGGATGGACCTCGATTACCCCGGTCTCGGCTGCAACGACGACGCCGGCGGCGTCCTGGGCGGCGACCTCAGCGGCAACGGCCCCGCCTGGGAAGGCGTCTACAAGGGCGTGGTCTTCAACGACATGATCTCCGATGCCAGCCCGTTCACCGGCAGCCTGAGCGAGGCCGAGGGCAACGCCACGTACACCACCGACGGCTTCGAGGGCCGGCTCCACACCGACGTGACGCTCGACTTCGGGGGCGGGGCCGAGATTGACGCCGACGCCGGACACGCCGTCACGTTCACCAACGACACCCTCGAGGACGGCGTGCACCCGGTGCTGGGCGGCGGGGCTCCCGTCCTGACGCTCCAGGGCACCATGGCGGGCACCGCCGATACGCTGGCCCGCGTCGGCACGGCACCCGTCAAGGCGGCCGACAGCCTGGATGACCTCAGCCACGTCGGCACGATGGCCCAGGAAGTCCTGGCCTTCGCCGACCAGGCGGACATCGTCCCGCTCAACGCGTTCCTGACCGTCGACAACGGCATGCTGTACATCGACACCGATCTGAAGACGAACGCCATCTCGGAGTACTTCGACCTCGGCCAGATGATCTACGAGTACGGCACGCTGAATGTCGAATCCGACGCCACGCTCGTTCTCGGCAACCGCACGATGGAGAGCGGCAAGACCCACCTGAAGAGTGGCGCCTACGTCTACATCACCGACGACGACGCCTGGGACGGGTACAACGACAGCCTCCAGGCAATCACCGTGGAGGACGGCGTCACCGTCATCACGGACGGCTACGACCCGCGGTTCGTGACGGGCGGATGGCCGGACGACGCCGCCCTGAACTACATCGTCTGCGACAACGGCGGCTCGTGGCCCGACGGCTTTGCCCTCGGAAACGACTCGTTCGTGACGACGGCCCGCGACCGGAGCATCACGTTCCAGCAATACGGCGCGGCCTCCCCGTGGACGATCACGACGCTGGCCGCCCAGGGCGACGCCGTCGACAACGTCACCCTTTCGTCCACGCAGGACAACGAGATGAACGTCCGGACGAACATCGACCTGCGCAACGGCGGCGCCGGCGACGAGCGGGCCACCCTGCACGTCGGCTTCGCCCCGGGCACCGAGCCGTTCGTCCCCGGCCTCGACGACCTGAACTACGTCCAGGACGGGGCCGGCGCCGTCCGCCTCCGCGCCGGCGACAACGACGGCGCGGGCGGCACGACCCACTGGTTCGGCGACATCGTCGTCGAGGCCGGCGAATTTGAATTCGGTTACAACTACAATGCCGGCGACTACGCCGATTACGACGCCTTCTCGCCGGACATCACCGGCACGGTGCGCGTCATGAACGACGCCCAGTTGGCCGTCCACGGTCGCTACGTCCAGACCATCGCTAACGGCGGGACGGCTGATTACCAGGCCCACCCCCTGCTCTTCGCAGGCGACCTCGGCACCGAGCACATCATCGATAACGGCGGCCACCTGGTATACAAGATGCGACACGTGACCGACGCCGGCGCCGGCAACAACCTCATGACCGTCAACCAGGTCGTCCGGTTCCAGGAAGGCGCCACGACCGACCCGGACGCCCGGGCCACTTGGTACATCGATGAGGAGTTCCGTGGGGCGGACCGCACTTCCTGGGATGCGACCAGCGGCACGCAGCACGATTCCGACGGCTACTACTTCCCCTACGTGACCCTGGACAACGTCTACCTTGTCCTGGACACCGACCACGTCCAGCGCAACGCGCTGCACCTGGACGTGGCCCTGACGGGCACCTCAACCCTGACGGGCGACAACCTGAGCCTCTCCCGCCTCACCGGCTCCGGCGTCCTGAAGCTGGGCGACCCGGCGGCCGATGGTTGGGACGGCAACATCGGCATCGACCTCCGCGGCGAAGTGGACTCGGGCGTCCAGGTCATCGTCGACAACGGCGACATCGACGTCCAGGCCAATCCCGTGGCCGGCACGTTCACCGACAACGCCCCTGTCTCCGACGACCCGACCGCCGGCAACGGCGCCAACTGGGTCTACGACCTGTACTACGGCAAACTGGCCGACACGGACGAGGACGGCGACACCGACGCGCTCTCCGAACGCTGGGGCGCCGGCACCACGTTCGAACTCGGCCACAAGCACGTCCTGAACCTGCGCGTGGACCGTCCCGCGGACGGCAGCGAGGTCAACGTCAACCGGTTCGACGGCGAAATCCGCATCGCCGACAGCGTCCTGCCCGCGACCGTGCCGACGCTCGACCCCGATAACCTCGCGGACACCTTCGACGCCATCCTCCGGGCCGACCGCGACGCCTCGGACGGCAACGGGTCGGTCGATGCCGTCTTCGGCAACGTGGTGCTCGAGGACAACGTCCTCATACAGACCGCGGCCGACAACTGCGACGGCATCGTCCACCTCACGCTCGAAGGCGACACCGCCTTCTGGCAGCCCACTGTCGGCTCGTACCATGCCGGCGACGTCACCGGCACCGGCGTGCTGACCGTCATGACGAGCGGCAACACGTCCACGGGATACCTGCACGGCATCGTCGACGGGGCCGAGGTGATTCACGGCGCCGAAAACAACGCGGATCTGAACCTCGAGGAGGGCTTCGGGTTCGCCTCCGGCGGTCAGGTGACCTACCAGGCCGGCAATAACGTCCGCATCCGGACGGACTGGAGCGCGGCCGCCGACGGCACGCTCCTGGTCGACGGCACCCAGAGTCCCGACGCCATCCACCTCCAATACAACGAGGACGGTTCGGCCGGCGCGTGGGGCCAGAGCATGCAGATCGTGCTGACCGAGCACGCCGACGACCAGCACACCCTCCAGATGCACGTGGACCAGGCGGCCGACGCCGGCCAGTGCGTCATCAACGAGTTCGCCATGCCGTTGGTCATCACCGACATCGAGACGGGCGACGGCGAACACGAGATTGAACTCGAAGTCAGCGGCGGCGGGACGACCTCCGGCAACGGGCTCGGCGTCGCCTACTTCTCGGACGTCACGTTCGCGCCCGACGCGGCCGGCGACCCGCCCGAGGTCAGCATGGAATCGCGTGACGGACGCGCCGTCCGGGCCGACTTCTCCATGGACGGCGACGGCTGGGTCAACGTCTCCACCGGCGACGCCAACTACATCGGCCACGTGACCGACCCCGACGCCGGCGCCGAGGGCACCAAGACCCTCACCATCGTGGACGAAGGCATCGGGTACCTGGACGGGCTGATTGACGCCAACGTCAACCTGGTCATCAACATGCCGAACGCGAACCAGGGGCTCGCGGGCGAAATCCGCATCGGCGCTCCGATGTGCCCGGCCCTGGGCGGCCTCGTGCTGGACGGCACCATCACCGTCGTCCAGACCGCCGACGTCGCCCTCGTCATCGAAGACGGCGCCGCCCAGCAGACCCCCGGCTCGGGGGCCGGCGGCACCATCGTGGTGGACGGCGACGCGCACAGCGCCCGCCTCGATTTCCGCACCGACCACGACGGCACGGGCGACGAGCAGAACTGGGCCAACACCCTCATCCAGATCCAGAACTACGGCGACGTGCGCGGCCGCGTGGATGAGGCCATGGTCGGCGTCGTCCAGACCGTGAACCAGGACCTCTTCATCGCCAACGCCGACGCCGACTGGAACGGCACCGACGGGCAGGTGTACGCCCAGAAACTGAACGACACCGGCGACACGCCCGGCCGGGCCGAGTTCAACGCCATCACCATGGACGCCGACGCCCGCGTCGAACTGAAGAGCGAGACCGAGCAGGACGTCCTCGCCTCCTTCCT
>Ga0272441_10008641_pt1 | contig 16068 bp, 5 predicted proteins | sample SSMProp6N_FD_193582 | JGI IMG/M metagenome (GOLD analysis project Ga0272441, IMG submission 193582) | Marine sediment archaeal communities from Little Sippewissett salt marsh, Falmouth, MA, United States - SSM-Prop-6N | ecosystem: Environmental > Aquatic > Marine > Wetlands > Sediment ... | reverse complement strand
GGTGCCGGGGGTGCCCCACCATATCACGCAGCGCGGCAACCGTCGGCAGCGGACCTTCTTCGGCGATGACGATTACGGCACGTACGTCCGCCTCATGGCCGCCTCGTGCCGCGCCCGCGGCGTGGCCGTGTGGGCGTGGTGCCTGATGCCGAACCACGTGCACCTCGTGGCGGTGCCGGAGACGGCCGAGGGTCTGGCCCCGGCGGTCGGCCGGGCCCATTGGCGGTACACGCGTCACGTCAACTTCCGCGAGGGCTGGCGGGGGTACCTGTGGCAGGGCCGCTTCGCCTCGTGCCCGATGGACGCCGCCCACACGTTGGCGGCCGCCCGGTACGTCGAACGGAACCCGGTGCGGTCGGGCCTGGTGGGACACAGCCCCTGCTCAAGACGCATGTTGGTCCGCCGCCATTCCGCATTCCGCTTGCTGCCTTCCGACTTGAGCCGTTCGGGCCGGTATCGCCGTTTCCGCTGATTCGATTTCCGCTTTCCCATTTCCGATTTGGCTCGTTCCGCATTCCGCATGGCCTCTTTCCCGTTGCGTTTCAGAGTTGAATCCGCACGTTCGAATTCATCCCTGAAACGCAATTCACCTCTTCCCGGCCCGCCCTCGCAGGCAAATCCCGCGGGCCAGAAAAAATCTCTCATATCCCGGATTTTTTACGTCACGAATCCGACCCGACTGCCCACTAGGTAAACGGCCGGCGGCTGCGCGCCGGCAGGGAGTGGTCGGTCGGCGCGTGGCGTACACCGGAGCGAGTGCGAGCGAAGCCGGGCGCCGGTCTTGTCGGTGCCGGGTTTGGAGATGGTGGCTACGAGGCGTTCGATGCGTCAACGGGTTTCGGTCCGGGGGGTTGCGGGCGTGCTTAGAAAAGGTGCGGTCATGCAAAAAGCGGCAAAAACGGTTCTCACACTTCTGGCCCTGACTGGCGTCGGGGCCCTTTCGTTTGTGCCGATGGTTTGGGGGGCGTCCTCAGATCGCCCCGCGGAGTGGGCGTCCCTCCGCGTCGCCGAACTGGCGGATCTGGCGCACGGGATGGCCGAGGACGGGAACACCCCGCTCGAGCAGTTCCAGCGTCTGGCCGCCCACCTCGGCGAGCGGTACGTTTCGGACAAGCCCCAGGGGCGAGAGGCGTGGGCCCCGTGGCTGGACTTGGCCGACGTGCTCGGCCCGCAGTACTCCGAGCAAATCCGCAAGGCCATGGTCCAGGACCTTCGCAGCGCGCTCGTCCCCGACCGGGCGAGGGTTGTCGCGCTGCCCGGCGAAACGCTGGTCAACGTCGTCTCGGCCCTGGCCCGGTTGGGGGCGGCGGTGGAGGCGTGCGACGTCGAGGTGATCTGGATTGCGGGGTCCGACAAGCACGCCGATCTCTCCTGGCAGCAGATCGACCGGGCGACGTCCGTTTTCCTCGCGGCGGGCGAGGCCGGCGAGCAGGCGCGGACGCAGTTGGCGGAGTTCATCAGCAGCACATACCTCAGCAGCAGCGCCTCGGTTCGTCGGCTGCCGTGCAGCCATTGGCGGGCGTATGCACGGTCCCTAAGGCCGACCCTCAGCGAGGCGGACCGTGCCGCATGGGCGGAGCGACTGCGCGCGGCCTACGCGCCTACCGAGGATCGGTTGGTCCAACTCGACGGGCGGCAGGTGATTCACCTTGCCCGGGCGCTCGGGGATCACCTGAACGACCGGTACGTCCCCGCGCTGGTGGCGACCTACGTCCAGAGAAGTGACGGCTGGAAGCCGCTCGCCACGGGGGCGAACCTGGGATTCCTGGCCCAGCAGACGCACAGGGCCGGCGAGACCGGTCAGCCGGCCGAGCGGCGCCTGATCGAGTACGTGGAGTCCCAATACCTGTCCGGCGCCGAGGCGGTCCGTTCCCTCCTGCCGGGCGAGTGGCGCGCCGTGGCCGACGGACTTGTCGAGACCCTGTCCAATGAGCAGCAGGCACGGTGGGCGACCGCCCTGAAGGGGGCGTATGCGGAAGACCGGGAGATCCTGGCCGCCCTGGACATCTGGGCGACCGAGTCCCTGGCGCGTGCCCTCGACGACCTTGGCGAAGCGGAGACGGCCCCCGTGTTCCTCACCTGGATGGACGTGGCCAACTGGCGGGCCACCGGCCCGGACGACTTGGCGCGGTTGGCCCATCACTTGGCCCGGATGGGCGAGACCGGCCGGGAGGCCCGCCGTGACATGGCCGCCCTTCTGGAACATCGCTACCTGACCGATGCGGCGTCGGTCCGGCAAGTCAGTCCCCAGCACTGGGTGTGGTTGACGGGGCACCTGCGCGGAGACTTGTCACAGGCGCAGAAGGCGCGGTGGGCGGATGCGGTGCAGAAGGTGTACGCCGCCCCCAAGACCCTGGCGACATTGGACGTATGGGCCGTGGAACATCTGCACCATGCGCTCTCGAACCTCGAGGCGAAGGATCCGTTCCGGGTCTTTCCGGCTTGGATGGACGTGGCCGAGTGGCGCGGGATGGCGCCGGACGGTCTGGCCAAACTCGCCCATTACCTGACCGAGGCGGGCGACGCGGGCCAGGCGGGCCGGCGCGCGCTGGCGGGGCACGTGGAAGAACGCTATCTGGCCGACGCGGCCTCGGTGCGCCAGGTCACCCCAAAGCAGTGGGACTGGTTGACGAAGCATTTGACTGTGGATCTCTCCCAGCAGCAGCGAAGCAAGTGGGTGGAAGCGCTGCAAGAGACGTTCGTCGAGGATGCCAAGGCCCTGAGAACGCTCGATATATGGACGGTGCAATCGTTGAAGAAGGCGCTGGACCGCCTCGGAATGCCGGAAACCTCCCGGCTCTTCCTCTCCTGGATGCAAGCGGCCGAGTGGCAGAAAGGGAACCCCGATGACCTGGCGAGGCTGGCTCATCACCTGGCTCGGATGGACGAGGCGGGGAAGGCGGGCCGGCAGGCAATGGCGAGGCATCTGGAAGGGCAGTACGTGTCCGACGTAGCGTCGGCCCGGTCCGTCAGCCCACAGCACTGGGACTGGCTGACGGACCACTTGGTGGGGGACCTGTCGGCGGCCCAGCGGACGACGTGGGCGACGGCCCTGACGACGGCGTACGTGACGGACGCCGAACAGATGAAGGCGTTGACGCTTCGGGAGGTGGGGAACCTGGAGACGGTGTTTGCGCGGCTTGGGGTCGAAGGCAAGGCGTTGCATGTGGCGCCGCGTTGGATGGCGGTCGCGGCGTGGAAGGAACTGGAACCGCGTGGCCTGGTGGACCTGGCGCGTCGGCTGGCCGCAGCGGAGGCGGCGGGCAAACCCGGCCGTCGCGAATTGGCTGGGCACGTGCGCATGCGGCTGTTGTCGGGTGAGAAGGCGGCGGCGTCGGTGGACTTGGGTGGCTGGCGTGCCTTGGCTCGATCCCTGGCTACGGATGTGCCCGAGGCGGACCGGGCGGCGTGGATCCGCGGGCTTCGGACGGCGATAACGCGGCACGTGGCGGCGGACGGTGCGCTGGACGGCGGCGCGGTGGATAACCTGAAGGACTCGCTCAAGGTGTTGGGGCAGGAGACGCCGGCGCTTGCGCTGCTGGGGTGGATGCAGGCCACGGAGTGGCGAGGGCTGACCCCGGACGGTCTGGCGAAACTGGCCCAGCACTTGGTTGCGCTGGAGGAGACGGGGCAGGCGGGCCGGCAGGCGATGGCGGCGCACGTCCAAGTCCGTTACCTGGCCGATTCCGGCTCGGTACGCCAGGTGAGCCCCCAGCACTGGGACTGGCTGACGGGGCACTTGGCCGAGGGCCTCTCGGAGACCCGGCGGACGACGTGGGCGACGGCCCTGACGACGGCGTACGTGACGGACGCCGAGATGCTGAAAGGCCTGACGCTCCGCGAGACGGGGAACCTGCAAGGGGCCCTGGATCGGCTGGCCGTCGAGGGCAAGGCGTTGCGCGTAGCGCCGCGATGGATGGCGGTCGCGGCGTGGAAGGACCTGGAACCGCGTGGCCTGGTGGACCTGGCGCGTCGGCTGGCCGCAGCGGAGGCGGCGGGTAAACCCGGCCGGCGCGAATTGGCTGGGCACGTGCGCGAGCGGCTGGTGGCGGATGAGGCATCGGTGCAGACGTTGGACTTGGGCGGGTGGTTGACGTTGGCGGGCTCGCTGGCGGGAGAGGTGCCGGCGGGAGACCGGACGGCGTGGGTCCGCGGGCTGCGGGCGGCCGTGGCTCGGCACGTGGAGGTGGACGGGACGCTGAACGGGGAGGCGGTGGACAATCTGAAGGACTCGCTGGCGGCATTGGGCGAAAAGACGCCGGCGCTGATGTTGCTGGGGTGGGTGCAGGCCTCGGAGTGGCGAGGGCTGACCCCGGACGGTCTGGCGAAACTGGCCCAGCACTTGGTTGCGCTGGAGGAGACGGGGCAGGCGGGCCGGCAGGCGATGGCGGCCCATGTGCAGGCCCGCTACCTGACCGATTCCGGCTCGGTACGCCAGGTGAGCCCACAGCACTGGGACTGGCTGACGGGCCACTTGGCGGAGGGCCTGTCGGATGGACAGCAGCGCAGGTGGGCGGAGGCGCTGACGACGGCGTACGTGACGGACGCTAAGGCGCTGGGCGTCTTGGACATCTGGGCGTTGGGTTCCTTGAGGGCGGCCTTGGGCCGCTTGGGCGTGGAGGAAACCTCCGGGTTGGTTTTGGACTGGATGCCACTGGCCGATTGGCGGGAGGCCGGGCCCGGCGGTCTGGCAAGGTTGGCGGACTATCTGGACCAGGCGGATGAAGCGGGGAAAGCGGCCCGGCGGGAGCTGATCGAGCACCTCGAAACGACGTACCTGGCGGATGGAGCATCGGTGCAGCGTCTCAGCCCGCGGCACTGGGGGCGGTTGGCGGACCACTTGGCCGAGGACCTCTCGGCCGAGGACCGCACCGTGTGGATCTCGCGCATTCGGTCGGCCCACGCCGGGGATGCGGAGAGTCTGCGGATCTTGACCTCGCACGATCTCAGGGACGTGGTCGAAGCGCTGAAGTCCCTCGGCGACAGGAAGACCTCCGTCCTGGTAGCCAGGTGGATTACGCGGAGGTGACGTTCTGAATCGGACGGAGACAAGCCACTGGCGGATGGTGTCGAGCCAAAGGGGAGCGTTATGAACAGGACGGCAGGCGCGGTAACAGCATCGGCAATCTTCCTGGCGGCCATTCTGGGGTTCTGGCCAACTCCGGCCCCGGCGCAGGAGGGAGATGGCGAAGGGCAATGGCCGCCGCCCGAGGAACTCGTCTGGTTCGCCCAGAGCCTGACCGGGGAGGATGAGGCGATCCAGGAGGCCCGGGCGGCGCTCCTGGGCCACATCCAGGAAACCTACCTCGCCACGCCGGGCGACACGCGAACGATCTCGCTGAGGACCTGGAACGACCTGACCGGTGTCCTGGCCGACGAGATGGCCCTCCAGGTGCGCGGCCAATGGGTTTCGGCGCTTCGGTCGGCCTACGTGGAAGACGCGGGGACGTTCACCACGATGGACCTGTCGGCGGCGGAGAGGCTTTCCACGGCGCTGAGTCGTCTCGACGACCAGCGGGCCCGCGAGGTGGTGCCGGCGTGGATGACCCAAAGCGCCTCCTGGCAGGAACTGGAACCGGGGGGGCTGGTGGCCCTGGCGCGGCGGCTGCAGTGGTGCCGTGAGGCCGGCGCGCCGGCCCGGGCTGAACTCGGTGCCTTCGTGACGAACCGATACCTCGCAGACGCGGAATCGTTACGGACGGTTCCCCTGGAGGACGTGCTCAGGCTGGCCAATCTGCTTGCCCTCGACCTGTCGCCCGAAGCCCGGACCCAATGGGTGACGGGGTTGCACACCGCCGTGCTCCAACACGGGGAAGCGGGCGGCACGTTGGGCACGTACACGACGACTTGGCTGAAAGACGCGTTGACCGCCATGGGTGAGGAACACCCGACGCAGACCGTCCTGGCCTGGGTGCAGGCGGCCGAGTGGTCGGCCATGGGACCCGACGCTCTGGCGAGGCTGGCCCACCACCTCGCCGAGATGGGCGCGGCGGGCAAGGAGGGACGCCTGGAGATGGCCGAGCACCTCCAGACGTGTTACCTCGCCGACGCCGCGTCCGTGCGGACGTTGAGTCCGCAGCACTGGGAGTGGCTGACGCTCCATTTGGCCAAGGACCTCTCGGAGGACGGCCGGGCGTTGTGGACCCAGAAACTGCTGGAGGCGTTCGTGGAGGACGCCTCGGTCCTCGAGACCGTCGAGGCGCGAGGCCTGGCGAACCTCACCACGGCGCTGGACAGACTCGGCGCCGGCGTGTCGCCCCAGGTGACGCTCCAGTGGATGGAGGTGGTGGACTGGCGCGAGTGTGAGCCGGTGGACCTGGTCCATATCGCCAGGCGACTCGCGAATGTAGGGGCGGATGGCCAAGCGGCCCGGGAGGCGTTGGCGCGTCACGTCCAGGACCACTATCTGTCCAGTCTCGAGGCCGCGAAGTCGATCGGCCTGCGATGCTGGCGCGACTTTGCACGGGTCTTGAACGTCCCGATGGACGTTCGCCGGACTTGGGCCGAGTGGCTGGAACAGGAGTACGCCCAGGTGGACGGGCTAGCCGGCTTGACGCCAGGAGATCTCAACACCCTGTGCCAACTCCTGAACGACGTGGGGAGCGCGGAAGGCCCCTACATGGTGGCCCGGTATGTTGCGGGGGTCCCTGCGTGGCGCGATCCGCAGCGGCCGAACGACGTGGTTCTCCTCCTGAGGCTGATGCGCGAGGCCGTCGGGGAAGACGTATCGGACGCCCGTCAGGCGATCATCGGGCACCTGGAAACAGACTACCTGAACGGCGCACAGGCGACGCAGCGGATGGCCCTGTCTCAGTGGCGGGACGTGGCCGAACTGGTGGCGTCGTACCTGGCGCCGGAGGTCCGGGAATCGTGGTGCGCCGCGATTCGTGGGGCCTTCGCCGGCGACCGGGATGCACTGGTTCGTCTCGATCCCAGCGCCCTTGCCGAACTTGTGGAATGCATCGCCACGTTGGATGAGAGCCAGGCCCCTCAGGTGGCCATCCCTTGGCTCGACAATCAGAAGCCGTCAGATGAGGCACGGCCGGGAGATTTGGCGCGGGTTGTGGCGGCGACTGCCAAAGTGGCTCCGGACGCCGTGATGAGTCGGATGCAGGCGATGGAAGACATATGGCAGACTTCGGACATTCCTGAAAGGGGAGACCTCGATGCCGTTCGTGCGATCGCCCATGCCTACTATGTTCTTGGGGAGGTAGAAAAAGGTCAAGAGTGGTTGATGCGGGGGTACACAAGTGTCGTAGGCTCGAATGAAGCCCGGTCCACCATAAGTCTGGATACCCTCCGATCGCTCGGAGTGATTCTGGAAGAGTTTGGCATGACGGGAAAGGGCCGGGGTTACCCAGCCTTTGCGGCCGCGTTGGCGTGCAAGGCCCGCGAAACGGGCTTCCACACCGGATTGCACGATTTGTTCGCACTGCCGCTCGGAACGGACGAGGCCCGGCATCTGCTCGAAGACGAACTGCTCGACAGTGTAGGTACGCCGCGCCTCGACGTGGCCAAGATCCTGGCGCGGGCCTACCGAAACGCAGGCAAGTGGCACGAGTGGCGAGATCGCGTGGAAGAGAGGCTTGCAGCAGCCAGTGGAAACGCCAGCCTCCGGGCCCATTGGCTGCTTGTGAGGGCCTGCACGGAGGCGGCTCGGTCTTCTCCGCCGAACCCCATGGGTGGGGAAGAGTGGTTGGAACAGGCATTTGACATGGCCCAGGACGCACCCACGCAATTCTTGGCTTTAAGTGAGCGAGCGCACTGCTATGCCGACACCGGGAAGTATGACCCGGCGACAGAGATTGTTGATAGCGCCTCGGGCCAGTTCCAAGGCACTGAATGGGAAGATGAGGTCATCGCCCTGCGGCAGCGTGTGCAAGAGGCGCAGGTGCACGCCGAGCTTATTGCCGAGGAGGCGCGTCGCCAAGTCGCGTTCCGCCATAGGCAGGAACTCAGAAACCGCGCGGAGAAAGCGCGTTCTCGTGGTGACGACGGGGAGGTGGCTCGTTACGAGCGGTTGCTTGATCAGATGAGATAAGCGCCCCGAGCTGGACAGCGCGAGGCGTACTCTGACGTCAATTCAAGGAGGAGGCGCACGATGGCTTGCTCACCCTTCAGGCGAGACGTAGCAGGGTATGGCCGTGGTGTTCTGGCAAGGCGAAAGGCAGCAACGGTATGGGCTGTCCTTCTGCTGCTCGCGTTTGTCACACCGGTAGTGTGGGCCTGCCCGCCGTCATCGAACAATACGCCTTCCGGCCCCCCGCCGTATCTGACGGAAGACCCGGTCGACCCGTTTAAAGGCCGGGTTGCGATTGAAGCCACGGACGTGGTGTTGCCGGGGGTCAAAGGCATCTGGTCCCACACGCGGCAATACAGCAGCATGCTGGCAAGCGACGTGCCGTTCCAGGGCTGCGGGTGGACAATGGAATTTCTAAGCAGTTATTTGACACCCGCGGATGCGACGAGTTGGGAAAACGCGAAGGATTTTGAGCTGAACGTCAACGCACTGCACGGCTGGTTGATAGAGAAAGCCGGCGGGGAATACTGCACGCCCGAGGAACTTCACAGTGTCTTCACATTTGACAGTGAAGAGAATGAATATCGGCTGAAGAACTACCGCACGCGTTTCACCTATTGCTTCTCAGGTGGAGGCGTCGGCGAGGTTCCAGGTTTTATCAAGAGGGTGGAGGACCCCTACGGCAATACGGTGACGTACACCCACGACTCGGTCCACAAGCGCATTTCGCGCGTTACGACGGAACAAGGGTGGACGGTTTACTACGACTACGTCGCAGACGGCAACCGGGGTAAAGTCTCGAGGGTCAGGGTGTACGATGGTTCGAACCACCTCATCCAACAGGTGGATTACACCTACTACTCTGGCGGGACGCATTCCGAAGATTGCGGCACAGAGGGTGACTTGGTGATGGTAAAGGTCACCCAGCGTACCAGCGCCGGGACGTTGGCAAACGAGCGGGTTACAATGTACCGCTACTACAGCGACCGACAGGGCGACGACCTCGGCAACTCTCACCAGGTGAAAATGGTCCTGAAGCCGGCGTCGGTGGCCCAAGCCATGGATGAACTTGATAAATCCGCCGCTGAACTGCTCGAGGTTTCCGACGCGCAGATTGAGGATTATGCCGACCAGAAGTATGAATACTGGGGCGAAACCGATCACTACAGCACCGAGGCGCTTCAATATGAATTCGGAGGGGAACGCACGACGTTCCAGGTGGAAAAGACGTACAACACGCGACGTCCCGTAAAGAAGCAGTATATTTATAAATTGACGACCGGGGCGATCGGCGAACATACGTTCTATTACATGGACAACTGGGATAGCGATGACGTCAACAGGGTGCACCGCATCACGGTCGAGGATTTCACGTATAAGACCTCCGACCCGGACCCGGTAACGAAAACGACGCGGCGCGTCTACGGCCTGAATAAGGACGCGCAACTCCTGAGAGAGGTCTTCATCGCCGACGCTGCCACGCCGGCCAACAAGTACTGGTGCACCTCGTACTGGCGGGGGGAGGCACGCACGGCGCCGGGGCAGCCGAACCGCAAGAACAAGGTGCTCGAGGAACGTGGGCCCGATGCGCATTCCCCCATCGATTCGCGCGCCGAGGTCGAGAATTTTCTCGATGCCGACACGCAAGCCAAACTCAACGGCTTCACGGCCTCCGATGGGCTTATTCGCCTTTACGACTACAACGAGAAGGGCAAGTTGGCCTGGGAGAAATTCAAGAAAAAGGGCGACGCCAATCCGACGTGCGTCCGTGTCATTGAGTACGGCGACGGCGTGGCCAAACCTGAGGGCACCGGCGTCCCCAAGCACCTCCCGGTGAAAGAGTGGGTTTACCACAAAGCCTCCACCACGGAGAAAGAGGATGCAAACAGTTTCTGGACGGAAACAGCATATACCTTTCACGATGACGAAGCGGAGGCGTACGACAGGCAGCAGATCGAGACCAAGACGGTGACGAGGGAGGCGATCGACAGCGAAGAGAACGGTTCGGAACAAACGGTCGTGACCAAGGAGTACTACGACGCTCATGGGCGGTTGCGGTGGATCAAGGACGGCGAAGAATGCGTTCATTACCGGTCGTATCACGCGGCCACGGGCGGGCTCGCGCTTGAGATCAAGGATGTGGACACGAGCAACTTGGATAACGATGCCGACTTCACCGGGACGGGCGGCGGCAAATGGGTCGCGTGGACGGAGAACAACGGTGATGCGCCGTTCACGCGCGGCGGCGACTTGCCGACGGCCCTCGTCCTCAAGACCAAGACGGAGTTCGACAGCCAGGGACGCCAGCGACAGGTTACCGACCCGGAAGGTTTGACCATGGCTACGGCCTATTGCTCCAATTACGCCACAAGGGTCTATACCGGTTGGGCAGACGGAGCTGCAACCCTGCCGATTCAGGTCACCACGTCGGACCCCGGTGGTCGAAAACGGGAGGAGTATAGTTTGGACCCTGGCGGTGTTACGGAAGGGGCCAGTAACGGTCTTCCCACAGGCGTCGACACCGGCGAGTCACAGGCCGATTACGTCTCGTGGGCCCGCTACGCCTACTGGGATAACGATACCGCCGGCGACGCATTCAATAACGGCCTCCTCAAGTGGGTCGATCGCTACCACAAGATCCCCGACGCGGGCAACGGCACGCTTACCACGGACTTCCACCGGACCGTCAACCGCTACGAGGGACGGGGACTCAAGACGCACGTTATCGAGGTTGTCGGCGGCACTTCTCCGGAGGCTGGCGACGGCGGCATCGAACAGGTGACGTTCACCCACTACGACGAGCGCAAGCGGCCGTACAAGGTCGAGCGGGGCATCAGCCTCGCAGGACACAACATGGATCCAACAGCAGACGACGGTGAACACGAGTACACGCAGGACCCAACGCTCAAGGTCGTTTCCCGGACCTACTATGACGGTGGAACGCACGACGACACAGATCCCGACGATCCGAGTGACCGACTTGCCGTCGGCAACGACCTCAAGACGTATGAACTCACCTTCTACAGTGATGCCGCGAACGAGAACGACGACAAGGACTTTGCCGTCCAAACCTGGTATCATTACGACTGGCGCGATCGCCTGCGAGGCATCGAGTCGGAAGCCGCCCCCCACACTGTCCGGGACGTAAATTTCCGGGGCAACGTCGTGGCTGAAGCACAATACATAAACGACGATGATTTCGGTGCTGATTGGGCCACGATGCTGGCGGCTGAGGACTATGCATACACGGTTGCCACGGACCGCAGGTCCCTCACCAAGACCCTTTACGACGAGGCCGGCCGTGCCTATCGCACCGAAACCTATGCGGTCAACTCCAACGGCAGCCTCGGCGACAAACTCGTCACGGACAAGTACTACGACCGCAACAATCGCGTCGTGGCGGAGTATTCCCCCGCCGGCGGCGGCACCGAACACGCCTTCGACGGCGCCGGACGCGAATTCCAGGTCCGCACCGTCACCGCCCTGGCCGGCGACGATGGGGACCAGGACGACGAGGACTACTATAACGACGGCGCCTATCAGTACCGCGCCCCGCAGCCGGCGCCCGATCTCTCGAACCTCTCGGGCGGCGACGACAAGGTCGTCCAGATTGCTCACACCGTGTATGACGATGTCGGCAACGTGACCGGGTCCATCATCCTGGAAGCCAACCACGACGACGACACCGACGGTCTGGACGCCACGGCTCACGATGACTATGTCCAGACCGCCGTCTACTCCTGGTACGACAGCGTCCACCGGCTCACCACGAAGGCCGTCTTCGGCACGGGCCGGGTCCAGGCGCCCTTCTGGCAGTATGACACCCTCACCCGGCCGGCCAACGAGCCGGACGAGAGCGGCACCGACGGGCTCGTCACCCAACACGATTACGACGACGCCACCGGCCGTCTGCTCACCGTCACCGACCCCAAGGGCATCGAAACCAGATACTTCTACGACGATCTCGGCCGCAAACGATACGTGGCCGAGAACTGGACGAACTTCAGCCTCGACGGCAACGGCGACCCCCAGAACACCGGCGGGGCGGATACCAGCGAGGACCGCGTCGTCGCCTTCACCTACGACGGCCTCGGCAACACGCTGACCCACACGGCCCTCGACCCCGACGCCGACGGCGACACCTCGGACAACCAGACCACCACCTACACCTTCGGCGACCCCTACGACGCCTCCCTCGTCACTCAGGTCCAGTACCCGGACGGCGACGCCACGAACGACAACGTCCAGGCCACCTATAACCTGGACGGCCAGGTGGCCACGCGCACCTTCCAGAAACACGACGGCCAGCAGTCCCGCACCACCATCACGTTCGACTACGACGCCACCTTCCGCCGGCTCACCACGCAGACGGTTTCCAGCGTTGGTGACGAGACGTACGACGGAGCCTATGCCGTCCGGAAGATCGAGACCGAGTACGACGACCTCAGCCGCAAGGAGAGCGTCACCTCCTATACCTATGACGAGGTGACGGAAACGTATTCGGTGCTCAACGCGGTCGCGTACACCTACAACACGCTCGGAGCCCTCGCGAAGGAGTACCAGGAACACGAGGGTGCCGAGGACGGCGACACCCTCTACGTCGCCTACGCCTACGACGACACCGACGCCACCCCCGACGACGGCGTCTTCGATAAGAGCATGCGCCTGAAGAGCATCCGCTACCCCTGCGTCGGGGCAAACCAGCACACGCGGACCCAAGGCGAGGTTGACGCCCGCCTTCTGCATCACCTCTACACCGACGCCGGCGGGTCCAACGGCGTCGGCGACGCCCTCTCCCGCGTCACGGCCCTCGCTTCCGCCTCCACGCGCGGCCAGAACGACGCCAACGTCTACGCCGCCTATCGCTACAACGGCACGGACCGCCTCGTCATCGAGGATTACACCGGCCCCAACGTCCGTCTCGATTACGCCGACGACTATGCCGGCCAGCATACCGCCGGCACGTATGAGAACTTCGACCGCTACGGCCGCGTCATCCGCCACCTTTGGCGCGACTACAGCGGAAACGCCTACCTCGACCGCACCGCCTACACTTACGACCACAACTCCAACCGCACGTGGCGCGAAAACGAGCAGACCACCGGCAAGGACGAGAAGTACACCTACGACGACCTGAACCGCCTCACCAAGGCCGAGCGCGGCGATCGCAACGGCGACGCCGTCGAAAACAAGAACCGCGCCGAAGACTTCACGCTCGACCAGGTCGGCAACTGGAAGACGTACCAGGTCGACGCCGACGGCGACGGCGACGCCACCGGCGCCGACGACCTGAACCAGAACCGCACGGTCAACGACGCCAACGAGATCACCGGCATCACCGAGCAGACCGATCCCCAGCAGACCCAGTGGACCGACCCCGCCTACGACGCCCGCGGCAACATGACGACGGTCCCCCAACCGGACGACCTCGACGCCTCCTACACGTGCGCCTACGACGCCTGGAACCGTCTCGTCGAGGTGAAGGACGGCGCCCGCGTCCACGCCCGGTACGAGTACGACGCCCTGAACCGCCGGGTCAAGGCCCACGTCGATTCCGACGCCACCGGCGGCCCGGACACGTGGGTCCACTTCTATTACACGAACCAGTGGCAGCTGCTGGAGACCCGGCGGACCACCGCGTCCGAGAACGCCGCGCCAGACAACCTCCAGCCCCACCGCCAATACGTCTGGTCGGTCCGCTACACCGACGCCCTCGTGCGTCGCGATACCAACGACGACGCCGACGACCTCTGCGACGACGAAACCCTCTACGCCCTCGGCGACGCCAACTTCAACACGACGGCCCTCGTCAACGCGGCCGGAACGGTCCTGGAACGGTACGTCTACGACCCCTACGGCCGGGTGACGGTGACCGACGGCACGTGGACCGGCCGGGCCGGGTCGCTGTACGAGTCGACGGTCCTCTTCGCCGGCTACTGGCGGGACACCGAGACGGGCCTTTACCACGTCCGCCACCGGATGTCCCATGTCCACCTGGGCCTCTGGCTCATCCGCGATCCCGAGGGGTACGTGGATGGGATGAGTCTGTATGCGTACGTTCGGTCTGGGCCTTTGATTGGTATCGATCCACAAGGCCTCGATTCTTGGATAAGTGATGACTTTAAGAAGGGATCTGCCGAACTCTACGAGAAGGCCTACACCCGAGCCGGAAACTCCCTGGCGAAGGGCGGATTGGCTGGTTGGCTAGGCTTTTTTGATGGGTTGGCCGAAGCTGGTTGCCATGGCGTTGTGAGTGGTGCTGCAAATCTGCTCGATGTCGGGGCGAGGCAGGACCGCGTTGCGGCCGACGCCCGGGCGGAAGTCGCTAGACGTGCGGCCAATCATCCTTCGGAGCCGTCGGGGGCGATTGCGGTTGAGGCCGTCACGGCTGCTGTGCTCAAAAACTTCCCGATAACGGAAGGTATCTGGGGTGGAGTTGAAGGTGTATACGGTGAACGGCTTGGTGGAGTAAACCACGGGCAGAAGTTCGAAAACTGGGGGGAACGTGGAGCGGCCATTAGCACTGGCGTTGCCAGCGTGACCGGCACGGCGGCTGGCATCTTGAAGGCTGCGGGAGCCGATTTTGATCTGACTTTGCCGAGACCAGGGAAGGCGCCGATCAGTAGCGGCGGGGCCGGGCCAGTGCGGGTCGGCCAAGCCGCTGAGCGGGCTGTAGGCATTACAGGCCCGAAAACAAAAATATCCATCAATGGAAGGGTTCGTGTCCCGGATGCGTTGACAAGAACCACCCTCACCGAGGTCAAGAATGTGAAGAGCCTGAGCTTTACGCAGCAAATGAAAGACCTAAGCGCTTATGCAAAACAGGAGGGGCTCACAATGGACCTCTACATCCGCCCTTCTACTCATGTTTCTCAGCCGTTGATGAACGCCGTAGAGGCCAAGGTGATGAAAGTCAAGTTCATTCCTGGAGCTGACTAGCCATGGCACGACGCAAACGGAGAATGGTAACGGCGGCAGAGCTTGTTGCGAAACTCGAGGCTGATCCTGAGTACCGGCGGAAAGAACGCGAGCAGGAACGCAAGCGCGCTGCCTTTGAAGCCGAACTAGCCAAGGACGAAGCGAACCTTGTAAAGGATCTCGCACGCGCCGGTGTCCGGGTCACTTCCGTGTGGGACCTTGTAAACACGCAGGAGCCTTATCCGAATGCCATTCCGGTTCTGCTGGATCACCTGAAGCGTTCTCATCATCGCCGGATTAGGGAAGGCATTGTTCGTGCATTGTCCGTGCCCGAGGCGCAGGACATTGCATTCAGTGACCTCTACCGGGAGTTTCAGAGCATCTCGGTCGAGGAGGATTTCCAACTCAAATGGCTGGTGGGCGGCGCCCTTGCGGAGGCGACCACGCCATCGGAGTTACCGCTTGTCCTTGATCTGATCAAGGATCCCCAGCACGGTAAAGGGCGTGAATTACTGATCTGCGTGCTGAAGCGCCTTCCTCCTGAGGAAAGAAGGCGGATTGCGGGGGAACTATCTGCTTCTCTGGACGACCCCGGTTTGGTGCAGACGGCGAAGTCGTTACAAGGTGGACCCGATCGGCCCAAGCCGGCGAGATCTTCTCGACGACGCAATGATCCGATCTGAAAGGAGCGTGACGTCGACATGCATCACAAAGAGCTACCGATTCCGCCGGCCGCTACCGAAGGCCAGGTGGCACGAGAGTTAGCGCGCGTGTGGGCAGCCAAAGGAGCGCAACACGTGTCTATTGCCACTGATGCTTGGCAAGATCCCGCCGCATGGGGCATCATGTTGGTTGACTTGGCCAAGCATGTCGCTGATGCTTATGCGCAGATACAGGGTGTGGATGCAGCCAGCGCACTGGAGCGTATTAGAGAAGGATTCGATGCCGAATGGGATCACCCCACCTGCAGGCCGCATGGCGGCCTTCAGGACGAGTGAAGACTAAGAAACTATCTCAAAACGGTCTGTTTTGCCGATAGTCATCAGTGGACCCTATGGAAAGGAGCCGCCGATGGCCAGGACGAAACGAGCCGTGAAACCGTTGCCCACGATTTGGCGGGTACCGGATGA
>Ga0272441_10008639_pt1 | contig 16071 bp, 13 predicted proteins | sample SSMProp6N_FD_193582 | JGI IMG/M metagenome (GOLD analysis project Ga0272441, IMG submission 193582) | Marine sediment archaeal communities from Little Sippewissett salt marsh, Falmouth, MA, United States - SSM-Prop-6N | ecosystem: Environmental > Aquatic > Marine > Wetlands > Sediment ... | reverse complement strand
GTTCTCCTTGCCCTTCGGGGCCTTCCTCAGGAGAACCATTATATAAACGCTCAAAACGGCAGAGCCATATAAATTCTCACCGGCAGAGCCGGTGGATTAACTTTTGATTTAGCGATATTACGTATCATCTAAATAAGCATTTTCGAAAATATATACAAGCAGGGTGGCACAAAAATTACAGTGTTTTGTTTGTTATCTAACTTATTATATATTCTATTATATACTAAACCTTATCATAATCACTGAAATTTCCACTAATAAGATTATCATTTTCTGTATATTATACCAACGTACACAAAAAAAATGCGCGCCATATAATTTATACTGATGCTACTATAAAGAGTACGTATAAAAGATTACGATGCAATAACTTATAAAAATGTATTCATATATATAACCATATGAAAACAAAAAGCGAAAATATTTATTTCCTTTGGTATAAGAAATATTCTTTGATCTAATGAATTTTTTCACATCTTAAAAAATCAGAATTCTATTATCGATAAAAGCAGGGGGGCAATCATTTTTCTTATTGAATTATTATTTACTTTCTATATTCTTCCATTTAACAGGATATTCCTATAATATTTATGCTTCTTTTAGATACGATATAACTATTAAATATTGACAATCGTTTGTTATCTTATAAACATATTTACAATATTTACTGAAGGAGCAGAAATATATGTCCTATAATATCAGTCGTATCTTGGTTGCCACAACCAATCCAGGTAAGATATCTGAACTGAAGACGTGCCTCGGCACCCAATTTAAATGGCTCAGTTTAACAGATTTTGCTGATATATCTGAAATCGCGGAAGATGGTAATACTTTTGCTGAAAATGCCCGTAAAAAGGCCCTAGGCTATGCAAAAACAACTGGCTTTTGGACTATAGCAGATGATTCCGGTCTGATTATTGACGCACTCGGTGGGGCACCCGGCGTGCATTCTGCAAGGTTTTCCGGAGAAAAGCTCAGCGGCAAAGACAGAACATTAATAGATCATCGAAATATTGCAAAGGTTCTCGAACTTCTCAAAAACGTTCCGGAACAAAAACGTACTGCAAGGTTCGTATGCAGTCTGTCTCTGGCAAGTCCGGAAAGAATCCTGCTTGAAACACAGGGAACATTGGAAGGATTGATTACTGATAGAGAAATCGGGACTAACGGCTTCGGTTACGATCCGATTTTTTATGTGAAAGATTTGCAAAAAACCGTAGCTCAACTGAAACCCGAAGAAAAAAATGCAATTTCACATCGCGGAAATGCTATCCGAAAACTGAAACCACTTCTCGAACAGCTTATTAGAGACTGATAAAAAATTATCATTTAATAACAAACCGATATTAATTTCGGTACAATTATGAATATAAATGTTAGGAAATTATTAATCAGCTTAAGATAATGCTTTTAACTGAAGCAAATAATATCAGAAGAAAATATATTTTAAATATAATTCTCCGATAACATTAAGTTTTCCAACCGTAGAGATGTTCTTTTGTAATTCGAAACAACTCTTAATCGTTTTCTCTTGACATCCCATCCGTTCGCATGTATTTGTCCTTTTCTAAATTTTATTATATAAATCGCCGATAACCCGTTTGTGAACAAACGTTTTATCGTGTCTGTAATAATAACTATGGATATAACACTCGAAATATAACTGAGTATCAACATAAAATGGCAAAATCGAATTCAAAAAAAGCATTAGTCATAGTCGAATCGCCCGCCAAGGCAAAAACGATAAACAAATATCTCGGCCCCGGATTCGAGGTCAAGGCTTCGATGGGACACGTGCGGGATTTGCCCTCAAAAGGGCTCAATGTAGATATTGAGAACGATTTCGAGCCGACTTACGACATCATGCCAGGCAAAAAACGCACGGTAACAGCACTGAAAACGGCAGCAAAAAACTGCAACGAGCTATATCTCGCCACCGACCTTGACCGTGAGGGAGAAGCCATTGCATGGCATCTGGCACAAATCCTCAAAATTCCCGAGGAAAAAACATATCGAGTAATTTTCAACGCGATAACCAATTCGGCCATAACCCAGGCCTTTGCTCATCCGGGTAAACTCGATACTAATAAAGTCATGGCCCAACAGGCACGGCGAATACTCGACAGAATAGTCGGTTATAAGATAAGTCCTCTTTTATGGAAAAAAGTCGCCAGGGGTCTTTCCGCTGGTCGCGTCCAGTCCGTAGCGGTTAAAATAATTGTCGAAAGGGAGAGGGAAATCCGCGAGTTCAAAGCCGAAGAATACTGGCTTATTCCAGGAGTTTTCACCACCGACCTGCAGGCAGACTACAATCGTCAATGGCTCGATTTCATCTCCACGAAAAATCATAACGACAAAACACCGTCTCTGGCAGAACAAAGTAAATGGCTCGAAGAGCACAACGCGTTCAAGAGCGAAATATATAAAATCGGAAACGATAAATTTCATGTCACCACAAAAGAACAGGCCGAACAAATTCTTAATGCTCTCAAGAGTGCCGAGTTTGTTGTTGAAGGCGTAGAAACCAAGGAATCAATTTCACGACCTTCGGGGCCTTTTATCACTTCCACGCTGCAGCAGGCCGCGGCAAATCGACTGGGTTTCAGTGCAAAGAGCACCATGATGATTGCTCAACAGCTATACGAAGGCATTGACTTAGGCTCGATGGGCTCTCTCGGTCTTATTACTTACATGAGAACGGACAGCACTCATCTCTCGAAGGAAGCCGTCACGGATGCAAGAAAGTTTATCGGCAATAAGTTCGGTTCCGATTATCTGCCCGAAAAAGTCAAAATTTACACTTCGAAGAAAAACGCTCAGCAGGCACACGAGGCTATCCGCCCGACGGACGTGGACCTTACGCCCGATGAAATAAGGCAGTACCTCACCAAAGAACAATATAAGCTTTATGATCTTATCTGGCGCCGCTTCGTCGCCTGCCAGATGGAATCGGCCAAATGGGATGTCACCAATCTCAATATTAAGGCCGATACCGTAGTTGGGCCCTGCTGGTATAGAACAACAGGCAGAATATTGATCTTCGATGGTTTTACAAAAATCTGGTCGATTTCATCCAGCGAACAGCAATTACCCGCGTTGAAAGTCGGACAAAAACTTGCCGCGGTTGATATCAAAGCAGAGCAGCATTTTACAAAACCTCCCGCACGATATACAGAGGCTTCACTTGTAAAAGCGCTCGAGAAAGAAGGTATCGGCAGGCCGAGCACCTACGCCTCAATAATCAGCACGATACAGGATAGAGGTTACGTCGAGCAAACGGAAAAAAAATTCTCCGCGACCGACCTGGGCGAGGTAGTGACAGACAAGCTGAACGAATACTTCCCGAAGATAATGGATATTTCCTTTACCAGGTTTATGGAAGACCAGCTCGACAGAATCGAAGATCAGCACCTCGACTGGCTCGGCGTCCTGAAGGATTTTTACGGTCCTTTCAGGGATAATCTCGATACTGCAACCGAAAAAATGAAACACGCCAAAGCGGAAATGACACCGAGCGATTACGATTGTCCCGAATGCGGCAAAAAGCTTGTTTACAGATTCGGGAAAAACGGCAAATTCCTGAGCTGCTCGGCATATCCCGAATGCAAATTCGCATGTCCCTGCGATAAAGAGGGCAAAATGATCGAAGAAAAGCTCAGCGAGCATAAATGTCCCGTATGCGGCAAACCTATGGTCAACAAAACCGGCCGATTCGGACCGTTCCTCGGATGCAGCGCCTATCCCGAATGCAAAACAATCCTCAAACTGGACAAACAGGGCAATGTCCTGCCGCCAAAACCACCGGCCGAACCTACCGGCATAAAGTGTCATAAATGCAAGCAGGGCGAGCTTGTCATAAGGCAGGGCAAAAAAGGCCCGTTCCTGGGCTGCGGCAGATTCCCGAAATGCCGAACTATCGTCAGCTACAAACAATTAGGCAACTTAAAGCAGTTACAATCCGAAGGCCGCTGGCCGCCGGAAACTCCGGAACAGGCAGACAAGCTCCTCGGCAGGAAAAAAACCAAAGAACACGCGAAAAGCAAGTAAGAAGCCCGGTCAATTTCACTCGAGCGGCTCGATATAAATATTGCGGAACTCAATCGGCGTCCCTTCACTCTGCAGACATATCCTGCCTGACGTCACCGAGCACTGCGTTGCAACATTCTGCAGGACACCGTTGACCAATACAACCACCCAGTCATTTTTACAGATGATATCGTAAGTGTTCCATTGGCCGAGAGGTTTTTCACTGCTGTCTTTTAATTTGATTGTCCTGCGGCCGTTGACGCGATGTCCCTTTCCGGCATGTTCGCTTGTTTCGAGGCCGCCAATAACCCAGAAGTCACCGGCATTGCCCGAATGCAGCTGACATTCGAGGCTTTTAGGCCAGACCTTATCGTCGCCGGTCATATGAATAAGCACGCCGCTGTTGCCGCCTTGCCCGGGCCAGCGCCATTCTACATGCAGCAAGTAACTGGCATAGTCAGCCTCTGTACGCAAATAACCGGCCGGCTTGCCCGAACAGCAAATCACATCATCGCTCACAGACCAAACCTTTGCCGGGTCTGCATCTGATTCGCCGACAAAAGGTTTCCAGCCGGTCAAATCTTTGCCGTTGAAAAGCATAATTTTCTCTTCGGGAATAACCGGCTGTTTGTGGTTTTCCGACGCATTTATCGCGGCAGCCGCAATAATTACTGCCACGAACAGTGTCATTATGGATGTTTTATGATATTTCATTAAACGTACCCTTTCAGTCTTGTTCTTTTGATTAGTTCAGTATAATCCGAAACAATAACTTCTTCAACCTCCCGTACATATCCTGTTTTTCCTGAGATAAAAGTTGCTGTATCAAAAGCCATCGATGCTCCGATAAAGTTCCTGCGACTTCAATCGGCGAACTTCTATCAGGCCTTACTTTTCACCGGTTTTCCTATTTATATGATATTCCTCTGATTATCGACAGGAAAACATAAAAACATTGACATACCATGCTAAAAATGCTAATATTATAGGGCGTGGCGGCAGAAGAATTCATATAACCGCCCGTTGTGATGTCATTAGCAGGGCGTTTTTTACAGTGACTTAACAACCAAATTGCCCCTTTGGAGAAGGAGTCAGTCAATGATGCACCGTAGTATCGTTCTTGCCGTTGTTATATTCCTTACGCAGATTAACAATGGTAATTTATGGGCATCACCGGCAACCGCCGACGATGCAAAAATGGCCGTAACAGGCTGGCTCAAAACCAATCCAAAGCCATTTGATACTACCACCGAAAGAAAGGTATCGAATACCGAGACATTCATAAATAACTCAGGCGAGCATATCTATACAATCGTTTATCTCGAACCATCCGGATTCGTTATCGTCTCGGCCGATGATTTAATTGAGCCGATTATCGGTTTTGCCGACGACGGCAATTATGACCCGTCAGCAGAAAATCCCTTAGGCTCATTAGTTACCCGGGACATTAATGGAAGAATCGGAGATATTCCCGGCACAACCGGCTCGGCCGCATCTATCGAGCAACTTAAATCTAACCAGGCACAAAAAAAATGGAGATCTTTTCTCAATCTCGCATCGGAACCCGGCGAAAGCGTTACACTGGCGAGTTCTTATCCGATTTGTAACAATTATATTTCCGATATTCGGGTAGCTCCATTGTTACAGAGTAAATGGGGTCAAATCTGGTACTATGGTCGTTACCATATAAAACATGCTTGTTTTAACTATTATACACCACAACTCATCGACGATGAGGTCACTTTCATCGAAGACCAGATAGAAAATTATCCGTCAGGATGCATCGCTACTGCGATGGCCCAGCTAATGCGATATCACATGTACCCGGATCATGCGATCGAATCAAAAGAATTTAATATCAGTGTGGACTGGTTCATAGCAAAACGCCGTTTGGTTCTCGGCCATGGCTCCGGCGGAAAATATAGCTGGACAGACATGGTAGATATTCCGGGAGACAATACAACCGACCGGCAGCGCCGGGCCATAGGGACAATCTGTCACGATGCCGGAGTAGCAGTCGGTACCCAGTATACCGCAAACGGCTCGGGCGCATTCATGAGCGATGCAATGATAGCACTTGTGGATACCTTCGAATACGAACAAGCGATATGGGGAGCCAACAAAAACAAAAATATTGACAGCCAATATTTAATCGAAATAATTAATCCCAATCTCGATGCGAATTCTCCCGTCATTCTCGCACTCAAAGATAGTGACGATATGTTTAACGGACACGCCGTCGTCTGTGACGGATACGGATATAATTCCTCGACTCTATACCATCATCTGAATATCGGCTGGGACGGCATAGACGACTGCTGGTATAATCTCTCCGACATCGTTTGTCCCAATGCCGGTTCGTTCGATACTATCACCGAATGTGTATATAATATCTTCCCCGATTGCACTGGAGAAATCATAAGCGGCAGAATCACCGACAACAAAGGTCTCCCTATAGAAGGCGTCGTTGTTACCGCACAAAAAACAACAGACGACCTGACACAAACCACCACAACGAATAACAAGGGCATTTATGCATTAAAGGGACTTGCCTCGTATTCCACTTATACAATTACTGCCGATAAAAACTGTTATGATTTCGAACTCAAAGAAGTAGATATCGGTAAATCCTATGACGGCAACTCTGTCTCCGCAAATAAATGGGGCATCGATTTTCAGGGCTGCAATAACTCCATATATGTAACTGTCGGAACAGGAACATCCGGATGGGAATATCCCTTATATACTTATTACCATGACAGCCGAACACAGGTCATCTACCTTGCCGAGGAGATTGGCACAGCCGGAACTATTATGTCGCTCGCCCTCAACATCGAAAACGCCCCGGACGAGACAGTGGAAAACTGGACGATTCGGATGAAGCATACCAATTTGAGTGAATATGACGATTGCTCACTGGATTCTGCCGGCTGGACGGTTGTATATCGGAGCGACGAATATGTGGATACGGGATGGCAAACATTCGAATTCCAAACTCCCTTCGAATACAATGGCTCAAGCAACCTTCTGGTGGACTTCAGTCACAACAACAGCTCATACACCGAGACGGGATACTGTAAATCGACAAGATCGAATCTTATGCGAAGCATTTATGCCTGTTCGGACAGCCAGCACGGCGACCCGCTGGACTGGCCCTCGATAAATTCTCCCGTTATGCATTGCAGCAGGAATGTACCCAATGTGAAACTAATGATAGGCAGAGAAAGCCGGGTTATTTCCGGATATGTCAATCCCGCCTCATCTGATTAACGGACACAAGAAAATTTAGGCGCCGTTGGATTGTCAATATTCGTACGGCTTTTTGCCCTGGTCGAGACGGCATTTTGTCTGCATTTGCCGCAGTGTCTCGGTTAAAAGCTCCGCCAGTTTCTCATCACCCATATTCTTCGCTTGTTCTGCAGTGATAGCCTTACCGTATTGGACTATAATTGTGCCTCCCGGCGAAAATATCTTTTTAGTTCTGGGCCAGCATTCGAAAGCTCCGTCGATAACCACCGGCACAACCGCCGCATTGCCGCGCCGGCATAAAAGTCCGAGTCCCGGCTTAATTGGCTGGATTTTGCCGTCGCTGGTGCGCGTCCCCTCCGAAAAAAGGCAAACACCGCGGCCTTTCTGAAGTTTGCCGATCACCTTTTTCATTGTGGATATATCCGGTTTTCCCAAATTAACCGGTATCGCATTGACCGATGTAATCAGCGGCCCAAAAAACCAATTGGTATAAAGCGTCGCACGAGCAAGAAAGTATAAATGTCTTTTCGGGGGCGCCCCGCAGAATATCGGGTCGAGAAAACTCTGGTGATTGCTAACCAGCAAGAAGGGGCCTTTTTCAGGGATATTATCGAGGCCGTAAAAACGCCACTTAAACAACAGCATCCCAAAGACCCTGCACATCCAGCGTGCAAGCCAGAACCATCTTGCGTTCAACCATTCTTTAAGCATTTTTCTCTTACAAAACCAAGAAGTTTATCAACGACTTGTTCTATATTCAAATCGGTCGTATCGACTACAATAGCATCGGCGGCGGGTTTTAACGGCCCGACTGCTCTGTCCCGGTCGCTTTTGTCGCGCTGCTCAATCGCATTTCGTATTTCATCGAGGCTGTTTCCGCCGGTTTTATTATCAAGCTCCGCCTGTCTTCTTCGCGCCCTTTCATCCGGGTCGGCAGTCAGAAAAAATTTAATATTGGCATCGGCGAACGCTACCGTGCCCTGGTCTCTGCCTTCGGTAACAATTTTATTTTGACCCGCTGCAAACTGCCGCTGCATCCTGACCAGCCTTTCACGCACCTTAGGCGCCGAAGCGATATACCGAGCATTAGCTGTTACCTGTTGATCACGGATCTGCTCGGTGACATCGTTGCCGTCGATACTGACCAACATCCGGCCCTCATGGACGGTGAATTGAAATTCGCCTTTGTCCATTACGACAAGCAACTGTTCCTCATTGCTCATATCGACACCTGCCTGCATTGCGGCGAAAGTTACGGCTCGATACATTGCGCCCGTATCGAGGAAGCTCGCTCCGAGCTTTTCCGCCAGCAACCGGGCCGCCGTACTTTTACCGCTCGCCGCCGGCCCGTCAATTGTCACTATCAATTTCGCCATAGAATATACGTTCAAATATTTAATGTAAGAAATTGAAATAGAGCGGTCCCCGCAAGGCGGGATAATTTCCTTAGCTGTGCTCTTCGCAAACGCATTGTTTATTTTCTTTACCGATTTTTACGACGATAACACTGATGTCGTCAAGCTGATTGGCCAGACCGACAAAACGCCTCCTGTAAAGCAGGATATTCCTTATCATTTGTTCGGCCGGACAACATGTGAATTCCTTGGCCGTTTTCAATAAGTTCTCCTTGCCCCATAAATCGCCGTCAAAGTTGGCTGCATCGATCAAGCCGTCGGTATAGAAAAGCAAACAATCGTCGTCATTCAAACTGATCGTTTCTATCTCATATTCGGCCTTCGGATCGACTCCGAATACGAGCCCACCTTTTTCCAAATCAATAGTCTGGATTCCTCTTATTAATACCGTCGGCTCATGTCCGCAATTACAGTAGGTTACAGTCTTCTTTTCGGCATCGATCACGGCATAGAAAAACGATATAAATTCTCCGCCCGCGCACTCTCCACATGTCATTATATTAAGCTTATCGATGATTTCAAGGATGTTCGTATCCGTGTTATCGACCTGTGCGTAAGCCCGCACCGAGCTTCTAAAACAGCTCATCATCATAGCCGCAGGCATTCCCTTGCCCATTACATCGGCTATCGCTACTACAATTCGGTTTTCATCCAACTGCAAGAAATCGTAAAAGTCACCGCCTACGTCATAGCAGGGGATATATGTCGCCGCGATATCCAGCCCGGCAATCCGTGGTGCTTTTTCCGGGATCATCTTGCGCTGAATAAGTCCGGCAAGTCTCATCTGCTCGGCCATTCGCGCGCCTTCAATCGCCCTGGAATAAAGTCTTGCGTTGGTTATTGCCACTGCACACTGTGAAGCAACAGCTCGCGCGAGATTGATGTCATCTTCGTAAAATCGTTTAGGCTTGGGACTATACAGCCGAAGAACACCTATGGCCTTTCCCTTAAAATGCATCGCAACCGTAAGCTGGCTGACAAGGCCTTCCTTTTTCGTGGCTTCTTTGTATTTCACTCTGCCGTCAACCCGCATATCGTCCAGAACCACCGCATCACCGGCGAAAGCCGCTTTGACCACAGGATCGTCTTTTAGTACAGGGCCTTTGTTGCGGTATTCCTCGCTGAGCCCGTACGTGCTGCGCATAACCAAATCTCCGGCATCCTCATCCAGTAGCCGGATGGAGCACGCCTTGACACCGACAATCTTGACCGCCGCTTCGGCGAGCTTATCCAACACTTCCTGGAGCGAGAATTCCCCCGCGACCAGCGTAGATAGCTGGTATATCTGCTCTTCCCATTCGATTTGTTTCTGTGTCTTTTTCGCCATAATCAACCACTATTATAAATCATCGGATTATACACAACTTACGGCGTTCGGTGAACCATTATTTACCGTATAACTACGCACTTGTATAAAAAACCTTTTTATATTATTATATTACACAAATTACGGCAATTTTGGTGGAAGTGATAATCGAGAGATTGGAAACTAATTATGATTGCCAAACATATAATTTTCACAGGCAGGGTACAGGGCGTCGGATTTAGATTCACCGCCCACAGAATTGCCAGGCTCAATCAGCTCAAAGGATATGTCCGCAATTTAGCCGACGGCTCGGTCGAAATGCTCGCACAGGGCTATACAGAGGATGTCGATGACTGTATAAAAGATATCAAAGAATCTTTCGGCGGTTATATCAGAGACACACAAATCAACGAACTACCTCTCGACCCGCGATATAAAGACTTCAAAATAACTTTCTAACCGTAAAGAGCTTCTCTCTGAATTGTTATTCGCCCAGGTGCCGGACCAAGCCGAGTTTGCGGGGGACAACAAGGTCTGCTCTGCGGGCTGAGTCACCTTGTTTGATGACGTAATTTACATCCATGATTTCGATAAACTCCGCCGTATAATCTTTCAGCACGCCGCAGTATTCCAGCACCTTATCGCCTTTAATCATCTCAAGCACGACCTTGTGGCCGATATATCGCTCGAGCAAAGGCTCGAAAGATGCCCCCACCGAGCCTACCAGCTCCTGCTTCATCTGGTTGACATATTTATCCTGGGAGCTGAGCACCTTGCCGGCCGGTGTGGCTTTTTTTGCCTGGCTGATAAGCAGGTTGATAATCTCCACAACCGAGTCGCGCACTGTCCGAAAAACATTCAGCGTGCTCCTTTTGAACCTGCGCCACCGCCCGGGATGATATGTTTCCTTCAGCTCTTTTTCTCTTTTAGTCTTATTTTCCTCGCTGAGGTCGTCGAGGAAACGAATCACCGCCTGGATATGCGGGAACTCGTATTTATACAGGATATAGCTTGCCTCCTCGTGTCCGTCGGCGTCTTTCTGTTTGTTTTTATATACAAATTCCAGGCCGGTATTTTCCACCCAAAGTTTTCCCCAGACGGTCTTGCCGGATATGTCCTCGAGTGTCACCATATTGTTCTCGAAATCCCGCAGGCACTTATCCCTGCTTCTTTTCCTGATAAAAGCGCCGAGGCCGGCGGCGAAAATAATAAACAGTATCGTTATCGCAGTTGCATAATCACCGAACATAATATTTCACTTTCTTCAAACCTGCGCTAAAATGACCACGTAATTTTTGCCGTAGTGTTTCGCACATTTCGGGCATGTAGTATAGAAAAAGTACATCTTCTTCATTTTTGCCGCCTTCGATTCGAGATATGCCTTCATTTGTCGGATCCATTGGCCCATGTTTTTATACGGCCCTTCGAATACCTTAGTCATGAACGTCCCGGATATTGTCGCCATTTCCGCCCCCGGCACATCTTTGGATACGGCGATATAAACATCCGCCCCCCAGAGCGATTTCTCGTCCGAGAGCAAAACCGGCTCAGGCTCGAGGGCGTCGGCGTTTTTAATCTTTTCCATATTCCGGACCATCACTTTGCCGAAGTTCAGTGGGATATGGAAGAAGCTTGTAACATGGTCTTTAACGAACAGCTTGTCCTCGAAAGTGATTTCCTTTTCGTCCCAGGGCTCGGGATTGAATTTCGGGCAACAGCCCGTTTCCGAATTTTCGTATAGCTTGTCCATAACTTTCACCTCTCTTTCAAAATGAAAACCTGGTCGACAACATATTTCGAAAAAAAGTATCCCCGATATTAATCGATAACGACCGCCGTGCCTTTGGCCGATGCCATCAGAAGCGATTTACCTTTGGAACCGACGTTATCGTAGTCCAGGGAAAAACCCACGATGGCGTTTGCACCTAATCTCATCGCTTCGGACCTTGCTTCGGCGATTACATCCTCCTGCATCAGTTTCATTACTTCCTGGTAAGAGTCCGAGCGTCCACCGAATATATCACGAAATGAGGTGAAGAAATCGCGAACGATATTGACCGCTCTAACATTCCGCACAATCACGAAACCTTTGTATTCTTTGATTTTTATTCCGTCCAGTATCGGCGTGGTAAAGATTCGAACATCGTTCATAAGGCCTGTTCTCCTTAAATTGTCTCAGCTACAACTCGTCCTGCCCGCTGCTTGCTCGGCACTATATTAACCACAGTTACTCTAACAGTCAAAAGTAACATGTTAAAAAAAAACCGGCGGATATACCGCCGGCTGAAACTGTTTTCTGTGTTCTGTCTTCTGAATTCTGAATTATTTGCTTTTTGCGATTGATTTTTTTGCCGCTTTGATGACATTGGCCGCTGTTATGCCGAATTTCTCGAAGCAGGTTTTCGCCGGCGCCGAAGCACCAAAGGAAGACATGCCGATAAAGATACCGTTATCGCCGATGTACTTGTGCCAGCCTAATTCCACGCCCGCCTCGACAGCGACTCTCGCTTTTACTTTCGGCGGCAGGACAGAATCCTTATACGCCTGGGTCTGTTTCTCGAACAGCTCCCACGACGGCATACTTACCACCTGCGCCTTTACGCCGTCACCGGCAAGGGCCTCAGCGGCACTAAGTGCAACCGAAACCTCCGAGCCGCTCGCAAGCAGAAGCACGTCGGGCTTATCGGCTTTGACAAGGACGTAAGCGCCCTTGCTCGTATCCTTTGCCGAGCCGTATTTCTCCTGGTCCAGCACGGGAAGTCCCTGCCGTGTCAGCAGCAGGGCGGCAGGACCGTCTCGATGTTCGAGAATATATTTCCATGCCTGGGCGGTCTCATTCGCATCGGCAGGGCGGAAGACTATCAAATTCGGTATCGCCCGCAGGGACGCCAAGTGCTCGACCGGCTGATGGGTCGGGCCGTCCTCGCCGACGCCGATACTGTCATGCGTCCAGACGAATATACTGGGATATTTCGAAATCGCCGCTACTCGCACGGCACCTCGCATATAATCGGAAAAGACCAGGAATGTCCCACCGTATGCACGCATCATGCCGCTGACGGAGATACCGTTAAGAATAGAGCCCATCGCGTGCTCGCGGATACCGAAACGCAGGTATCTGCCGTCGGGTGCGTCTTTCTGGAAGTCTTTCACATCCGGCCAGTTGGTATTATTCGAGGGTGTAAGGTCCGCCGAGCCGCCCATCATCATCGGCAGTTTAGGCATGACCGCCGCGAGCGTCATCCCGGAAGCCTTTCGGGTCGCCATCGATTCGCCCGCTTTGAACTTCGGCAGAATTTCGTCGAGATCAACAGGCAGCTTACCCGCCACCGCGTCCTTAAACTGTTCGGCCAGGTCCGGATATTTATTGGCGTAGCTGTCAAACATTTTATTCCAGATAGCCTCGGCTTCCTTGCCTTTTTCGATGACTTTTTTGAAATGTGCCGTCACTCCCGCCGGGACATGGAATTTTTTATCGGGATCCCAGCCGAATTTTTCCTTAATAAGGCGGATTTCATCATCGCCCAAAGGAGCGCCGTGAGCCTTGGAGGTATCCTGCATGTTCGGGCTGCCGAACGCGATGTGCGTGCGGAGCTTAATTATTGTGGGTTTGCCCGGCTCGATTTGGTCGAGTGCCGTCTCGAAGGCGGCCATATCGTTGCCGTCACCTTCGACTTCCTGAACATTCCAGCCGTACGCCTCGAAACGCTTTGCCCTGTCCTCGGTGAACGATAATTCCGTCACGCCGTCGATGCTGATATGGTTGTCGTCATAGACAACGACAAGATTATCCAGACTCAGGTGTCCGGCCAGTGAACAGGCCTCGGATGCGACTCCTTCCTGAAGGTCGCCGTCACTGGCGATGACATAAATCTTGTAATCGATTATGGGAAACCCTTCCCGATTGAAATAGTTCGCCAGATATTTCTGTGCGATTGCCATACCGACTGCGTTGGAAATTCCCTGGCCGAGCGGACCGGTCGTCACTTCGACGCCGTGGTCCGGCTCATACTCCGGATGGCCCGGCGTCTTGCTGCCCCACTGGCGGAAAGTCTTGACCTCATCCATACTGATTTCAAAACCTGCCAAATGCAGCAGCGAATACAGCAGCATACTGCCGTGACCGGCGGAAAGTACGAAACGGTCCCGATTTTGCCATCGCGGATTGCAGGGATTATAGTTCATGTATTTTGTCCAGAGGACATACGCCGCAGGCGCCATGCCCATCGGCATGCCGGGATGGCCTGATTTGGCCTCCTGGACGCCCTCCATGGATAAAAACCGTATAGTCTGGATACAAAGTTCGTCAAGTTCCGAAAGTCCCGGATTCTTCATGGTCTTACTCATCACAATTTTCCTACTTATTAAACATTATTTCGCTGTTCGTACGGCAATAGAATTCGAGAAGGATAACAATCATCCCCGATTTATGCAAGTATTTTGTGATTTTACCGAGGGTTTATATTTTCCTCTCCCTGACGACTTTTGCTACGGCCAGATTCTTCGGCTCTGCCCGAGAATGACAAAATAAACTATCATTCCTCATTTATTCTTTCTTTTCATTTGAATCAACTTGTCGAAGAATTTTGGCAGCCATTTTTTGTATCTTAGGGTCTTTATCATCCTGCATGGAGACGGCTATTTTCCTTAATTCTTCCGGATTATATTTTAAAACTCCTGCAAGGATATTAAGTGCAACGGCTCGAATATCATCGCGGTCGTCTTTGAGCACGGAAACCATGACTTCTCGTAGTTGTGCAGGATCATCTTTCAGCAATTCTCTTAAAGTAACAAGGGCTCCCAACCTGCGACCGGAATTTTCATGTTTGAGTCGTTTTTTAAGGTTTTCGATTCTTGCCGCCTGTCTTTGGGCCTTCGGCAAACGTAAATCCGTCACTTCATAATTGGCCGGAAAATTGAACTCAAAAACCTCTTTTGGAATAGGTATGTTTACACGAATATCTTCGATTCGATAAGTTTCCTTAAGTTGAACATTTCCTTTGCCGTCATATTGAACTTGTATAACATTATGCGGAAATCCCTGTGAGTCAAAATTACTGCACGTTCTTGTTAATAAGGGGAATGTATCAGCAGCAGGATTTGCAGCTTCGAAATAATAAACCCTCGAATAATCGTCTTTAGCGCAAATCATAAATGATTTTGAGACTTCGATTTTTTCATCATTATAAAGACTTATTTCAATTCTATCTTTCACATTGGGTTCATTGGGGTCGGGTCTGATTCTAACGCTGAAACCTTCTAATGTACCGGAGCATAACTGCTTTATCTTCGTTTCGTTAATATCATAAGGCTCTCCGGCCGAGTTATCTTTTCGAGTGCCTAACTTTATTTGCAGAATGAATGCATTTGGCATCTTCAATATATAAGAGATTTTCCCGTATTCGATTGCTGCCTGGGTGTTCTTCCTTTTTTCTATGCTTACTGTTTTGAGATCGTGATTATAGTGATAAAATTCAAAGCCGTTGTTCGCATCCGGTATCTCGATCCAGGTTGTTTCAAAAGGCGTGTTAGTATCAAGTTTCTTTTCTGACTGGAACACATCCCGAACAATTCCTTCTTGGATAGTTTTGATAGTTCGATCCGGACTTCCATAAACTTTGTCTATTCGATAACGGCTTCCGTCAAAGCGAACTCTACATTTGCTTCTTCGTTCCCGTAGTTCTATAAGGCGGTTATCAACGTTAATCTTAATTTCTTTTTCTTTTTGTTCAAGCATCTCCGGACTTAGTTTTTCATCCGGACCATACTCGCTATCCAGCACTTCTTTGTAAACTTTGCGGATATCTTCCTCTGTTTTTGTATTGTCTTTTACTGTCGAATAATATGTGACATCAATACTTCGGGGAGGCGTTTTCAATGCGGCGGTCGCCAGTTTATTAGCCTGCTCATAAGTAGGCAGTGCAGGTTTATCAGCCATAGAAGAACTCACAACAACGACATTTATCAGAATATAAATTACTCAAAGTGACCGATTTTATGCCGCGAGGAGTTTTTCCAAGCGGTGAATAACTTTTTTATCGTGAGAAACTTTAATAACATTTTGGACCTCCTGTT
>Ga0272441_10008638_pt1 | contig 16071 bp, 22 predicted proteins | sample SSMProp6N_FD_193582 | JGI IMG/M metagenome (GOLD analysis project Ga0272441, IMG submission 193582) | Marine sediment archaeal communities from Little Sippewissett salt marsh, Falmouth, MA, United States - SSM-Prop-6N | ecosystem: Environmental > Aquatic > Marine > Wetlands > Sediment ... | reverse complement strand
GTGAGTTGATCCTTTCTCTGGGTGGTGTCCGCAGAAGGTGCAGGGCCCCCGAATGGTGCGTCCCACGTCGAGGGTAACCGTGAGTCCAGCCTCTTGTAGAAGCTCTGCGAGTTCGTCTATAGCGTCCCTGGGCTCGCTCACGGGTTGCCCGTGCTGATGACCACGCCGTTGCGCGTTGCGGTGGCCTGGATGTCCACTTTCGGGAAGCGCCGTCTGACGCCCTCCAAGGCCAAGTCCAATTCCTTCTGGACCTTGCGCTTGCGGGCTGGTGCCATCTGTGTCGATCGCAGGTGTCCGAACTTCTGCCAGATCGCGGACCTAGCAAATAGGTAATCCAGTCGCTCGTGCTTGCGCTCTCGGCGTCGGCGTCGGTGGCGAATTTTGGCACTACGTCCCATGGGAGGTACCTCCTGTTTGCTGGTTGGTTTCTTCCTCTGCTCGAAGCTCGACTTGCGCTATGGCTTCGTTGAGTAGCTCGCGAAAGAGTTCTTTCGGGAGTCGTGTTTTTGCCAAGGTAACGAACCTCCGTTCGACGGATCTGGCCCGCTCTTGTTTCGTTGACAGATCTGTCCTCTTGAGCTCGGAAAGCCGGCTGTCGATGTGCAGGTGCTCTTGGGTCAAGCACTCGATTCTGGACTGGATCTCACCTCTCCTGGATCTGTTGGATGGACGAGTGCGTTCGAAGATCGCCTTGAGGTCTCTCAGTCGCTCCACCACCTCCAGCTTGCGTTGGACTAGTCGGGCGCGTTCTTGTTCTCTTGGACAGTTGGCTCCCAACAAGATCTGAGCCGATTGTGCCTGTTGCATTCTCGTGTGCTGGCCCTGCTCCGCCTTGAGGCTGCTCTCGGCTTGCTCGATGGTTTCTCTCCAACGCCGGGGGTGCGCCTCTATCACCCGGAAGTCTGTTAGGTACTCCCGGCATACCTGCTGAACAGAGAGTCGCGAAAACGGTGCGCGTAGCGGTGGAAGCTTTACAAGCTGGTCGGGGCTCGCGTGCAGCAGTAGCGAGCATGGGTATTGCTCAAAGAGCATCAGCCGAGGAATCGTCGTCACCGGTATCCGTCCTTTGCCCATCCTTCTCCCTTGAGAGAGAACCCTCCGCCTCCACTGATGAGCCGCTTGGCCGTGTTGCGTTTGCATTTTGGGCACCGCCTGAGAGCGGCGGCAGTGATCTTCTGCTCGGCCTCCCATTCGTGCCCACAGGCAGTGCAGAGGTACTCGTAGGTCATCGCTGTGCTGTTCCGTTTGCGGGGTGAGCTAGTTCATGAGTGGGGAGGCTGTTTTGGCAGGGTCTGTGGTTTCTATATGAACCATAACTTCAGTGTGGCCCGTTTCCCCGAGGTGGAACTTCTGAGCTCCGCATCTCCGGCATGTAGAAAGCAGAGTCGCCTTCCCGGTGCGTAGGTCTACCCCGAGTTTCTCGGTTGCAGCTGTTCGTGAGCAAGCCTCTGGTCTAACGGAAAAGCATACGACTCTCTCGCTCTCCCAGTTGTGCTCATCGAACAACCAGCAAATCAGCCTGCCCCACGTTCTCTCCTTGCGATAGGACTCCAAGAAGGAGCGCAGAAGGAAGACCATCCCCACTGAAGCTGGGACGGTTGCAATCCCTGCCAGGTGCGGATTCCATCCATCCTTGGAAAGCGCCGACGCCATTCGTATCTCCAACCAGAGCAGGAACCCTCCAAATGCGAAGGTTACGGCGTACGAGGTGTACAGCGCCAGATTGCTTTTCATGGCCACCCCTCAGTCGAACGCGCCTGGCCACGCCTCTGGGTTGATTGGGCTCACCAGCCCAAGGAAGTCATTGGTGGAGATCAACACCGGACCGTTGGCGTCTTCCAAGGTGAAGTCTCCATCTGCTCCCTTGACTAGGTCGTTCAGGTAGCGAGGGTTCACGAGTGCCCGGAAGTCTGTCTTCTCCAGGGGCTCTACCATGACTCGGTCGACGGCTTTGCACTCCTCTCCGACCAGCGCGATTTCTAGGACGTCTTGCCGGAGCACGAGCCGCACGGGAGAAGTCTTCTCCTGGCGTGCTGCTGCAATGGCTTTGAGCACGTCGAGTACGTCTAGTGCGTGGACCTTGGCAACTGGGGTTCGGGACAGCCCTCGCATGCCGTCTCGCCAGTTGAAGAACGGGTCTCTCGGCAAGAGAGAACCGATGAGGGTGTCCTGGGTCTCGTAGTAGAGAACGGGTCCATCGAGACCGAGCGTGATGTCCTTGCTTCCAGAGCACATACCCAAAACGGCCTTGAGCGCGAAGCTGGGAACGATCGATTGCCATTGCTCCTGCTTGGGGTTGCCGCCTTTCCAGCTCGCCACGCTGATGGTGTGGGCTACGCCAGCAACTGCGCTCAGTTTCCCGTCGTCGTAGTCGAGAAACACGCCGTCCATGTGGGGTCTACCGTCGGGGCTGATGGAGTGCTGCACTCGTTCGATGAGTTTAGAGAGAGCCTGCGCGGGGATGGTGATACGCTGGGCGCTTTCTTGTGGCTCGTTGGGTCTGGGGAAGGTGGACGCCGGGATCGTGGGGAGTGTGTACTGTCGGCTTCCGGAACACGAGACCAGCAGCTGCTTCTCGTTCTTGACGCGCAGCTTGATCGTTCCGGTGGGCATCGCTTTGGTGACAGCCAATAGCCGGCTGCAGTCTACTGCTACGGATCCGTGCTCCTCGGCGAGAGCAGCCACCGCGGTGTCGATCTGGATCTTGAGATCGGTGGCGTAGGCTTGCAGAACCTGTTGCTTGCCGGTGCCGGATGCTGTGAGCAGCACCTTCCCGGTGTGTGGGTGAGAGCTTTGCGGGTCGGCGACGACGTCGCATCGCTCGATGGCTTTGACCAGTTGGTCTTTCGGTATGCTGAGCTTCATGCTTTCTCCGTTGTGGTTTCGTGAGAGGTGTAGTGTCCGAGCGCGAGCATCTGGAAAAACCTCTCGCACCCGGCGAGGTAGGTGACCTTTACCTCCAAAAAATCCAGGTGCTTCAGCTTCCATTCGAAGCGTGGCGATCCATAGCGCTTCGAGAACAGCTCGCACGAGATCCCTGGTTGCGAGTTCGGGCCCCACAGCACCTCGTGGTACTGGCCTATGTACACAGCCTCCAAACGGAAGCCGGAGGCGATGCGGGGATCTACGTACAGTCTGCGTACTACCATGCCTGAGTAGCGTTCAGGAAGGAGTAGCTGTGCTCCGGTTTGAAAGGAACCAGAACGAGGAATGGAGCCGCCGAAGAACGCTTGCAGATCCACATCAAACTTCAGCATGACGCCGTCAGGATCCAGAGAGCGCACCCCGAGCACGGCGGCGGCGCAGAAGGCTTCGGCTGGTTGCAGGTTGCCATCCACTGCTGCTCGCAACGCATCCCCTAGGTCGTGTACCTGGGAGCGCAGCTCGTCGAGCTCCAGACAATCGGTTCCGCAGTGGGGGCAGCGTTCGGTGTGCTCGTCTGTCAATCGCCGCGTCCTTGTAGGTATTGGCCGAGCGCCAGAAGTTGGAAATGCTGCGAGCATGGGGGTGACGCGTGGACTCGTACGCCGATGTCCTCGTTGTCTTCAAGGCGCAGGTTAAAGATCGGGCTCCCGTAACGCTTGGAGAATAGCTCGCAGGCAATACCAGGAGGACTACCAAGCGTTCCCAGATGCTCTCGCGTGCCGTTCGTGGACAGTCCTAGCAGTTTGAAACCGGGAGCTGTCTGTGGAGCTACGTAGAGTCTTCTCACGACCACTGCAGTAGCGTTTTCGGGTAGGCGTATCCTGTGCTCTATCCACTGGTTGGTAGCGCCCGGCTCCTCGCCTCGGTCCCAGTTGAGGGAAAGGACGGCGTTACCTGGCTCCAGGTCGTTCAACCCGAGCACACCGGATGCGCAGAAGGCTTGGGCGGGTTCGGGGTGGCCGTCGGCGGCCGCGCGTAGAGCGTCCGCCATGTGGTGCACCGTCGCTCGTAGCTCGTCGAGCTCGTCGTGCAGCGAGTGCCTCAGGTAAGTGGTCTTCTTCGACAACAGCGGCATTTTCACCTTTTGGTGACTGGGGTTGATCTGCGCCTGTGTCCGCGCTAGCCTATGCCCCTAGTCGTTCTGTCTCTCTGTTTGGTAGTGGTGACGCCCGCGGTGCCCGTTGCTTCCAGTAGCGGGCACCGCCCTTTTTGTAGCCTCACTCTGGGCTGAGCTCAAGCAATTTCTGGCACCATTGACACCACCGGTGCTTTTTGTTACTCAAGCCAGTGACAGGTTACCGGAAGGAACGGATTGAATGGGCGTGCTCAAGTGGTTGGGTAGGTTGAGGGAGTACGTTTGCGGCACTGCTGGTCCTCCGAGCTTGCCGCTTCTGCCTCCCAAAGAGGTTGTGCTGCCGACGACTCCCTGGTCGATGCGCCAGGATGGAGACCAACCTGAAGCGGTGCAGCCCTATTTTGCGCCGGCGCCAGATGACCTACGTCGCTCCCAAGCGCTTGCGTACTTCGGGGGAGGCCCGAGCGAGGCTGAGATGCAGATGGCTAAAAAGGATCTGGAATCGGTCAAGGAGGAGCTACATTGGTCCGGTAGCTTGAGTCCGCACACCACAATCGAATTCAACCGGCTTAAGGAGAAATGAACGTGGCTCCAAACAGGGAGCCGCGCGTGGGTGGATTGAGTAGGGAAGCGCGAGCTGTTCGTGGATACGAGCGTGCTCTCGATCGGGTGCTGCGAGCTGGCTTCACTTCAGACATCGATTGGGCACTGGGTCTGGCCAGCGTGCGACCGGATCGTCAGTATGTGCTGGCAGAGATAGCCTGGGTGGTGCTCAACAGCGGCTTCCGCTATCAGATCGTTCGACGCCTCTGGCCGAAGTTCAGGGAGGCAACCTACGGGTTCGATGCGGACAAGATCATACTCGATCGTGAACGCTGTCGTCGCCGCTGCCTGCAGCTGTTGAACTACCCCGGCAAGATCGATGCGGTGCTCGCTGCGGCTGATGCGGTGCAGGGCGACGGGTGGAAGCAGGTTGTTCTCGATGCCCAGCAGCCTGAGAAGCTCAAGCGCTTGCCGTTCGTGGGACCGGTGACTTGCTACCACCTGGCCAAGTCTCTAGGTGTGGACTGCGTGAAGCCTGACGTGCATTTGCGCCGGGCTGCAGAGGCCGCTGGCTTCGAGGCGCCCTTGCAGCTGTGCCAGGCGATTCGTGATCCAGAAGAGATGCTCAGAAGCAGATTGGTGCTGGTGGACATCGTGCTTTGGAGGTACGGAGAACAGAGGCAGTCGCGCGGGTGGCCCGCGTGGTCAGAGATCTTCTGGGGAAGGTAGGAGAGCATGGAGAGCCGGTCGAAGCGTGAAGTGCAGTTGGACGAGGAAGAGAGCCGGGTGCACGAGTCTGGGTCTGGGTCCCGAGAAGAAGCCCAGCGCATGTTCGAGCGAATCGTCTCGGACGAGCTCCGGACTCCACCGAATGGTTCGGAAGCCGCCTACCGAGATGCGTGTGCGGAAGCGGAGGAGATGCTGAAGGAGGTCGAGGAAAGGGGAGCCAACGGTCATCTCGGAGTCCTCGGGGCGGACGTCGATGTGCGTCGGCTACTGGAGTTCTTCGATCAGCTGCAAGATCAACTGGATCGTGTCAAGCGAAACAACAGATTGCTTTGGGTAGTTGTGCTTCTGGTGACGGCGGCATCGCTGGCGAATGGCACAGCGCTCTTAGTAAAGTACCTGTTCTAGGAGTGCACCATGGCAGAGAGAATGGTGAAGGTGGCCTTCACGGCTGAGGAGGAGCAGTTCGAGCGCCTGAAGGCGCTTTCCAAGAAGACCCGGGTACCGGCCGCGGTGTACCTGCGTGAGGGTCTGGAGCGGGTTCTGCAGTTGGCTGAGAAGCAACAGCGGTCGGCAGAGGTTGCCGCGCAGGCCGCGGAGGAAAGTTCGGAGTGAGCAAGCAAGCTACCAAGCGAGTCAAGGTAGGAAGCGCTAAATCAGCGCGTGCTGACAATCGACTGGCCGATGCGGTCGGTCCGCCGGAGAGAAAGAAGAGGCCGCACCGGAAGTGGATGGCTCGTCTCAAGGGGTCCAGGGAGTGGCAGCTTTCTTTTTCAGAGCAAAACCACTACGATGCCAAGCAAGCAGCCACGGTGCAGCTGAGATGCGAGCCATGGCAGGTTGAGCTGGCCCCATACGATCCTAGTCGCCAGTTCATCGGTTGCGCTCCAGCAAGACCGAAAGGCAAGTTCAGAAGAAGGCGGAAACGGACATGAGACAGCTGGCTCTGGTCACGGGCGCGGCGGGGTTCTTGGGTTCGCACGTAGTCGATGCACTACTGGATCGAGATTTCGAGGTTGTCGGTCTCGACGATCTTTCTACAGGATCTCTCGACAATCTTCGGGACGCCGGTCGCAACGCGCGCTTCAGTCTAGAAGTCGTCGATGTGCGTCGCCCGATTGGTTGCCGCCCGAACCTGATCATCAACTTCGCTTGCCCGGCCTCTCCTGTACAATACGGTCAGGACCCAGAGCGTACGTTCACTACCAGTGTGCGAGGGGCCCAGCGGGTGGCGGAGGCTGCTCGGGGGAGGAACTGTAGAGTGGTCCACGCCAGTAGCTCGGAGGTGTACGGGATGGCTCAGGTCCATCCCCAGACCGAAGACTATCGTGGCAGCGTGGACGTGAACTCTGAGCGCGCCTGCTACAGCGAGGGAAAGCGCGCGGCCGAGACTGTCATGGCAGTGGCGCGTAGCCGGTGGCTGGTGGATGTGAGGGTGGTGCGCATCTTCAACACCTACGGCTCGCGCATGTCGCTGGATGACGGGCGAGTCATCCCAACCTTCGTGAGGCAGGCCCTCACCGAGGAGGATTTGATCGTGTACGGAGACGGGCAGCAGACACGCAGCTTCATGCACGTGTCTGATCTGGTGAGTGCTCTGATGCGTCTCAGTATCGACGAAGAGTTGCTGACTCCGCCCGTGCTCAACATCGGCAACCCGGAGGAGATTGCGGTTGGAGCTCTAGCTCGCAAAGTGATCAGGCTCTGTCGCTCGAAGTCCGCAATCCGCATCTGTCAGGAACTGCTTCCGATCGGGGATGCCGAGTCGCGTTGCCCAGACATCGACCTGGCACGAAAATCTCTAGAGTGGTCTCCGAAGGTGACTCTGGACGAAGGGTTGAAGGGGATGATCAAGGAAGTTCGGGACCGCCTGGTCTGAAGAACGAGCGGGGTAGAATGAGCTGTCCAACCTTGTATGTGTGGCTCAACACGTGCCTACAGCGTCGAGACCATCTGGGTGCGCTTAGGCGTTCGCTGTTGGAGGCTGGCATTGCTCCTTCGGAGCGGTTCCATGTGCTCGGGCTTCAGTACCAGGAAATCAAGGAGTGGTGGAAGCAGCAATGGTTAGACGCGGCCGTGCAGGCTCGTGGATCTGGGTGTTCGCACGTGCTGCGGATCGAGGATGACATCGTCGTTGGTAGGCACTTGCGTCACAACGTGCTTACCTGGCCAGCGTTGGGTCTCGACGATTTCGGGGTTGGGTTGTTGTTCATGGACGACAGCCGCCTATTGAACCTTGGGGCGTGGGAGATCGATCCACAGACTGGTGCGCTGGCCACCAAAGCTGACTACCTTCCTTGTGGTCAGGGGCAGCTGATCGAGACGGACTTCATCGACCCGGTCATGCGGAAGTTCGGGGATGCCGAGTCGAGCTTCCTACACCACTACGGAATGATGCATGGCAGCTTCTTCGATTGCATGTTCACTCACGCTGCGTCGTTGTTGGGTCGCAGGTTGTTTGTGCACGTGCCTGCTCAGGTGCAGACCACTGAGCTGTCTACGGAGAGCGCTTTGGCAACCGGATCGTCTCAGTCTCACTCTGCGTCCAAGATCTGGAATCCAGACTGGAGGCGTCCGGAGGGTCGTGAGCGTGATGTTGAAGCCGAGCACCTGTGGGGCTACGAGACCCGGTGGGCTCTGTTGGGTGACGGAGGGAAGGGTATCGTCGCGCAAGTGCGGAGTGCCCCCAACCCATCCGGGCCACAGTTGGTCAATTTCGCTGGTAGGAATGTACTTGTGAGCCCAGCGAACCTCTTCCCGACCCGCGAGCAGGCGCAAGCGCGCCGCGACGGTCGCTAGGTCTCTCACGATAGGGGGTCCGAAGTTGGACGCAGTCGCCTGGGCTGCTGTACCCTGGCTACTGTGAGGCCGGCCGGTAGTATCAAAAGGTTCAACGGTAGGGAAGATCTACCGGTCTGCTTGCGTACTCTGGAGTGAGACCATGCTGAACTGCACCGTGTACGTCGAGGAAAGCGAGATTGGCATTACCGGTAGGGATCCCGTTGTGATTCCATCCGCCAGTGTGCGCCTGCGCGAGAACAACGAACTCTTCGACCGCATCAATCGTTTGGGGCCTAAGGAGTTACCCGGCGATCTCATGATTGTTGCGTACGGCGAACAGGAGATCCGTACCGATGAGGACGGATACAGCGAGCAGTTGCTCTACCTTCGGGGCAGCGATCTCAGAAAGCTCGTGGCTCCCCGAGAGGCCGGTGCGTGGAACAAGTTCGCAGTCAAGATGCTGAGCTCCCTACCCCGGGAAGCCGTGGCCGTTCTGTATTGGGATTGAGGGTGACATGGGATACGAGACTGCTGCTTCCACGAAGATGCTCTCCACGAGCTGTGTGCTCTGCAACAGGCCGTTGCGTGATGCCGAGAGCGTGCAAGCGGGCGTAGGACCCATCTGCAAGAAGAAGTACCTGCTCGGCCCGGCGTCGAGCGGTGCTCCGGACTGGGAAAGGTTCGATGAGCTTCTGAAAACGGCTCCTTCTCCGGTGCGAGACAGAGTCGAGTCTTTGGCTTCCTCTGAGCGCGAGGATAACCACCGGGTCATGAACGTCCTGATCCATCTGGCTGGTGCCAAATGGGAAGAGGGCGACGAGGACGCGCAGCTGGTGATCGCTTCCGTCAGTGAACTCGCTGGAGCACTCGGCTACGGGGGTGTGCGGGACAAGCTGGTCAGTCGCTACATCGAGGGAGAGCGTGAGGGGCCTCGCGTGCGTGGGATCGTGATCGAGCAGATCGAGTCCGAGTCGTTCGACGAGCACGGCCATCGCAGTCCGGAGGTCCACTGGTCTTTCCATTTTCCTGGTCGGCTTGGACGTAACGTGTTCCGTACGCTGGCGCGCAAGCTCGATGCGGCGGGCGCTTGGATAGAGCGCGGGGATTGGAGTGTCAACTTCGTCTACAGCGAGATCGCGTGGCTCAAGGTCATCAACAGTCTCATTCCTGAACTCAGCGGTACGATCGGAGTGCTGCCGAGCGGGGAGACGTTCGTGGTCCCCGCAGAGCCTTTGGATGTCCCCGCGGAGCCCGGGGGACAGTCCGAAGGACCCCCCCGCGAACAGACTGGGGTTGACGGTTTCGACGAGCTTCCTCCAGTGGATCCAGAATCTCTGAGCAAGGGTACCGAGGTCCAGCTCAGGGACGGCACGCGCATGTTCGTGCGATGGTTCCGGAAACAGAATGGTGAGTGGAGGGTAGGGCTGGCCCAGAGCATGCAGCAGAAGGGCGGCTACCTGTTTGTGGGGATCTCCGAAGTCAGGACCAGCCTTCCCAGTCGAGAAGAGCAGGACGAAGTGGAGGAGACAACCGGAGGTCAACTGTCTCAGCAGGTGGCCAGCCGAGAACTTCCCGAGGAGATGTTTCCCTACCAGCGCGAAGGGGCTCTGTGGCTCGATGCGAAGGGATCAGGGATCCTCGGCTTCGAACCTGGACTCGGCAAGACCCTGACTAGCCTCGCCGTTTGCGACACCCCCGTGTTGGTGATCTGTCCAGCTGGGTTGCGCGTGAACTGGCTCAGAGAGGTGATCCGCTGGAGACCCGATCTGTCGGTTGGTATCGTGGGCATGAAGAAGCGCCGCAGGGGTACCGGCTGGACCAAATACACCGGCGCGACTCTCGAAGCGCGTGAAAAGTACCTTGCTGAGGTGCTGAAAGCAGACGTGGTTGTGGCCAACTACGAGGCCCTGTTGAAGCGCTCCACCTTCGAGGCGATCACTGAAAAGCGCTATCGCACTTTGATAGTGGACGAGTGCCACCGATTGAAGGAGCTGCAGATCAGGTCGAAAAAGCAACCCGACGGCAGTTGGCAATCGATGCCCTCGAAGAAGAGTCCGAAGACGGCGTCGGCTGTGTGGTTGGCCAGGCAGAAGACAGAGCGCGCCTTTCTGCTTACCGGTACCCCGATGATCAACGGGCGTCACTACGAACTCTTCCCTCTGTTGCATATGGTTGCTCCAGAGACGTCCCCGTTTCGCACCTTTCGTCAGTACTGCAAGCAGTTCTGCCCTCCCTACGAGATGCATGTCGGAGGTGGACGCTACGTGACCTTCTTCGACAACAACCAGGGAAGCGCTGAGCTGCACGAGCTCATCTCTGGTACCTATCTACTTCGCAAGACCAAGGACGAGTTGGACCTACCGGAGAAGCAGAGGCGTAGCATATACGTCGAGCTCGACCAGGACACGGCGGTGCAGTACGAGCGGGCCGCTCTGGATTTTTTGAACTGGATAGAGGAAGTGGGCGGAGCCGAAGCCGCCATGCGTGCCCGCCGTGCCGAGGCCATCACCAAGATGACCAACCTGCGTAGGCTCAGCGCCATCGGCAAGGTACCGGTCGTCGCTGAGCAGATCGTTTCTCACCTGTCCGGTACGGGTCGTCCACTCGTGGTGATGTGCCATCACCGAGAGGGCGCTCAGGCTCTGGCTGGCTTCTTCGAGGCGCTCAACGAAGGGGAGTTCACTCTCGGAGGAGGGCTGAAACTGGATCGCAAGATCCGTTTCGGAATGTACGGGTGGGGAAATACGAACCAGGACACCATCGACCATTTCCAGTCGGGTTGGCCGGAGCAGTCTCCTCCCGATCAGAGAGAGTACCTGGACGTGTTCATCGGGTCCATCCTTGCTTGCCGGGAGGGGATCAACCTGTTCCGAGCGAGCGACACCTTCTTCCTGGAGCGTGATTGGAGGCCGATGATCTGCGTGCAAGCGGAAGATCGGATCCACCGCATCGGTCAGAAGAACAAGTGCACCATCACCTACTTCGAGGGCAGCGGCACCATTGATGCGAAGCTCGCTGAGTTGCTGATCGACAAGACGTCTACGGCTGCCGCTGTGATCGACGGTCGCAACCTGAGCGAGGAGGAGGCAGCGTACGAGGTGCTGGGGGAGATGTTCGGGCAGCGTGAGAGGTTCGCTGCGAACCCAGACTTCGACGAGGAAGAAGACTTCGACGAGGAAGGAGAACTCGATTGGGTGCACCCAGACTGACCCGCCGGGGCGTTGATGTCATTCGGCACATGCTTCCCAGTCCTGAGGGGCTTGCCTACGCTGCTTCCCACTGCGGCCGGTGCGTAGCTTGCGGGACTGCCTGCGGAGATCTCAGGAGCTACGTCGTCCGCTATTCTGATGCGTCCGTGATCCCGTCCGTCGGACTCGATACGTCCGTGCTCTGCCAGCGCTGCGCTGCTTTCAAAGCGCTGACTGGAGGGTTACGGGTTCGGTAGGCTCCGAGTCCCGGGAGGGCTACTAGAGAGCTCAGAAAGCAATAGAGGCCCCGGAACTTCTCCGGCGGCCTCTGCTCGGGTATCCTGGCTTGCGTGACCCAGGTCGTCTACCCAGTCGCTGTTCCGGCCACAAGTCCAGTCCGCGACCGTCACGTACGGCGCGGGGCCGGAATGTGCCTGCTTTCCATTGCGGCGGCCACGGTGGCTGGAGGGCTGATTGCGGGCCCGTCAGGGGCGGGTGCTGGCTTTTCTCTGTTGGGGGCTGTGCGCAATGCCTACCGGGCGGCGACTCTGTCTCGCAGCGAGGATACGGCTCTACGGGCTGAGGCCGGGCGCTCTGGGGTCATGGCCGTGATAGGATTCGGGCTGGGTGGGTACCTGACCTACCATGCTCTCAAGGCTCCCAAGGAGGACGGATGACTGGTGGAATGAACGTGCTGGCCGACCCACAGTTCTCGGTCGCCACAGTGCTGAGGCCGTTCGTAGGCTTCGAGGATGTCTACGCGGGGAAGGCTGCGACGGTGCCGGTCGCGTTCCACCCGCCGGGGGAAGACGGCGAGCCGGCTCCCCTTGACCCAGGAGCTGGGTCCGCCGGCATTAGCCAGAACCTGCTCGGGTACGCTCCTGTTCCGATGGGAGCTCGGATAGTCCTGTACATCCCGCACGCGATCACCTGGCAGGATAACGTTGGCACACCCATCCTGGAGACGCTGTACACCTACAGCGTTCACTGGAGGATCCGCAACCTGCAGCGCTACAAGCATCGCATGCGTACCGGCGGTGAGGTGCGGCCCTACCACAGCCCGAGCTTCGAGGGGCGCCCGGACACTACTGCTCCTGCTCAGTCTCAGGCGCGAGCTATCATTCCTGCTGCGACGCGTACAGTGATCGTTGAGCAGACCGAGCCAGCTGGTTCTGCGCAGCAGGTCCAGCATCTGCGCCGAGAGCGCATGACATTGACGACTACCTACCTGGACAGCGCCGACCTCCCTCTGCTGCCGAGTGGCGTTTCTGGAGAGCACATGCAGGGGGTACTCGACCCCGGGGCGATGGGGGCCTTCCCACAGATTGCGGGAAGCTCGATCTTCATGCCCTTCGAATTCCGTTGCGAGGGAGACGAGATGCTCGTCGTCGCCAACCGCAGTGACGCGTGGGGAGATACTCCGGACCCGTGGACATTCGATGGTACCAGTGCCCCCGACGCTCCGTTCAGCAACGTGTACGGACGCAACGTGATTGGTCCCACGCAGCCAGCGCTTAAGGGGCTCGGGATCTACATGTTCATGGGTGACTGAGATGACTGCACGAACAAAATGGGCTAGCAGTGGAGGAGGTACCCAACGTCAGCCTCCCAACATCGTCGAGCAGCTCCCAGATCAGTTGCAAATCGTATACGTTGGAAAGCATGGAAACGACGCTGACGATGGCCTGAATATCGAGAGCGCGAAGCTCACGATCACTGCGGCCATCGCTGCGGCCGTAGCTCAGACTCCCTCCAATACGAACCGCTTTGCCATCGTGATCGAGGATGCGGGAATCTATACCGAAGCATTTACGGTCCCGTCTTGGGTACAGCTGCGGGCACCCTCAGCCACGATCGTAGCCGGCATGACTCTGGAGGACGATGCTGATGTGGAGTTGCACGAGCTGGTCGTGCCGACTGGGGCCATCGGTGTGCTCAAGACTGCGGGGACAAGCACCAGCCGATTCAAAGCGGACATTGTTGGAGCGACGGGTGCTTCAATTGGCGTGCTGAACGCTGGCGTCAATTCCGTGCTCATCTACGAGGTGAAGACGACCTACGTCGAGAACGGTTTTGCTGTGGGCGACATTTCCACAGCAGCTGGTCACCTCCACCTGATGTGCGAGGACATCTACATCGTCGGCGCGGGCGGTGTAGCGATTGCGCGGACAGGCAGCGGCACGATCGAGGGCTACGTCGCCCATGTTCTGGAGATCGGAGCGGGCATCGGCTCCGGTACGGCGATCTACCTTGCGGGCGGCGAAATGGATCTTGTGGTCGACCGCATCAGCTGTCTCAATGCGTACTACGTCGCGGCCGGCACTACCCTGAACTTGCAACTGGGAACGGTCACGGGAGCGGTCTACACCGCTGGTGTTGCTAACGTGAGCTGCGACAGGCTCTACGGTGTCGAAGGCTCTGATGTCTCGATCGGCACCGGAGCCGGGTACACGGAAGTCCAGACGACACGGGTGCTGCTCTACGTTAAGAACACGGACGTGGTGGTGCGGTTTTGGGTGGGACACAACCAGGCGCTGGCGAGCCACGTGAGCGCTGGCGGTTGGCTAGAGGTGCTGGTTGCGTGGTTGGACAACGACACACAGACTGTACAATCGACCTTAACTGGCATCTCTGCCTCGGGCGCGACTCCTGCTCTGACCGGTAACCTCGTGACCGGAGTCGGGTGGAGGGTAACGATGCAGGCCGATCACACCGTCAAACTCGAAATCCTGAAGGACGCCGCCATCGACCGTAACGCCAGGTCCCGGTATTGGGTCGGCTCGAAGGTAACACAGGTCTCTCCATGAGTTTCATCGGACAGCTCGGATTCTGGCCCGACCCGCTCGTAGCGGCTGCGGTCGAGATTGTGGGTCCCAACGACCTCCTCGGTGTCTGGCCGTTGTGGGGACCGCAGTTGGTTACGCATGCTGGCTATCTCGACAGTCCAAACGTCTTCAACGCCAACCCGCCGTGGACTCCGTTGGGGGTAACCTTCCCAGATGCAAACACGATGAAAGAAGACGTGTCCGTTGGGTTGCATCGTATAAACCAATCGATGATAGGGAAGAGCTCTGGGGGGCCTATCTTGGTATCAATGGATGTAGAGCCGGCGGGAAGAGATTGGGCGGCAATGTTTTGGTGGGGTCCCACCTACGGATCACGAGGGGCATATTTCCAACTAACCGGCGCAGGAGCAATCGGAAACATCAGTGGTGCGGTGACGCCGACGATCCAAGAACTGACCGGGGAGGGTCATCCGGGAAGATACCGGTGCGCGATGGTATCTGATGTTTTCGCAGCAGACGAGTACGTGTATTTAAACGCCTCCATCGCAAACGGTGTGTCCAGTTATGCGGGAGACATTACCAAGGGACTGAAGCTCTACAACGCACAGCTGATTCAGACCAGCATCGTCACCGCCCCGAACCTCTACGGCGTGCAAGCGCTCGCGAAGTACGGCGACCGTTTCGACCTCACGAACCCCACCAAGGCATCCCAACCCGTGCTGATGCCGGATGACTGGGATGGTATCGAGTGTGCGCGGTTCAGCGGCGTGAACTACCTCTACGCGGACGCTTTGGCGGTCCAGTTGTCTGGAATCGCGGCTCCGACCGCGTTGGTTGTCGCATGCTCAACCGATGCAATAGACGCAGTTGCGCGCAATGTGGTTGGACTGGGCCACAGTATCAATAGCGTGCCGTATGCCGTCTGGCGCCGGACCGGTGCCTCTATCGAATACATCCAGCGCAACGATGCTGGAACAACTGTGACTGCTACCTACGGTTCAACTCTGACGGCGGCACAGCGCACGATTCTGGCAGCACGCAAAGCTGCCGCGCTGCATGGGTACAAAAACGCAGTCGCGGACGCCGCCAATCCGATGGCCGCAAGCGCCGGTCAAAGCACATTCGACCGCTTCACGGTAGGTGCAGTCCGTAATGTGTCTGTCCCGGCGGGTACGGGCTTCTGGCAGGGCACCGCCCGTTGCCTAATCGCCGCAAAGTCCGACCCGTCTGATGCTGCCATGCAAGCCGCGTCTCGTCTCGTGCAAGCCTACTGCCCGGTGTGACCATGGCCGACCCACTACCCGCCGAACCACAAGCCGCGAGCTTGGCGCTGTGCGACGACGTAGCGACCGGGGAGGCTGTCCGCACGCTGTACGATGCCGAGCACGGGTTGCCTGTTCACTGCCTGTGTGCTGACGGCAGCGAGCCACAACCTGGCGTTCCGTGCACGCTGTTGCACTGCCTCGAACTCGAACCTATCGGTGACGGGCGCGTGGCACACCCGTTCCCGATCAAACCGCTGCCGGCGGAGGTCGCGGCCAAGTGCGAGAGCAAGACGCGGGAGGAGGTCGACGAGTTCAAGCGAGAGCACGCCGAGCCAGAGCCGATTGATGACGGAGATCTGGCCAAACCAATAGCCTCGGTCGATCCCGTACCAGTGACTACCAGTAACGGGTAGCTCTAGCTCGCGGGTGAGAAGAGGCCACAAAGCGTGACGGGCGCTTCCAGTTGAGTTACCCTTGCTCCATGAACAGCATCCTGGAATGGTTCGAGCCTCTGCACATCAAGAGCTGGTACGTGCTGGTCGCGTTGCTGCTGGCCTTCGGCGTGCAGATTGCGAAGAAGTCGCCAGTCGCGGCACGGATCTGGAGCTTGCCTCCAAAGAACTGGCGCTGGATCTGGACTGCGCTGGCTGGTTTTTGCACTGGCTTCGTTAGCGCGTACTCTCTGGGACTCCCGGTTCAGGGAGCGCTCCTAGCTGGGGTGGGTGGATTGTTCGGAATTGGCACGTTGTCGGGTGGGATCAACGACTGGATGGAGAAGTCCG
>Ga0272441_10008637_pt1 | contig 16072 bp, 11 predicted proteins | sample SSMProp6N_FD_193582 | JGI IMG/M metagenome (GOLD analysis project Ga0272441, IMG submission 193582) | Marine sediment archaeal communities from Little Sippewissett salt marsh, Falmouth, MA, United States - SSM-Prop-6N | ecosystem: Environmental > Aquatic > Marine > Wetlands > Sediment ... | reverse complement strand
TCCGAAGAAAGAAGTTCTGCTATTTCAGACGAAATTCCGAAGTGGAAAGGAGTTTTTCGTCCTCAAATATGTTAAGGGTATAGATCCCGGGTTCCAGAGAGCCTTCAGGGACGGTGATAAAGTCACATACGTTCATCTCATCCCCCGTAAAAATCAGCTCGACTTTTTTGCTGTACACATTTCCATTCACAGCAACCAGGCTGGTATTGTCTTCCAGGATCGCCATTCCTGGATCGAGGAACTGGAGGTAGAGTACCTTTTCCTCCATGGTGACATTCGGGTTGCCCCGTATGGTTACGCATGCCCTGAGTTTAGCGATGTTCGTTGCCTTATTGGTTTTAACAGGCCGCTGTTTTCGGATGCGGAATCCATCCCCCAGGGGATTTTCGATGCTCAGGTAGCTTTTGCGCCTGAGTTCCAGGTTGAGCTCCCGGTTTTTCTCCCGCAACAGGGCTTCCGTTTCCGCCAGGGAAGTTGTCTTCCCCTTGAGTTCATCGAGCATCTCTTTGGTTTGGGCGTATTGCTCTGCCAACTCCCTGCTATTTAATTGCAGCTCTTCGTTCTTAAGTTTGATGCTGTAGTACCTGGCCTCCAGGGTCCTTAATTCCTTGCGGTACTGGGTGAGTTTCCTGATATTGAAATTGAGCCGGTCAACGGAGTCCAAAAGTTGTTCCACCCGGCTTTGGCTTTCCTGCAATTCGATATCGTTTACCTCATTGAGCGCCAGCAGGCGGTCCACTTCCGTTTTCATCAGGGTAAGGTCCCTGACAAGCAGGTTTCGTTCTTTCTCCAGGTATGAAATCTGTTGTTGGGACTGCGCATAACTGTAATAGAACGCGATCAGGATCGCGATAATCACCGCAACAAGGGTGACAAAGATGATCCTGCTGTTAAAATTAGTGTCCTGGAGGTTCATTAGGCGGGTGCCTCAGATGGCTGTTTGATGCATGTTTCTGAATCTCTCAAAAATACTAAATGATCTAAACACCTTTGTGGTGCCCCAGCACTGTTTTGGATGTAATGACGTATTATATCGGGGAGAGCATGTCCTGTGTGCATTTTGTCGAAATGAATTGCCCCTCACCGAATTCAACTTCCGGGATGAAAATGCAGTAGACCGCATATTTTATGGGCGTTGCAAGGTATTTAAGGCAGGCGCATTGCTGTACTATAGCGAAAATGGCATCGTACAGCGGCTTATTCACGGTCTGAAATACCGGGGGCTTGAGAAAACAGGGACCTTTTTGGGAGCCTGGTATGGAGCAGAGCTAAGCCGGGAACCGATCTTACAAGGCGTGGATTTTATCCTTCCTGTCCCGCTGCACAAAAACAAAGCGAGAAAACGCGGATATAACCAGTGTACACGATTCGGACAGGAAATTGCCTTGCGCCTTGGCGCCACTTATTCGGAAAAACTACTGGTAAAAACGATCACATCCCCTACGCAGACAACCAAAGACCGGTGGAACCGATGGAGGGGGATCCATGGGGCCTTCCACACCCCCACTCCGGGCAAGCTGAAGGGAAAAAGCGTCCTGCTGGTGGACGACGTGATTACCACAGGGGCTACCCTGGAGGCCTGTTGCACGGTGCTGCAGGCAGCAGGATGCCGGCAGTTGTTCATTGGTGCGATGGCCTTTGTTCCCTAGTTGCGTTCTTCGTCAAATTAGTTGTTTCTTTGTGCCTATCAATCGAGGTGTTATGGAATCTTTCCGCCGCATCCTGGCCGGTGTTTTTGCCCTTTGCATGCTTTTTGGGCTGAACCAGTGTGGCCGCAGGGGAACGCCAAGTGGCGGGCCCAAGGATGAAACGCCGCCTGTGCTGATCAAGGCGGAACCCGCCAATGAAACCACCAATTTTACTTCGCGGCGGATTCGGCTTTATTTTGATGAGTATATCCGACTGCAGGATGCCCAAAACCAATTGATCATCTCTCCTCCCCCAAAATATGCGCCTGAGGTCACCCCCATGGGCGGTATCCGAAAATACGTGCAGATCGATATCAAGGATACCCTTATGGAAAACACCACCTACACCTACAACTTTGGCCAGAGCATCGTAGACAATAACGAAGGGAATCCGAACAACTTCCTGACTTACGTGTTCTCCACCGGGGATTATTTAGACACCCTTACCGTGGAAGGGGTGGTCGCAGACGCCTTTAAACGCAGTGCGGATCCTTTCATCAGTGTGATGCTTTATGAGATCGATTCTGCCTTCACCGATTCTGTGATTTACAAACAACCCCCCTATTACATCACCAATACCCTGGACAGTGCCGTGACCTTCCAGCTAAAAAACCTGAAGGCAGGCACGTATCGTCTGATCGCACTCCGGGATGTTGGAAAGAACAATGTCTTTGATCAGGGGGTGGATAAAATCGGCTTTGTGGCAGAAAACGTGGTGGTCCCCTCGGATTCCGTATATGTGCTCAAGCTCTTTCAGGAGGTACGGGATTACGGCGTGCTTCCGCCTTCCTTTGCGGCATCCAATCGGATCATATTTGGATACAGTGGTGAGGCTCCTCCTGTAGTATCGCTGTTAACACCCCTTCCGGACAGCGTCAGAACCCTTATAGCAAAAGAACCTCAAAAGGATTCCCTTAACCTTTGGATCACCCCATATCAGGCAGATTCCCTGATCTTTACCCTTAGGCACCCTGTAAACGAAACCCGAATTGACACCTTTACGGTTAAGCCCGTAAAAGCGGTGCGAGACTCCATGCGCCATTCCTGGGATCCGACCTCCAGCCTGAATTTTACGGATACGGTCTTTCTGGATGCAACCCTGCCCCTTGTAAAGCTGGATACCACAAAATTTACCCTTCTGAACAAGGACAGCATAGGGATGGCCCTGAGCCTAAGACTGGATACGACTGCAAACCGTGTCCAGCTGGATTTTGACAAGGAACCCAATGAGGTCTATACCCTCGAAGTGCTCCCGGGAGCCCTGGAAGATTTCTTTGGAGACACCAATGATACCCTGAGGACGCGCTTTAATACGGGAAGCCCGGCGGATTTTGGAAATCTGCGGTTTACCGTTCAGGGAAACAGCGATTACCCGCTCATCGTCGAGCTATTGGATAACCGGGAAGAAATACTGCGCAGAAAATTCCTAGGCGGATACGAAGAACTTCAGTTTCGCTCCTTACCCCCGGGGAACTATCGCATTCGCATCATCTTCGACTTAAACGGAAACGGGCGATGGGATCCTGGCAACTACCTTCAAAAAATTCAGCCCGAACGGGTTCTCTACTACCCGGGCACTATTGAGATGCGCGCAAACTGGGAAAAGGTGGAGACCTTTACGGTTTCAGAGTGAAGTGGTCCCGGTCATTCAGGAACCTGAATTTATTCCGGGATTCCTCCAAATGGGCTTTGCTCAGAGTCACATGCAGCACTTCTTCCCTTTCGGAATAGGCCAACCTGTTTCCCATTCCGTCAAATCCGGCGCTGTGCCCATTATATGTGAGGCCGTTTGGATCCGATCCAATACGGTTCACGCCCAGGGTATAGGCCATATTTTCAATGGATCTGGCACGCAGCAGGGTATCCCAGGCCCCTATCCTTGGGCTTGGCCAGTTCGCAACGTATAGCAGCACGTCGTAATCCTCGGTATTTCGGGACCATACCGGAAATCTAAGATCATAGCAGATCAGGGGACAAAATGTGAAATCCCTGAATTGAATGATGGTTCGCTCTGTTCCCCTTCGGTAGACCCTGTCCTCCCCGGCCAGGGTAAACGTATGTCGTTTGTCGTAGGAATCGTAGACGCCCCCAGGCTGCATGAAGATCAGGCGGTTGAAGTATTGTCCATTCTCCTGGAAGACCATGCTGCCCACTACCCCCGCATCGGTTCTATCGGCCTGCTGCTGCATCCATTCAAGGGTCCGTTCACCTTCCTCGGGGGGGATATGCCCGGGATTCATGGTAAACCCGGTGGTAAACATCTCCGGTAGGACTATAAGGTCCGGATGGTCATCCAATCCACCGATCTTATGTTCGAATTGCTTTCGGTTGGCCTCCGGGTCTTCCCAGATTAGCTCGGCTTGTATCAGGGCTGCTTTCATGCGCCTTATTCATCAGGATTGCTGGTCCAGCAGGGGTACAAGGGCGTCCAGGCCCTGGGTTCGGGCATAGTACAGGGCAGTATGTCCCTGAGCATCTACGGCACTAAGGTCCGCTCCGTGATCAACCAGCAGGCGGGCGATCCCTTCCCTGTTGAATGTGACCGCAAATATCAGGCAGGTCCCACCCATCCCGTTTCTTGCATTTACATCTGCTCCTGCATCGATTAGGTGCCTGGCCACTTCTTCATAACCTTTGAAGCAAGCGCCCATCAGGGCCGTATTTCCGGAACCGTCTTTATCATCCACAGGGGCACCTTTCTTCAACAATTGGTCCACCACCCCATGATGGTTGTAATAGGCGGCCATGATGAGCGGAGTCGAGCCGCGTTGGTCCCTGGCATGAATTAATTCCGGTTGGGATTCCAGGAGTTGCCCGATGGATTTCGGATCCCCTTCCCGGATTTGATTAAAAAATTCCGTCGTTTCCATAGAATGTAAAAATAAGGGAAATGCCAGGGATGGAATAACCTTTACCCCATTTTTAGCTTGTGGTCCCCAACACGGGTAGGATTTGCCCTGGGTCCTTAGCTGCAACAAACTAGTGGGTCCCCGGGGTGAAATCCTCAGGAGCAATTTGCGGCTCCTTTTGTGTCGTACTTCCCCCGGAATCATTGAAAACCATCCATTCCGCAGCGTTAAAAACCGGATTGGAACGGACTATACCTTTGATTCTAAGGGCTTTTCCGTCCTCGAACTCATGAGCGGTCCCACTGCCGTCCGTCCCCGGAACCCCAAAGGCATCCACAACCGTCCCGAAAGGATCAATGAGTTCCAAAGAGTCATCCCCATTGGAATCTGCAGGTCCATTTCTCGAAACCACCAGATCGGGTGGAAATCCATAGGTAGCTTCGAAGATATCCGGGTAAGCGCTGATTACCAGGGTGCCGCGGGAGGCTATTTGAATTCCGTCAAGGGATACTGCCGGTCCTGGTTCCGTATTTGCATTGGTATAGCGACGCAGTTCCCACCCATGGAGATTAAAGTCGGTGTCTGAGGCATTAAAGATTTCGACAAACCGCGCTTCCGACAAATTATCCGGGTCGGCGATTTCCGAAATCAATATGCGATCAGAAGATTTCTTTGGGAATCGCTCTTCGCATCCCGGGTCGCTGAATTGTACATCCTCCGGAAATCTGAGCAGCAATTCATAGCGATTCCTGTGCTTTGTGAGGATTCCCGTTGCATTACCATGGCCGCCGGGAAGGGGCTTTGCATAAAAGTCGGAATATCCGCTATTTTTAACAGCAAGGGTGTTTCCCATACAATCCACCAGGTTGCGCAGGGTAGGCTGAGCGATGTCTGCAAAGGGCATTCCCACCTCTTCAGGTGAAAATTCCACCCCTTTTACCTCCACGAGTGAATTCAGCAGCTGATCCGACAGTGATTCGATTGTAACCTCTGTAGGCACCGGCTTAACCCGATCCTCGCAGCTGACCCTGACATGTTTCTTGACAACTGAAGCGGGAAGCCTTCCGACGCTGAGAGATCCAAATACGGGAAAGGCCCCTCCAAGCTCATAGGATTCTCCTGATTTACCCAAATAAAGCCCTTTAAGGTTCACCCCTACCTTCGAACCCAGCGGGAACAACGAGTGGGTTTCCAGAAGATCAGTATAAAGCACAATACCCCCTTCGGGTTCTGCGGGCTTGTCCTGCAGATACAGTTCTCCAAAGAGGTTGGACCCCTGGTCGGATGAAATTACATATCCCTCCCATTGCAGGGCCTCTTCTATCCTGGACACCTCTCCACTATACATATTCCTAAGGTCCGCAAGGTCGATCTTCGGAAGTTCAGGCCCTGTGCAGTCCGCTTCCGGCATAGCGTATTCGACCCCGGTGCTGCAGGACAGGGTTCCCAGGAAGGCAACCGATAGATGTTTCAGGTATTTCATATCATTCCTGTTTTAATGAAAGCTCCAACTCAGGTTAAGGAAAAAAGTACGCCCGGTCCCTGACCAGAAACGGGTCCCAAAGGAAGGGTTTCCCCCCAGATGGTCCTTTTCCCATTGAAGATAGTTTCCATTGCGGCCTTGCTGGTATCCCCCGGAGAGGAAGCTCCGGTCAAAAAGGTTTACTATGCTAAGGAACAGGCTCACATAGTGGGATCCCATTTTCCATGATTTTCCGCCCGTCATGTTCAGCAGGTATACGGGGGGAAGCGTTTGTTGAACCAGGGCTTTCCGGATATCCTCCTCGGCCACGGGAGCTGGCTGTCCCGTAGCCGGGTCAAGCCTGAAGCTGGAGGTATACCGGATCAATGAGAGGTCTGGATACTGACCGTCCAGGTAATTGGTGGTAATCGCGGCCCACCAGTACGCAGGCGCCCTGTATTGAAATCCAAGCGAAACAGCCCTGGAAGGGCCCGCAGAAACCCTGTGTTTGTAGATCTGGGCCGTACCAAGGGATAACAACCCTTTTTCGTTGGGAAGTTTTCCTTCTCCCTCTTCAGGCACGTGGAAAAGGTGGATCACAGGATTGCTGGCATACCGGTGGTCCCCGAGGGCCATGACTCCGGTCATGGTAACCGACGGGCTCAGTGATACTTCCAGGCCCAGTTCCAGGCCTTTATGCAAAATGTCCAGCCCCGTCGCTACCTCCTGCACAAAGGCCGATCCATGACCCGAATCGGTAAAGAAAAAGTTTACCTCTGAGACATCCTGCAAACGATAATAATAGGCACTGATACGTGAGTTGAGGTTCGGACCCCGCCTGTGGTATGATAATTCAGCGGCTGAAATCTTCTCAGGGGTGACCCCGGGAACGACCTCAAAATGATCCCTGGGGTTCACATATAGATTTCGTATTCCCGGTGGGACCTGTAGGATGGCACCCGCAGCCTGGAACCGGTTTCTTCCGCCCAAATCGTAGCTCAGGCCCCCTTTGACCTGTTTGAGCAAAAGCGATACCCCTGTTCCCTTGCCCAATGAACGCCCGGGATAACGAGCGTTCCGATAGAGGCCTTCACGCAAATAATCACGGCCTCCATAGGAGGCAGCCATATAGGCACTCCAATTTGGATAAGACGACTCCAGGGAGGCAAATGACTCCCAATGTCTGGCATGCACCCTGTAGTTATAGCCAAATTTGGCTCCTTCTGTTTTTTCAAGGTTGCCCGCCAGATCATTCCTGGTTCCACTGAAGGGGTCCATATCCCTGTGAAATTCCGCACCCAGCAAGTCTTCCAGGCGGGCATAGCTATGTGTTTGTGCTTTCCTGAACAGGATCCCGGACCTCAGGTTCCAATGCTTTCCCAGCTTCAGGGAAATGTGGGTGTTCAGGGAAAGTTGCCTTCCTTCGCTCTGGTCGGCCTGGAGAAGATATGCGGCGGGCTCCGCGGAACCCCTGTTGCGATTCGCCTGATAAAGCTCGTCCCAGTTAATCTGGGGGGATTCCCGGAAACCCCGCCTGGCCGCGTCAGCACTGATCAGATTGGGGCCAAGCGAGCCGTTCCAGTAAAATGAGGGAAGGTTCCTGTAGTAGGTTGGATCAGGGTTCGGGGCATTGAAATAGGCAAGTCTTGTGCGATACTGGGTCCCCCACTGATATGCCGCTGCCAGGGTAACAAAAAGGGAACTTCCCCTGAATTGATACCTGAAATTCAACAGGGGCTCGCAAATAAATCGCATCCGGGCATTGCGGATTTTTCCATCCTGCAGCCCCCAAAAGGGGTTGTAAGTCCTCCCTCCAATTTCCAGCACTTCCCGGGTAACAGCCGTGGAACGTCCCCGGTAATTGGATGCATAGATACCGAGAAGCGAGAATTGGTGTTTGGGGGAAGGGTTAAAGCCCAGGCTGGCAAGAAAGGAAGTAGCATCGTAAGGCGTGCCATCCATATAGGCCTGTCTGGCAAAACGCCTTGAAGCTGCCAGGGTCATTCCCAATCCATTGTCCTTAATCCCGGAATTGTATATTCCCAACAGGCGGTACTGGTAATTGCGGTCGGATACGCTGCCCGTAAAGCGAAATCCTTCCCGGATAACGGCAGGGCTAATATCAATGGACGCTACACCCCCCAGGGTCCCAAAAGCGGACGGGCCAACCTGCGTACCCATGTAAAATTGCTGGTTTCGGGTGGCATCATTGAGTCCACCCCAGTTGTTCCACTGGGGCCTGCCATCATAAAACCGGTTCATCGGGATATCATTCAGATAGACTTCTCCATAGCGGTTGTCCAGCCCTCGCACCCGGAAAAACGCAGGACTGAAGTCAAAAGCCACGCGGTTTAAGAAAACATCGCGGCTTGCCTGCAGGAAATCGGAACTGCCCGAAAGGGCTTCTTCCTCAAAAATATCCGCCTCGGTAAGGGTGATGATCTTTTCAGGATGCCTTTCCAGGGCCAACGGTTGCATATAGACCACTCCCAGGTCTGAGGTGGCTGCAGTGGGATGAAGCAGGATACGTTGGCTGGTAAATCCCGGATGCTTCAGCAGGCAGCCTACAGCATCCACCTGCAGGGGCATCGGCAGAGAAAACCTGCCCAGCTCATCTGTCAGGACGGAGTCGCGGAAACCCTCCAATAGTACCAGTACGCCTTGAATCGGTTCCTCCTTTTGGGCATCCTTTACCTGTCCGGACCAGCCCCCGTTCTGGGCCAGGAGTCCACAAGGCCCAGAGCAGCCCAGCAGTATCATCAAAAGCCATGCGAATGAAACCGTCCTGACCATAAAGGCGAAGCACCTTTTAGAGTGATGGGCAAATGTCGGTTGGCCCGGTGCATACCCCTTGCAGGAACATGGGTTATACTGCCAAAAATTGAAATCGTGAGAGATCGAATCTTCCTGATCCCCTTGCTTTGGTTCCAGGTAATTTGCTGCTCGGGCCAGGCTGGCGAGGATCCCGCCAGGCCTTTTTTGTTGCGCACCATAGCTTTTTACAACCTGGAAAACCTTTTTGATACCTCAAATGACAGCCTTGTACATGACGATGCCCATACCCCTGCAGGTTCATATAGGTGGACTGAAAAGCGGCTGGAGAAAAAACTGGATCACCTTGCACAGGTGGTGGGGGATATCGGGAAGGAATACAAAGCCAACCCACCGGACCTGATCGGCGTTTGTGAGGTCGAAAACCGTACCCTTCTGGAACAATTAATTTCCCGCTCCCCACTGCACACCTATCCTTTCGGGATCATCCATTACGATTCCCCGGATCCCAGAGGGATCGACGTTGCCCTGCTATACCGGAAAGACCGCTTCTTTCCCCTGGATCACGGGAGCTTTCGCCTGCTGATCCACAACGAAGTTGGCCGTAGAAAGTATACCCGGGATCAATTGGTGGTTTCGGGATACCTGGACCAGGATCAGATCATTGTGCTGATCAACCACTGGCCTTCCCGCGGGGGCAATAGCATTCTGAGCAGGGAGTACCGCAAAGCTGCTGCGCTCAGGCAACGTAGCCTGATCGATTCCCTGTTCAACCGGCTGCCAGATGCAAAAATCATTGTAATGGGGGATTTTAATGATAACCCCACAGACCCCAGCATGCAAATGCTGTGCGGAAGGCAACAAAAGGCGGGTCAGGGCTTGCCAAGGAATCTCTACAATCCGATGACTGCCTATTTTCGAAAGGGAGTGGGAAGCCTTGCCTATCGGGATCGCTGGAACCTCTTTGACCAAATCCTATTAAGTCCTTCCTTGATGAATCCGGCTCCAAACAGCTACAGATTTTGGAAAGCAGGCGTTTTTCGCCCGGACTATCTAAAAAATAAAGAGGGTAGATTTAAAGGATATCCCTTGCGAACCTATGCCGGAGGCGCCTACCAGGAAGGATTCAGCGACCATTTCCCGGTCTACACCTACCTGATCCGCTCCGCCATACCCGAATCTAATTAAACCACTGGGCCCAGGGGATGCGGCTCAGGATCAGCAAAAGCCCAAGGCCGTAGAAGATCGCAATGCTTCGGAACTTTTTATTGCCCTCCATGAACTTCTTATGCCGGGACCAACCGATGGTGATCAGGGCTATGGCGATGATATTGATCAAAGGGTGTTCCAGGGCCAGCAGTCGTGCAGCCGGCGTTAGCCCGCTCATGCCGAATTGGCTGATCGCACTGAACCCGCTTGCGGATACAAAGTACAGGATCAAACCGAGGATCAACTGCAAATGGCTGATGATCAAAGCGAACAGGCTAATCCTGAAATCCTTCTCCAGGGTAAACATCCGGTTCTGTATCAGTCCCAGAATGGCATTGGCCACTGCGATAAACAATACGGCCAGGGCCACATAGGCCAGGTAGGAGTGAGCAGATTGCAGTATTTCCATGTCGTAGTATTTGCCCCTAAAGGTAACCTTTTTGACATAAAAATCCCCGGTGCTTGCACCGGGGGTTATTTGATATTGTCAACCGATTCAGTTGAAGATATACCGTATTCCAAGTTGCATCTGCCACCTGGAGGAGGCGATGCCAAAATCATCCAATTCGATGATATTTGCAGTTCCGTCCTCGTTGACCACTGCATCATTCACTTCAAAGGTTGGTGTTCCATCTGTAGAAACGGTGGTCAGCGGTGCCACATTGCTTCGGATAAAGCGACGCTTTCCCCATTCCTTGTTCAGCAGGTTGGTGAAGTTGAAGATATCCGCAGAGAGCTGGAAGGTGTGCTTTTTCTCACCTGTGAAGAAACTGAAATCCTGCAAGAATTTCAAATCTACCACGTGGCTCCAGATCCCCTTGGAACCGTTTCGCTCGGCATACTGCCCGCGTCGCTCGTTTAAATAATCGATGCTGCTGATAAAAGTGTCCAGGCGTTCCCATTCGGCGGCCGGATCATCCCCGACCAGGACGATCTCACTCTCATCCCTGGGGATATAGATCAGGGCATTGTCCCTGGAATCGTCGTTCAGCAGGTCCCGCCCCTCATTATAAATAAAGCTGTAGGGTTGGCTCTGGTATCCTTCATAGAAAAGGGAGACAGTGGTTTTGATATTCTCATTCCACGGGATCTCGTAGGAGACATTTGCCGTAATCCGGTTGCCCAGGGCAAAATCAGATCTCGTAACAGGGAGATTTGAATTCTTGCCATTCACGGTCTGGATGTTCCGCCACTGCGAACTGTTTTGGGAAGAGGTCCCGTCAAAGATCTTAAAAGAATCTCCATAGGTATAGGCTACCTGCCCGGCAAAGCCATTTTCGAAGGGCTTCCTCAGGGAGAACGTCCAGTTATACGCGTACCCCCCGCCGGTGTTGGAAGCCAGGTAAATCCCCTGATAGGTTCCGTCAATGCGATCCCTTCGATCGTAGAACGGACGGTTGTCAGCCCCTTCATAGAACCCGACGGGCCCCTTGATGTTCAGGTTCTCGTAGTACACATCGGTGATGATGTCCGTAAAGAGGAAATCCCCGGTAAGGATCAGATTCCAGAAAGGAAGGCGCTGGTCAATGGCCAGGTTGTATTTCATCACCTGTGGTAATTTGAATTCCTTGGCGATCAGATCCACATTCCCTCCGACGCCACCGGTACCGGGCTCAGGGTCCTTGAACTGGTTGTCCACATCCGGTTCAAAGGGCTGGCCGAACTCAAACATAAAGCCGCCCGTAACCCCGTTATTATTGTAGGTCCCTCCCGGCCAAACCAGGGGAAGGCGGGAGGTAAATATCCCCAGCCCACCGCGGATTTGTGTCTTTCCTTCATCGTTGATGTCCCAGTTGAATCCGAGCCGGGGCGCAAACATCGGGGTGGCATCAATTCCCTGGCCCACACGGGCACCCTGCAGATTTTTACCGCCTGCTTCCAGCAGTGGGATGGTACGCTCATTGAAATCCTCGTTCACAATCCCGTCACTCCAGTAGGGGATATCAATACGCGCTCCCAGGGTAATGCGCAATTCATCTGACATTTGCACTTCATCCTGTACGTAAAATCCTGCCTGGAAAGTATCAAACTCAGAAGCTCCTGCAGATTCATCCCCTACCGTACGGTCCCCGATAAGGGAATACCCGTGCTGGTAGACATCGGCCTCCTGCTGGGTCAGGAACTGGTTCAGGCCTGAAGAAAGAAGGTTCCCTTCATCATCAAACTGGTCCTCAAAGGTGTAATCCCCGTAGTTGAAGGCAAAGAAGAGGTTCTTGATATCGGCAAACTCGAGGTTCACACCCAGGGTCACGTTGTGGCGACCCGCATAGATCTCAAAATTGTTGGTGACGGTAAATACGTCCTGGTTGAGGAGGTTTGCCGTGGAAAAGGGTTCCGCCCCGAAGGAGATGGTACCACCCCCATCCTGAATATCTACAGTGGGAAACCGTTCATCGGGATCACCCAGGGGGTCCCTGTCGTCCCGAACCCGGGTATACCCCAAAATGAAGTTGTTTGCATATTTGTTTCCGAAACGGGAGTTCAGTTCCAGGGCAAATGAACTTGTTTTTGATTCAAAGGTCTCGGATCCATTCAGGTACCCGATATTCCGGTTCCCAGAATTCCGGGCTTCCAGATTATCCGCATCCGTATAGCCATAACGGAAGGAAAGGTTGTGGTTCTCGTTGATGTTCCAGTCGATCTTTGCAGTAATCCGGTTGCTTTCCAGGGTGTTTGCATTCTGATCGAAAACCAGGGGGTCATACCCATAATTGTTGATCAGGAAATTCTCCAGGGTTTCCAGGTCCGCCAGACTCGAGCGCCCGGCATAGTTGCTGAAATTAAAGGGGGCCGGGAACTCGTCTTCCTGCCGTTCGTAGTTCAGGAAGAAGAACAGCTTATCCTCGATAATGGGACCGCCAATACGTACTCCATAGGTCTGGGAAGTAAAATCATCCAGTTTTTCACGTTGTTCACCTTCTCCAACCAAAGTAGGGGGTGTCTTACCTGCCAGATCCTGGTTTCTCAGGAAGCCGTAAACGGATCCCTCCCAGTTATTGGAACCAGAGCGGGTGATCGCATTGATGGATCCTCCGGAGAACCCGGACTGTCGCACATCAAAAGGAGCAATGTTGATCTGGAAGGTTTCGATCGCATCCACAGAGAGCGGATTCACCCCGGTTTGTCCGCCGTTGGTGCCGGAACCGGCCAGTCCAAACACATCGTTATTCACCGCTCCGTCGATATAAATAGCGTTATACCGGTTGTTTTGTCCGGCCAGGGAAATGCTAAATCCATCATTGCCTTCCGTCACCTGTGCCTGGGGAGTAATTCGCACGAAATCCGCGATGGAGCGGGAGGCCGCCGGCAAGGTCTGGACTTCCCTGTTGGAGATGGACGTTTCCGTTCCTGTTTTACTCGCCCTGAAGGTACCCGTGCTGGGACCGGTAACAAACACTTCTTCCAAAGCGGTTGCTGATTCCTCAAGTTCTACGGTGAACTGTGAAGTCCGACCCAGGGTCAGGTAGACATTTTCGCGGGTATCGGTTTCAAACCCTATGAAAGAAAAGGAAATCCGGAAAGGCCCTCCGGCGCGCATACCCGAAATTCGGAAAAACCCGTCGAAATCGGCCGCAGCGCCATACTGGGTCCCTGTGGGCTGGTGGACTGCCACAATCGTGGCACCACCCAGGGGCTCCCCGTTTATGTCAGTGATCTGGCCACTGATAGATGAGGTGGTAACCCCTTGTGAAAATGCCAGCGAAGCGCTGAACATAACGAGCAGAATAAGGAAATGCTTTTTCATTTTCATATGACTTTTATGAATAGTGATGCAAAAGTCACGGTTGGTCCCAAAACAATTATTAAGGTACCGTTAAAAAAGCTTTAGGCTGTTTAATCAAAAATTAAAGTCCTTAAACATCTGTTAACAAAGACTTAACGCGTCAAAGGACTAAATACCTGAATGCTTGATCTTTACTGTCTGAAGTGTTTGAGGAGTTGGGTGGTGGAGGAATCGTGGTCACCGGCTTCGGCATCTTCCAGGTCTGAGAGAATGGCCTTGGCCAGTTGTTTTCCCAACTCAACGCCCCACTGGTCATAACTAAATATATTCCAGATGACCCCCTGAACAAAGATCTTGTGTTCATACATAGCTACAAGGGCCCCGAGGCTTTGGGGGCTCAGACGATCGATCAGGATAGTGTTGGTCGGTTTGTTTCCCTCAAAGACTTTAAACGGCATGAGCCTTTCCAATTCAGTGCCTGAAAGGCCTTGCTGCTGCAATTCCCGGGCTACCTCCCCGGGTGTCTTGCCGTTCATCAGGGCTTCGGTCTGGGCAAAGAAATTGGCCATCAATTTATAATGGTGCTCCATGTCCCCGTGCAGCGAATGCCTGAAGCCAATAAAATCTGCTGGGATCAGTTTCGTCCCCTGGTGGATCAGTTGAAAAAAGGCATGCTGTGAATTCGTGCCGGGTTCTCCCCAAATGATCGTCCCTGTTTGGTAGGACGCCTGCCCGCCTGATCGATCTATCCATTTGCCATTGCTCTCCATCACTGCCTGCTGCAGGTAGGCCGGAAGGCGATGCAGGTATTGGGTATAAGGGATAATGGCCTCGGTTTCGGCTCCGTAGAAATTATTGTACCAGATGCTCAGCAGGGCGAGGACCACCGGGATATTCTCCCGGAAAGGGCTGGAACGGAAATGCTCATCCATTTCCCGGGCGCCGTCCAGCAGCCTGGAGAAATTCGAATAGCCCACGGCAAGACAAATCGAAAGGCCTACGGCGCTCCAAAGTGAAAAGCGCCCACCTACCCAATCCCACATGGGGAATACATTGGCCTGGGAAATCCCAAATTCTGATAATTTCTCTGTATTTGTGGATACGGCGGCAAAGTGGATGGCGATATCCTTTGGGCTGGCTTGCTGAAGAAACCATTTCTTGATCGTCAGGGCGTTGGTCAGGGTCTCCTGGGTGGTAAAGGACTTGGATACCACAATGAACAAAGTGGTTTCCGGATCAATCTTGCGAAGGATCTCGTGGACGTGGTCTCCATCTACATTGCTGACAAAATGCATCCGGAGATGGTTCCGGTAGTATTGCAGGGCTTCGGTGATCATTACCGGGCCCAGATCAGAGCCCCCGATCCCGATGTTCACCACATCCGTAAAGGCCTTCCCCGTGAACCCTTTTCGATCCCCGCTGATAACACTTTCACTAAAGGCCTGCATTTGGCTGCGAACCGATGCAACTTCTTTTGCGATATCGGTGCCTTCCAGTTCTATGGAATCCGATGGGCTCGCCCGAAGGGCCGTATGCAAAACCGCCCGGCCTTCGGTTTCATTGATGAGGTCTCCACTGAAGTACCGGTCTATGGCCGCTTCAAGTCCACATTCCCGGGCAAGCTCCTCCAGGAGCTCCAGGGTTTGGTTTGTAATGCGGTTCTTGGAATAATCCACCAGGAATCCGTTCCATTGGATACTGAAACGAGCAGCCCGCTGGGGGTCTGAGGCAAATAGGGATTTAAGATGATTGTTTTTTTCGGATTCGTAGTGTTCCTGAAGTCGTTCCCAGCTTTTGGTTTGGGTCGGATTAATTCTGGGTAGCGGCATTCTCGGCTTGGTTATACGTTAATAGGTCCTGCATTTGACCTGTGGGCATATACTCAATGCAATCCAGCTGTTCCTTTACAGGGTTTATGAATTCAAAATACCCCGGACGAAGCGATTCAGCCAGCGGATCTGCGGCTGGCAGGTCCTCCTTGAGAGGGTCCACCTGTCTCCCATTCTTCCAGAACCGGTAACATACGTGAGGGCCACCCGTATTACCCGTCATTCCAATCCATCCGATGACATCCCCCTGGCGCACAAATTCTCCGCGCTTTACCTTCTGGGCCTTCATGTGAAGGTATTGGGTGCTGTAGGTGCCGTTGTGCCTGATCTTGACATATTTTCCGTTTCCACCCCTGCGGGTCGACTCAGTCACCACCCCGTCAGCCGTTGCGAGGATAGGCGTCCCAATGGGGGCCGCATAATCCGTCCCCCGGTGCGGCCGTACTTTGTATCCGTAGTATCGGATCCTGCGCTTGAGGTTATATCGGGAGGACAGGCGCCCAAACTTCAGCGGTGCCCTTAGGAATGTCCGCCTCAGG
>Ga0272441_10008636_pt1 | contig 16073 bp, 21 predicted proteins | sample SSMProp6N_FD_193582 | JGI IMG/M metagenome (GOLD analysis project Ga0272441, IMG submission 193582) | Marine sediment archaeal communities from Little Sippewissett salt marsh, Falmouth, MA, United States - SSM-Prop-6N | ecosystem: Environmental > Aquatic > Marine > Wetlands > Sediment ... | reverse complement strand
CCATGCCAGTTTTTAGGCGAATACTTCAGCTCTAAATTCTTTTGACTTTTGACAAAGAATCTTTTACATCTTGATAGGGGAGAGTATTCACCCTGCCAACCGGCTTTTTTATTAAATTTTCAGCATCCTGCCGGTAAAACGGCAGGATTTTTTACCCAAGGAATCTATTTTCCTAAAGCTTCCAACCGATCTAAATTATTTTCCAACAGCGATGGTGGCATTGGGAGCAGCCGCTCCAAGGATAAAGAGCGCAATGGTGAGCGCCAAAACGAACAGGCGGCCCTTTCGGCTGTCAAGTTTGCCAGCAAGCAAGGTTATTTCTCTATTCAGTTTCTTCATCATGATCTCCTTGTAGTGATTAATATCTGCTACTTTCCAACAGCAATGGTGGCGTTGGGTGCTGCTGCGCCCAGGATGAATAGCGCAATGGTGAGCACAAGTACAGCCACTTGCATCTTTTTTCCGCTGAGTTCACCAGCGATGAGCCTGATTTCACGGTTTATCTTTTTCATCGTTTATTTCTCCTGAATTAGTTTGTTTCTTTTAAAGTTCTGACAGCTGTGCGGCAAAATCGGCAAGAGAATCTGCCCTGATGCCTGCCAACCTGGTTTTCTGGTCGGACCGCAAGGAAAATTTCTCTCCGCTATATCCGCCCGAAACAGCCCGTGCGGGATCCGAGAGGAGCATTTTCCTGAAGCCGCTGTTGATGACAGCTGCGGATAGAATCCTGCTGTATTCCGCATTTTCCAAACGGCTCCTATTTGTTTTTGAGTGGTCGAAATTTCTAAGCATGATTGTTTCTCCTTCTGAAGTTTGTTTTATTTACCCACTGCAATGGTGGCATTTGGAGCTGCAGCACCCAGAATGAAAAGCGCGATTGTGAGAATAAGCACAACAACACGTTTGTTCTTTCCGGAGAGACTGCTGACTAATAGGGCCAAATCCTGATTGAGCTTTTTCATTGTTTTTTCTCCTTTTTGTGTATATGTTTATTTGCCAACGGCAATGGTTGCATTCGGTGCGGCTGCGCCAAGTACGAACAGTGCAACTGTCAAGACAAGCAGGAGGATGCGGCCATTCCTGCCATTGAGATTTCCGACTAATACTGTTAATTGCTGGTTTATTTTCTTCATCGTTATTTCTCCTTTTTGATTTTTTCTACTTTCCTACAGCTATGGTTGCGTTGGGTGCGGCCGCTGCAAGAATAAACATCCCGATGGTGAGAAGCATGAGTACCAGGCGTGATTTCTTGCTATCGACCATGCCAGCCAACAAAGTGATTTCACGGGCAATCTTTTTCATTTTTCACTCCTTTAATTGGTATTCTTTAATTGCAGATGCCTTTAACCAAAGACACTGCTTTAAAGTTTTAATGACAGAGACTATTTTTTTATTTAGTTATTTCTTTTCTATGCTCACTCCTTTCCTGTGGTTCAAATTGTGTTTAATTGAGCGGCGAATTCAGCCAGCGAATGAGCACGGATCGTGCCCAGCCGTTTTCTTTCCTCATCTCCCAGTTCGAATTTCTCCCCGCTGTATCCACCGGATACAGCCTGAACCGGATTGCGGAGAAGCTGATTGCGGAAATGGCTGTTTACTACAGCCGCGGAAAGAACCCTGCTGATCTCCTGTTTCGTGCGAAAATGATTGGGAGACCCTTTTGAAAAAATGGTGTTGGGATGAATCATGGTGATACCTCCTGGTTAAGGTTTCGGGGGCCGCCAAGCTCCCAAAGCAGCCAGAAGGCCCCCATACCAATAAATATATCACCGATGCTGAACGCAAGCGGGTAATTCAACCATTCCGGAAGAATGAAGATATCCCCAAGGAACCACAAACGGGTGTCCTCCTTTAAGAGAACAATATCTTTTCCATAACCGGCCCGGTCACCGGGCTCCAGCTTTATGCCTGATCCAGGTTCGATCAGCCTCAGCGCGTTTTCAAGGGGCAGCGGCATCATCCCACCATTCAGAACAATTGCAAGGAAATTCGACACCAAGCCCAAGCCAAGCATCCAGAAACCAGGTAATTTCAAATTGGACATGACAAAAACTATCAAAAGGAGCTGAGAACCAATAAGAACAGCCGGTATCCAGGCATCCGGGAATCTCGACCGGGTGGCAGGCAGGAAAAAGGCAAAAAACTGCGGCAGGTAACCAAGAAAAACAAGCCACGTGTTTTTCATTTCAACAGAGTGAAGCTGACGACCGGCAGCACGGGCACGCAGAAAACCTACCGCCAGCCCCAGCAGCAACGAAATCAGCAAAATCATGTTTTACTTAATACAATATCTCCTTTATTTAATCAGGCGGCAGCGGCCAGATGACCACTAACACATTTTCTATCCATTATCTAAGAAACACCTGCCCCCTTAAAGGGGAAGGGGGCAGGGCACCTAGCGGTGAGGTGATGGTTCGGAGGGCGTTTTTCCATTACCTCAACGCTTGTATTAAAGCAGGGGGGAGGCTTCAAAAGTGGCTTCAAAAATTTGATAGCAAAATCAAATTTGATAAAATCAAGAAAATCCATTTCAACCGGAGGGACTGACCATGGCTCAGAAATTATCCCGATCAACAAAGATTGTCTACGGAGCCGGAGACCTCGGTTTCAGCCTGACCTCAACAATCATCGGCGCTTATTTTCTGTTCTTCCTCACCGATGTAGTAGGGATCAAACCAGCCGTGGCGGGAATCGCCATCCTGGTGGGCAGAACCTGGGATTACATCAACGATCCAATTATTGGCCACATTTCCGACCGAACCAGGTCACGATGGGGAAGGCGGAGGCCGTTCCTGTTGTTTGGCGCACTGCCCTTTGCGGCTGCTTTTTTGCTGATGTGGTACCGGCCTCCATTTGAAAGCCAGATTGCGCTGGCGGTTTATTATTCCGCTGCATATGTCCTGTTTGATGCGGCCGCCACCTTTGTTTATATGCCTTATTTTGCGCTTACCCCGGAGCTGACCGATGACTATGATGAACGAACAGCGCTCACATCCTACCGCATGTTCTTCTCAATTTTCGGAAGTTTGCTGGCATTTACCGTTCCGCTGATGATTGTGGGAACCTTCACACCTGAAAACGCATCCAGGGTTCTGCTAATGTCAGCCGTTTTCGGCGTCGGCAGCGCGTTTCCTCTTCTGCTTGTTTTTTTCAATACCAGGGAAAAAGAGGTATTTATTGCACAGGAAAGACCCAAATTGATTCCCTCATTGAAGGCAGCGTTCAAGAATCGACCATTTGTTTTCGGAGCGGTCATTTATCTGTTCACATGGATGTGTATGACTATCATCGAGACCGTCCTGCTTTTCTATATCAAGTATGTGCTTGAACTGGAGAGCATGAGCGAAATCATCATGGCAATGATCTTTGTTACGGGCATCATCGCGCTCCCCCTTTGGGAATATGCCTCACGAAAATATAACAAAAGGCTCGCATACGCTTTCGGAGTCGCTTTCTGGGCGGTCGTGCAGATGCTGCTGATAACTGTGAATCCTTCTTCACCTCTGGGAATCATCATATTTTTATGCGTAATGGCGGGGATCGGAGTAGCAGCGGCGCATGTACTTCCCTGGTCCATTTTACCGGACGCAATCGAGTGGGACGAGTTCAGGACTGGGGAACGGCATGAGGGGATGTTCTACAGCCTGGTGACGCTTTCCCACAAAATCGCTTCATCCATCGCCATCCCGCTGACCGCTGTGATGCTGGATGTGACCAATTATGTTCCAAATGCCGCCCAGCAGCCGGACAGCGCCATCATGGGCATCAAAATCCTGATGGGGCCCATACCAGCCGTCCTGCTGACCATCGGTATCGTTTTCGCACTGAAATACCCGCTTGACCGGGAAGGTTTTTCAACCCTGGTTGACGAATTGAAAGAACGAAGAGGTAAAGCCTGAGATGCCCGGGATAGAAATCCGTAAAACCGCGAGTAGTAGGGATACGCGAATTTTTGCCACATTTCCCTGGAAAATCTATAAAGGGGATCCGCTGTGGGTTCCGCCTATACTTAAGGACCGGTACAAGAGTATTGACCCGGAAAGGGGCGTATTTTTTGAAAGGGGGACAGCGGAATTTTTTATTGCCTGGCGTGACGGCAAACCGGTCGGCACGATCTGTACTGCCATTGACTACAAAGCGAATGAAAATGTCGGCAAAAAAGAATGCCTTTTCGGGTTTTTTGAATTCATTAATGACCAGGCAGTTGCGAATGCGCTGATGGACCATGCGGTGAAGTGGACGAAAGAACACGGTATGGAGAGCCTTTACGGTCCGTTCGACCTGGATTACGAAGACAGCTACGGCATCCTTGTGGAAGGACGGAACCACCCCCCGGCTATCCTGTGCGGGCATACGCAAACTTATTACCAACCCTATATTGAAGCATACGATTTCAAGCCAGCCAGGGGGATGAATCTCGCATTTAGAAGAGAACTACAGAAAGATACGGAGGGGCTGGAGATGCTGCATCAATTTGCAGAACGCGTGCAGGAAAGAAGAAATTTCACCATCCGCACTGCGGACCTTTCCAGATGGGAAGAGGAAGTGGACAGGGTGTTCGTCCTAATCAATATATGCCTGAGGCACCTGCCCGGGCATACCCCATGGCAGCGCGAAGCGCTGCACAAGCTTATGGCGCCTTTTGTAGAACTGGCTGATCCGGATTTAATCCTTTTTGCAGAAGATAAGGGAAGGACAATCGGTTTTTTCCCGGCTTTGCCCAATTTCAACGAGGTGCTGATCCACGCGAACGGACTGCGCTACCCCTGGGATTACCTGAAAGCCTGGTGGTATTCCAAAAAACCAATTAAGAGTGCGTCAATTAAAAGCGGGCTTGTTCTGCCGGAATACTGGGGTACGGGGGTGGCTATCCTGCTATTTTCCGAGATGGCAAAGCGGCTGGTGGAGAAGGGCTATGAATGGGTGGATATATCTCTGACCTCTGATGATAACCCCAAGACCCCCCAGCTCGCGGAGCGGGTTGGTGCCAGCGTTTACAAGAAATACCAGGTTTACAGGCTGATAATCTAAACCTGTTCTTTCCGATCCCTTACAAACAAGTTCAATAAGAACGATACGATGCTTACAACCAGCGACCCCAAAATAGCAGCGCCAAACCCATCTACATGGAAGCCGATACCGAACGCTTCCGCGATGCGGGCGGCAATGAGGAAAGACACTCCATTGATGATGAGCAGAAAAAGGCCAAGTGTCAGGATGATGAGCGGGCAGGAGAGGAAGCTGAGTATCGGCCGGATGAGCGCATTCACCAAACCCAGCACAAGCGCCATCAGGGCGAAAGCCACCCATGCCTCCTGGTTGTCAACGGTGATACCAGGGACAAAATAAGCCGCAGCAAACAAGCCCAACCCTGCAATCACCCAGCGGATCAGTAATCTCATGATAACCTCCTTTTTTGGTTAGACCATCGGAAGTATATCCGAAGTTTATTTATTAATTATTAATATTTACATTCTTTACTTACCCCTAAAATCGTATTTTGTTAGAATAGGAATATATCTCTTTCAAGGGAAGGAAAATGAACGAAAAGACACTCAAAACTTCATTGAAGGAACTGCCCAGGAATATCTGGGCAGTCAGCATCACAAGCTTTTTCATGGATATTTCTTCGGAAATGGTCATCAACATCATCCCGCTGTTTCTCTCTAATGTGCTTGGTGTCAGGACGAGCATCATCGGTTTGATCGAAGGGATTGCGGAATCAACAGCCAGCCTGCTGAAAATTTTTTCGGGCTGGCTCTCAGACAAGCTGAAAGCGAGGAAGTGGCTGGCGGTTGCAGGGTACGGAATTTCTGCCATCTCAAAGCCGTTTTTTTATTTTGCTAACAGCTGGGGCTGGATTGCGGGCGTCCGCTGGGCGGACAGGTTCGGAAAGGGAATCCGCACCTCTCCGAGGGATGCCCTGGTCGCTGATTCCATCAAAGAAGAACAACGGGGATTGGCATTCGGATTTCACCGGGCGGCGGATACTGGGGGCGCGGTACTGGGTCTCCTGATCGCATTTGGTCTTGTCTGGCTTATGCAGACCACCCAGCTGGGATTGGACCTGGACACATTTCAGCTGATTGTCCTTGTAAGCCTGGTACCGGCGTTCCTGGCAGTACTTTCGCTTGCCATAGGGGCCATTGACGTGAAGGTTTCAGAGAAAAGAGAACTGCCCCGTTTTGCGTTCGGAAAACTTGGCAGACCTTTCCTGGTATTTATGCTGATCGTAGGGATTTTTGATCTCGGTAATTCATCAGACGCGTTTCTCGTTCTGCGAACGCAGGAAAGGGGCGTGAGCGTTCTTGGAATACTCGGCATGCTGATCGCATTCAACCTGGTTTATTCCCTTACTTCCACACCGGCGGGGAATCTGTCAGATAAGCTTGGCAGAAAGAAAATCATCATCGGAGGATGGCTGGTATACGCGCTTGTTTATCTTGGCTTTGCCCTCGCAGGCCAGGTATGGCATTTGTTGGTGCTGTACATTGTATACGGCCTTTACTACGGGCTTGCATACGGCACATCCAAAGCGCTAGTGGCTGACCTTGTAGCGCCTGAACTGCGGGGGACCGCATACGGGACATACAATGCCATCCTGGGCATTATCGATTTTCCCGCGTCCCTTCTCGCAGGAGTATTGTGGCAGGGGGTCGGCGGATGGAACGGATTTGGTCCCTCCGCGCCATTTTTCTTTGGAGCGGGTCTTGCCCTGCTCGCTGCGGTTTTGATGGCAATATGGCTGCCGAGTGCAAGGCAAGCAACCCATGAAGAAGAACCGGGTTAGATTTAGCGAAAAGGAACAATTACTATTAATTAAGGAAGAAATGGCATTTGTCGTCGGCAACCTGAAAATCGGGAATATTTGGAAAATCCAGACAGAAGTATTTAATTTAATCATCAGCCATTTCAGCCGCTATCCCGAGATGGAAGTTCAGGATGTTTATAAACTGCTTTACCAGGGGACGATGGGCCCGGAACACAGCATAGATTCACAAGAAGCTTTTGTCTACAGGTTGAAAAAGGAATTTCAAGAAACGGAAGCATCCGCGGATGGTATTCCGCTGTGGGAAAATATCCGGCCGGACGGAGAGCTGGTGAGAATAAACCTGATTCCCTACCGGTTGAGGGGCGGAACAGCGCAGAATCTCGCAACGCTTTGTTTCTGGACCGCATCATCTTTCGAGGGCAAACAAGGCGATCTGATCGAGGCATGGGAAACATTCGGGCGGATATGCAGCGAGAACCGGATCAGGAAATTCACGTCGGAAAAATTCTCAAAATACCAGTCTTTCGTGGAGAAAAACAATTTCCCGGCAGTGAGACATTCGAACAGCTACAAGGCTGCATATAAACCCGCTTACCGCCTGGTCCGAAGAGAGTTTCTCTCCCTAGCTGCACAGAAAGAGAAATGATAACAATTTATCCATTGGAGTATAATGCTCGCAATTTGTCTTAAATCCGGGACAAAAACATTTTAGGAGGTTATATGGCTGTTCACATGTATCTGTCACTAATACCGGAGGCGTTGATCGCTTCCATGCTGGAGCCAGAGGAATTCGGAACCTATTACGCGGTCGGAACGGAAAAGAAATCACGAGGGCAAGCTATCTTCTTTGAAATTGATCCGAAATTCCGCAGTGAACTTTTCCGGATTGAAGAAGCTCTTGAGCGATGCGTCCCCCACGATGACGGTTCTCCCAAGCGTTCTATCTACATTGCCATATACCGTGTGCTTGAAAATATTCCTTTGAAAGCAATCCAAAAACTGTACCTGACTACCCAGGACGGGCGCACACTTGGTATTGAGCCCACGGCAAAGCTTCCGAAAGAAGAAAACGGGCTGCACCTGTACAGGGAAGTTTCACCCGTTCCACCCCTGGTTGTCAGCACGCTGGGACCGAAATCATTCTACGAGCTGATTGTTAAGTCCCCAACCAGCCTGGTAAAGGTCCCCGCCATCTGCTTTGCGGAACTGCGGCTCGGTAACCTGGCAACGGATCCCCTCCACGGGGATGTCGGCGATCTGCCGTATTCGAATATGGAGCACCTGCGGAAATGCCTGGTTGACCTGAAGACCAAGAGTGTGAGCACAAAAATGGTCGACCGCCTTCCGACCAGCGGGATTCCTTACAGGACAATCAAGAATGGATTCTTTGTAGGAAACGAGGAGAAACTGATCCATTTTCCGCTTCCTGATGAAAAGGAACTGGTAGAAAAACACTACCGCTGGTGGCGCTCAGCTACCATGTAAATTTTATCTTCGGGAAATTTTTCAGCTGGTTTTTCCAGATGGGATCAATGTGAATTTATATAAAGACAAGAGGTGAAATAATGGAACAATTATGGTTATATATCGGTATCGGGGCGGGAATTCTATCTTTAGGAGTTGCCGTCATTCTCTATTTCTGGGTATTACGCCAGGATGACGGAAATGACCGGACGCGTGAAGTCGCGGGTTGGATCCGGAAAGGGGCGGCATCCTATCTGAAAAGACTGTACCTGGCACTGACACTTGTGGCAGTTGTATTAAGTTTTGTTATCGCTATTGTTTTCAGTTTTGATCTAACCGCCATTGGTAATGGGAGCGCAGATGTCCGGCCAATAAACGGCTTCATTATGGCGGTGGCATTTATTGCGGGATCCCTTTGTTCAGCAGTTGCTGGGTATATGGGAATGGCCGTGGCGGTTCACGCAAATGTCCGCAGCGCAGTGGGGGTTTCTGACAACCTGAATAAAGGTTTCCGCATCGCCTTCTATGCCGGATCCGTAATGGGCCTGGCCATGGTCGGCCTGGCGGTGATTGGCATGTGTTTGATCTTCCTATTAACCGGAAACCCTGAGATTGTGCTGGGTTTCAGCTTTGGCGCATCCGCCCTGGCGCTGCTTGCCAAAGCAGGGGGCGGCATCTACACGAAGACCGCGGATATCGCTGCGGACCTGGTGGGGAAGGTTGAGGTTGGCATTCCTGAGGATGACCCCCGGAACCCGGCTGTTGTTGCAGACAATGTGGGCGACAACGTCGGTGATGTGGCCGGCATGGGCGCGGATATCTTCGACAGTTATGTGGCCAGCACGGTGGCGGCTATGCTGCTGGGATTTGCGATCGGTGGACCGGACCAGCTGAAATACACGATCTTTCCGCTCATTCTCTGCACGCTGGGCATTTTTGCTTCCCTGGTCGGGATCCAGTTTGTGCGGGTGGGAAAGGACGGCAAACCGGGAAACGCGCTGAATTTCGGAACAATAGCCACTACCGTGATCTTCAGCATCCTGGTCGCGCTGCTGGTCATTTTTGGTGGGTATGATTTCAGCGTGCTGTGGTCCACCCTGATCGGCCTGGTGACGGGCGTTGTGATCGGATTTACCACCGAATTCTTCACTTCAGAAGACTTCAAACCCGTTCTCGAGACCGCGAAGGTCTCCGATTCGGGAGCGGCCATCACCATCATCACGGGCTTCAGCTACGGGCTCTTGAGCATTTTCCCGTCCATCATCGGGATCGCGGTGGCAACACTGGGCTCTTTTTACATTTCACAAGCCTCGGAAGCGGTTACGGGCATCTACGGCATCGGCATCAGCGCGGTGGGCATGCTGTCCATCAGCGGCATGATCGTTTCTTCGGATGCGTATGGCCCCATTGTTGACAACGCGCGGGGCATCGCTGAAATGGCTGGCATGAAGCACGAGGTGATTGAACGGGCTGACGTGCTGGATTCGGCGGGAAACACTGCCAAAGCCATCACTAAGGGATTTTCCATCAGCGCGGCAGCGCTGACGGTACTGGCGCTTTTCGCGGCGTATTCCGAGGTTATTGAAGCCAGAGGCGTATCCGTGGAAATCAGTCTTCGGAGCCCACTAGTGGTAGCCGGCGTATGGCTGGGTGCGATGGCCCCGCCCATTTTCAGCGCGCTGACCATGCTCTCGGTCACCCACAATGCTTTCGAGATGATCGAAGAAATCCGTGAGCAGTTCAGGGAGAAACCCGGCATCCTGGCCGGCACGGAATTGCCGGATTATGAAAAGTGCGTGCGGCTGGCCGCACAGGGAGCACTTTCCTCTCTCATACTGCCGGCATTCCTGGCCGTCGGCCTCCCGCTGTTGGTGGGCTTCCTGCTCGGGCCGGACGCCCTGGGCGGATTCCTGGGCGGCGCAATCTTCACGGGCGTCATCTTCGCGCTGTTGATGGCGAACGCCGGCGGGCTGTGGGACAACGCCAAGAAGTACATTGAAACCGGGCAGTTCGGCGGCGTCGGTTCGGACGCGCACAAGGCGGGCGTAGTGGGCGACACAGTAGGCGACCCGTTCAAGGATACAGCGGGACCTTCCCTAAACACGCTCATCACGGTTATGTCCCTGGTTTCTTCGCTCTTTGCACCGCTGATCGCCGCATTCCATCTATTCTAAAAATTTATCTAAATTAAAAATAAAGCAACATCCTTAAAAAGGATGTTGCTTTATTCTTTAAATCAGAATTTACCGGCTGCCCGAAATCAATGCTTGTATTTTTCGATGATCCTGTCAACCACACCCGGATCAATGCGGTTTGAGGAAGCCAGGATGGACTCGCGGAAATCCGGTGATTGAATGACCTGCATTCGGTCGAGGATCATGTAGGTGAGGTCCTCACCAATAATGTGAATATTCCAGAGTGCGAGGACGGCTGAGACCAGGAGGGCGAACAATGTCCTCCTGGATGCGCTGACAAATGCGGGGGAAGCCGCCAGGAAGATCACCCATCCCACCTGCGCGAGATAGAGCGTTCGGTAGCGGAAGACCTGGAAATGGACCAGCGCATTCAGAATGATGAGCGCGATGCCTACCTTTTGATAAATATCCCATTTTTTCTTCCATGCCAGCATCGTTAGGATGACGGTGGTAAAGCCCAGCACCATCGTGTTGGAGAGCGTGCCGATCAGGGAAAGCTTTCCCTGTCCGTTGAACACCGGCAGAAAGACGGCGATGAAATTCTTGATTACATTTTCAATTGGTGCAATGACCCGGTAAAACCCCGAGAGCTCGGCGGAATTCTGATAATAGCGGTAGCCGAAGAGGTAGCCGGCTTCGTCATACGTGCCGGCGCTGGCGCCGAAAATAATCAGGCGGAAAACCAGGTACACCAGCACAAGCCCGCCCAGGGTGCTGAATATGCCCCAATTCTTCTTCGAGAAGCCATCCTGGAGAAAAAGCACGATGATAGATAGAGCAGGAACAACCAGGCCGGATTCCTTGCTCATCAAGGCAAGAAGGGACAATGCCAGAAGTATGAGGATGCTTTTCTTTTTTTCCGATGAAAGGTAGAGGAGGTTGACCACCAGGAAGAAACACACAAAAAGCGTCGGGCGGTCGGATATCCAGGTGGGGGGGGAGAAGGTGTAGAGCGAGACCATTGCCAGCGCTGAAAATGTGAAGGCGAGGTAACGCAGGGGCTGGAACCGAATGAGGAAGATGTAGAGGAGAACCATCACCAGGATGTGCAATATGATGTTGACCAGCTGGTTGGGCCCGGAGGAGACACCGAAGACCTGGTAGCCGATCCAGAGCGACAGCGAGTGAAGAGGCCGGTAACCGTAATTGCCAAAGCCCCAATCCTGGATGAAAAAGTTCAGGGGATTGGATGTGTTTTTTACATGGGATAGAAGGACCAGATCATCGAAATCCACGGGAACGAGGCGAAGAGCCGGGTTGTAAAAGGCATAGCCCAATAAAATGAGGCCGAGCACCGCGAGGATATCCGTTTTTCTTTCTTCCAGATAATTGACCAATTTGACTGCTTGAGTTCCCATCCATTCACCTCCTGATTTTTCCGAATTCTATATAGATTATAAAAGCAGCTTTAATTATCGCCTACCGAATAGGCGGTGAGTTCCTTGTTATCGCTTAGAAATACCAGCTCCCAAGCCGGGGGCGGGGTAGCGATATATTTCGGTATTTCCGTCCGGTCGGGACTCAGGAAATAGCGGTTGATGACGACAAGGCCGCCATCAATCTTTTCCTGATTAACAAAATCACGTTCCGGGGTGTTCAGGTGGCGGATCTTCCCGGTCCAGACAGGTTTTCCAAAGGCGGTCCGCATGTACATAGGGATGTCCCGTGTCCCCGCGCGGCTGCCGGAGGAAGTGAGCCATACCTGGTCCCATTCATCCGAGTTTGTATGGAGGAAATCGCGGAATTCCAGGTACTGGTCCGCGCCGAAACGGACAAATTTGTAATAGCCGTCCAGGTAGCGGAAGCCCTGGAAAGCGGTGAAAATCCAGAATAGGGAGAGCAGGACCACTGACACCTTTATGGCAATATCCTTATTTGAAGCAAATTTGTCAACCAATAAAGAAGCCAGCCTCCAGATTCCGGCCGCGCCGCCGATCACCAGGGGCGGGAGGATGAGCAGCCAGTAGCGGAAGAGATGCAGGCGGATGAGCGTGCGGCCTTCCCAGCTGAAAATGACCGGCAGGAGGGCTGCCGTGGTGAGGAGGAGGTAGCCTGAAATGAGCCAGAAGGCCGATACAAGAGCGCTCTTGCGCTCCTCTCCTTTAAAGAGAAAGGGAGCGAGGACACCAAAACCGGCCAGGGCGATGTAGGGTTCGGCATTGTGCCGGTCCAGCAGGATGAAGAGGAAGGTGAGGATTTTGCCGACATCCCGTTCAATATTGCCTACCGTAGAGCGGGGTTCGGCGCTGATGAAGCGGATGAGGGGATTGCTGTAGAAGATAAAGCCGTAAAGGAACTCGACGAGCAAGACCGCCAGCAGGCCGGCGGCAAGGGAAAGGGCTTTCCGGTAGGGGATCTTTTTCGCCCAAAAGACGAGCAGGGAGGCCGGAATGACGGCCAGCATGTATTCCCGGATGAGGTAGGACCAGCCCAGCAGGGCGCCGGTAAGAAAGAGCGATATGTCCCACCAGGCGCCGCCGGGTTTTTCTTTCACGCTCGCGGAAGCGACCAGCCCAAGTGCAAGCGTTGAGAAACCGACGGCCGGGACATCGGGAAGCAGGTGGCCGGATTCCAGCAGAAGGCCGGGCATGACCAGCATGAACAGCGACGCGAAAACCGCGGTTCCGCGGGAAAACATATGGCGGGTGAAGAGATACGTACCGGCGACAAGGGCCGCCATGCCAATGAGCGGGAGCGCGTAATAGGCAACCTCGGAATAATTAAACACCTGGATGAGCACCGCTGCCGGAATGACCAGGCCCAGGCGGAGCGCGCGGTGGTTGACGGGAAGTGGCTTCTGGAAAAAGGCAGAAGCGTACTGGAAATATTCCAGCTGGTCGCTGAGCACGGGCGGGTTGAGGAAATATAACTGAATGAAAATGGAGGCAGCTGCAAAGAGCAGCAGCAGGAGCCAATCCACGCGTTTGTTGGGCATAAGGAAATTTTAGCACGCTGAACAAATCCCGATAAATACAGGTAAGCGAGCTGGGTATTTTCGCGCCCAAACTGGTTACAATCACTGGTGTGGAAGCTGATTTGAGAGCGATACCGCTTTTTGCTGACCAGTCCGATGAACTGCTCGGGAAAATCCAGCGGCTGGCGCGGAGGAAGCGCTTTGAAAAGGGGGAAGCGGTCACCTGGCAGGGCGACCCCTGCCGTGCCGCCTATTTCATCCTGGAAGGGAAAGTGGAGATCTTCAAGATCGCGCCCGGCGGGCGTGAGCAGATCATCTCGCGGCTGGCGGCAGGAGAAGGGTTCAACATCGTGCCCGCCTGCCTGGCGGAGGCAAGCAACCCCGCCAACACGCGCGCGATCAAGGACACCGAACTGCTGGTTTTGGGGAAGGAGGATTTTATCTCCCTTCTCAAGAGCGACGCGGCTTTTTCCTTCCGGGTGCTGCAGTACGTCTCCGGGAGGCTGCAGTTCATGACGGAGATGGTGGAGACGCTGTCGCTGTACTCCGTGAGGCAGCGGCTGGCGAAATTCCTGGTCGAGCAGGCGGACACACAGACCGGGCTGGACGTGGACACAGGGGGATATCGCCAGGCGGCTGGGGACCGTGCGGGAAGTGGTGGCGAGGACGCTGAAGGAATTCGAGAGGGAGGGGCTGGTCCGCATCGAAAGGAACCGCATCAAGCTCATTGACCGGAAGCTGCTGGTGGACGTGCCCGAAAAGAGCGGATGAGACTTAAGTCACAGACAAAAAACCCCTGAGATATTAGGATTGCTCCAAAAGAATTTGAAATGGCAGAAACCACATTACCGGAAATCAACCAGGAATTGTGCACCCTGTGCGGCACGTGCGTGACGGCATGCCCGGAAGACGCGCTGGCGATGGGGGACGGGGAGGTATTCTACGTCCGCCCGAAAAACTGCACCTACTGCACGGCCTGCGAGGGAGCGTGCCCGGAAGACGCGATTGCCTGCGGATTTCATATATCCTGGAAATAAACTTTCAAAGGAGCATAGATGAGCGAATTCATCAACAATCAGACCAAGCGGAAAGAAGTGATCAAGGAAGCGCTGGAGCAGATCCACGCGGGCAAACCGTACGAGGAAGTGCGGGCAACGTTCGCGGAGGTGCTGCAAAACGCGAGCTCGCAGGAGATCGCGGAAATTGAGGAAACCCTGATCTCGGAGGGGCTGCCGGTGGAGGACATCCAGTATTTGTGCGATGTGCATGTTGCCCTGTTCCGGGAATCGCTGGACCAGCAGGAAGCGCCGGAAATGACGCCGGGGCACCCGGTGTACACGTTCCGGGCGGAAAACGAGCTTGCCAACCTGGTGCTGAACGAGGCGCGAAACCTGGCGGAGAAGTTTGCCGCAAAACCAACCAATGAAAACCGGGAAAAGCTTCTTGGGCAGATCTGGAAGCTGAGAGCGTATGACGCGCACTACGAGAGGAAGGAAAACCTGCTGTTCCCGTACTTGGAAAAGTACGGCTTCACCGGGCCGTCTTCGGTCATGTGGGGCATCCACGACGATGTCCGCAAGGCGTGGAAATGGATGGACGAGGCGCTGTCCGGTGAAGACGGCGACCTGGAAGAAACCGCCAGGGAAGTGAAGGAAAGATTCGTGGGGATGGAGAACATGATCCGGGAGATGTTCTACAAGGAAGACCGCATCCTGTTCCCGAACGCCCTGGAGCGGCTGAACGAGGAAGACTGGCTGGCGATATACAGCCAGGAAGATGAATTCGGCTTCAGCTTCGTTGAAAGAGGATCTGAATGGCCGGCGGAAAAAGCGGCGCAGGAAGGCGCGCAAGCGGATACAATAGAGGAAAAGAAAAAGGAGAGCAAGAAAATGGCAGATTACCCGCTCGATACCGGCGACCTGACCATCCAGCAGATCAGCCTGATGCTGTCAGGGCTGCCGGTGGATATCACTTTTGTGGATGAGAACGACACTGTACGCTATTATTCGGACACCCCGGAGCGTGTGTTCAAGCGCACGCCGGCCATCATCGGCCGCAAGGTGCAGAACTGCCACCCACCGGCCAGCGTGGACAAGGTGATCGAGATCGTGGAGGATTTCCGCGCAGGAAAGCGGGACGTGGCGGAGTTCTGGATCCAGATGAATGAACGCTTCATCCACATCAGGTATTTTCCGCTGCGGGACGCGGAAGGGAACTACCGCGGGACCATCGAGGTGTCGCAGGACGTGACCGAGATACGAGAGCTGGAAGGCGAGAAGCGCTTGCTGGACGGGTGAGAGAAGGAGACTTCGCGAAAGCGGAGTTTTTCCTTTTAATGGTACAGAATGTGTCAAAATGTTACAGTTTTTGAAAAATCGGGGGGATATTTAAGGGGATTGAGGAGGGAGGGAAGGGCGGATGGGAAAGGTCACGCCTGCGCATTTCCCCGCTTCGGATTCGTTGCGCTCAGGCGTTGAGGTCCATAGGCACCCGGTCACTTTTATTCAGTTATGAGAGCGAAAAAATATTTAATGAATTCGAATGAGCCACCTTTCCCTAGTATTGTGTGTAGCAACGCCAATGGATACAATAGAAATATTGGATACGATAGACGCTATTAAATGCATTTGAAATATAAACATGCTAACTTCGAATGAGAGAATGCGGATTCGATTATTACTCAGGCGTCCTGCAAAAAAACCGTTAGAGATTGAACAATACAGAATAG
>Ga0272441_10008635_pt1 | contig 16073 bp, 18 predicted proteins | sample SSMProp6N_FD_193582 | JGI IMG/M metagenome (GOLD analysis project Ga0272441, IMG submission 193582) | Marine sediment archaeal communities from Little Sippewissett salt marsh, Falmouth, MA, United States - SSM-Prop-6N | ecosystem: Environmental > Aquatic > Marine > Wetlands > Sediment ... | reverse complement strand
ACAAATGAATCTTGTTCTTAAAAGTATTAAGAAAAATGATTTCATAAAAAGCTTTAACAAGATGAGTTTAATTTTTAAAAGGGTGGCAAAATGATAGAGTTATCAATAATTATTCCAGGGCTAAATGAAGAATTTATGCAGGAGACTGTAACAAATGTTCTAGAGAACTCTGGACCAAAAACAGAAGTTATATGTATTCTTGATGGGTATTGGCCACCAAAAGGAATAAGGAGTCATGATCGTCTTAGGGTAGTTCATAATGAAAAACCTTTAGGACAAAGACAAGCAACCAACCAGGGTGCCAGATTAAGTGAAGCGAAATTTATAATGAAGCTTGACGCCCATTGTGCAGTGTCAAAAGGATTTGATGAAGAGTTGATGAGTACGTGCAAATACGATTGGACTATGATTCCTCGTATGTATACTTTGGATGCGTTTCATTGGTTGTGCCATAAATGCAATCACGAATATCCGCAAGGACCGGTAATAGAAAAGTGTGAAAAATGTGGTGGAACTAAGCTGTCTAAAAAAATAATTTTTGACAAAAAAGATCATAAGCGTACAGATTACATGTGGATTAATGATGAGTTACGAATGAAATATTTTGATCGACCTGGCCTTGCTCCTTATGGAGACACAAGAGAAATTAAAAAACGTTGCAGTCATAAAGAGAAACCATGGGCAAGGGGTGATATAACTGATGTTATGACATGTATTGGTGCCGGATGGTTTATGCATCGTGAAAGATATTGGAAATTGGGTGGAATGGATGAAGGGCATGGATCATGGGGACAGATGGCTGTAGAGCTTTCCATGAAGGCCTGGTTGTCTGGTGGGCGCATGGTGGTAAATAAAAGATGTTGGTTTGCTCATTTAGCAAGAACTCAAAAAGGATTTGGTTTTCCATATAGTCACAAACCGGGAGCAATTCAACAAGCTCGTAAACATTCAAGAAATATGTGGTTAAATGGAAAATGGGACAAAGCTATTCATACATATGATTGGCTTATTAAAAAATTTTCTCCACTCCCTGGATGGGAAAAAGAGCAACAGGGAACATGGGATATTAAACCACCAATGATTCATGCTTCCGAAACAAAGGCGTCAATACCTGAGCACAAGATGTTAAAAAAGAAAACAAAAAAGATCCATCTTCCTAATATGACTAAAAGTATAATTTATTATACTGATAATAGATGTGAAGAAAGGATATTAAGAATAGTAAGAAAGCAGCTTATAATATCAAAATCTGATATACATTTAGTATCAGTATCACAAATACCGATATCATTTGGAGATAATATTGTTATCAATGAACCAAGATCAAGACTAACAATGTTTAGACAAATTCTTATTGGTCTTGAAGAAGTAAGATCGGATATAGCCTTTCTGGTTGAGCATGATGTTTTATATCATCCTAGTCATTTTGAGTTTTTACCAAAGAGAGACGATTTATATTATTTTAATAAAAACGTCTGGAAAGTTGATTCAAGATCAGGAAAATGTCTCTACTATTTAACAGGAAAAGCGTCTCAATTATGTGCAAATAGAGATCTTCTTATTGAGCATTACAGAAAAAAAATAAGAATGGTTGAAGAGGGTGGTTGGAGTACTAGGATAGGGTACGAACCTGGAAACAGAAAAGTTAGGAAGGGTGGTGTTGATGATTTTGGAAGAGAGTTCTTTACATCAAAATGTCCGAATATTGATATAAGGCATGATTCAAATCTATCTCCGACAAGATTCAAAAAAAATCAATTTAGAAATAAGCCGAAAGAATGGAATGAATCCGGCTCAATACCTTTTTGGGGCAAGATGACGGATGGTGGTTTTGATAGGCTAATGGAAAAAATATCAAGAAATGAGATGAGATATGATTAAGCTTTCGATTATATTCACGGTATACAATAGTCATGAAATAGTTAGAAGACAAATTGAGTATTTTAAAAAAATGAATCTTCCGGATGATATTGAAATTATCATAATGGATGACGAAAGCAACCCTTCTTTAAACTTTCCAAACCATGGGCTAAAAAATTTTTATATTTATAGGACTGGAAATAAAGCCCCGTGGACACAAGCTTTGGCTAGAAACCAGAGTATTGAAAAAGCAAAAGCCGAATTACTTTTATTTACTGACATAGATCATTTTTTTCCAATCGAGACAATTCTTGCCTCCAGGGATTTTGATGGCGATAAAATGATGTTTAATAGGCAATATGGTATTATAGATGAAAACGGCGTCTTTCATCAAAGTAAAAAAATATTAAAATTATATGGGCACAAAAGAAATAGCGTAAGGAAGAATAGGCATAATAATAGCTTTGTTATCAGAAAGAGTATATATAAAAGACTTGGGGGTTATAAAGAAAAATACTGGAAAAATAGATTTCATAGATCTGGAGATTCCAGCTTTTTTAGTAGATACGAGAGTGCTGCAAGAAGAGGGAAGTTTAAACCATCAGTAACAAACAATATAATATACACATTCCCAGCATCGAATGCAGATCCTTTTAAATTATTTCATAACTTAAGCAGACAGAATAATGCTATAAAAGAAGATAAGGTTTAAGATGAAGTTATATAAATATAAAGATTTTAATGAATACAAAAATATTCAAGAGAGAGGGAATAAAAAAAAATTAAATAAAGTTTTTGTTAACGAAAAAGTTATAGATGTATTATCTGATTATATTAAAAAAAATATTAAAGACGCTTCGTTTGGCATTTGCCATGGAACAAGAAGAGGTATTGAGCAGGAATATTTTATAAAAAAAACCGGAGCAAAGGTTATAGGTACAGAGATATCGTCAACAGCGACACGATTTCCAAATACTATACAATGGGACTTTCATGAAATAAAGGATGAGTGGATAAATAATGTTGATTTTATATATACGAACGCCATAGACCACAGTTATGATCCAAGACTAGCTTTATCACAATGGCTTAAATGTTTAAAAGATGATGGGGTGTGTTTTATAGAGTACACTAGGTATAATAGATCATTTTCAAAATTAGATTGCTTTTCAGCAAATAAAAAAGAAATGGAATCATTGATCAAGGATATTGGCGTAATACATGATAGAATATCAATGAAAGTTCGATATGGAAATAAAGGTAGACATAGAACATTTATAATTTTTGTTGTTAAAAAAAATAAATAATGTCACATAAAAATATTATAAAAGTAAGGCCTAAAGACTATCCTAAAATATTAAAAGAGAATGGATATATCTTTCAAATAAAGGATTTAAAGGTAAGGGTTGGTAATATATTAACATGCCTTGAAAATCTTCTTCTTATAGCAAAAAATACCAAATCAATTGCAAGAATTCGTAGATTTAATGACGCAAACATACTATTGTTAAAACAAAACTCAGAGTTTGATTTCAGATCTAATAATGTTATTAATTGTAATAAAATAGTTACTACTGGTAGAAATTTTCTTAATAAAAACCCATTTCATGAAAAAATGTTTATCGATAAAGATAAATGGTGTCTTAAATATCTTCGCGGTTTAATTAAAAAAGTACCATTACACTCAAATATAAATAATGATACTCTTGTTATACATATTAGGGGTGGTGACATATTTAGAAAAAAACCACCGCACGTACACGCCCATTTTTATCAACCACCATTTAGTTTTTATAAACATATAATACAAAATAGTAATCATTCAGATATAATAATAATTTCTCAAAAAAAATATAGAAACCCAATGGTAAATAAATTATTGTCATATTATCCAAATATAAGATTATCGGATGGTGATTACTTCTCTGATGTAAATATCATATTAAATGCGGTTCATTTCGTATCTGCAAGATCTTCTTTTAGTTTTATGCTCAGCAGATTAAGTAAAAATTTAAAGTCTGTATATTTTTGGGGAGATGATCACTGGAGGTGGAGAGAATGGCCACCAAACCATAATAATTGTTTATCCGATAATAAATTAAGTATAACCAGATTTTCTTCAGACGATTATATCCAGGTTGGAGAATGGCAAAATACCAGAGACCAACACATCATGATGGATGCTTTTCCTATCGAAAAAATTAGAATAGAACAAGTGTAATTGGAGAGAAAAATGTCGATAAGAAGACACAAGCCTGTTTCAATAAAAAGGATCGAAAATCCACGATACCAGGGTCACCACACAATCTGCCAATTCCTCCGTGACATCTATGCGATGACAGATGACGAGGATATTAAACTTAAATGCAGGATAGGTATGTCCATGGCAAAAAGTATGCACGAACGCCTTAAAAAATACAGAAAAATAATGGATGGAAAAATAGTTGCTAAAGTAGAAGGCGATGATATAAAATTAGAAAGAGTTGATATACCAAAATAACCATAATATCAAATTATTAGAAATATTAAATATCTTACTATAATTACAACCTATTTTGAATTTCTTAAAAATAGGTTTATATTAAATTTATGAATGAATTATTTAAATATCTTCAAAAATTGCCATCCGCAGTATCGATAATAGCTTTATTTTTAGCCTTAATGTTTTTAATAATATCAAAATGGGATTTGATAATAAAATCGGTTAAATTGCTTAAAAACGGCAAAAATAAAAAATCTAAAAGGACATGTGGTGATTGTGTCCTTCTTTTATTCGGAATAAGAGAAAAATATGAATATGAAAATAGAAGGCTTGATAATAATTTGCTAAGAATGCAAATGAAATTTGCTGAGCAAAAAATCCAAGAAGTCATATTTTTTCTTTCTCAAGACTTTGTCGATGATATCAAAATTTATGGTGAAGGGAAAGAACAAGAGGAAAAATCAATACAATCAGCAATGTATTGTGAAGCCTTAAAAAACAGCCTTTTATCAGTAAAAGACGAAATTAGACGAAGTTTTAAAGAAAATGGATTTGGACAATTTTCCGAAGGGGAATACACTCATTATGTAAAAGATAAGACTAAAATTATGATCACAATGATAAGATCATATCTTAATCAACATTATGTAGATACAGATAGCACAATAGTCCATTTAAAGAAAAGATTTGATAAAATGGATGAAAAATACGGTAGACAATTTGAGAGCTGGACATTTGAAATTTTCACAAATGCCAAAGATCTTCAAGATGAAACTGTTAAAAAGAAAGAAAAACTTCAAGAAAATTTAAAAAAAGAAATCGATAATTTTATAAAAAATGAAAGAACCCCTCAAAATTGTTGAAAAATGCGCAAATAAATAGTAAAATTTAAAATGATAATATTATGTATTATATTTGCACAAATGGGTAAAATCTGCTTATATTATAGTTATGACTGCAAGTTTGGTTAATTTTCCAATTGCGACAGTAGTAGATTGTATTATTAGTTATTTACAATTCGTTTTTTCTAATGAGGATATTTCTCCTGATGCTTATAGATGGAATGAAAATGATAGAGAAAGCAATATTCGAATAAGTGGGCCATTTGTAATAGATAATGAAAAACCAATGAGTGCCCCATTTATTGTGGTAGAACGTGGTGCTTTTCAATTTGCAAATCAAACTATTGATAATTTTAAAGAAGGAACAGCAAATACTTTTGAACAAAAAACTTTTTCAGATTGGGCTGACGGCAGTTTAAATATAATATGTGGATCTGGAGTGGCTTCGGAAGCATCAACTTTAGCGAATTTTTTAGCTATTATTTTTCAAGGAAATCGACATGGAATAATAAAAGGCTCGCCATTCATACGCAATCTTAATTATATTGGTATAGGACCAGAAATTCCTGTAGTAAAAGATTCAGAGGTTAGAAGATGGGAAGTTACTTTATCATTAAGGGTATCAATTCAGCTAGGATGGCTCCAGAAGCTAAGAGAACCTACTCTATGGGAATCCGCGGCTGTTTACAATATAAGGAGACCGGCTGAAGCATTTTCTGATAGCGGACAAATTACGCAGGGTCAAAGCAACTTATACGATGCAGAAAAAAGTTTTGGATTTTCAGAATCAAATGATCCCCAGCTTTTAGAAAAAGAATTTAATAATGGATGGTACTACATAAGATTCAGAGATAACCAATACGATCAATTATACACAATTACTGAGATTATAGACGAGAACACATTAAAATTACAAACACATGATGAGAATAATGACCCAACACCATGGATTGCAGAAGAATCGGCAAATGATGTGGAATATGATTTATTCTGGAATCAATTAAATATTCATATGGAACTTCCTAAATCAGGATCATAAAAAGGAGAAAATTATGACAGCTTATCAAGGACCGCATGCAGCAGTAACTCAACAGTTTGCCGCTTCTCCGGCAGCAGTTGCTATTGAAGATTTGCCGCCTGCAATAGTGGCTACGGCTTTTGATGTTTTCAAAAAAGAAAATATCGGATCTCATTACGGTATTATAGATAATGAAATAGCATGGGCTGATGAAGATGGTAATTCAGTTGATAAAGTTGTTTATGACATAAATGTTATAGATCAACGTGCTTATGATTTTTATCCCCCTACAATGTTTGCTAATAGTTCTAAATTCGGCAATATAGATCTTGAACTTACATCATCAAATATTAGTTCTACTGGGCCGACTATTACCAGGGACAAAGATTACTCAATTCCAAATGTTGAACAAGCTGCCGGTTCATGCTCTGGCATAATCCCGTATTATGATAAAACAGCGCAGTCGCTCGTTTCCAGTACCACAGATGGAACTACAGAAAATAAATTGGTTGATTCGGCCGTAAACTTTACAACTCTCGGAATTGTTGCCGGAGATAAAGTTGTTAATACGACTGATAATACCGGAGCATTGGTAACAGTTGTTGATGGTGATCATACACTTTCACTTGACGGCGATATCATGACTACAGATGAGGCGTATACTATTTATCGACCAATTAAAATCCTATCTACTGATCTTGATACAATTATCATTCCTAATGGTTCGGTAGTTACAGCTCAGATCAAGCCAGGACAATCGGTTCTTATGCTGGCAACAGATGAGACTAATACCGCGATCTGGACTAATATTGGAACAGTCCAGTCAGTATCTGCCGATGAAACAAAAGTAAATCTAGCATCTCCTGTTGCAGCTGCGATAACTGCTAGCCAGATAATCATTGGATGTGATACGGACACAACGGTTTCCACCGGAACAGCAACAACCGATACTTTAAACAAACTTGTTGATACTGGAGCTAATTTCGTCTTAGACGGGGTTGCGGTTGGTGATATAGCATACAACACTACTGATAATACTCAGGCTGCCGTCACTGCTGTTGATGATTTAAACACACTCTCGTTCGGTTCCGATTTATTTCCGGATGGTGATGAGGATTACACAATTCTCCGTCCTAAGAGAAGTGTTCCTAACACACTTTATGACCCTAATGCAGACTTCATCACAAATAAAGTTGCCGTTGGAGATGTTCTTTATTTCTCAAGCCAGGCAATAACCGGTACTGTGGCTACCCCTGAGACGGCTACAGTTACTTCAATCATCAATAAAAATACACTGAAGTTCAATACTCAGAACGTAAATGCCGGGGCTAACGGTCATATTGACTCCAACTTTTTGAAATATATGTATACCACGGTAACTCCAGGATCTACCGTATCATTGTATTCATATGATATTAAAAGACTTGTTGGTTTTTCACAAAATTACCAATACAAATATCTCAATAGCGCTGCCGGCGTTCCTGTAACAAAAGTTTCTGAAACCTCTTTCAGTATTCCTTTTACGGTTGGATCTGAAACTGTTCCCGCTCCTACAGCGGGAGATATTTTTGCTATTACAGATTCTAATATCGGAGCAACAACAGAAGATCGTGCCGCATTTACATATATGCGCTTATACAAAATGGATACTGTTCAGGCTGATATTGGAAATAGCAAATATATCATAAATACAACCTCAACAATCAACATTTCAAGTAACAGTGCCACAGTAGCTGAATACAGTGATTCTGATTTAATTCACGCTTGGAACCCAAAAATTGAAACAGATATTGTGGCTGATTTTAGGGCTGTAAGAATTGAAGAAACCCAAGTTGTTAAACGAATTACCAGCATCGAAGACATCTTTACAAATTGGGTAAGATCAGGTGAAGAAGAGATTGATCCTCGTAATGAATTAGCTTTCATGATGTCAATCGCTTTTCAGAGTTCTGGAAGAAAAGTTTGTTACGGCATAAATGTTGATGCTACAGCGGCTAATCTTTCTACTGAATATGGATTAGCTTTTGATGAAATGGCTTTGTATGATGTATATAGTCATGCATTTGGAACCACGAATTCGGGTGTTAATGGCACTGTTGCCGCTTATTGTAATGCTCAAGCCGAACCATATGAAGGTCATGAAAGAATCGGCGCCGTATGCTATGATCAAGAAAATGTATTTTTACAGGCTAGTGATACTGGAAGCAATACATCAGCGGGCCTTATAACTATAAACGGGTCTGTCAATCTTATCACAGCAGGAGTGACTGTTGGTGATACAGTTGACATCTATACCAGTGCCGGTGTTTTTGTGGAGCAAGTTAGTGTAACTACTACCCCATCCGTATCGACACAGGCGCAGACAGATGGTGAGACTACGCATGCTGCCGGCCATATCTACAAATTTCGTTCCGGAAGAAAAGATGATCAAGCCGTTAAAATAGGAGCGCTTGGCCTTGAAGAAAGACGTGTAACAATAATTTGGCCCGGATATTTTACAGCTGATTATGGTGATGAAACTATCACGGCTCCTCCTTATTTTATTACTGCGGCAATTGCAGGTCTTGACTCACAAAAGCTTGTGTCTCAATCATTTACCAATATGCCATTTGCAATACCAGGCCTTTCTAATATTCAGCTTAGTACAAGCGGATATTATAAAAAAATCAGCCTTGATGAAATGGGCGGTGGAGGTATAGATGTCATGATTCAGGATGGATCTGTAACTCAAGTCATTAAGTCAAGGCATGATCTTACAAGTGATATGAGTTCTATTCAAGCTCGTGAAAGATCAATTACCAAGCAGGGTGATGTTTCTGCAAAAACAATAAGAAATGCCGTAGCGCCTTATGTTGGTAGATATAACATTACAAATCAACTATTTAGTTTTCTTGGACAAATATGTTCTATTGCATCAACAAGGCTTGTAAAATCTGGTGTTATATATAAATTAGGTGTTGATTCAATAAAGAGAGATGAAACTATTGACGATAAGATTAATTTTCATATGACCGCGACAGCTTTTGTTGCTGGAAATTATTATGATATTACACTCTTTATTGTTACAAGATAAGGTAAAATTAGTTAATAGGAGGAAAATATAATGGCAGAAAATGCAAAAATGGCTTTAGAAAATAATTATCCATTTAATATCAATTGGAGTTGGGAAGATCAGCATGTATCTCAAGCTTATGTAACCCCAGAAGGACAGGAAGGCGCAAAAGATTCCATCGCTATCAATGATATAGTTGAGAGCGGATCGGTTCTTATAGCCGCAGGACCGGCTGATCTTACAAAAGCTGAAGAAAATGCTACAACTCAAGGTGGAGGAGGTTCTACAAGTGGGGTTATTAATACAGGTATAAGGATTGTTCCAATAGGGCTTGTTGAAACGGCACAGATCAGTATGAACAAACCTCTTAGCCGTATTTTTGAAATAGGCTCCAAACTAAGTTACATCATTCCAGGAAGAACTGTTGGCGGTATTAGTTTAAGCCGAGTTTTCTTTGATGGGCCTAGTCTTTTAAAAATTATATATGCCGGTGAAGTTGATAGCGATTACGCAGATGGAGAAGAAAAATGGGCATCTTTTAAATCAAATATATATAAAATTAATGGCTATAAAGAAAACCAACCGTTTGCTCATATAAGTTCTGGTAATCTTGCCATGAATCTTGCCTCGTCATTTTTTGATCACCCGGTTGGACTAGCGTTCTTTTTTAAGGATCAGCAGTCTGATACTGTAGGTCAAACATATTTTGAGGGATGTAGAGTTAGTACATATAATCTTGGAATATCAGCAAATATGAATGTTCTTACAGAATCTATAAATATGGAATTCGTAAGATGCAGGCCAATAGTTACAAAAGCAACTTCAGAGTATGATGTAGCGACAGATAAGGGTAAAGAACTTGTTGATATCAACATAGTTTCAAATTTAGAAAATGCATCATAATCATAGTTAAAAAAAAGACCGGATATAAAATTCCGGTCTTTTAAATTATTTTTTCTTCCCAACGCGCTTTTTTACTATTTTTTTCTTAACAGGCTTTATCATAATAGATGGGGCCTGTTTTATTTTTTTTGCAGCTTTTAGTATTTCTTCTGGAATTTGACTATTAAGCCACATTAGTGATAATGCGTTCCATATAACCTGATGAGCATGTAAACAGCCTAATTCAGAATCATATCTATTCGGTGTTCTAATTGTATTAAAATGTCTTATCAAAGCATCATAATACCTCTCTTCTGATACTTTCTGCCAATTATTTGGAGCGTACTTTTTAGCACCCATAGTATACACATTTACTACCCCCTCCAAATCCTTTATATCTAATAAATCCCATCTAAATGGATAAGAAGATCTTTCAAGTTCTTCTTTAGTGTATGGTTTATTTCTTAAAAGAAAAAACATTTTAAATGCAACAGCTCTCATTATTTTAGCTTTTTCCTGAGATGTTCTTTTTTTATAAAAAGAAATATCACTAAAGATGCTGTTTATCAAATCTTCTCTATGAAATTTTTTTATATCTATATCAAGTAAATCAGAATTAAACATTCTAACTACATTCATAACCTGTTCTATTGGAAGTAAACTCCATCGTGATTTTTCTGAATCAAATTTAAGTCCGTATTTATTTGAATCGTCAGTTGGTTTGTTGCCTTGTAAATGAGCCATCGACCCTCCATAATTAAAAAAAATGCCCGGAAAATTAATTCCCGGGCATTCGCTCTAACAATTTTGACCATGGTTATTAAATTTAACATAGCCTCTTTTGGTTATCTAGATCATACCGTCGATTGTCCTTAGGCGCCGCATGCCATGGGAAGTATCGAATCGTAGATCGATATTTAATACCAAGCGAAACACTTGGTTCTTATCGAATTCTTAGAGCTTTAAATCCTCAAACTTAATTTGAATGAATTCGGCTTGTAAACCCTCTACTTTAATACCATGGTTACCGAACGCTTATTAGCATTAATTTAACCTAATATGCGTTTCACGTCCGAATTCTATACTCTCGTATCATGTCTTATCCTATTCACGTAGTGGATAAGGATAAGCCGTCGTAGGCGCGAAATCTTTGATTTCGCACGTCCGAGACGGAATGATACAATAGAGAGTATAAGATAATGCGGTAGACGTATCATCTACCATATCTTCTTTGAGGAGTGTGCTAAAAAAGATTTTTTTTTAACACATAAACCTTCTATTCTATAATAGTTATTACAATTAAATTTAAAAAATAACCTTGTAAAAATTATATTTTTAAAATTTATCTTCTAAATATTCTATTAAATATTTTGCATACTCTTTTAAAATTTTTTGACCTTTAAAAATAAATATTTCACCCTTTTTACAAGTTTTATATTTTTTTTTTAAATTTTTAAAATCTTCGAATGTAATATTTAAAACATTATTAGATTGTGCATTTGTCGCTATCACAATATTTTTCTCCTATCGCATCTTCTAAAAAATTACTATAATCAGGTTTTAATAATTTAGATGTTAATTGTTTATATTTTTCTTCCGTTATTTCTTCATAAGGCATTTGAGGATATGGCTTAGTATGTAACGGCAAAAATGATATTCCTTTTAAACAAGAATCAAAAACTGTAAGAACATTTTTAATATCTTTAGCTTCATAATCTTTAAATGATACGGTAATAGATACTTGATTATCAGCCCACCATTTTTGATAATCAACAGCATTAGCAACTTGTTCCCATATACTAGCCTCTTCTTTACCTTTAATAAAATCATTAGTTTTAATAGGAAAAGAAATTACACTTGTATTTTCAAGCATTTTATCATTTTCTACATTGTATCCGGCTTTTTTCATTATTTTAGTAAGAGATGAATTCTTATCAATCCTAATTCTTCTTATATAATACTTTGAATGTGGATAATGAATTCCTGGAGATACACCAGGTAATAATGAAACTGTTCCTGACGGTTTTACTGTAGTAATTTTTATACTTCTTGGTATACAAAGCCAATCTGAATATATTTCATCTAATTTTCTTAAATATTTATATCCCTGATCACACCATTTCATAACTATAGGTCTTCCGTGCCTGGCAAATGCATCCGTTATTCCAGATTGGGACATTCCTATTCTTCTAGTTCTTAACATGACGGCGTTAGTTTGCTGCCAATGAGTTGGAATCAAAGTTACTGTTTTTCCATATAAATATGCGTATTTTAAAGTTAATTGATAATCGTCGTAAGAGTCATGTCTTGACGGAAATGTCTCAACTAAATTACAAATTCCCATATCTTCTAATGAAATTTCAAAACATGGATTTACTCCAAGCACCTTATAATCTAAATCATTTTTAGGATCAATCATCCTGCCATATTTTCTTGCGTTATCAATCCATACATATCCAGGCTCTCCATTTATAGCTGTTAATGACGCCGGATAACTATAATCCTGACCAACATCAACTTTAATACTATTATTTGAACACCATCTCCATCCATCAGGACTATTTTGTTTAGGATACTTTTCAAAATTTTTAAGATTCATAAATTCTTTATCATTTTTATCTCCAAGAGCGCCTTCTGCCGTTCTTCTTACATTACCTGATACAACACATTTTCCAATCATATTAAACAAATCCACTATGAGCGAAGATGTTATAATTTTTCCTATTTTAGGAGTTAAAAGATTTCTTATATTAGAGACTAATTTTATTAAAGGTTCAGGTCCACTAGCTTCTCCTCCAAAACCTTTTATTGGTGATCCATAAGGCCTTATTTTGGAATAATTGAATTTAGGTATACTAGAACCAGAAAAAAAACCATTTAAAGTTATAGACATAGTTTCAACCCATCCTTCTCTTGTGTCTGGAATAAAAACCTCTTGTTCTATATATTTTGGTTTTTTTATTATTATTTGCCCGGCGCCTAATGTATCAAATGAACATCCTACCGCAAGCATACTTACATCCATTAAAAATTTAAAAGGAGTGATAGGATCATGCGCTATATTTTTTGTACTTACAAAAGCACAATTTATCAAACACATTGAAGAATTTTTTTTATTTAAATATTCCGTTCCCATCATCCATAAACCCCTGCCTGACGGTAGGAATTTCATATTAAACATAAGATCAAACATGATTTTAGCCGAATTCTGGGCTTTAGTATTATTCCAAGGGACCTTATGTACATAACAATGTTTCTTTTGTATTGTAAAACATCCCTCTACTACACGTTTTATGGTTTCATGCCATTTTTCTTTCCTTTTTTTACCATTATCAAGATCTATCCATCTTGAATATGTTCTAAGAAAAGTAAATTCACCTAACGGCCCCCATAAAACCTTTTTTTTAGCATACCCTTTAACAAAATCTTCAGAAAGATAAAATGGAATAAATCTTTGACTTTGCTGTTCTTCTGGTATGAAGAAAGATTCTTTTTCTTGTGTATTATTATCAGGATTCAATTTAACCTCCTTTAAACCCTCTTAATTTCATTATAATTCAATTATCCATCTTTGGAATTGCTGCAAATTTTGGTTTTTTTTTAAGAAAAACCTTTTCTACTTTAATTGATGGTTCTATTGAATTATTGTTCAATATATTTATATTGTTGATAAAACCAGAGAGTTTTTCCATAAAATCATTTGGCACACTTATTAATATAAATGTTCTCTCCTTCATAGAAAACCCCCATATCTAAAATAATAATAGTTACAACTTACTATTACTGTTATTCCTTAAAAATAGCTAAAAATAACCTATTTTTAAGAATATGGGATATTTTATTATGTTTTTTGTGGTGAATTATATCCGTTAAATTCAAACCCAGAAGGACACATATTCCAAAGCGGCATATAAAAAGCAGATATTATTTGCGGATACTGAAAAGATATTAATTTTTTATTATGCTTATCAGCATAAGCGACCGCATGTGAGAAATTTTTTAAGAAATCTCCACTCTCCTTAAGATATTCAAAAAAAGTTCCTGAATTGTTTGAAATAAAATCATTAAGTTTTTCTTCCGGAAATAATGTTGGAATATTTATTGTTAAAGGATAATCTATTTCTGGGGCTTTATTCCAACTATACTCTTTAAACGCGAGAAAAATATGAGGAAAAATTTTCCCTAATTTTTTAATATTTGAATTGTCGGCATACATTATAGCCTTTGTAAGATAATAAAAAAATTTATCATCATAATTCTTATACCAATCAAATGATCCCACTTCATGCATTATTAATTCCTTTTTTTTTAATAATTTTATTTCTTTTTTTACATGAAGGGCATACAAGAGAATCCGATTTATTAGAACAAATCGCAGTCCATTCATTGTTACAAAATTTACAAACCATTTTTCCTATTTTATCTATATTGCTTATATGATATAAACATATGGAATTTTTTAAAGAAAATAAAATATTTTTTACATGTTCGTTATTTTTTATAAATTTATCCGAATCAAATTTATCTATAATTTTTTGAAGAGCGTCACACTCTTCTAACGTTTCAAGAGTTATTTTCATTAAAATCTCCACTTTCTACAGTTAAACCCAATGGAATATCAATTCTTTTTATTATTCTTTGATTTAAAGCAAGGTTACGTATTCCGCATTGCTTAGCCGTAGAACACAACTCTTCAAGAGAGCCGCATTCTTTTGTTATATTATATGGTCCTTCTAAATCTAATTGTTGAATAATATAGGATGATTTTATATCACCTAATATTTCTATGGTATTAATATTATTCCATTTTAATTTTAATTTATCAATTTCTTTAATAGCTTCAGCGGGTTCGCCTTCATTTCCAAGAATGAAAAATGCAACAAAAACAGGATTCTTTTTTTCAATATCAGAAAAAGAATGTAATTGAAGTAATTTAGAATCATTTTCAGCTAACAAAGATATTGCTGTTGATATATTTATATCATCTTCATTTATCTTTTTCATCTTTTTCCTTTATTTCTGAATAAGAATAACTATCTCCTTCTTTAGTGTTTTTAGCAATATTTGCGGCTATTTTTTTAATATAATATTTTGAATTGGATTCTACCTTTTCTGTTTTTATAAGATCTTTGTTTTCATCAAAGATATTGACTTTCCAAATTTTCAAAATAACTCCTTATTCACATTCTATTCCCATCATTTGTTTTTCAGATGGTTCGGCTTCTTTAAAAGATTCTTCAATATTTTTATCATTTTTAATATCTATTTTTTCTTCATATTTTACAACCTCTTTTTCAAACATATCTTCATCAACAATTGACCCAAGTTTGTTAAACAAATGTTTTGCACAATCTTCACAAAATCTTATTATGGTTATATTAACAGGCCATTCACCCATTCCATATTTAATTTCAATATTCGCCTTTTTTTTACAACAATTACATTTTTGAGAATCAGAATTAATAAAATTATAGACATCAATCATATTTCTGATCTTCATTATATTTATAAGTTATGTTTATTTTAGCAATAGTAAACATTTCATGAGTCTCCCCGGCTAATTTATATTTTCTTTCACAATAAACTCTTTTTATACCGCAGTTTATAATCATTTGTGCGCATACTCTACACGGCGTCATACGACAATACAAGGTGGATCCTTCTAAAGGTATACCTAACCTGGCGGCTTGGCAAATAGCGTTTTGTTCCGCGTGCGCTGTACGACAACAATGCTCTGTAACAGACCCATCTTCATGTATCATTTTTTTAATATAATGACCGACGTCATCACAATGTGGAAGACCTTTTGGAGATCCAACATACCCTGTTACCAATATATGATTATCTTTTACAATTACACAACCTGATCGGCCGCGATTACAAGTTGCTCTAGAAGCAACTTCATTCATTATACGCATGAAATACTCGTCCCATGAC
>Ga0272441_10008634_pt1 | contig 16074 bp, 12 predicted proteins | sample SSMProp6N_FD_193582 | JGI IMG/M metagenome (GOLD analysis project Ga0272441, IMG submission 193582) | Marine sediment archaeal communities from Little Sippewissett salt marsh, Falmouth, MA, United States - SSM-Prop-6N | ecosystem: Environmental > Aquatic > Marine > Wetlands > Sediment ... | reverse complement strand
ATTCTGTTTGATATATTAATGAGAAAAATGTGTACATTCGATTACTTCAAACTCTTTTTGATCAATCGAACTAATTTATTTGTTAATCCACGGTAAGTTGTTTTGGGAGGGATTACCAGTGCCAGTACAAAGGCTTGACCAGTGATGTCAAAAAAACGGAAAATGATTTTACGGCGGCTATTGCCATCTATTATTAATTCCTTTATGTCTGATATGTTTCCCATAACGTCTGCCATATTCCGCAATTCCTGGAAAAGGAGAGAAATTTCAATTATTCTATCTTCTTTCAACACCTTATTTTTATTTACATATGCAAGAGGCAGCCCTTCGTTTGAAAGCAAATAGGCTGTCTCATAATTCCCCTGTCCAACAATAGATTGCATCATATTTTCAATTTGTTCCTGGGGTGAGTTTTCCATTTATCTTTCCCTCAATCAATTTTTAACGGGTACTTGTAATTTACTGATAACTTGATTTATAATTGACTTTAGAGTCGGCACCACACCGATTCCTTTACTCGCAACGCTTGTGAAGTATGGTACTCGATGAAAATTAAGCTTCTTTTGTAACTTTTCTATATTTGAACAGTTAGGAAGATCACGCTTATTGTATTGAAGCACCCAGGGAAATGTTTGCAGAGTCTCCCCGATTGATATCAGATTCAGCTCCAGATCATACAAGGTTTCCAGATTTTCATCGATTCTTTCCTTTTGCGAATCTGCAACAAAAACAATTCCATCTGCACCATTTAAAATCAATTTTCTACTGATAGAATAGGAAACCTGACCAGGAACAGTATATAAATTAAACTTGGGTTTTTTACCTTTTATACTCCCTAATTCCATTTGCATGAAATCAAAATAGAGTGTTCTTTCTTCCTTTGTTTCAATCTTGATCAAGTCACCCTTTAATTTTTTATCAAGATTATTATGTATGTATATTAAATTCGTGGTCTTTCCGCTCAATCCAGGACCATAGTAGACAATCTTAAATTGTATTTCATTTAAGGCATAATTTATAAACATAAGTTTGACGATTGATTATTTAAAAATCAAAGGCTTTGTCCAATTCCTTGTTTAAGTAGTTGCTGAACTCGACATCTATATATTTGGTATCGGTTGGTGTATCTTTCTTCGCATTGGACAATAACTCTTCCAATTTATCTATTGTTCTTTTTGTAAAAATTCGAATCATTCCTAAAGCAATATTGGAATCAAAAATAACAACCAAAATGAAATTTCCACTCACACTCGATAAATATATATTCGTTTTTTCACCCTCATGGAAAATGTATTTGAATTTGCTCTCTTCTCCAATCATTTTCGACATTTCAGCAGTAGCGGCAAAATCTCCTGCGGCCAATGCTGACATGTTTGATATATTTATCTCTGATGTTTGACCTCGCTGCGTAATCGGGTGACCATTCATATCAGCGAAGATAATTGTCTTTGCTCTGGTTTTGGAGGCTAAATCAGATAGGATCTCTGATATCGCTTTGTACATTTCACCAGATAATAATACTGGTTGTCCATTTCCTCCTCTATCGATATTCATTTTTATTGGTCTCCCTATATGTATTTTAATTTCCTGATGCTAATCTGTTAATCAAAAATTCTGGTAATGAATTCATCCTCATTTTCTCTTGTGTGGTTAGATAATCGTAATCAACTCGAATGAGTTGATACACTTTACTACCTGAATCTATAAAGCCATAGGCTGCTCTACTATCGCCATCTCGTGGTTGTCCGACACTACCAGAATTTATTATGTACCTGTTATCATCCTCAAAATGAACTTCGATTTCATTTCGTTCAAAAATATGCTTCTCTGTATTCTCCACAAACACTTTTGGGATGTGCGAGTGTCCAATATAACAACAGTCTTCATCAAATGAAGCAAATCCAAGCATTGCATCATATTCGCTAAAGACGTAAAGCCAATTATCTGGATAGTAGGGACTGCTATGCACAAATGTATCATTATTGCGCGTCTCTATCAAAGGTAGTGATTCTAAAAAAGAAAGATTCTCATCGTTCAATCTTTCTCTCGTGTAATCGATCGCCAACCTGGCGTAAACATTGAAAGTATCCGAAATTTCGGATTCAAGGGTAGCAGCATCATGATTACCCTTAATGCATACAGAGCAATTACTCCTTATTAATTCAAGACACTCATTGGGATTAGGCCCGTATCCGACAATATCTCCCAGGCATATGATCTCATCCACATTTCGTTCATGAATGTCCTTTAATACTGCTGTTAACGCCTCTAAGTTTGAATGAATGTCAGAAATCACTGCAAAACGCAAATTAATTTCCAATCCTGATGAATCTATATATCTTTCTAACTTATTATTAACATAATATATACGATTGATTAATGAGATGCAAGAAAAATCTTACATTTTTCAGTAAAGTAATTTTTATAAAATTGTCATTGGATCAATATTTACAGAAATCTGTAATCCTTGTCTATTAATTTGATTTTCATGTTCTTCCCCAATGGCCTGTACCTGTTCATTCACCAGTTTGCCCGATCTATCAAGCAATTTATTGACCTTCAGCAAAATATGCCATCGATAAAAATTTTTAATGCGTACAAGCGGAGCGGGAACAGGCCCCAAAATTTCAATATCCTCAATTCTATCCTGAATCGTGCCCTTCAAACTCTTCATCAACATTATGATCTCAGGTTCATCGCGTCCGCGAACCAGTATTTGTATGAGTCGGGTGTAGGGAGGATATCTCAATTCAGATCTCTTAATTATCTCGGAAGCATAAAATTTCATATAATTATGAGTTCTTGCACATTCTATGCCAAAATGATCTGGATAATAAGTTTGAATAATAACTTCACCCTGTTCGCTTCGCCGACCGGCTCTTCCGGCTACCTGGGTGAGCAGTTGAAACGTTCGTTCCGTGGATCGGAAATCAGGCAACAGTAAAGTCGTATCAGCCGAGATCACTCCGACAAGAGTAACACGATCAAAATCATGTCCCTTTGCAATCATTTGTGTGCCAAGTAGTATATCATATTTTCCTTCATTAAATTCTTGTATGATCCTGTCATGAGCTCTCTTTCGTCGTACTGTATCGAGATCCATTCTGATAACACGAACATCTGGTAATTTTTGTTTTATATATTCTTCGACTTGCTGAGTTCCTACTCCTTGATATTCGAGACGATTACTTTTACACGAAGGACAAACAGAGGGACTATGTTTCTGATAATCGCAATAGTGACACCTGAGCCGATTAGCAGTCATATGATAGGTGAGAGTTATATTGCAATTGACACATTGCTCAACATATCCACACTCCTTGCAGCGAACAAAGGTCGAATAACCTCTGCGATTTTGAAGCAAAATAATTTGTTGCTTTTTAGCGATCCTGTCCTTTATCTTATCTTCTAATTCAACTGAAAAAATAGTTTTTTTTCTATTCGGATATAATTTTCTTTGTTGTGCCATATCGATAATATTCACCCTGGGTAATGGAATATTATCGATTCTATTATTCAGATTTAGAAGTCTATATTTTTGAATTCGCGTATTATAGTACGACTCCACGGATGGAGTCGCTGATCCCAGTATAACGACAGCATCATTGATTTTTCCCCTCATCACAGCGACATCACGAGCATGATAATATGGTCTTTGTTCCGATTGTTTGTACGTATTTTCATGTTCCTCATCTATTACAATGAGTCCAATATTTTCAAGTGGAGCAAAGATTGCAGATCGCGGTCCAATGGCTATTCTAAAAGTACCATTTCTCAATTGTCGCCAGGAATCATATCTTTCGCCCACTGACATATGACTATGTAGTACAGTCACCAGACCTGGGAAATTCGCCTTGAAACGGCGAACGGTCTGTGGTGTTAACGAAATTTCAGGCACAAGTACAATGGCGGATCGCCCAATTTCGAGAGCATCTCGAATGGCTTCGATATATACCTGGGTCTTACCACTACCTGTGACACCATGTAATAGAAAAGGACGGAATATTTTACGTGATATCCCCTTTGCCAATTCTTCTTTTGCCGATAGTTGCTCTGTATTTAACAGAATTTCCTTCATTTTCAAATTTTCTTCGTTATAATATGATCGAAAAACCTCTTTTTCATACTCTATAATTAATTTTTTATTCAACAAACCTTGAATAGACGATGATGTGACTCTCGTTTCCCTCATTAAATCTCGTCTGGAAATTGTTCCGCGTACCGCCAAAAATTTCAAACAAATTGATTGTTTCGGCGCCGTTTTACTCAAAATATCTATTGTCTCATGTATTTTTTCTGTTGAGAAATTATCATCGTTTATTCGATACCAACTCTCAAACTTGGCTGATACCAAAGGTCGCTGAAAGTCAAATACTTTCTCAATAATCCCCTTATTCTCAATTTTGCTTAGAGCAGAATATAAATTGCCGACTTTCAATTTAGCTTCTAATTCCTTGACCGTCGTTTTGTTTGTTTTGACTAGAAACGATAGAATTTGTTTTTGAACAAATGAATCCGTTTTCGAGATTAGGATTAGCGCAGCTTCTTTATCTATTAAGTTGATGATGGCGCGGGATTCCTGATTCATACCACGTGGCAGCATTGCCCTTAACGCCTCTCCATACGAAGATAGATAGTATTTTGATATCCAGTCAGCCAACAGCATCAAGTCTGATGTGAAAACTGGCACATCATCCAGAACATCATCAATCTGTCTTATCTTAAAATTGTAATCTTCATCTATTCTTTCGAGAACGTCAATAATGTACCCTGTTAATTTCCTTTTTCCGAACGGAGCAAGAACCCTGCTTCCAACCTGCAACATATCTTTGAGTGAGGAAGGCACTGAATATAAAAAAAGTTTATTTAAAGGTAATGGAAATGCGACTCTGATGTATTTTTTTGTAGAATTCATATCGAAAATTACAAATTATCCTCAACAATTGCAATAGATAATTACCCATTTTTGCTTGACTTTTGTGTTAAAAATTGGTATAATAATAAATATTTATAAACGTTAACATTAGGAGAAACAAATATGTTCAGGAACATTTTAATTTTAGCACTAGTTTTGGGTTTGATAATTGCGGGATGTTCAGAAAAATCGCAAATATCGCATAAGGTACTTACAAAAGCAGAAATCGATGAAGTAATTGAGAATGTTCAACAATTGCCGAACATTCCTGTTTCTGAAGATGAAATTGCAGTAATCAAAACTGATTTTGGAACCATTGAATTCGAATTTTATCCTGATGTTGCACCAAATCATTGTGCAAATTTCAAAAAACTAGCCAATGCTGGTTTCTATGATGGTGTCACGTTTCACCGCGTCATTCCCGGTTTCGTGATCCAGGGAGGCGATATTTTGAGTCGCGATGATAATCCCATGAACGATGGTACCGGCGATGCTGGCTATAAGGTTGATGCTGAATTCAGTAATTTAAAACATGATCGGGGTGTTATATCCACGGCAAGAGCTCCCCATGACATAAATTCAGCTGGAACACAGTTTTTTATCTGTGTCTCTGAAATACATCACCTTGATGGTCAATATACTATATTCGGAAAAGTTAATAAAGGGATGGATGTTGTTGATAAAATAGTTGCAGTACCACGAGATGGCCGAGATCGACCAAAAGAAAATGTATATATGAATGAAGTCCGCGTCGTTAAAAAATAATTCACTTCAACTATATAATAGCGTTATTAATAGTTTTTTACTATATTTAATCGGAGTGATACGTAATGATGAAGTACAAGATAAGCCTGATCATTCTGGCGCTCCTTGTTTCAACTAACCTTACATTTGGTAGTGATAAAAATAGCAAATATTGGATTTTCTTTAATGATAAAAATTTGAGCTCTACTGAAAAAACTGAACAATTTTCGGTTTTATCCAAAAGTTTGTCTCAGCAGTCACTACTGCGAAGAGCAAAAGTTAATGGTCAAGAATCCATTGTAGATCAATCTGACCTACCCGTTAGCACAATCTACATTAATAAGTTATCTTTGTTAGGTATCACTCCAATTATGACATCGAAATGGTTGAATGCTGTTTCTGCCATCGTACCTGCTGAATCGCGTGAAGATCTTGAAAATTTTTCGTTTGTCAAAAAAATTCAACCAGTGGTCACTTTTAAACGCCCTCCGATATCTTATGAATCAGCTCATAAGAATACCGTATCATCGGAAAATCACTCATATGATTATGGTCCGTCCTTCGATCAAAACAATATCATGAGAGTGCCAGACATTCACGATCTGGGCATCACAGGAAAAGGCGTTATCATTGGCATGCTTGACACTGGTTATCGATACAGAAATCATATAGCCTTTTCGAAGATGAATGTGATTGATGAATACGATTTTATCAATAATGACTCCAACACAGCGAATGAAAATTCAAATAATGATGTTCCGAATCAAGATTCTCATGGGACCAAAACCTTGTCATGTATTGGTGGTTTCTCTGAAGGTCTATTGATTGGACCTGCATTTGGAGCCAGTTATTTGCTTGCAAAGACTGAAAAATATGACTCAGAGACAATAATAGAAGAAGATTATTGGGTAGCCGGCTTGGAGTGGCTGGAAGAGAAAGGGGCGGATATCATAAATAGTTCACTCGGCTATAATGACTGGTATTCTTATTCTGATCTGGATGGTGAGACAGCAATCACGACTAAAGCTGCGGATATTGCGGTTAGAAAAGGTGTCATCATTGTCAATTCGATGGGAAATGAAGGAAACTATCCGGGCTCGATAATAGCACCTGCTGATGGAGATAGTGTCATCAGTGTTGGCGCTGTTTATAATAACGGGTTGCTCACATCGTTCAGCTCCATTGGACCTACGTGGGATGGCAGGATTAAGCCCGATCTCGTTGCGCAGGGATCCAGTATCTATGTCGCTTCGCCGCTTTCAACCACCTCATTTTCTTATTCAAGCGGAACCTCCTTTTCCAGTCCACTTACCGCAGGTGTTGCCGCCTTGCTATTATCAGCACATCCACAACTCTCGCCCATTGAGGTTAGAGATGTATTAAGAATGACGGCTAACAATTCCAGAAATCCTGACAACGAATATGGCTGGGGACTTGTAAATGCCTATGATGCAATTTTCTCAAAAGGACTGTTTTACAGCAATTTACCTGAAATTGTTGACGAATCTAATGGTTACATCACGTCAATAAACATATTCTCAAATTACGATGTAATACCTGATTCAACATTTTTATTCTTTAAAACCAATCTATCACAAGAGTACAATAAAATAGCAATGGTAAAATCCTCTGAGAATAATGATAAATATCAAGCGATATTGCCTTATTTATCAAGCGGATCGGAAATTCAACTATATTTTAAATCTGCTGATGAAGCCAGTAACGTAAAATTTCATCCATTCAATGCGCCCGAAACCGTGTTTACTTTCAATACAAATGATATGTCGATTAATCCTGGCGATCCCAATAAAGTACCGGGAGTATTCAAACTCTACCAAAATTACCCGAATCCCTTTAATAATTACACTAATATAAAATATGATATTTTCAAGGACTCATATATCTCGATGTATATATATAATGTTTTAGGACAAAAAGTACGTACCCTTTTGAAAGGAAATCAAGACAAAAATAGTTATGTAATAAAATGGGATGGGTTAGATGATAATAATGAGCTGCTGGTCTCTGGAATATATTTTGTTGAAATTCGTGCAGGCGGTTATCTTCAAACTCAAAAGATGTTATTGTTAAAATAGTATCTAAATATCTCATGAGGATATAAGCTGATACTATTTGTACTTTGTATCAAGCTTATCCCTCTTAATAGCTTGTGGTAAAGTCATTTATTACCACAATTAAATCACTTTTAACAGTGGGATATATTCATATGTAATCCATTTTTAACTTGTTTAACCTTTTACCACTATGAGAATCACCAAATTTATATAATTTGAATTCATCACTATTTTGAAAATGGTTAAATTATCTAATGCGATTGTAAAAATTGCATTTTATTTTTTTTATTTAATAATTATCTTTGAAACATGCTGTTATAAAGTATACACATATTCATGAAATAATTTTGTAAATTAAATTCTAATTCCCTCATAAAATTTGAATCCAATTTCACTCTCTAAGGAGGAAATATGCCTCTAACATCCATCGATAGATTTGGAATCATAGATCGCGAGAAAGATTATACGCAACTAAAGAGCATGAGTTATCCGGATTGGGCACAATCTGGAATAATTTATGAAGTCTATTTGCGTGCTTTTAGTAAAGATGGAAATATTAAATCACTCACCAAAAAGGTAGCCGATTTAAAAGAACTGGGCATAAATATAATCTGGCTCATGCCAATTCATCTTATCGGGCATATTAAACGAAAAGGTCCGCTGGGATCACCATATTCAATTCGCGACTATTATAGAATAAACTCCGAGTATGGTAACAAGGATGATTTTAAAGAATTAATAAAAGAATGCCATAAACATGATATCAAGGTTCTTTTAGATTTTGTTGCCAATCATGCTGCTAATGACCATGTCGAATTGAAAAAACACCCCGAATGGTTTAAAAAAGACGAAAATGGTAAGTTTTCACGAAGGATTCCCGGTTGGTCAGATGTAATTGATTTCGATTACACTAATAATGAGCTGAGAGAATATATGAAAGACGTTGCTGGCTATTGGATCAAGGAATTCGATATCGATGGGTACAGATGTGATGTCGCTGGTATGGTGCCAGAAGATTTCTGGCTTGAATTAAGAAAAGAACTTAAGAATATTAAAAAGGACCTTCTGTTTGTAGCAGAATGGGAAGATCCTGAAATGCATTTAAAGACCTTTGATGTAACCTATGATTGGATCCTCTATTACAAACTCGATGAATTACAAAATGGATCGGTAAATGCACAGGAAATCGTGGATCTCATTTTGAAACGTAAAGATCAATTTCCTAACAACGCTTTGAGACTACGATTTCTCGAAAATCATGATCAGGCCAGGGCTACATATAAATTCGGAGCCAGTTCATACCGCACATACGCTGCTTTCATTTACACCATTGACGGTATTCCGCTAATTTACAATGGTCAGGAAGTTGGCGATCCAAAACATTTAACTCTTTTCGATAAAAACGCAATTAACTGGAAAGTTCGCGGAGCAAATGAATATAAAAAATTATATAAAACATTGATCAGCTTGAGACTCAATAATAAGGTATTCACTCAAGGTTCTCTATTTAGAATCGAAAACAGCAATCCTCAGTATATTGCTTCGTACGGCAGAAAATTGGGTGATGTGACGGCAATAATTATTTTAAACTTTGGTGATCACGAATCTATCGTTAATCTAAAATCCGATATTGAAATTAATAATTGGAAATTGATCAATTTAAGCGAACTCGATACTCTCGATTTCAGTACCGATCAATTAAAATTCTCTTTAAAAGCACATGATGGATATATCTTGCTATCTCACATATAGTAAATTAAATTACTTTAATTATTACTTTATATAATTTGTCAATTGCATTATTAACAATAAAAATAATCAAATTTAATTGATGAAAATTTGACATTCTTAAATTTGATTATAAACACATTTTCGCCTTGTGATCCATGTCATCACTAAATTTCAATCAAACAGGCATGTACATATGCAATCGATAGAATATAAATCATTAACCATATGAAACGATAATAATCATGTTATCCATTCTCATAATAGCACTCTTAAGTTATGTTTTAGGCTCAATTCCCTGGAGTATCATCCTATCTCGTATAGTTAAGGGGATCGATATAAGAAATTACGGCAGCGGAAATGCCGGCGCAACAAATGTTTTTCGCGTTTTGGGTTGGAAACTGGGAATTATTGTACTCATACTTGATATCTTGAAAGGTTTCATTGCGACTCGCTATCTATCCCAGATTCAAATCGACCCTGTCCCATTGCATTATCAATCCCTGCAAATATTGGCTGGTGCAATGGCTATAGCTGGACATATTTGGACTATTTTTGCTGGGTTTAAAGGTGGTAAAGGTGTTGGGGCTGGAGCAGGCATGTTGTTAGGATTAAATCCTGTCGCAGCCTTAAGCTGTATTTGTATATTTATCATTGTGCTGCTCATTACCAGAATTGTATCCATTAGTTCCATGATAGCCGCGATCAGTTTTCCTTTGATTCTGGTTCTAATTAAGAATTGTACAAATCAATTGGTAACTTCTCCTCTGATTTATTTTAGTGCAATACTGGCACTTTTAATAATTTTCACCCATAGAACGAATATAAAAAGATTGATAAATGGTAAAGAGAATAGAATATCTCTAACCAAAAAGTAGTGTTTATCAGTCTATTCTCAAGGGATCATTCCAATAGAAGCGGGTGATTCCCGCGGGAGTACCAAACCATACATAGTCACCATCTGATTGAATGGAAGTTACATAATTTCCAATGAGGCCATCATTCATCGTAAATGATCTCCATCGCTGACGTTCCCGGTCATACTTTAATACACCCGCATCAGTCGCAACCCACACTACCTGCTCATTCGCTTCAATATAATTGACAGTTAGTCCGGCAGTTAAATGTCTCTCAGGTCCCCCCAACCATTTTTGCTCTTTATAATCATATACTTCAACGCTTCTATCCGATCCAGTCCATATCTGGTCCCCGTAAACTGACAAAGCGTAGACATCTTCATTCATTGGTCCCCCTGCTTCGGCCTGAAAACCGCCTTCATCTTTATAACTATCATAAATATAAACACCGAATTCTGTTCCCAACCAGATCAAGTTATCCATTATCTCCACATCATACACCTGGACCTGTCGTAGTGCTTTCGGTTTGATATTTACTATTTCAACGCTGTCCATCAGAACGGTCGCTTTAGTAATTTTGCTGAGCCCGTATGCAGTAGCAGCCCAGACAAATTCTGAATCTATCTCAACATCATATACAAAATTATCGGCAAGATTTGAAAATTTGTCAAGCGTTTTCCATTCATTGTAATTTTGATTATATACAGCCAATCCAAATTCAGTTGCAAAATATACGTAATTGTCATCGAGTGCAATGGCATTGACCTGATCATTTCTGAGTCCGTATAAATATTGTGACTGAAAATATTCCCACCTCCCGGTCCTCATATCCCATTTCGTCACTCCGCTTTCACCGTCAACATTTCCGATACCACCAATCCATAGCATTCTATTTTTTTTATCAAGTTCGAAAGCAGACACATTATCCAGAAATAATCCATTGGTGAGCAATTCGAGATGTTCAATTCTCTCCTCTGCCGTTGCAACTCCAAGTCCTAAAGTAGTTACCCAGTAATTACCCCATTTGTCCAGCGTCCAGGTAGTTATATCGTATCTGTTTAGATTCATATCTGTTATATACCCATCCGCATCGAAAAAATATCCATTGCCAATGGTAAAAAAGGGTAAACGACCACCATTTCCTGCTCTGTAGCCAAACCACTTGATCGCTTGAAATTCATTTGGCGTTAATCCGGATACTTTTTCAAAAATTCGTCCGAATTTACTACCTTTAACAAGTTCACCTGCAGCTGTTTCAATCCATACATTACTGTTATCAAATCCAATTGATATGATCCTGTCGTCGTCAATAAGTCCAATATCATCAAAATAATAATTTTCCCATCGCCTAAAGGTTGTGAAATAGCAACTCAGACTGATTTCAGTAGCACACCATATATAGTTCGTTGTCTCATCATAGGCGACCAAAAGGATATTATTATCAGCCAGTCCATTACTCGTCGTCCATGAATAATCCCACTTGTCTGTAAAATAATTATATCGACTGAGTCCTCCTGATGTTGAAAAATATATATATTCCAATCCAATTGCAAAATTCCTGACCCAACGAGTCATCGACGTACTAACCCAGTCACCTTCCTCATACTCTGGATTCGTCATTTCCGGTCTGAAGTCTATTTCTGTTTGAGACACTCCCACAGAATATGTCAATAACAGCATCGTAAAAAGAATAATTACCTTCTTCAATTAAGTTCATCCTCCGCGCTTATTTAATTCCCAATTTTTTTAGTTTTCTTGAAAGATTTGATCTGTCAGTTTTCAAACGAAGTGCCATTTGGGTGATATTACCACTTGTTTGCTTAAACTCTTCATTAAGCAAATCAAATTCAAACTGAATTAAACGTTCTCGCAATGGTAATTGAGCGTATGCATCGATTTTTTTGTTTTCAGGAGCCTCTTCTGTTCGATTTAAAAATTTATTTACTTCAAAATCACCAATTTCATTACCATCAGTCATGATGACCAATCGTTCAATCAAATTTTTTAATTCTCTCACATTTCCTGGCCAATTATAGTTTTTTAAAACTAATTTGCCTGCTTCATTAATTTTTTTTGTCTTTTTTTCATTACGAATTGAATACGTCTTCAGGAAGTAATCGGCCAGTAACGGAATATCATCAATGCGTTCTCTAAGAGGCGGAACACGTATGGGGATCACGTTGAGACGAAAATATAAATCCTCCCTGAAGTCTCCGTTTACTATCATATTTTCCAGGTTCTTATTAGTTGCCGAGACGACTCGAACATCAAATTTTATGGATTCATTACCACCGACTCTTTTGAACTCATTCTCCTGTAAAACTCTTAATAATTTTGCCTGTGTATCAAGCGACATATCGCCTACTTCATCCAAAAATAAAGTCCCTTTATTTGCCTCCTCAATCAAGCCTGTTTTTCTTTTCTCAGCACCTGTGAAGGCTCCCTTTTCATATCCGAATAATTCGCTCTCGATTAATTCTTTTGGTATGGCGGCACAATTCAATTTAATGAACGGTTTATCTGCTCTTTTGCTGTGTTCATGTATTTCCCTGGCAATCAACTCCTTTCCCGTTCCATTCTCCCCTAAAATAAGAATTCTCCCATCCGATGGAGCTGCTTTCCTCACTGAATTATTAAGCTCTCGCATCGCATGTGTTTGTCCAACAATATTATATTCAAGATCTACCAATTTCTTCAATTGAGATATTTCGTTCTCAATTTTAAGCTTTTGCAGGACATTTTTCGCCGATAAAAGTACTTTTTCAGCTTTAAAAGGCTTTTCAAGAAAATCATAAGCACCCAATTTTGTTGCTTTCACTGCAATGCTCAAATCAGCATGTCCAGAAATCATGACAACGGTTATTAGCGGTTTACTTTCCTTTATTCTCTTGAGTATCTCAATACCGTCTATTCCAGGGAGCATTACATCCAGAAAAATCATGTCTATATGATTCTCGTTTACATATTTTAATGCCATTTCGCCATTGTCAATGGACGACACTTCATACCCCTGGTCATTAAGAAGCGAGGTAAGAGTTCGTCTTATATGTAATTCATCATCTATTATCAAAATTTTTAAAGACATAATCCTAATTCACAAATTGTTCAATATAAGCGAAATTATCCTTTTTTATTCTGACACGTAAATCAACATGCTCATTAACAAAATTCTTTTCCAGTACTTTGCAAATATTATAAATTTGCGCCACTTCTTTTTGTTGATAAATCGAAAGTTTTATATTCACCTCTAGATAACTATTGCCCAAAGATATTAAAATATTATCCTTCAGTTCATTTATGAGAAGATTGCGCTCCGCTGACACAAAACTGGAGGGATAGTACTCTTCCTTGCATTGATTAATGAAACTTCTATCTTTCAATCTATCAACCTTATTAAATACATATAATACCGGTTTTTCTGATACTCCGATCTCATCAAGTACAGTTTCGACTGATTTTATCTGCTCATCCATATTAGGCGCTGAAATATCAATAACATGCAATAGCAAATCAGCCTCCTGAATTTCTTCAAGCGTACTCTTAAAAGATGCTACAAGATGATGAGGCAATTTACGTATGAAACCAACTGTGTCGATCATTAAAATCTCTAAATTTTCACGATTTTCCATTCTTCGAACAGTAGAATCGAGCGTTGCAAAGAGCCGGTCCTCTACAAAAATATCTGCATCAGTTAACGAATTCAATAAAGTGGACTTACCAACATTTGTATAGCCAACTAAAGCCACTTTGTAACAATCCAGCCGGTGCTTTCGGCGGATCTGCCTCTGCTTGCTGATCTTTAATAATTCATTTTTAAGTTTGGTGATTCTCCTCGTTATCAGCCTCTTATCAACTTCAAGCTGTGTTTCTCCGGGACCACGCAAGCCAATTCCTGCCCCTCCGGCTTGTCGCGATAAATGCGTCCAACGCCTCGTCAATCTTGGCATCAAATAGTTTAATTGAGCTAACTCTACTTGTGTTTTCGCCTCTTTTGTTTGTGCGTGCCGCGCAAAAATATCAAGAATGATTCCGCTTCGATCCAATATCTTCACCTTGCAGATTCTTTCAATGTTTTTGACTTGCGCTGGAGACAAATCATCATCAAAGATAATTAAATTTGCTCCCAATTCAGAAACCAGCTCAGAAAGATATTCTACCTTACCCTTGCCTATATACGTTGCCGGATGAATCTTTTGCCTCTCCTGCACTTCTCTGGCCAGAACCTTCGCACCTGCTGTATCAGCAAGCAGTTCCAGTTCATCCAGATAATCATTCAACTGCTGTGACTCCTGATTATTGTGCAACACGCCAACTATTATGGCCTTCTCTTTCTCATTACTATAAGTATTATTGTTTCTGTTAATATATTCTTCCATCTCACCTTACTATTTATTTGGTTAAGTCGCTCTTTTTTGATTCTCTCGAAATCAACATCTCGATAAGTATTAAAAACAACACAAACAACAGGAAATATTTCCACAATTCCACACCAAATCGTGCGGATGCTATGGAATCCATGAGATTGGATTCCTCGTTTAACATTAAATAATTGTCCTTTCCAAAATAATCTACCAACTCCGCATCATCAATTACGTCAAATTCAACTTCTCTATCATTAAAATTTATGGCCCACACATCAAATAACTCGGAACCTTCGAGGAGCTTATATATACCCGTTGTATTAGCATCCAGAAAATTCACAGTTATTGCTGATTTCTCAATATCAGGACTTATAAAAATTCTATTTTGATCCGGTGCTAATACTGTTAATTCATTTATCTGGTTTTTTACTTTATATGATTTAGATATCTTATTGTCAATTAAATAAAATTGCTTATTCAAATAATTATTAGTCAGACCAAAATTTATTGTTTGATGTGTAAGTGGAATATAGATACTTTTTAATGTAAAATCTGACCATTTTTCATTCAAAGCGGACGCGAAATAGAAAAGTTTACCACCCTTAAAATTTGTTTCGGTTAAAAACGGACTGTTGTCACTTAACCGGATTATTGTTCTACTCTCTCTGTTTTCCGTCGATTCCATATAATAATTGAAATGAGGCGAATCAAATTGCTCTGGCTTTTTTGAAAAGATTGTATTTAATACAACATGTTCATAATCAATATATGAAAAAGTAACAAATAAATCACGTTTATTCTGCTGTCCTTTTGCATTAATTATTTGTGGTAATCTATACTTTTTATTGAAAATGTGATTGTAGTTTCCGATATCGAGTTGATCACCAGGAAAAAACAGCAGTGACTTTCCAGACGTCAAGAACTCTTCAATTTTTCGATCCAATCCAGAATTTATAGTGGATAAATTCGCTGTAATTAATATATCAAATTGATCGAAATTGATATTATATGCTTCATTACTATCGACTATTTCATATTCAATATTAGGAAATATATTCAATGCGTAGTTAAGATATTTTAAACCTTCTCTATCACTCGTCAGGACTAGCACTTTTGTTTTTCCAGGAATGTTCAATGTAAAATATTTTCGATTATCAGCCAATAAGTCATCATCCTCTAATGCTATCGTTCCGGACATTATCCCTGGCGCTTCCGGAGTGAACTTGAGAGAGACTGTTTTTATCTGATCTTTTGATAAATTTAAGCTAGCCTGAGATACACGTTTTCCATTGATTAACAGCTGAACCATTTTATCGCGCTCATCGTAAATACCATTATTTTGTATTGATACCGCTATGTCAATAGTCTTACCTCTTTGAAATATTTGATTTCCA
>Ga0272441_10008633_pt1 | contig 16074 bp, 11 predicted proteins | sample SSMProp6N_FD_193582 | JGI IMG/M metagenome (GOLD analysis project Ga0272441, IMG submission 193582) | Marine sediment archaeal communities from Little Sippewissett salt marsh, Falmouth, MA, United States - SSM-Prop-6N | ecosystem: Environmental > Aquatic > Marine > Wetlands > Sediment ... | reverse complement strand
TTCTTCCGCGTCAGACTGGACGGCGCATCGTCCTCGACTGCGGGATTCGTCTGGGGGCTGGATGCCGGCGCCTCGGTGACGGTTACCCTCACGCGGCCATTGATGCAGAGCGTCGAGACCTTCACCGTCACCGCAGATGACCAAGCACAGGTGACCGAAGCCGATGAGGCGAACAACGGCTCGCAACGCACGGTGACCGCGGCGACCCCGCCACCCGTTGCCGATGCCGGTGGGCCGTATTCGGGCACGGCGAACGTGCCGCTAACGCTAACTGGGACAGGCTCTTCGGGCTCCATCTCCAGCTACACGTGGACGTTCGGCGACGGGAGCAGCGGCCAAGGGGCCACAGTGAGCCACGCCTATCCTGTGGCAGGCTCGTACACCGCGACCTTGAGCGTGAGCGGTCCCGGCGGTCAGTCGACAGACAGCGCCCACGTCACGATCAGCCCTGCGCAGGCGCCGCTATCGGTGCAGCTGGCCTTGCCCAAGACAAGCTATGCGTCTGGCGATGCCATCATCCTCACCCACACCATCAACCGAGGAGCCTATGTGTACGTGTGCGATGTCGACGCATCGGGCGCCGTGAGGCTGATCTTCCCCAACGTCTACGAGAGCAACGCCTTCATTGCCGCAGGAACACACACCCTGCCAGGTGTCGCCGGCTACTCCATCCTTGTCGGGCCACCCACGGGAACAGAGACGCTCTACGCGTTTGCCGCAGCCGGACCGATACCGGGCTTCCCGACGTCCTTCGGCAGCGGCTTCCCGGTGCTTAGCTACGATCCAGCAGGATTCCGCAATAGCGTGCTCCAGGCCATGCAGGCGCAGTATGCCAGCGCCGACCGGGCGAGCGACACGCTGAGCTTCACGGTCACCTCACCACCTCCTACGACAGGGACGCTGCAGCTGACCTCATCGCCCTCGGGAGCGTCGATCACCATCGACGGATCACCCTCGGGGACGACGCCGGCACAGCGCACACTGACTGCGGGATCGCACTCGGTCACGTTGAGCCTCTCAGGCTACCAGCCAGCCAGCTTCTCCGTCGCCATCACAGCCGGGCAGACGACAACTCGATCCGTAACCCTTACGCCGATCGCGACGAATCAGAATCCCGTCGCGGGCTTCTCCTTCTCTCCGTCGAGCCCCACCGTGGGCCAGACGGTGTCGTTCCAAGCATCGTCTTCGTACGACCCGGATGGCAGCATCACGACGTACGCTTGGAGCTTCGGTGACGGGACTGTGGGGAACGGATTGTCCGTGACGCACGGCTACAGCTCGTCCGGCTCCAAGACCGTCACGCTCACCGTGACCGACAACGAGGGAGCGACGGATTCGAAGAGCCTCACCGTGGGCGTGGGTTCGGTCACCATCCCCGAACCAAGGGCGTACTGGCGGTTCAACGAAGGCGGTGGGGGCACAACGGCAGACGCCTCGGGCAACGGCAATACGGGCGCGTTGCAGGGCTCCTCGTGGGCGACCAGTGTCGATGGTAGCGGAGCGCTGTCGTTCGACGGCGCAAACGACTTCGTCCGCGCTCCCGCGTCAACGAGCCTCAACACGTTCGCAACGGAGCTCACCATCGAAGCGTGGATCCAGCCGAGCGCTCTGGGAGGAACGCAGCGCATCGTCTCGCAGGACGGATCCGGAAGCAGCGACAACCGCTTCATCCTGTTCACCGAGGGCAACAAGCTCCGAGCATCGATCTATGCCGGGGACTGGATTGCCCTCACAGGGAACACGACGCTGTACAACGGGATCTGGTATCACGTCGCCGTGGTCTACAACGGGTACCAGATGATCCTCTACCTCAACGGTGCCAGGGAAGCCGCCACCTCCGGCGGGGGATCCGTCGGGCAGGGGCAAAGCAGCGCGGTCACGACCATCGGTGGCAAGGAGGACGGTTCTCAGCTTTTCGCCGGCCTCATCGATGAGGTTCGCATCCACGGGACCATGCTGCGGACGACGTCCTTCCTCGCCCTACCTGCGAGCTACGTGCCTCCGACCCCCGCCAACCAGCCACCGGTGGCGGATTTCACGTTCTTCCCAACGAGCCCGAGGGTCGGTGAACAGGTCCGCTTCGACGCCTCGCCTTCGTATGATCCCGAGGATGGAAGCAACCTGTCCATGTACTGGAACTTCAGTGACGGCGCCACCGCGATCGGCGGGAAACCTCGTCGGACGTGGGACACACCGGGAACGTATACGGCGACGCTGAAGGTGACCGACTCCCAGGGCGCCGAGGCGAGCGTGACCAAGAGCATCATCGTCAGTCCGTAGACATCGAAGCTCCCGCGCGCCGGGAAGTCCTCTCGCCGCGCGGGAGCCGCGACTCCGTCTCGCACGTGGATGCCGCTCGAAACGTGGCGTACCATGGAGCCAACTTCGACCACCGGAGGACACTCCCCATGGGAAAGTACGCCTTTATTGACAACGCGCTCAAAGAGCTTCGCGACCTCGGACTGTACAACACCATCCGAACGATCGAGAGCTCCGTGGGTGCCTGGGTGACCATCGACGGCCGCCGAGTGCTCAACATGTGCTCCAACAACTACCTCGGCTTCGCCGATGACGACCGGCTCCGCAAGGCGGCCAAGGACGCCATCGACCAGTTCGGTGTAGGCCCCGGCGCCGTGAGGTCGATCGCGGGGACGATGTCGCTGCACATCGAGCTCGAGCGGCGGATGGCGCAGTTCAAGGGAACCGAATCCGCACTGTCAGTGCAGTCCGGCCTCAACACCAATCTCGCAGCCATCCCCCTCCTGATGGGCAAAGAGGACGTTATCTTCACGGACGAGCTGAACCACGCGTCGATCATCGACGGCTGCCGTCTGACGAAGGCGAAGCGGGTCATCTTCCCGCACTGCGATGTCGATGGGCTCCGGGCCCTGCTCGAGGAGAACGCGGAGATCGAGAAGAAGCTGATCATCACGGACGGCGTGTTCTCGATGGACGGCGACATCGCCCCTCTTCCCGGGATCGTCGAAGCCGCGGAAGCGTTCGGCGCGATGGTGATGGTCGACGATGCGCACGGAGAAGGTGTGCTCGGCCGGAGCGGGCGGGGCATCGTCGACCACTTCGACCTCCACGGGCGAGTCGACCTCGAATGCGGAACCATGTCCAAGGCGTTTGGCGTCATGGGCGGGTACATCGCTGGCGACGAGACCATCGTGCAGTACCTTCGGCAACGGGCGAGGCCGTTCCTCTTCTCTTCTGCGGCGACGCCTCCGGATGTCGCGGCGTGCATTGCCGCCATCGACATTCTCGAGGAGTCCGACGAGCCGGTCCGGAAGCTCTGGGACAACGCCCGCTGGCTCAAAGACGCGCTAGCGGAGCACGGTTTCGACACGGGCAACAGCGAAACGCCCATCACGCCGGTCATGCTCGGCGAGGCAAGCACCGCGTGGGACTTCTCCAAGCGGCTGTTCGAGGAAGGTGTGTTTGCGTCGGCGATCGCGTTCCCAACCGTTCCGCGAGGCAAGGCTCGGATCCGTGTCATGCTGTCCGCCGCACACTCCGAGGACGACCTCCGATTCGCGCTCGACGCGTTCGTCAAGGTCGGCCGCGAGCTTGGAGCGCTTCGATGAGCCGTCGCGCGATTCGCACGGAGGACGCCCCGCCGGCGGTCGGCCCGTACAGCCAGGGCGTGGCGTGCGACGGCTGGATCTTCGTGTCCGGGCAGATCCCGGCGACTCCGTCGGGCGATCTGATCCTGACGGACCTCGGTGCTGCCACTCGGCAGTGCCTGGAGAACGTGCGCGCGGTGCTTGACGCGGCGGGAGCAACGATGAGCGACATCGTCAAGGCGACCCTCTTCCTCACCGATCTCTCGGGGTTCGACGTGGTGAATGCCGTCTACAGCGAGTTCTTCCCGGGCAGCCCCCCGGCGAGAGCCTGTGTCGAGGTGAGCGCACTGCCCAAGGGGGTCCCGGTCGAGATCGAAGCCATCGCCCGGACCGGAGTCAGGAGCTAGCAGGGGTGCAGATGCGCCTGTTCGACGCGCACTGCGACACCATCATCAAGGTGGTGGACGACGGCGTCGACTTCCTCTCAGCGTCGGCGGCGTCGCAGGTGTCGCTCCCGGGGTTTCGCCAAGCCGGTATCCGGGCTCAGCTCTTCGCGTGTTTCGTTCTCAGCGAGCGTTTCCCAGGCGCAGAGCGCGAGCGAGCGGAGACGCTGGTTCGTGGGGTTCATGACGTCGTGGCCGCGAGCCGCGGCGCCCTACGTCTGGTGGCGTCGCGCGCCGATCTTCCGGGTGAAGGCGCAGGGCCGATCGCCGCCATCATCGGACTCGAGGGCGCCGACCCCTTGGAGGGTCGCGCCGAGGCGCTGGTCGACTTCCACAGGATGGGGGTTCGCCTGATCATCCCGGCGTGGAAGGACAACGCCTTCGCGGGAACGGCCTTCGGGACGGACACGCCGCTGACCTCGGAGGGCTGCAGGCTGGTTCAGTTGGCGCAGGAGCTGGGGGTGGTGGTTGACGTGTCCCATCTCTCGGACCGCTCCTTCGCCGATGTGCTCCATTCGACAAGGCTCCCGTGCATCGCCAGCCACTCGAACTGCCGAGCGCTGTGCCCCAGCCGGAGGAATCTCACCGATGCCCAGATCCGCGCCCTGGCGGATCGCGGCGGGGTCATCGGTGTCAACTTCTTCTCCGGCTTCCTCGATCCGGCGTTCTACCGTGCGATGGAGGATGTGCGCTCCCGAGCTGCCGATGGGGCGTCGGAACGCCGCTTCATCGGCTGGGTGGAGTCCGCGGCCCGTCCCGCCGCGGTGTGGATCGCACGCCATGTTCAGCACGCAATCAGCGTCGGAGGGGAGGACTGCGTCGGCTTGGGTTCGGACCTGGACGGCGTCAGCAGCCTTCCGCTAGGGATCGACTCCGTGGGCGACCTGTCACGCGTTCCTCAGCTTCTCGAGAGCGCTGGATTGATGGCGCGGCAGGTGGAGAAGGTTTGCTGGGACAATCAACGGCGGGTGTTCAGCGAAACGCTTTCTCCGAACTGAGCCGGAGGCGGAACAGCGCGTCCAACGCCCCATGATATCGTAGATCGAGCGCCGATCGCTCCACAAGCTCCGGGTCGTTGTTCATCCGTACGTAGGGCACATCACACCCTGCCACGGTCAGGTGCCCGCTGTCGTTCGGAGCGATCTCCTGCCAGTCATCCTTGGCGTAGGTGCGCTCCATCTCCTCCCGAGGAACGGAGTGCGTGAGGATTCCCGCCTTGCGCTTCTCGTCGTACCTGGCAACGTTGCGTCGCCAGGACTCCTCGAATGGCACATCGATGTAGAGGATGGCCGCGCGCGCCAGGATCTCGGAGGACAGCTGTGGCAGCGCATCGCGATAGCCGCAGACCTGACCGCGAGAGAACTCGACGATCAGCGTCTGATCCGTAGCCCCCTGCGCCAGAGCTGCCTCCGCCTGGCGGCGAAGCATCTCCGTGAGGAACGGCCAGATTCGATCGTCCGACACCCGGTAGTTGCCGTCGACGCAGCACGAGTACAGCCTCGCCCCCGTGACACGTTCCCACGCGTCATCCTCGATGAACTTCTCCCACAGGATAGGGAAGTCGTCAACGATCCGAAGCGCTCCCAGGTGGTAGCGCTGCACCCGCTCTGCCTCCGGCGTGTTCTCCATGAAGTCGATCAACTCGCTCTTCCCGCTCGCCGGCCGCCCCAGCAACAGGAGGACAGGCAGAACTCCAGGAACAGCAGCACGATCGTCGGGGCACGAGGGTCGGCTCATGGCTCGGATTGTAGTGGATATGCCGAGCCTGCGCTGCCCGCTCGACGTGCGAACCTGGCCCGGTATAATGGTCCACTTCGCTGAGGGGGCTTCGATCGCGTGGGGAAGCTGATCATCGTTGAGTCACCGACCAAAGCACGGACGATCGCCCAGTACTTGGGCGACGGATTCCGCGTGCTGTCGTCCCAAGGCCACGTTCGTGATCTCCCAAAGACCGAGTTGGGCGTGGACATCGAACGCGGTTTCACGCCGAAGTTCGAGACAAAACGTGCGAAACACGTGCAGACGCTGCGCCAGGCCGCTCGAGAGGCATCGGCGATCTACCTGGCGACCGACCACGACCGTGAGGGCGAGGCCATCGCCTTTGACCTGTACACGATCCTGCGCCGCGTTGCGCCCGGAGAGGACTGCTTCCATCGCCTCGTGTTCAACGAGATCACCAAGACGGTCATCGAGGAGGCGCTGGGTCAGCCCGGCACCATCGATGAGAACCGAGTCGAAGCCCAGCGCACCCGAAGGATTCTCGATCGGCTTGTCGGGTACACGGTGAGCCCGTTGCTTTCCCGCGTCATCGCTGGCAGCCGCTTCGGGGGGCTGTCCGCCGGCCGCGTGCAGTCCGTCGCCCTGCGCATGCTCTGCGATCGTGAAGATGATATCGGCCGTTTCGTCCCCGAGGAGTACTGGGAGATCGCAGTGGGTTTGCGCGACGGCGGCGAGCCGTTCACGGCGAACGTGACGAAGCAGGCGGGGGCGAAGCTCACCGTGCGGACGCAGGAGCAGGCTGAGCAGGTTGTCGCCGAGATCCGCGCGTCATCGCCGCACGTGGACAAACTGTCTGAAACCGAACGCCGCCGCCAGCCGCCGCCGCCGTTCATCACCAGTTCCCTGCAGCAGACGGCCTCCTCGCGGCTGAGCTTCTCCCCGAAGCGCACGATGAGCGTCGCGCAGGAGCTGTACGAGGGCATCTCGCTCCCGGAAGGCAGTGTCGGGCTGATCACCTACATGCGAACCGATTCCGTGCGCGTTTCCGACGAGGCGATCGACGCCGCGCGGGCCGCCGTGGAGAAGCGGTTCGGCAAAGCGTACCTCGCGCCCACTGCGCGGCGGCACAAGAACAAGCGCCGAAGCCAGGACGCCCACGAGGCGATACGGCCGACGGATGTTGCTCGCGACCCGCAGTCGGTTGCGGCTCATCTCACGCCGGAACAGCGGAAGCTGTACGACCTCATCTTCCGGCGGTTCCTTGCGACGCAGATGGCGCCCGCTCGGTCGCTCCAGCGGAAGGTGATCATCGGCGCCGGCGACTACCAGCTGGAGGCGGCGGGGAGCTCCTTGACCTTCGACGGGTTCCTCGCGCTGTTCCCGGAACAGGTGAAAGAAGGCGAGGCCATCCCTACATCGCTCCACGAGGGGGACTCGCTGCTAGCGGAGGAGGTCACGCCCACCCAGAAGTTCACCGAACCGCCGCGGCGGTACAGTGAGGCCGGCCTGGTGAATCTCCTCGAGAAGGAGGGGATTGGCCGACCGAGCACCTACGCTTCGATCGTATCCGTGATCCAGGAGCGAGGCTACGCCGTGCGGCAGCGAGGCAGCCTGCAGCCGACGCTTCTCGGGCATGTCGTGGTGAACTTCCTTAAGCGGTTCTTCGACGAGACGGTGCAGCCGCACTTCACGGCCCACATGGAGGAGGATCTGGACCAAATCGAAGAGGGCATGCTATCACGGATTGACGCACTGAACGAGTTCTACGCCCCGTTTGCCGAGAGGGTAAGCTCCTTAGAGGGGCAGCTCACCGCCAATGGCCGCGTCCCGTTTCAGATCCTCACGGACGTTCCCTGCGACGCCTGCAACGTCCCGATGGAACTGCGCTACTGGAAGGGGACACACTTCCTCGGCTGCAGCAACTACCCAACCTGCCGCCAGACGATCAACCTGCCGCCAGATCTGCCGTACCGCTTCGACGAGGCTGGCGTGCTCATCGTCCGTGAGGCGCTGGCTTCGTATCAGAAAGACGAGGGGCAACAGGATTGCCCAACGTGTGGCGCACCGATGGAGCTGCGCACCGGGCGCTACGGCCGCTACTACCGCTGCACGAACGAGGAATGCCAAGCCACGGCACCGGTGTCCACCGGCGTCAGCTGTCCGCGTTGCCACGAGGGAACACTGATCGAGAAGTACTCCTCGAAGCGTCGACGCACCTTCTACAGTTGCGATCGGTACCCGGATTGCCGCTTCGCCATCAGCGACCGGCCGCTACGGGAGTGTCCCACGTGCGCTTCAGGCGTGCTGATCGTCCAGCGCGACACCCTGCAGTGCACCAACAAGGAGTGCGCGCACAGCGAGCCGCTGCCGGACGCGACGCTGCAAGAAGAAGCGTAGCGGGTGCGACGAACCACGCGAGGGCCGGAAACGGAGGCTACGCCTCCTCAGAGAGCAGCTTGAACCACTCCAAGCGGCGCTTGAGATCGGAGTCCTGGAGCTTTCCCAGAGCTTCCTTCTGGATCTGCCGAACACGCTCTCGGCTGATGCCGAACTCCAAGCCAACCTCATCCAGGGTCCGTGGTTGGTAATCGTTCAGGCCGTAGCGCAGCTCGAGGATCCGCCGCTCCCGGTCAGTGAGCCGCTCGTCGAGCGCCCGCTCCAGCTCCTCAACCAGCAGGTGTTCGAACGTCTCCTTCTCAGGCGACTCCGCGCTGCGATCCTCGATGAAGTCCCCGAGGACAGATCCGTCGTCGTCATAGCCGATGGGCATATCGAGCGACGTCAGACTCTGCGCCGTCTTCTTTGCCTTGATGATGTTCTCCACCGTCGTTCCGAGCTCGTCCGCAAGCCCTTCCGGCGTTGGCAGCTCACCAAACTCCTTGAGGTGATTCCTTTCCACCTGGTAGATCTTGCGGATCAGCTCGTTGATATGGGTTGGAACCCGAATCGTGCGCGATCGGTTGGTGATCGCCCGCAGGATCGCCTGACGGATCCACCAGGTCGCGTACGTGGAGAACTTGTACCCCTTCTTGTAGTCGAACTTCTCGATCGCTTTCATCAATCCGAGGTTGCCCTCTTGAATCAGGTCGAGGAACGGAAGGCCACAGCCCCTATACTTCTTGGCAATGGACACGACGAGGCGCAGATTCGCCTCCGCCAGCTCCTCCTTCGCGTGCTGATCCCCCTGCTCGATGCGCTTCGAAAGACGCACCTCGTCCTCGCGGGTTAGAAGGGGTACGCGACTGATCTCGCCGAAGTACGTCCGGATCGGATTGTCCGACCGCCCCGACCGTGTACGCTCATGCTTGTCGTCAGGAGTCTTGCTTAGGTGCTCCTTCAGATTCAGCGTCGCTTTCGGCTGGTTCATCGTGCCTCCATCACTGCGATCCACGCAAAACGTCCTAAACGGGACAGAATCGGGGGACCGTTACGGTCTCCCGACTCCACCACTCTCCATCCACCCGGCTCCATGTGCTGTGCGGCAATTGCGTGCAGCGCAGCGGTTCCACTATCCCTAAGCACCGCTGCGAGTATACCACGAATGGCGAACGATGTGAAGCATCGTGGACCGCTCATCCCGGGTGTCTGCGGCTGCCGGAGCCTGGGAAGCGCCTCCCGCGGCGGCGATGTGGCCGCTGCTCGGTGGCGTCGTTCTCGGCGCAAGGCTATACTCCTACGCCGTTGGCCAACGACAGTTCACGCAGTCAGAAGGAGAAACGCCATGCTCGACCTGTTGTCAGCTCTCGCCCGCGAGGCGAACTCCTGGGTGGAGTTGCGCTACCACGCAAGACGATCCCGGCTCATCCGCATGCGCAATGGCCGAATGGAGGAGTCGTCCTCCGCGGAGGTAATCGGCGTCGGCGTCCGCGTCCTCGTCGACGGGGTGTTCGGCTTCGCAAGCACGACGGACACGACGCGCGAAGGGATCTCGAAGAGCATCGCCGACGCGCAGGATGCGGCACGCACTGCCGCCGGGTCGAAGAAGAAGCGAATCGAGAAGCTGGCTCCGATTCCTGCGACGACCGGTGCATTTGGGTTCGATCTCGCTGACCCTCTGACAGACCACTCGCTGGAGGAGAAGCTGGATCTGGTGCAGCGGATCGAGCGCCGGGTCGCCGGTGCGGATCCGCGGATCGTGTCCGCAGCCGCATCGTACGCCGAGTTGATCGATGAGAAGGCGATTGCCACCTCGGACGGGGTCGCTGTGCGCCTCCTGCAATCCCGACCAGAGTTCCGCACCATGGCGACGGCCCAGGAGAACGGGGAGCAGACATTGGGGATGGACTCGGTCGGCGTCCAAGGCGGCTGGAGCGACATGCTGTCCAAGCGCGATCCAGAGGAGATGGCTGACCACACGGTGAAGCTGGCGCTCGATCAGCTGCAGGCACCCTTCCCCGAGGGGGAGACTGCCACGGTCATCCTCGACCCGGGGCTGGTCGGCGTGCTTGCGCACGAGGCCATCGGCCACACGGTGGAAGCGGATCTGGTGCTCGGCGGTGCGATCACCATGGGCAAGATCGGTCAATCGGTCGCCTCTCCGCTCGTCACGCTCTGCGACAGCGGCGTCTCCGAGCACCTTCCTCACGCGGTGGGCACGCTCCCCGTCGATGACGAAGGCGTCGCCGCGACGCGCACCGTGTTGATCGACCAGGGCGTTCTTCGCTCCTACCTGCATGATCGCGAGTCGGCGGCGCACTTCGGCGTGGAGCCGACAGGAAACGCACGCGCGTGGGAGTACAGCGATCAGCCGCTCATACGCATGCGCAACACCTACGTGGACCAAGGGGAGACCGCGCTCGAAGAGATGATCGGCGGAGTGAAGCACGGGTACTACCTCAAGTCCCTGGGCATGAGCGGGCAGGCCGATTCGAACGCGGAGTTCATGTTCGGCGTGCGCGAGGCGTGGCGCATCGTCGACGGGAAGAAGGGCGAGTTCCTCCGCGGCGTGACCATCTCGGGCAACGCGTTTGACGTGCTGAAGTCGGTGGACGCCGTGGGGAATGACTTCACCTGGGAGTACGGCGCCGGTGCGTGCGGCAAGGGACAACCGGCAAAGGCGGACCTTGGAGGGCCGCACATCCGGTGTCGGATCACGATTGGAGGACGCCAGCAATGAGTACCCCTAGCCTTCTCGACCGTTGCCGCCAGGCGCTCGATATCGCCCGCGCACGAGGTGCCAGACAGGCGGAGATCGCCGCGGAGTCCACGCGGCGCGTGACCGCAACGATATCCAAGCACGATCTCCAGATCGCGCAGACACAGCGAGAGACCACGTTCGGCGTTCGGGTATTCGACGAGCATAGACTCGGCTTTGCGTGCACCAACAACCCGAGCAACGTCGACTCGATCGTGGGCGATGCGTTGACCATCGCGGCCGCGTCCCCTCCAGACGATCACAGCGTGCTTCCCCAGCCAAGCGACGCTCCGCAGCTGGAAGGCCTCTACGATGAGGCGGCGGCCTCGTTCCCGACCGGAGACGTCGTCAAGCAGGCGATCCGCATGCTCGAGGTGGCCACCGCCGTGGATCCACGCGTTATCCTTGGGGATGCTGACTTCGTCGCCACCGTCTCCGAGCGTGCCCTGGTGAACACGGAAGGCGTCGAGCGCGAGGAGCAAAGCAGCGTGTTCACGTACTTCGCTCTGGCCACGGCTCGGGAGGGCGAGCTTGTGTCCAACTTCGACTTCCAGTTTGACGCGTCGCGCTCGGTGGCGGGCATCGATGTCGAGCCGACCACGAAGCGCGCGTGCGAGAACGCGCTCGGATCGCTCGGCGCCAAACCTGGTGAGACGTTCAAAGGACCGATCATCCTCTCGCCGGGCGCCACGCTGTTCGTACTCGTCTCCTTTCTCGGCTTCCAGGCCGATGGGATGAACGTGTTCCGCGGCATGAGTCGCTGGGGCGACCAGGTCGGGAAGCGCGTCGCCTCAGAACGGTTGAGCCTCATCGATGATGGAACTGCACCCGGTGGCGTAGCCACGTCTGCGTTCGATCGGGAGGGCGTCCCCCACCGCCGCCTCACCGTGATCGAGAACGGCACCTTGACCAACCTGTTCCACAACACCTACAGCGCGCACGCTCTCGGTGCTACGTCAACAGGCCACGCCGGCGGGTCTCCGAGAACGATTCCCAGCGTTGGCGCGACGAACGTCGAGATCCTCCCCGGCGGGGTCCCGAAGGACGAGCTGATCCGGGAGATCAGCAAGGGGCTACTGGTCACCCGCTTCTCGGGAAACACGAACCCCGTCACCGGAGACTTCTCCGGTGTAGCCAAGGGCGCGTTCCTCATCCGCGATGGCAAAATCGAGCGCCCCGTGGCGGGCACGCTGATCGCGGGCAACGCGTTCGAAGCGCTGATGTCAATCTCCGGCCTGTCCGAGGAGCGCGAGCGCGTGTTCAACTTCACGCTGCCGTACGTTCGCCTCGAGGACGTGTCTGTCACTGCAGGCTAGCAGCTGCTCCGGAAGTCGACATGGCGGCGAGCGAAGCGCGGCATCCGACCGAGGGTTCTGATTGGACCCTTCGGAACCTGCGGCCCGAGGACTACGACGAACTGCTCGACCTCTGGACCGCGGCCGATCTTCCGTTCCGCCCCCTCGGTCGTGACGCGCGGGAGCACATCACGCACGAACTTGGTGGGCCGTGTTCCGTATTCCTCGGCGCGGAAGCCGATGACCGCCTGTTGGGGGCGGTGCTCGGCACCCACGACGGACGGAAGGGGTGGATCAACCGCCTCGCCGTGCGCCCGGAGTGTCAACTCCGGGGAATCGGAGCGTCGTTGATCGCCGCCCTCGAGATGCGCTTTCGTTCGCTTGGCCTCGACGTCATCGCGTGTCTGATTGAGGACTGGAACGGTCGTTCTCAGGAGGTCTTCGAGCGATTGGGCTATCAAGCCCACCACGACATCACGTATTTCACGAATCGCAGCAGTGACACGGCGTAGGGGAACTTGCTCCACGACGCGTGCAGCGTGTATCGTGCCCTCGCGGACGGCGTGTTCCGCAGGAGGAGGATGCGATGGCGGGCGTCGGGCGGACGTTCTTCGAGCGGACGCAGTACCGGTTCCTCGGGCCCTCCGACCAGCAGCAGGGCCGAGCCCAGCCTCCGTTGGAGCGCCTTCTCCCCACCACGGTAGAGGCGCCGCTTCTGGAGCTCCCCCCGGCGGACGGGCTACCGGCAGATCTCGCATCGCTGCCGCTTCGTGAGGCAATCCAGAGACGGCAAAGCGTTCGCGACTACAGTGACGAGCCCCTCAGCCTCGAGGATCTGTCGCTACTGCTGTGGGGAACACAGGGCGTGCGACGCACGATCCCAGGGAAGGCCACGTTCCGAGCCGTTCCCTCAGCGGGTGCCCGGCATCCGTTCGAGACCCTGCTCCTGATCCGCCACGCGGCATCCCTCGATCCTGGCCTCTACCAGTACCTCGCCGGGTCTCACCGCCTTCGCCCGTTGTCGCACGACACCGCACTCGACGTCGGACTGACCAAGGCGTGTTTGGATCAAGCGTGCGTTGCGCGCTGTGCGGCACTGTTCGTGTGGATCGCCGACGTACGGCGGATGACCTGGAGGTACGGTGAACGCGGTTTCCGCTATCTGCTCGTCGACGCGGGACATGTTTGTCAGAACCTGTACTTGCTCGCCGAGGCCCTCGGCCTGGGGGCGTGTGCGATCGGGGCGTTCCAGGATGAGGAGGTCTCCGCGCTTCTCGCCATCGACCCCGCCGAGCTTCTGCCTGTGTACCTGGCGACAGTGGGGAGGCCTGCTTAGGTGGGCGTACACCCGTTGAGAGCGAGGCACCGCAGCGCCGCGGCCTCGAGGTCCGGCCCTCGGCAGAGGCAGAGAGGGAGGCAACGTTGTTCATCAGGCTGAGCGCAAAGGAGTTCTCCCGACGTCGCGAGCGAATCCGTCGACAACTCGACGCCGCGTCCCTCGACGCCCTATGCGTGTTCTCTCCCACGCAGGTGTTCTACCTCACGGGCTTCGCGTTCCTCGCCACCGAGCGGCCGATCGCCGCGGCGCTCGAGGGGATGTCCGGTGCGCTGCATCTGTTCGTTCCGCTTCTGGAACGCGAACACGCGGACGAGGCCTACGTCGATCGGGTCTACACCTATCCAGAGTACCCGAGCGAGGTCCACCCCATGGAGCGATTCGCCGCACTGCTCGGGCAACTGCGGATCGACGACGGGCGCATCGGCGTCGACGGAGATGGATACGGCGGCGGCTACGGCTATGTGGGACCGAAGCTCAGCGATCTCGTGGCCGGGGAGATCGTCGTCGTCCGCGACCTGTTGGAGCGGATGACGTGGATCAAGTCCTCGGAGGAGATCGCCCTCATCCGCGAATCCTGCCGCTGGGGCGATCGCGCGCACCGGCTGCTGCAGGCCTACGCGCGTCCCGGCGCGATGGAGACGGGCGTCGCGTTTCGTGCTTCGCACGAAGCCTCGGCGGAGATGATTGCCGCACTCGGTCCCGAGTATCGCCCGCTGCGCTACGGCTCCCTTCCTGCACGCGCCGGCTTCCGCGGGCAGATCGGTGCGCAGTCTGCCGTGCCTCACGCCATCACCACCAATGCCGTGATGCAGCGCGGCGACGTGCTCGTCACCGGTGCCGCGTCCGAGGTCGGGGGCTATCTCAGCGAGCTGGAACGAACGATGATTCTTGGCGAGCCGTCCCCCGAGCAGCGCAGGCTGTTCGGGCTCATGGCCGAGGTCCAGACGCTGGCGATCGAGGCGATCCGGCCTGGGATCCGCTGTGCCGAGATCGATCACGCGGCGCTCGCCTTCTACCGCGAGCACGACCTGATGGAGACGTGGCGGCATCACACCGGCCACGGCATCGGCTACGGCATGCACGAGTCGCCGTTCCTCGACATCGGGGACGACACCGTGATCGAACCGGGGATGGTGCTCACCGTGGAACCCGGGATCTACGTCCCCGGCTTCGCCGGCTTCCGCCACTCCGACACCGTCCTCGTCACCAAGACCGGCCACGAGCTGCTCACCACCTACCCCAGGGATCTGGAGAGCCTGGCGATCGACACCTGAGGTTGCAGGAGCTCCTTTTCCCGCACGGTAGACAGCGCTGATGATTTCTTCGAGGTCGGTGCCCTGCGCAGCGACTGATCTCCGCTGTCGACCGTCAGTTGAGGCCCTGAGCGAAGCAGACGGCTGGTCTCGCTGTTCTTGGCATGCTACGCTGCGAGTCTGTGACTTCCTCGATGCAGCAGAGGGCGCATCTGTCTCGACTCGCTCTGCCTCTTGCAGGCTCGACGTTCGCGATGTCGATGGCTTTGGGGGGCGGCGGCCTCGTGCTGCAGCTCTTCCTTGCGTCTCGCAGCGCCTCGACGCTGCTTATCGGCGCGCTGAGCAGTCTTAGCGCTGCGGGCATCCTGATCGGAGGGATCCTGTGGGGCACAGCATCTGACCATCTGCGGCGCAGACCGCTTCTGGGAACGCTGGCGCTGGCGCTTTCCGTGGTGATTGGCGTGCTTGCTGCGCTGCCACCAGCCGGCGTGACCCTTGCAAGCGCCTTCCTCCAGCGCTTCCTTCTCGCAGGATTCACTACCGTCGGTATCGCGATGGTCTCGATGTCCAGCACGGCAGCACGCAGGGGCAAAGACGTATCGTACGTCTTCTCTGCCGGGGCGGCGGGGAGGGCCCTCGGACTGCTTGCCATCGGCTTCTTCTTGGAGTCCCTTGGCTTCCGGTGGACGTTCGCGCTTCTCGCAGTGCTGCCGATCGCCGCACTCGTCCTCTCAATGACCCTACCCGGAGAGCAGGCTCATGCGCCGCGCGCGGAGAGGCACGGCACGTGGGGGCAGCTTCGCTCCCAGGGGCTGGTCGATCTGTATCTGGCTGCGGGCCTGCGGCAGATGGCTGTATTTGGGACGATCTCTCTGCTGTACGTGTACATGGACTCGATCGGCATTAGGGCTGGTCTCATGGGCGTTGTCAGCTCCTTGAACATGTTCATGCAGGTCATTGCTCTCATTGGCTTCGGGTGGCTTGCAGACCGGGTCGGAAGACGGGGCATCTTCGTGTTCGGGTTCATCCTGTCCGCCGTCACACCCTGTCTGTTTGCCATCCTGAGCAGCATCTCTGGGATGGCCATCGCATACGTGTTCCACGGCCTGGGCTTCAGCGCCATCCATGTCGGCTCCACAGCCTACATCGGCGACCGTGCGCCGCGCGATCGCCAGGGTCAGATGCTTGGCCTGTTTGAGTCCTCCAGAGGTCTGGGCGGGCTCTTCGGCCCTCTGCTGGCCGGCGCACTGACACCACTCATCGGGTTCTCCGGCATGTTCTTCGCAATGGCGGGGGTAGCAGGCGTATGTGTGCTCCTGGTCGTC
>Ga0272441_10008632_pt1 | contig 16075 bp, 9 predicted proteins | sample SSMProp6N_FD_193582 | JGI IMG/M metagenome (GOLD analysis project Ga0272441, IMG submission 193582) | Marine sediment archaeal communities from Little Sippewissett salt marsh, Falmouth, MA, United States - SSM-Prop-6N | ecosystem: Environmental > Aquatic > Marine > Wetlands > Sediment ... | reverse complement strand
GTATGGCCCTGGCCGGCCTGTGCTCCGGCCGGGGCCGCCCGGCTTCCTCCATCGCGGCCGGCCAGAAGTTGTAGGCCGGGTCCCTGTGAGCCTTCGCATTCCAGTTGGCGGCGAAGATGAAGTGGGTGCCCCTCTCCAGAGATTCCACCGCCTGGGCCAGCCCCGTCTCGTACGTTACGCACCCGGCACCGTCTACCTCGTTGCCCCAGACCTTGTCGCGGGCGTGACCCCGCAGGTAATCCATCGACATGAGGTGGTCGTAGTGCGGGGCGTCGTCGACGACTATCCAGTCCACCGGCTCGAGCAGCGCGCACACGTCCTGCGTGCAGCGAAACGAGGACAACCCGTCCCATATCGAGCCGAACTGGACGGCCATGGGCACTCCCGCTGCGTGGACGGCGCCTGCACACTGCCGTATCAGCTCGGCCAGGCGCCACGTGCGGTAGCACTGGAAATCCCAGGGATGGGCGCCCTGGAGGCTCACCTGCGACCAGTCAGCGTGCAGGCTTCCCCAGCGTGCGTTCAGCTCGTCAGGCGACTCGAACTTGGCGCGGAGCCAAGCGCGAAAGTCCTCCTGGGCGACCTCCGAGAAATCCGTGAACATGTCGTGCCAGTACTCGCTCTCGGCCATGCCGGAGAACTGCGGCAGGATGCAAGCAACGGGGTGGGGGTCGAGCCCCGCGTACCTCTCCTGCACGTGCGCGGCTATCGCCCCCAGCGCGCGCGAGACGCACTCGCCCGTCTTCGGGTCGGCGAACGAGAGCATGGTCCAGTCGTAGCCGGTCGCTATCCGGCCCGAGGAGTCGCGCATCAGCTCGCTGCCGACCCAGCCCGGGCGGTGGTTCTGCGTAGCCAACCTCAGATGGCAGCGCAGGCCCGCCCCGGCGATGATGTCGAGCCGCTCATCGAGCCACTTCCACTGAAACTCGCCCTCCTTCCACTCTATCGCCGACCAGGGGATCTGCAGGCCGCAGCCGTTGAGGCCGCTCGAGTTCACCCATGCATCCACGAGGTCTGCCATTGTGGCCGGGTCGGGCACCCAGTTTGCCCAGACGTTGGACATGATGAGGCGGGCGGGCGTCGTTTTGCTCATGCCGTTGCTCGCTCCGTAGGCAGCCGAATCGTGTTGACGGAAGATGCTACCACAAAGTCGGGTCCAGTCGGTTGGGAATGAGGGACTACGCGTCAGGAGTGGCGGGACGCCAGCCTGTCGCCATCGACCACTCGTGCGCCCGGCGCAGGATCTCCCAAATCGACGGCCCCTTCGCCTCCGTGTAACCGAGTCGATCCTCCCCGTACTCGGCGGCGAGATTGGTCTTCACCTCGGCGTAGCCGGCCGCTTCCTCGGGATGGGCGCGGAGGTAGCCCCGAAAGAGCAGGGAAAGCTGCTCGCTCCAGCTCCCCGCCAGGCGCACGTGGATGTGCACCTCCGGCCCGCGGCCCTTGAAATAGCGCTTCGTCAGGTCGGGGCTGGTCGGGGTGAACGCATACCCCAGGTCCTCCAGGGGCCGGCGATAGGAGTCCTCAGGCTCGAAATCGGCCACGGAGACCTGTATGTCGATAACGGGCTTGGCCATGAGGCCCGGCACGGCCGTGGAGCCGACATGGTCTATGCGAAGGGCGATATCACCAAGGGCCTGCCGCAGACGGGCGGCTATCTCCGCGAACAGGCTGGGCCAGGCGGGGTCGTAGGGGACTATCCGCACGGGCTCGGGCATCGCTAACCCCCTTTGCGGACCTTGAAGATCAGGAAGTGGGCCATGCGGAAGTCGTCGATGAAACCCGGGTACTTCTCCAATTTGCCCTCGTCGGGCGTGGGCTCGAGCAGTCTCTCGACGGCGAAGCCCGCTTCCGTGAGCGTGTTGAAGTACGTGGTGAGCGTGCGGTGGAACAGCAGAACCGGCCTGTCGCTTCCGGACGGGTAGGCCTGCTCGAGAGGCCCTTCGGAGAAGTAGCGGTCCACCTTCCAGTACAGCTTCCGTCCTTGTTCGTCCCTCACCCAGCCGTACACGGGGGCGGCGAACACCGGGTGCGTTATGGCCAGGGCCGCGAAACAGCCGGGCCGGAGGACCCGGAACAACTCGGCGACCGCCGCCGCCAGGTCGGGGAGGTCCTGGAGCACCACGTTCGAGACGATCAGGTCGAACGAGTCGTCCTTGAGCACATGCAGGTCCTCGCAGTTGGCGTGGATGTACTCGACCGAGAGCTCCGCCGGCGTCCGCTGCCTGGCTGTCTCGAGGAGCTTGGCGGAGTAGTCCACCGCCACGACACGGGCCCCGCGCCGGGCGAGCATGCGCGAGAGATAGCCCTCGCCGCAGCCGGCGTCCAGTACCCTTCTGCCCTCCACTTCCCCGAGCATCGGCAAGAGGGCCGGGTTGAGGACGACCTCCCTGTTGCTCTCGCCCTCGGGCCCGTAGGCGTCGGCGACTGCGTCGGCGTTGTAGTCCCATAGCTCTATGGCGTCTTCGGCGGAGTAGTCGGGGTCCATGGCTCCTCCCGAGCCGGAGGTTAGTGAGGATTGATCCCGGTCGGCGGGTGTAGAGGAGGCCCGCACGCCCGGCCGATTATGCAGATGGGGCGGCGTTAGGTCAAGCAGGTAAGACACCAGTGATCACAGGCAAGGAAGAGGCGATGGCCCCAGCGGGCCATCGCCTCGGTTGTACCGCTCTTGCGAAGCGCCGCTTCTGGCGGCGATGCTTCAGTGCTGCCTACTCCTCCTCGTACAGGAAGCAGTCGTCGAAGCAGTTGATATGCCACTCACCTGCGTCGTTCTGGAACTGCTGCTGGTACTCCATGAACGCGGTGACGGTGCTGGACGTCGCCGCAGCCGTGACGGAGAGGTACTTCCACTCAAACGTGTAATAGTCCAACTCGTAGTCCCAGTCGGACCAGACGATCGTCTCGGCATCCGGGTCCGTGCCGCCGGCCGGATCGATACCGATGCGGTTCCGGGTGGCGGAGAACAGGCCGTAGTACCAGTACATGCATGACCAGGCACCGAACGTGTAGGTCTCGCCGTTGGTCACCGACACCTGTTGGTAGATCCCGCCTTCGGCAGAGGGGCCACCGCAGCGGGCCATGCCGATGAAGTAGGTGCCGTCGTGCGGCACGATATCGCCGAACCACGGCTCCGTGCGGATTCCGAGCGGGCTGCCGAGGTCGGTCCAGCCGGTCTTATCACCCAGCTCGAAGGACGGGTTGGTCAGCAGGTTGACAACCGGCGACAGGGCGAAATCCTGCGTGGTCGTGCGGCCGAGATTCACCACTACGCCGGAGGCCGTGCTCTTCTGATATCCCACGGCTGAGGCAGTCATGTCATACGTGCCCGGGGCGACGCCGCTGATCGTGTAGGTGCCGCCGGGCCCCGTCGTGGCCTCGTATCCGCCGGTGTCCGTGGCGACCGTGGCACCGACTAGCCCGACGCCGAGGTTGTCCTCCACGACGCCGGAGATAGCCCCGAGCTCGTAGGGGAAGATCAGGTCGAGGCCGGCCTGGTTGGCCAGCAGCCAGTAGCCGTACCACGGGCGGAGCATGTCATCATCGCCGCCGCCGTCCGCCTTGACGGTCATGTAGCCGGTACCTGGCTCGTAGTAGTAGAGGACCGGATCGATCCAGCCGGCCGTGACAGCGTCGTCGAAGGACACCGTGGAGACACCGTCGTTGACCTCGCAGTCGGAGAGGAACAGCGGGGCCTCGAAGACGTGGCCGATCATGTTCCAGTTGTCGCCGAGGGCGATGGTCTGCTGGCTCGTGGCGCGCTCGCCGGGCACGACGACGACCGTGACCGGGGTGACCGTGTCCACATACAGCCAGTAGCCGCTGCCGCGCTCGACGCCGGTGAAGTCGCCGGGGTAGATCGCGTAGCCCGCGCCCGGGTCGTACCGGTAGAGGTTGTTCGTTATCACGTTGCCCAGGTCGACCAGGTCGCTATAGACGTCGCTGGCCTCGGGGGCGTACGGGGCGCACGGTACGCTGGTGAGGTTCCATCCATCCTTGAAGTGACCGGCGGGCGTCCGCGGACCGGGGATGACCTCGAGCGAGACGTCTATCTCCTGCGGGTTGTTGATGGCCGCGGGGTCACTCACCGTGATGGTGGCAGTGTAGCTGCCGCCGTCGAGCGCCTCGGGCGTGTAGTTAACGGCTATCGTGTCCTCTTCACCGGTGGACGAACCCGAACCCGGCACGCAGTTGAGCCAGCCCGCGTCATCCGTGATGGTGTAGTTGAGCGTGCTACCGCCGGCGTTGCGCACCGTGAAGCTGTCAGAGGACAGCGGCGCGCCCTGATTCACGGTTCGCGAGAACTCGGACTCGCTGAGCTTGATCATCGGGTCGGGCGTGATGTACTCGGCAATCGACATCATCATGTCCTTCGTCTGCATGACCCGGTTGATATAGCCGTCGCCCGACAGGTTCTCGTTCATGTACCAGGTGTTGGCGCCGCCGGCCTGCTCGACCCACTCAACGTAGTAGAAGTTGCCGTAGGTGAGAGGGATGTCACCCTCGTCCCACATGACGGCCGCGCGACCCTGGTAATGACCCGAGAGGCCGTAGCAGGTCTTGGGCGGGCCGATCGGGCTGCCGCCGACCGCGTCGTAGACCTGGAACTCGAACTCGAGGTTCGGCGGGGCGGCATCACCCGTCGCATAGACGATCTCGACCGCCGCCAAGCTCGTACCCGAAGCCTGGAAGGTCTGGCCGAACACGTTCGTCCATGTCGCCATCATCGCCTCGGTGTAGTCGATCGGGGCGTGATTCACCAGAGTGCCGGGCGCGCCACCGGAGACGAAACCGTAAGCATCCCAATCCGGGAGCGCCGTGTCCCCCGAGTACATCATACCGTCGACATACCCGTCACTCTCGTCCGGGCGCGCCACGATGGCGAAGCTGTCGGACTGCGAACCCGGGTCGAGCCAGAAGCGTACTGCATACTCGTTGCCCACGACCAGGTCCATGTCGCTGCTGCGGTAGGGGACCCACAGAAGGTGGATGATCGGGTCCATCGTGCCGGCCAGGTAGACCTGGCGCATGTCAGAGATCTGTGTCCACGTGGAAGGAGCGCCGCCGTTCGTCTCGTAGACGGCGAAGTTGAGGTTCATCCAGTAGTGGTCGCCCGACTTGCCGGCAAGGCGCGTTGCCACGCGCGTGATGTGGGGATGGGTCGCAACAAACGTCTGATAGAAGTCAGTACCCCATACCCACGGCTCGGAGGTCCACTCGTACCAGCTCTCATTGTACATGACCGAGTACTGGGAGGACACGTTCAGATTCTGCCCGGTGATGACGCCGGGGTCGTCGGGGCAGACAATGTCGGTTCTGTAACTGAAGCCGGGGGCGCCGCTGTAGTCGATGCAGAACAACCCATAGGTGCCGCCGGGGAAGCTCCCGGGCGGAATGCTCTTGGGGATGCTGAACCAACCGGCGTTGGTTGGACCGTAGTACCCGGTTCCACCTGCGCCCCAGCCGACGTCCAGTTGGCCAAGATACACGAATTCCTCGCGGAAGCCGTGTGGGGTCACCGACTGACCCGTGCAACCGTCGGTGGTGTGGAAACCCTGGACGTTCGTGATAGCGTACGCCACCGATGTCGCCAGGGGTACTGCAGCACAGATCGCCACAAGTAGCAGTGCCGCTCTCCGTTGCATCCTTCTCTCCTCGCTGTCCCCCCGGTGTCTGTGTTCTGGCCGCGCACCACGTACACGGCTTGAGGTCGATGTAGTAGGGTGGAAGACGACGGGTGGTTCGTCCGCCAACCTATATTATACCCGATGCCCCAAAGCAATTCAAACGAGCCCGCCGGACCCGGCGCCCACTCGTATACATCTATGATGCTCAAGCGGGTTGTCGGCGGCAGATGAACTCGACTGGAGCGGCTATCTTGGGAGGACAAGTGGTATGGTGAACCGTTGCACAAGGCGTCCGTGCGGCGGGACTCCCTAACAAACACTGGGTGCGGAAAGCCAGGCGATCTGCCCCTGCCGCTCCGGTGGCGCCTTGCCCGCTGCGCGGCCCGGCTTCCTTGATCCCCGCGACGACGCGTCCCATGGCAGCGGGAGGTCTAGGGCGTCGGGACGATGAGGGTCAGCCCGGGCTGGTAGGCCAGGACCCAGTAGCCGTGCCAGGGGCGCAAGGCGTCGTCGTCTCCCGCGCCGTCCCCCCGGACCATGAAATACCCGCCTCCCGCGTAACCGTAAGCGACAGGGTCGATCCAACCCGCCGCGGCCGCGTCGGAGAAGCCGAGCGTCGTGGCGCCGTCGGAGATGAGGCAGTCCGCCCAGGCCGCGGGCTGCTTGTGCGGTTGCCCGAGGAGGCTCCAGCCGTCGCCGAGGGGCATCGGGACGTCGGCCGAGGCCTTCTCGCCGGCCAGGCTCACCACGGCGCCGGGCGGGACCTCGCTGAGGTACAGCCAGTAGCCCCGACCCCGCTCCACCGCCGTCAGAGACTCCGGATACACACGGTACCCGGCACCGGGGTCGTAGCAGGCGAGGTTGTGGGTGAGGTCGTTGCCCAGTGCCACGAGGTCGGCGAACACGATGGCCGGTTCCGGGTCGGCCGGCGCCACGGGCACGCTCGTGAGGTTCCAGCCCGGCACGTAATGGCCGGCGGGCGTCGCCGCGCCCATCTCCACATCCAGCGACACGTTGTCCAGAAGGCAGAGGCACCACTCCCAGCGCCGCGTGTTGTAGCAGTGTACGCGTAGGGCGCAATAGCGCAGGCCCGGCACGTCCGTCAGCTCCCCGCCGCACGCAAGCTCGTGGAAGCCGTACTTGTCATTCCCCGTGAAGTTGCCGTCGAAGTCCGCCAGCGTTATCCAGGTGTCGCAATCGTCGGCCGCATCCGGCAGCGAGAAATCGCTCTTCCAGCCCAGCTCCCAGGTCTGGCCCACGTCCTCGGGCAGCTCGTACTCGTCTTGGTGGGAGTGCAGCAGGACGTGCGCCGATAGGGACCAGTGCGCCGCGTCCGACGTCGGCATATAGTCCGTGACCTCCAGCACCTGGCTGAAGGTGAAGTCCAGCCAGTCCCAGCGGTCCGTTATCTTGCCTGCGAAGTAGTCCCCAAAGGGCGTGAGGACGTTGTAGGGGTTGCTGTTGGAAAGGGGAGGGACGTCAGGCCCGTAGCCTTCGGCATAGGCGACTTCCCAGGCGTCGTGAGAGCCGCCGTTGTCCTCGAAGCCGCCGTTCTCCACTCCCGGCAGCGGTGGCCAGGGCCAGACGTGGATGTGGTCCGCCTTCTCGCCGGTCACGGGCCCGCCATCACCCGTGACTGTGAGGCGGACCGTGTGAAGCCCCGCGTCGTCGTAGACGTGCGTCGGGTGCTGGTCGTAACTGGCGCCCTCGTCGCCGAACTCCCAGTGCCAACTGTAAGCGCCCGGCACGTTCGACTCGTCGGTGAACTCGACGCTGAGCGGCGTGCGCCCCAGCCTCACGTCGGCCGAGAACTCCACGTAAGTCGGGAACGTTTTGTCGACCGCCTGATAGGCGTAATAGCGGCCGCGGGGGACCAGATCCTCGTCCGTGAGACCGTAGTTCTCGACCCCGGCGCCGTCGTTGAGCACAAGGTACTTGGCCATGTGGACGCAGTCCCACTCGGGCTCCTTCAACTCCGTGAGCACGTAAGTGAGCTTGTCCGAGATCTCCTGCTCGGTGCCGCTGTTCCACCCGTACTCGGTAATCCAGATGCCCTTGTCCCCATCGCCCTCGGCGACCATGACGTCGCGGGTGTCCAGAATCGCCTGCCAGTGAAGCGTGCCGCTGTCCGAATAGGAGTGTATGGCGATGCCGTCGATGTACGGACCCGCACCGTGATCATACATGCCCTGGATGTACTCCCAGCCGTAGCTCATGCCGTCGTGGTAGTCGATGTTGCCGCCGATGACCTTGGCATCGGGGTCCCCGGCCTTGACCGCCTGGCTGCAGCGGATGAGCCACTGGGTGTAAAGGGGATAGCTGTCGGCGTTGTTGCAGCCGTCGCTTATCCAGGGGCAGCCGTTGGGCTCGTTCCAGAAGACGTAGTAGCGGACCTGGCCGCGGTAGCGCTCCGCCACCATCTGATGAAAGGCCATGAACTCGTCGGCGTACTCCTCGGCCGGGGGCGTGCGCCAGCCCGGGAGATCCGGGCGCAGCTTGGCCCAGTCCGGCGTGTCGCCCAGATAGAAGAAGGGCTCCATGCTGCGGGCCGTTATCTCCGCAACGCAGAAGTCGCTGTAAGAGAAATCGTACTGGCCCTGCTGGGGCTCGCCGACCGTCCAGGCCAGGCCGCACGTCGTCATCGTGACGCCGAGGCCCACCATGTGGTCCCAACACTGCTGGTCGTACGACCATGGCCGGCCGGCCCACTCCGCCGTGAACCGACCGGAAGTGAAGAGGAAAGGGCGGGCCAGGGGATGTGCGGCCGCCGAGAGCGGCAGCAGTCCCAGAATCGCGGCCGCCAGTGGCACGAGGCGTTGTCGCATCGAGGTCTCCCAAGGGTGCAGTCTTGTCCCCAGTTGCACATCAAGTATAGCACGGGCTCAAGGCGGTGAGCCGTGGCCCGCAGGGGTGCGTTCCTTACGTGGGAGGGCCTCGGTGCGCCGGTGTAATCGGCGGAAGCGGGCTGTGGGCGACCCTACGCCACCGCCACCTCCCACACTTCATCCGTGCCTACCTGCCTGGCACCCGGCAGCTCGGTCAGATACGCGGCGTCGCCCTGCGGCGCCGTGAACGTGAGCTCCTGCAGTTCGAGGCCGTGGGCCAGCGCCGTAGCCGCGCCGATTACCTCGGAGGGGTCCACTCCGTCGGCTGCCCAGGCCAGCGCCATGGCCGTCGGCCTTTCTCCGAGCCAGCGGAGCTGGGCGTAGGCCAGACCGTCCACCCTCCTCGCGCATGGGTGCTGGATGCGTTCGCCGGCCACCCGCGCGGGGCGGTTGCATATCTCCCACATGAGCCTTGACGACGCCTGGACCCAGCCGTAGCGCATCGGCAGCTCGGCGACGGCGCTCTCGGGGACCCCGGCGGCGCGACGCCATCCCGCTGGGAGGCCACCGGATCTGCCCCGGCAGGCATAGGTGCGCAGACTCATTGACCGGGACAGGCCGCACTCGGCATAGAAACCCTTGGCCTCATCCGCCGGGACCGTTCGTATGCACGGGCATCCGAGTTGCCGCGCCCGTGCGAGCCCCGCCTCAACAAGCGCGCGGCCCACGCCGCTGCGCCGGTGAGCGGGGTGAACCTGCAGAACCCCCAGGTAGAGATGCCGGCCGTGGGGCTGCGGCTCCGAGCTGTCGTTCCACTCGGCATAACCGACCACACAGTCGTCTCGCTCAGCCACGTCGATGAAGAAGGGGCGCAGCAGCCTGTGGTTGACGTGAAGGGTGCACTCGACCGGGTCGACCCAGGGGCCGTCAGAGCCGGCGTGGACCTCGGTGATGGCCGGCACGTCGGCCAGCGTCGCTCCGCGGACTATCACTGTGCAGCCCCCCCGCCGCTTGGGGGCTGAGGCGTGCCCAGCGCCGGAGGCAGCTCGACCGGGATCCTCCGCGCCGTGAAACTGTCCAGGAAGACCGGGCGACCGTCGGCCCAGGGCTCATGGCAGTCGGCGGGCTCTCCTACTGCCCCAGCCGGCTCCATCACGATGCTCTCAGAGTATTCGTTCCATACGCCCGTGAAGACCATCCCCTTCTCGACGGCGCGGTGGGTCAGAAACAACGTCTCCGCCTGGGTCCCGCTCACACAGTCGTGCCGCGGCTTAGGATTGCGCCGCTTGTCATGAATGTGGTGGATGTAACCGTAGAAGTAGCGGGGGCCCAGATCATCGACGCTCTCGGCCCACTCGTTCTGCCTCCAGGCCGTTGAGAAGTCGGTCATCTGATGCGTGTTCACTATGTTCCACATGCCCCTCGACTCGACCCGCGGGCAAAGGCGGACGTCCGGCGTGAACGCATACCAGGTGATCCAGAAGAAGCGGTTCAGGCCGAGTTGGCGGCCGTTGTGCGGGTTGCAGCCGGACCCACCCGGTTCGCCCAAGGAGAGGATCAGCGAGATGCGAAGGTCCTGGGCGCAAGCCTCCCGGGGCTCGCGCAGGTTCCCCGATCCCATCAGGTAGACCGCGCGCTTGTAGGCCACTGCATCAGGCCGCGGGCTGTATTCGCGCATCCTGATGTGCATGTCGGTTCGGCTGTCCTCGGAGAAACTCAGGTGCGTGTGGACGTTCTCCAGTTCCTCCCAGTAGAGTCGATTGAAGACATCGTTGGGGATTCCGGGAGGGGCCCAGTAATCGAACCCCCACAGATCGTATATGAGGATGTACGGCAAGCGCAGCTCCTCCAGAATGGGTCGGTATAGGGCGTTGAACAGATCGTATGAATAGAGCATCTCGCCATCGACGAGGGCGCCGTAGTCGTTCCACTCACACAGTGTGTGGGCGCTTCCCTCCTTGCGTATCAGCCGCCGGCTCATGATGTGCGGCATGGGGTAGAGGCCGGCGTTCTTGATGATCGTCAGCTTCCTGCGGACGGTGTCCGGGTCGCCGAAGTTCGCGCTGCTCATGGGGCCGATGTAGAAGGGCCCGGGCTCCTTGTTGGGGACGTAGTAGACCTTATCACCCAGGTCCAGGTCGGGGTGCTGGGTGAGGTCGTACTCGTCCCAGACGCCCATGTACACGTCGGTGAAGTAGAGGGGTCTGGGGAGCTCGACGGTCTCGCCATCGACCATGACAGTCGCCCGCAGGTCATACTGGTAGGCTAGGCAGGAGCCGGCGCACAGCAGCGCGAGCGGCCATGTCCTCAACCGTGGTACCGGGAGCACGCAGTCGGTTCCTCTTCGGAGTGATACGTGGAGACCTGTGGTGGATGAGGGCCTAGGCGGGCCTTGGCCCCGCACGCAGTATTGTGCTCAAGCGTGCCCTGGGTGTCGACCGCTAGTTTGCTGGACTCGGGCCGCCGGAAGCCCTATCCTTACGCCGCGCCCAGTTCCCGAACGTGGGAATCGGGATATCTGATGGGGATGCCTATGAGCACCGACGGAACACAGCCGGAGAGCATGGCGGGCCACTTCGCCGAGGTCTTCGCGAAGACAGGGCGCAGGTTGGCCACGCCATCCGGGGACGCCTCCGAGGTGCGCCGCTGGCAGGGAGAGGCGCGGGCGAAGCTGCGAGAGCTGGTCGGCATGGACCGCTTGACGCCCTGCGACTTGGCGCCCCGCCTCGACCAGCCCGTAGAGCTCCCGGATCACATCCGCCAGCGCGTCGTCATCCGCACCGAACCCGACGTCGAGATGCCGCTGTACGTCCTCCTCCCCAAGAGCGTCCCCCCTCCCTGGACGGCGGTTCTGGCCCTCCACGGCCACTGCGGGGGAGGTAAGGCGGCCGTTGCCGGCGTGAGAGACAACCCCGCCATCGCAAGCGCAATCGATGTGTTCAACTACGACTACGGCGTTCAGCTCGTCCGCGAGGGTTTCATCGTCTTCTGCCCCGACGCGCGGGGCATGGGCGAACGGCGCGAGCCCGAGCACGCCGGCGACCCTCTGGCAGCGTCCTGCTTTCTACTTGCGCACATGTCACTGCCTCTGGGAGGGACCGTGGCCGGCATGTGGGCATGGGACGTCAGCAGGCTCATCGACTACGTCCAGGCGCGCGCCGACTGCCTCGGCGGCCCCATCGGCTGCGTCGGGCTTTCCGGCGGGGGCCTTCAGACGCTCTACTCGTCTGCCCTGGACGAGCGTATAGCCGCCGCAGTCATAAGTGGCTACATGTACGGTTTCGCCGAGTCGCTCATCGAGCAGGCCGGGAACTGCCCGTGCAACTTCGTCCCGCACCTGTATGAGTACTTCGACTGCGGCGACATCGCGGCGCTCATCGCCCCGCGACCGCTCGTAGTCGAAACAGGCGACAGCGATCCGCTCAACGGCAGAAGCGGCCTGGGGAACGTGAGGCCGCAGGCGGAGACGATCCGGCGGGCCTACGAGGCGCTGGGTGCGGGCAACGACTTCCGGCACGTTATCTTCGAGGGTGAGCACCGCTGGCACGGGGAGGTGTCGATCCCCTTCATCAAGCGCCATCTCACGGGGGGACCGCTCGCCTAGCCTAGAGGCCGCACAGGCGCGCCAGCCGCCGCGAGTAGTCCACGAAGCGCGGCCAGCTGATGTCGGGCGGGACGCCGTGGTCGCAGCAGGGCCAGTAACCGCCCTCCTCCACGACCGGGCGGAGGCGCTCCAGCTCGGCCTCTATCACCGCGCCGCCCTTGGCGATCGCGCGCTTGTCGACCCCACCGCGGAAAGCGATGCCGCGCCCAAACCGCGCGCGCAGCTCACCGATGTCATTGCCGGCGGCGATCTCCATCGGCTCGCACACGTTGATCCCGCATTCGATCCACACCGGGATCAGCCCGCCGACGAAGCCGTCCGAGTCCACCATGAACAGCGGACACCCACTCCCCTTGATGATCTCGTTCCACGCCCGGTAACAGGGGCCGAGAAACTCCCGCGTCATCTCCGGCGAGATCATCGCCTTCTCCTTGTACGCCATGTCCTCGGAGATGAGGACCGAGTCGACTTCGACGAAGGGGAGCACCTTCTCGAGAAGAACGCAGATGTACTCCGTCCAGAAAAGGCACATGTCGCGGATGAGGTCGGGGTCGTCCAGAAAGCGCATGCACAGGCTCTCGAACCCCAGCCACTCGCGCATCTGCCAGAAGGGGCCGTCGAACCGGAGGCACACCGGGTAGTCGCGGCCGGCCAATTGCCGCCCCAGCGCGGGGACGTCTTCGGGGACGCGCGACGGGTCGTCTGGGTCGTAGCGGGACTTCATCGACTCCCAGTCGTCCCACCTCTCGACCGGGCAGCTTATCCACCGGCGCGTGACGAAGTCCTTGGCCGACCTCAGGTAGGAAACGTCGTAGTCCTTGCTTATCTCGCAGACGTTGCCCTTCCAGTCCCGGACGATGAGCGTCCCCTCCGTCTCGGAGAGGACCGCCTCGTCGAACTCGGGGATCATCTGGGTGTGGAAGCGGACGCCGGCTCCCCGCTGGCGCGGGATCACCTCGATGCCGAGGAGCCGCTCGAGTTCCTCCTCCCAGCTTGTTCCCTCCGGCAGACCTTGAGCGTGCCAGGCGCGCAGGGTCGACTCCCTGGGCGCTCCGGCGAAGAAGGGGACGTGGTCCGGTTTCCCAAAGAGCAGGGTCTCAAGGTACCGCTGACGCGCGTTCATGAGCCGTCCTGACTGGTGTGCGCTGGACTTGGTCGGCCCACCAGTCTATCGCCACATCGGGTGATGTCAAAGATCCGGTTGCGGTGGCGGGATGGCCCTATTGGCCCAACCGCTCCACGACCGCGTCATCGAAGGCGTTGACGTGCCATTGGCCGGTCTCGGGGTTCTCCGTCAACTCCTGATGCAACTGGAGAAAAACTGTCATGCGATTGCCCTGGGCAGTCGCTGTGACGGAGATGCGGTCCCAGGAGCCCGTGTCGCCCACAGGCTCGATGTCCCAGCTTGACCAGACAACCGACGCTGCGCCCGGATCGGTCCCTCCCAAGGGATCGAGGCCGATTCTGGACCTGGTGCACTGCTCGGGATCGACGGAGCCCTCACCTGCAACCCAATAGACCCAGCTCCACGCACCGGCGCTGTATTCCTCTCCCATCAAGGAGTCGAAGGACTGATAGAAGGAGCCGGATTCGGCGACCCAGTGAGCGGCGTTGGCGGCGAAGTAGGTCCCGGTGTGGGCGGAGCATCCGCCGTACCAAGGGCCGAACCGCACCCCGTCGATGCCCTCGCCCTCTACGCCCCACCCGGTCAGGTCGCCCGTCTCGAACCCCGGGTTTTGGAGACCGACCGGGGTAGTGGGTATGGGCACGATCAGATCCAGACCGCCCGTCAGGCACAGCAGCCAGTAGCCTCTCCAGGGGCGGGAGGCGTCATCGTCGCCGGTGCCGTCGTGCTTGACGAGGCCGTAGCCGGAGCCCGGCTCGTAATAGTAGAGGATTGGCTCTATCCAGCCTGCAGCAGCCGCGTCGGCGACGCTGAGCACCGCTGCCCCGTTGTCGATGCTGCAACTGGCCCACGGCACGGAAGACTCGAAGGGGTGCCCTATCAGGTTCCAGCCGTCGGCCAGGGGCACTGTTGCGTCCCCGTCGGCTGCGGGGCCATCCACGCCGACAACGGTATCTCCCGAGGCGGTCTCCAGAAACACCCAGTACCCGCGCCCCCTCTCCACTTGGGTGAAATCGGCGGGGAAGGTCGCGTACCCGGCGCCGGGGTCGTAGCGGTATACACAGTTGTCCATCACGTTGCCCTCGGCGATCATATCCGCAAACACGGCCTCGACTTCGGGGTCGGCGGGCTCAACCGGGACGCTCACCAGGTTCCACCCCGGCTGGTGGAAGCCCGGCGGTGAACTTGCTATGAACTCCAGCGTCAGCGAGGGGCGGCTCTCGACCATCCCGTACTCGCGGGAGCGGAACTGCCGCGTGCCGTCCTGGTCGCTCTCGCTTCCGAACTCCTCCCGGAGAACGAAGCCGAAGTTGCCGCCGGGACCGCCCAGATGATCGGCCACGGCTTCGGTGACGTCGAAGCTTAGGGGTCCGTAGTCCTCCACGCCGCCCAGCGTCTGCGAATCGAGAGGGACCGGGTCGCAGTAAAGCTCGTTGAGGGTTCCAGACCAGAACGGATTGTCGCCGCCGGCGCTTCCGAAGGGCCTGCTCCATGAGACCTCGCCGGCGTCGGCGAAGGCACCGTCGAGAGCCTCGTTGTCTCCCTCGCCCCAATCGTGCAGCAGCCTGTGGGCGTGGAGGGCCTTCTGCACCCCGCCGGGATCGCTCCGGCCGCCGAAATACTCCAGGGTCAGCACCGCCCGATGGAGATAGGACCGCGACTCGCAGCTCGTATCCAGGTCAGAGAATCTTACAAGGATGCTGCGGTCGGCCCCCGAGTCGGCACCGGTGTCGCGGCAGGCCTCGAGGACCTCAGAGGCGCCCGCATTGTTGGTCGAGTGTTTCTGGATGATGTGAGCGTCGGAGGTGCCCGCGTAGACAGTACCGTCCGGGTACTTCCTGCCGTCCTGAAATACCAGGACCCCGCGCGCGGGACGGATGGGGAGCGGCGGCACTATCCCCGTTACGGCCTTGTCCAATATCACATGGTCGTGGGGCTCGGTCGGTCTCTCGTACCACCCGTCGCTGTACCAGTCATAGGCTATGGCCGTCAGGCGCGTGTCCGTGATGTGAACAACGGAGAACGCCTGGTTGCCGTGGACGATCTTGCAGTCCGAGGTGACGAGGTAGTCGAAGCCTTGCCACGTCCCCACCAGCGGGTAGTGGTCGTGGCCGTGGCAAAGGAGGATGACGTTGTGGTCCTGGACGGCGTTGTAGATCCGGTCCCACTCTGATGTGCTGCTCACCGCGGCTCGGTAGTGGGTGGACACGATGACGGCCTGCTGAGTGCTGAGCGTGGGCATGTGGGCCTCGAGGTAGTCCAGCGCCCCGCTGCCAAACGGCTCATCACCGTCAGGCCCGCCGTCGAGGCCGATGAAGTGAACGCCCTGCCAGTCGAAGCTGTAAGACGTTGCCCCGTGCCTGGCCGCAATGGCCTGGCGTATCTCGTCGCAGCCGGGCGGGTTCCAGGAATCGTGATTGCCCGTGATCTCGTACGTCGGGAAGGTGAACCAGCGATTGATGCACGAGATGAAATCGTCGTTGGTCTCCCCGTCGCTGTCCTCGTACTGGTTATAGTAGGAGTTCTCGGTTATGTCGCCGGGGACCAAGACGAACTCGATCGTCCCGACCACTCCGCCTATCTCGGTTGGGTAGGCGGTCCCGGCCAGGGTCGCGATGTCCTGGGCCGAGTTATCCCTGTAACCCGAGCCGTCGTAGGCACCGAAGTGGGGGTCGGACCAGATGACGAAGGTGAAATCGGCGGAACGGACGGCAGCAGCAGCCACCAGGACCGCTGCGACGGCTACCCTTGACATTCCCATCGTCCACACCTCCGCATCTGCCAGAGACGGCCCGCCCGGCACCGCGGCTGGGGGGCGTGCGCCCATCCGGCTCCGCACCCCACGCCGGCGACCGGGTGCGTCGGTCTAGGGACCTGACTCGTCGATGTCAACGTC
>Ga0272441_10008630_pt1 | contig 16077 bp, 11 predicted proteins | sample SSMProp6N_FD_193582 | JGI IMG/M metagenome (GOLD analysis project Ga0272441, IMG submission 193582) | Marine sediment archaeal communities from Little Sippewissett salt marsh, Falmouth, MA, United States - SSM-Prop-6N | ecosystem: Environmental > Aquatic > Marine > Wetlands > Sediment ... | reverse complement strand
CCACCTTGGCCTTGAATGTTGCATCGTATCTCTTTCTCATGGCTATATTTGCTACCTCCCCGTATTTGGTCCACCGGGGCTATCCTATCACCTTAGACCCTGGTCCAGTTTTTGGGGAGTAGCTCAGCTCACTCCGGCAGGGTCAATATATCCCCAATGGTCTGATTGGCATTCTTCTCCCAGGTCAGGGGAATTCAGCTCATTTACCACCTAGGTTCAGCGAAAACTGGCAAAAAGAAGAGAGCAATTGCTATGCGCGGTATAGGGCTTATCCGAAATCGGAGGCAGAGTTGATCGGGTGGATAGAAGATGCCTATCAGGCCAGGACATCACGTGCCCACCTTATAAAGAATTCGCAAGTTATGATGAAGTACAATGCAGTATGTAAGGTTTGTGGGGTGACCCATTAATGACAGAAAAATATAAACCACCATTGGCTGTTCATTTTATATGGCATCCATCAAATAAAGAATATGTTGACCCGATCCTTGATTCGGTGAGAAGTTGCTTTGCAAGGGATGTGGATAGGCCATTTTCAAGAGGATTGAACATCCCCTTGTTTTTTTATAGCTCTGAGTCTGCGAACGAATCTCCTTCGGATTCCCCGGAGGCCCAAGCTGGAAAAGATATCGTGTTTGTTTTCACGAGCGTCAACACCTTAGGGCGTAGTTCATGGAAATCCTACATTGATAAGCTTCAACCTTCAGATTCTTTTAGGGTAGTGCCCGTAGCAATTGATAGAGAAGGTCTAAACCATAGCGCTAATGGTAGCCTAAAAAGTATCAATTTTTTAAGAGCTTATGAATGGAATGATAATTTCCGAACAGAGCAAGCTATTGTAGCAATGGCTCATGAAATATACCGACACGGATTTATTGAGATAAGTGAGGCAGAAAAAAGCAAATCGTCGTCGATCAAGATTTTCCTGAGCCATGCTAAGGTTGGTGATACTGGGCGATTGCATGCCGAATCAATTAAAAGTTATATTGACCATACCAATATGTTGAGTTTTTTTGACGCAACTGAAATATCCCCAGGGTTTAAATTCGATGAAGAAATAACCAAGCATATAGAGGATTCCACGTTAGTTGCCATCGGAAGTGATGCATATTCCTCTCGCTATTGGTGCCAGAGAGAGATTTTATGTGCAAAACAGAAAAATCGTCCAATAATTGCAGTCAATTGCCTAGAAGATTGCGAAGATAGGGTCTTCCCTCCTGCAGCTAATATTCCTTGCATTCATGTGTCTCCCGAATCGCCTATCAGCGATAAAGATATCCTGAGGATTTTAATTGCAACTATTCTCGAGACGATACGCTATCATCACGCCCTGAAGTCTCTCGAATATTATCAGACTCAAGGCTGGATTGATAAGAATTGTATTTGTATTTCAAGACCACCAGAGCTGCAGAAGATTATTGAAGTAAAAGGAAAAAGGAAGAATAAGGTCTGTTACCCGGAACCTCCGCTTTATATTGATGAAACATATTGGCTCTCGTCCTTTGGAGTTGATGCCTTTACTCCGTTGTGGAGCAGTTCTGAAGATAGGTCTTTAGAAGGTCTCCGGGTAGGAATTTCCATTTCTGAAAGCCCTTCGGAAGGTTATGCGAATCATCACTTAAGTCCAGATCACCTAAAAAGATTGGCTCAAGATATTGCAAGACATCTACTTGCTAGGTCTGCGACGATTCTTTATGGAGGTGATTTGCGAAAGGACGGCTTTACTCAATTTATCCTAGATGAAGCCATAGTACTAAAAAATCGCCTGAATACAGATGATATTCACGTTGAAAACCATTTGGCATGGCCGCTGTATGTGTCGGATGCAGAAGTCACAGCCTGGAGAGCCAAGTACAACTGTGTTATGAAATCTATTGAACACGATATCCCTATTGGCATAAGGGATATTGTGGACAAGAATAACTTCCTAAGTCCTCACAATGCTAAAAATAAATATATCTGGTCGCGATGCCTTACTGAAATGCGCAATGAATCCATCAAAACTTCTGATGCCCGCATTTGTGCCGGTGGCAGGCTTTCGGGATACAAAGGCAAAATGCCTGGAGTCCTGGAAGAAATACATATAGCGATTATGGAAAATAAACCAATCTATCTGCTTGGTGCTTTCGGGGGAGTGGTTGATGAAGTCTGCAAAACAATCTTGAGTCAGCCTAGGTCTATTACAAGACCACTTACAGAAGAGTGGCAGATTACTCATAACGCTGGCTACAAAGACCTGCAGGACATGGCCAAGACGAACAGTCGAGAGGCGGACTACGCTAGCATAGGTTCTGAATTAGAGAGTGTCTCATTGGATGATATTGCAAAAGCTACCGGACTTAGTGCAGATGAATATCGTCGCCTGATGTTGTCTCCTTTTGTTGATGAGTGTGTTTACCTAGTGCTAAAAGGCTTAAAGATCTTGCCAGCAATCAAGTTTTTTAAAGCAGGTGAGCGATGAGTAGCTTCCAGATAGACGAAAAACACCTTTCTCAAATCCCGGCTTTGCAGCTTCTGATAGGTCTGGGTTTTGAATATTTGACAGCAACCGAGGCGCTTCTTGAGCGGCAGGGCAGGAGATCTAATGTCCTGCTGGAAGATGTTCTGCGTGGTCAACTAAAAGAAATAAACTGCATCCGTTATAAGGGAAACGAGTACCTTTTTAGTGAGGAAAATATTCAATCCGCGATCCAGAAGCTCAAAAACATCAAATACGATGGCTTGCTCCAGACCAATGAAGCGATCTACGATCTGATTACCCTGGGAACGGCTCTGGAGCAGACCATTGAAGGTGACTCGAAAAGCTTCACACTGAACTATGTCGACTGGCGGAATCCAGATCGCAACAAGTTCCATGTAACCGTTGAATATGGCGTCGAGCGTTCGCGGAGCACGGAGACGATCCGGCCGGATATCGTTCTGTTCGTCAACGGTATCCCGTTTTGCGTGATCGAGTGCAAATCTCCACATGTAGAAGTTGAGCAAGCCGTATCGCAGTCCATCAGAAATCAGAATGACGATCATATCCCCAGGTTGTTCATCTATTGCCAGATGGTTCTGGCCCTCAACAAGAACAACGCCATGTACGCGACGACAGGAACGGCGGCAAAATTTTGGACTAACTGGAAAGAACCTCGAATGAAGATCGGCGAACGGGAGTATGAAAGGCTTCAGGAGGTTGTCAATAAGCCGCTCGATAAAGAGGCTATTACCCAGATATCAGCTACTTTTGGAGTTGAGCCGGAATCACTGGAAGAAAAAAGGCTTCCCACAGAGCAGGACAAGGCTCTTTTCTCATTGTGCCGGCCTGAAAGGCTTCTTGAACTGGCCTGGAAGTTCACTGTCTTCGACGGCGGGATAAGGAAAATTGCCCGTTACCAGCAATATTTTGTTGTTAAATCCGCTATTGCACGGGCAAAGCATTTTGATGTCACCGGATCACGCAAGGGAGGCATAATCTGGCACACGCAGGGGTCAGGAAAATCCCTGACAATGGTTATGCTGGCGCTCAATCTGGCATTGGATTCCGAGATATCGAATCCCCGCATTGTGCTGGTAACCGACCGGGATGATCTGGATATACAATTGAGAGACACATTTAACGCTTGCGGTCTTGAGGCCAATAGGGCGACATCTGGCAGAAACCTGCTGGACCTGGTGGCCGAAAAAAAACCCGGCATCGTCACAACGCTCATCCATAAGTTTGAGAAGGCTTTTAACGTAAAGAAGTATCAGGACGATTCTTCCGATATTTTCATCCTTGTCGATGAAAGCCACCGTACCCAGTTTGGCTCCTTTTCCGCCCGCATGAGACAGATGTTCCCTCATGCCTGCTACCTTGGGTTTACAGGTACTCCTTTACTGAGAGAAGAAAAGAACAACTTCACTAGGTTCGGTGAGCTGGTGGAGCCCCATTACCCCATCACACAGGCCGTGGAAGACGGTGTTGTGGTTCCCCTTCTGTATGAAGGCAGACATGTGGAGATGACCCAGAACAAGGCTGCCGTTGATCTGTGGTTTGAACGTCATACCGATGAGTTGACCGAAGAACAGCAGGCGGATCTCAAACGCAAATATGCCCGGGCAGAAATGCTTAATAAGGCGGATCAGGTCATTTATATGAGGGCTTTTGATATCAGTGAGCATTTTCGTTCAAACTGGCAGGGTACAGGATTCAAGGCGCAGCTTGTCGCGCCGAACAAGGCTTCCGCTCTAAAATACAACGCCTGCCTGAATGAGATAGGGGCTGTCACTTCGGAGGTTGTTATCTCTCCTCCTGACACGCGCGAAGGGTATGACGAGACAGATGATGAGGCAAGGGATGAAGTAGTCAGGTTTTGGGAAAAAATGATGAAACGCTATGGCAAAGAGGAAGAATACAACAAGCAGCTCATCAATCAGTTTAAACGTGGGGACGAACCGGAGATCCTGATCGTTGTTGACAAACTGTTAACCGGTTTTGATGCACCGAGGAACGCTGTTTTGTATTTATGCAGGATGCTTAGAGAACATACGCTGCTTCAGGCCATTGCGCGGGTCAACCGGCTTTATGAGGGTAAGGAATTCGGATTTATCGTCGATTACGCAAGTGTTCTTGGTGAGCTTGACAAGGCTCTGACCATGTATAGCGCTTTCGAGGGATTCGATGAATCGGATCTGGCCGGTACTCTTACCTCTATCAACAGCGAAGTAGAAAAACTGCCAGGGTGTTATTCGGGTCTTTGGGATCTCTTCAAGCCCGTAAAGGATTCTCATGACGAAGAAGCGTATGAGGTGCTGCTTGCAGATGATGAATTGAGGGGCGAATTCTACAGCCGTCTTTCCGAATTTTCAAAAACCCTGGCGATTTCCCTTTCTTCTGACAAATTCCTCTCTGGCACTGACGACAGGGTGTTATCGAGTTACAAGGAAGACCTGCGGAAATTCCAGTCACTAAAGACATCTGTAAAATTGCGTTATGCGGAAGCGATCGATTACAGGGATTATGAGCCGAAATTAAGAAAATTGCTGGATACACATATTCAGGCAAACGAAGTCATACAGCTGAACGAGCCGATTAACATCTTTGATGAAAAAATGTTCAATCAGGTAAAAGATGAACAAGGAATATGTAAGACCAGGAAAACTACTGCATCCAGAGCTGACACGATTGCTTTCGCAACGAAAAGAGCAATATCTGAAAAAATGGAAGAAGATCCTGCATTCTACGAGAAATTTTCAAAGTTGATCCAGCAGGCCATTGACGATTTCAGAGCGAAAAGAATTTCAGATCTGGATTATCTGAACAAAGTCGTAAATATCAGAAACAAAATAGTTCACAAGGTTCATGAGGACGTTCCCTATAGAGTTTCAGGGAACCAGGATTCCATGGCCTATTACGGCGTTTTGAAACCATTCCTCGAAAAACACGATTTTAGCAAGGACCTCCTGGAGACAACCACCGCGGAGACAGCGATTGCCATAGACGGTATTTTCAAAAAGCACAGAAAAGTAGATTTCTGGGATGACGAAGACGCCCAGAAACAAATGGTCAACGAGATCGACGATTATCTCTATGATGAAATTAAAACCAAAAGAGGTATTGAATTATCACTGGATGAGATGGATGGGATCATCGAGAAGGTCCTGCGGGTGGCAAAGCACAGGAGTTTCAGATGATGGATGCCGCAACTTATGACTGTAAGCGTTCAATTGTTTATGGGGGAAAAGGAATAGATTACAGCCTTTTATTTTCCAACAGAAAGACTATGGAGATAGCAGTTCACCCTGACAGCTCGGTCGTAGCCAAGGCGCCGACAGGTGCAGACATTACCCTGGTTGAGAAAAAAATAACCAAAAGAGCGCGATGGATTCTCAGGCAGCTCGACTACTTCAGTCAATTCAATCCCAAGACTCCCGATCGGTGTTACGTGAATGGTGAAACCCATATCTACCTTGGAAGGCAATATCGCCTGAAGTTGGCAGAAGGCTTTGTGAACGAGGTTAAATTAACCAGGGGCTTTTTTCTTGTTACCGCTAAAGATTCTCCGACTCCTGAGATTGCCAAAAAGCTTTTAAATAAGTGGTATATGGAAAAAGCTCAGATTCAGTTCAGGAATAGCCTGGATCGTTGCTGGCCTGAATTTGAACGTTTTGGTTTTGTCAAACCCGAAATAGCAATCAAGAGAATGCAGAAAAGATGGGGAAGCCTTTCGAAGAAAGGCACATTGACGCTCAATACGGATCTTGTCAGAGCACCTAAAGAATGTATTGACTACGTTGTAACCCATGAGCTATGCCATCTGAAATACCATAACCATGGTCCTGAGTTTTACAAGTTGCTCGAAATAGTTATTCCTGGTTGGGAAAAGATAAAGCACAAACTTGAACTCAGAATGATCTGATTTAGCCGTTTCCTTCCCCTGCGGAGATCCTGGGCTTGAGTTCAGCGAGACGTGAGGCGTAAGACGAAAAAGCTTGTCATTTCGATCCGCCAACGGCGGAGAGAAATCTCGGGTTTGGTTCTGCTCTTTCTCACGTCTTACGGCTCTATTCGTTCCCGTTTACTGTTCACTGTTGACCGTTTACTGGTTTAAAGGCTTTTTCCGCCAGCTGCCTGCTGTGCCCTTGATTTTCCTCACGCCTCACCGGTTCTGACTAAACATCCAGATTCCGCACCTCACGTGCGTGGGTCTCTATGAATTCCCTGCGCGGTTCAACTTTGTCGCCCATGAGGATGCTGAAAAATTCGTCGGCGGAGACGGCGTCTTCCAGTTCCACCCGCTTGCATGTCCTGGTCGCCGGGTCCATGGTTGTTTCCCACAACTGCTGCGGGTTCATTTCGCCCAGACCTTTGTAGCGCTGAAGCGAATATTTGCGTTGCTTAAGCTCCTTGCGCAAAACCGACAGTTCCTTGTCGCTGAAACAGTAGTGGGCTTCCCGGCCGGCCTGCAGGCGATAGAGCGGAGGCTGGGCTATGTAGAGGTGACCCTTTTCGATAAGATCGGGCATGAAGCGGTAGAAAAGCGTCAGCAGCAGTGTCCGGATATGAGCGCCATCTACGTCGGCGTCTGTCATAATGAAAATTTTATTATATCTCAGTTTGTCTACGGTGAAATCGTCGCCCACGCCCGCGCCAAGGGCCTGGATGATGGTGCGTATCTCGTTGTTGTCCAAAGCCTTGTCGATGCGGGCCTTTTCCACGTTGAGTATCTTGCCGCGCAGGGGCAAAATTGCCTGAAAGTGCCGGTCGCGGCCCTGTTTCGCCGAGCCTCCCGCCGAATCGCCCTCCACTATGTAAATCTCGGTTTCCTCGGGGTTGCGGCTGGAACAGTCGGCCAGTTTGCCCGGCAGGTCAAGCCCAGCCATGGCGGTTTTGCGGCGCACCAGTTCCCTTGCCTTCTTGGCGGCTTCACGGGCCAGTCGTGCTTTCAGCGCCTTTTCCACTACAGGCTTGAGAATATCCGGTCTTTCGTCGAACTCCACCATGAGGCCGTCGTAGAATATGGAATCCACTATGCCCTTTATCTCGCCGTTGCCCAGCTTGGTTTTGGTCTGCCCCTCGAACTGCGGTTCCGGGAGTTTGACCGAGATTACCGCCGTCAGCCCTTCGCGCAGATCATCCCCCGAAAGATTGGGGTCCTTGTCCTTTATGGCCTTGTTGCGCCGGGCCGATTCGTTGACGGCGCGCGTCAGGGCGGTGCGGAACCCCGATACGTGTGTTCCGCCCTCCATGGTGTGAATAAGGTTGGCGAAAGCAAAAACACGCTCCAGGTAGCTGTCATTGTACTGAAGGCCTATTTCGACGGAAACCCCTTCGCGTTCGCCTCGTATGACCACAGGCGGGTTATACAGAGCGCTCTTGCCCCGGTTGAGGTATTCGACAAAGGAGGAAATGCCGCCCTCGTAATGAAAGGTTTTTTCCTTGTCGGCGGGCATATGCTTCAGGTCTATGGTAAGTCCCGGGTTGAGAAACGCCATTTCCCTGAAACGCCCGGCCAGTATATCCCAGGAGAATTCAACGTCCTCGAAGATCTCCGCGTCGGGATAAAATTCTATCAACGTGCCCTGGTTTTCGGTGGGGTCGCCGCAGCACAGGTCGGTAACTGGTTTTCCCTGCCTGTATTTCTGGGTCCATATCTGCCGGTTGCGCCAAACGGTAAGGTTCAGCCAGTCAGACAGGCCGTTAACCACGGAAATGCCTACTCCGTGCAGGCCGCCGCTTACCTGGTATGATTTCTTGTCGAATTTGCCCCCGGCGTGCAGAGTGGTCAGAACCACCTCGGCCGCGGGCCTGCCTGTCTGCGGATGGGGGTCTATGGGAATTCCCCTGCCGTTGTCGGCGACCGAGACGTGGTTGTCCTCGTGGATCGTTATCGTGATATGGTCGCACATGCCGGCCATGGCTTCGTCGATAGAGTTGTCTACGACTTCGAATACAAGGTGATGAAGGCCGCGTGTTCCCGTGTCTCCTATATACATGCCAGGGCGACGGCGAACCGCCTCCAGCCCTTCGAGTATCTGTATGTCCTTTGCTGTGTACTGATCAGATGCTGCGGTCATTCTTTTTGCCTCCCTGGCGCAATTTGCGGGCGCGTTCCTTTCCTTCGTCGAAGAGTCTCCGGGATCTTCTGTCGATGGTCGCCGGAGTAAAACCGGTGGCCATGACCGAACCGTCCCTCAGATAGACGGCCGTTTCGCCTTCGTCTCTAACGAGGGCCAGAACGCGATCCATATGTACCGCCATGCCGCTCTCAAGCAGAAGAAACAAAAGGGAATCCTCCCGGAAAGGACCATGATTACAACCTGACTATTTTATCATATAGAAGATTCGAGAAGTTTTTCGATGGATCGGGCAAGATCGTGGGCTGTGCATACGGTTGCGCCTATAGCTTCTAGCTGGTTGACGCCGGTGTCGTCGATAAGCGAAACCGAGTCACGCGCCACTACCAGTTTGAAATCCCTGTCGGCGGCTTCGTATATGGTGGCTCTTGGGCAATTGGGGAAGTTGGATCCGGCCACCGCAAGCGTGTTCACCTCCAGGGAATGGAGGTGGTTTTCAAGCGGGGTGCGGTAAAATGCTCCGAATCTGGGCTTGTAGATGACGTATTCACGTTCACCTATCGTTTGTATTCTTCCGTCTAAAAGAAGCTCCGTATCAAGCCTGGCGTCACAGGCAAGAATCTCGAGCGCTATCTGCACGTCCTCGGAGCCCGGCTTCAGGTAGTTTCGGCCTTCTTCCACCATTTTTCTGCGGCATCGGTCGATATCGCCGCTTGCCGGGTCGTATATTCTGACGATATGCACGACAGGGAGGTTTTTCGCCCTGAACGCTCCCGCTAGCAGGGCCATGGATTTTACTACGGGGACGTTTTCGGGGCGCGATGCGGTTCCGCCGGGCAGGAAAGCGCGCTGCATGTCCACCGTGAGCAGGGCGATGTGTGAAAAATCGGGTTTAGTGTGCGAATTTACCATGTTGGCCGCCTCCTTCCCTGGTATTGCTATGGTAGCACCTTTTTCAAAGTATTAGTGTACAATGTTATTGTACTTATCCCTGGAACTTCGGAGGCTGTTATGGAACGGCTCGAAAGGATGTTCCTGCTGTCGATCGCTGCGGCGCTTCTAATAGTTGTTTTGGCCGGTATCGTGGGGATATACCTCCCCATGAGCAGCGTCGTGAAGGGGCGGTCTCAACAGGAGTTTATTGCCAACTCCAGACTCTCGGCCGTTACTTTGAACAACTTTATGCTCAATTCCATTGAGTCGTCCCGGAACCTTTCCGAAAAAAGGGGATTGCGGGAGCTCACCACCGAATACCTGGAGGGCGCCGCTTCTTTCGACACACTTCGCAAAGGTGTCATACGGGCGTACCTTGATGTTGTCCCCTCCATGCGCTATTTCATGTCCGCCGTAAGGATCATAGACGACGAATTCGCTGCTGCTTTCGGAGACCTTGATTCGGATGCGGTCCCAAAGCGAATCGACTACAGCAAGGTTAACGCCTTTATCAGGGTTGTTCGGGACACATTTGTCGCCACCGTTGTGTCGCCGGTATGGGAGGGGCGACCGGATTACGGTGTCGATATCATAACTTTCGACATGACGGAAATACTTAAAGAGCTGCAAGGCGGCGATATTTCCTTTACCGTCTACATGCCGACCCTGGACGGCTATATCGACTCGGCGGGTGAGCCCGCCCCTCCCATAAGGCAATATGTTTTTGAAATTCAGGGAGACCGTGCGATATACAGTCTGCCCGTCAGAGGGACCGGGTCGGTCTTTTCCGCGTCGCTTGCGACGGAATATCTCTATAAAGAACTTCACAGGCTGAACATGATAATTTTCCCTGTTTTTATTGCGGTCCTCGCGGCAGTAGCTTTCCTGATGGGCCGAACTGTAATGTCGGGGGCGCGTCGAATGATTAACGAGCACCGCGTTGTCAACGAGAGATTGAGAGACGCCCTTGAACAGTCGGAAATGTGGGAGGGAAAACTGCAGACCATGCTCCGCGACCTGGGTGTCCTTTCGAACCTTTCCGACCTTGTAACCAGAAGCGATGTCGGCGTCAACAAGCTGGGAGAGGCTATTTCCGCCAGGGTGCGCGATGAGCTGCGGCTGGCCGACCTGATCACGCTGGTGCTGCTTTCGCCCGGGGGAGGCAGAATGCGCATCCAGGCGTTCGGCGGCGGATTCGTGAACCCGTCCGAAGTGCCTCTGGGTCCCGACAACCTGTCGTGCAACGTACTTGAGGGAGGGGCCGAAATATACGTTCCCTCGATGGCTGGATGGATAGCATCAAACCCCGGCCGTACCTGCTACATCCACGAAGCCAGGCCGGACATCAATACGTGCCTGTTCCTTCCGTTGAAGCTCGACGAACACGTCGCGGGGCTCATAGTATTCGGCTCGCTGCAAAAAGACGCATTCGACGAAGGCCTCAGGGAGATATTCCGGGCCATAGCGCATCAGGTGGAAGTCGCTCTCAGACTCAAGGGTGTTTTTGAATCAGTGGAGGAGGAGCGAAGCCGATACCAGGATATTTCCAACACCGACGCTTTGACGGAAGCGCGGACGCGGAACTTTTTCCATGAATGGATAACACAACACATCGCGGAACTCAAAAGGAAAGGCCTGTCATCGTCGCTTGTTTTGTTCGACGTGGATGATTTCAAGGAAATAAACGATAAATGGGGGCACATGGAAGGAGACAGGGTGCTCAGGGCCATTGCTGACGCCATGAAAAGCAGCGCACGAGAGATGGACCTGGTGATCCGCTGGGGCGGGGACGAGTTCCTTGTCTTTTTTCCCGGCGCAACACTGGATCAGGCGAACCTTACAGCAAAACGTATCGCTATGGCTGTGGAAGCGATAGATTCATTTCCGTTCGGGCTCGGTGTTTCGCGTGGAGTGACCCGGGTGGGGGATGATCTCGATATCGAAAAAGCCCTGGCGGAAGCGGACGCAGCCATGTACCGCGACAAGAAGGAAAGAAGAAAGGGAAGGTAGAACTCTAAAAGCGATAGAAAGCGGTGACCTTATCTGACCAATAGCTGGTATGGCGTGTGCGCCTCCGTTGCGTTATCATGATTTAAGCAAGTAGCTAAAACCAGACGAACGTTGAAATGGTGGCGAAGGTCATGAAACGGATTTCGGCGGCAACTTGTGCGCTTCTCATAATGCTACTTTCAGTATCCGGGAACGCCCACGGGCAGTCGCTTTCCTCCGGGGGCGCCATGTTCGGTGTTTCTCTGAACCGCACGGCTTTTTCTCCCGAAGCGGGGCCGGTCGAAAATCCCGGGGTGATATGGAAAAAATCTTTCGGTGCGATGATAAGGACTACCCCGGCTCCTGCGGACGATATAGTGATCACAGGCGACGAAAAGGGTGTGGTCCGTGGCGTCGACATGGCCAACGGAGATATCGTATGGACTCACGATGCCGGTTCATGGGTGTGGTCGTCTCCGGCGGTGTCGGAAGACACGGTTGTTTTCGGGACCCAGCACGGCGAGGTCATTGCCCTTGATGTCCGCACGGGAGAAAGGCTGTGGCTGGCGCATGTAGGCGGCCCGGTGCTTTCATCTCCTCTGATATGTGACGGCAGGGTCTTCATCGGTGACAGCGGCGGCAATATGAACGCTCTTTCGTTGACAGACGGGTCCAGCCTTTGGAAAGTCCGATTCGAAGGTCAGGTCCGGTCTTCACCCGCGCTTGACGGCGGTGTGCTGTATTTCGGGGTATGCAACGGAAAGTTCGCGGCTCTTTCGCCGGAAACGGGAGAGCTTCTCTGGAGCATAACAGCCCCGGGCGCACTCTGTTCGTCTCCAGCCGTGGTGGGTAATGTGGCCTGGGTCGGTTGCGGGGACGGTCACCTTTTATCCATAGACCTTGAAAAACACGCAGTTCGCTGGAAATTCCATACAGCGGTGGGGATATTTGCTTCCCCGGCCGTTGCGGGAAATATTGTGTTTTCCGGAGGGTCCGACGGAAAGTTCTACGCCATCTCGGCGGATACGGGAAAAGAAAAATGGTCGTTTCCCGTCCCCGATGCTGTCTGGTCCTCACCTGTCGCTACCGATGACGCAGTATATTTCGGTTGCAACGACGGCGGCCTTTACGCCCTTGACGCGGAAAGCGGTTCGCTTCTGTGGAGCTTCCAGACGGACGCAGCCATCGTCGATTCTCCGCTTGTTACGCAAAACGGTATCTGCTTTGGAAACGACGATGGTGAGTTCTATTTCCTGAAATGATCCGGTTCCTTGCGGTATTGTCCTGGACATTTTTTGTGGAGGGTCATCATGAATAGATATTTTTCTTTTGGACCGGAACGCAAAAAGGGTTTCAGTCTTATCGAGCTTTTTATGGTTCTGCTCATTACGGCCGTTCTGGCCGGGGCTGTTCTTTTGAACATGGGTATAGGGACCAACGCGGCCCGGGCCAAAAAATGCGCAGCTTTGAGAAAGCAGATAGAGATGGCGGAGCAGTTCTATATGTTTGAACACGATTCGTTACCGGCCGACTTCCAGTCGCTGGTGGACGCGGGGTATCTGGAGCGGATGCCCGAATGTCCCTCGGGCGGCGAGTTGTTCTGGATGGCCGAAAGCGACGACGCGGCCTTCAAGCGCGTGGGTTGCACGGTGCACCTTCCGGGTAATGCGGTGGAGCCGGAAGAACCGGAACAGAGCGCACTGTTCGACACGCCGCTTTCCGACCCCTCGATTCTGGGAGATATGATCTTCGTCAGCGGCTCCGAAAGCAACTGGACCGTTACCGAAGACGGTCTGCTGGTCGACCCCGATTCGCACCACGACCAGGTTCTTTTCAGGGGCACGGAGGGGACCGACTACCGGATAACCCTGGAGGCGACGCTGCTTTCCGGACAGGGCCCCTACGGTTACGGAATAGTCTACAGGGGAACCATTGACGAAAACGGCAGGCTGGACGCTTACAGGTTCCAGTTCGACCCCGGCGCGGGCAAAAAGTTTCTGTTCAAACTGGTGACCGGCACCTATTCCGAGCCCACGATCGCGTCCGTGAACATGCCCAAAGATTTCGACGTAAACGCGCCGCACACCGTAACGGTGGAAGTCAGCGGTAATACCCACACTGCATATGTCGACGGTGTGGAAGTGCTCTCCGTCACCGACGACACCTATGAAAGCGGTATGGTTGGGTTGCGAAAATGGGATGTAAGCAACCCGGAAGCGGAAGTACTGTTCGAGGACCTGGTGGTAGAGACGCTACCCTGATCTCCTGAAAAAAACGGCAGGTTCAGGATTGCGACCGCTTGCCAAGTTCCTGTAGCACCTTTTCCGCGTGTCCTGCGGCCTTGACGTTGGTCCATGTACGGGCGGCCACACCAGTAGGGTCTACCAGTATGGTGCTGCGCACTACTCCCATGCTTTCCTTTCCGTACATTTTCTTCATGCGCCATACGCCGTAGGGCTCCATCACCGTTTTGTCGGGATCGCTCAACAGGATGACCGAAAGCGAATGCTTGTCGATAAAGCTTGTATGACTGGCGCAGGAATCGGGGCTGACGCCTACGACCACTGCGTTCAGTGCGGCGAACTCGTCCTCCAGCGCGGTGAACTCCAGCGCCTCAAGGGTGCACCCGCTTGTGTTGTCTTTGGGGTAAAAATAGAGAACGACCCATTTTCCCAGAAAATCGTCAAGACAGACCTCCCGCTCTCCTGCGTCCTTCAGACAGAAGGATGGTGCGCGTGTTCCTTCCTCTATCATGTCGTTTCCCCTCCCGGTCGCGGTGCTTCAGTTTGATTTCTGGGGCAGGTATTTTACCGGATTCCTGTGCTTGCCTCCGGTTATCACCTCGAAATGCAGATGGTTTCCCGTAGCCCTGCCGGAGCGTCCCACCAGGGCGATCTTCTGGCCTCTTGACACCGTCTGGCCCACTTTCACAAGTATCTTGAGGCAATGGGCATAGCGGGTGAACATTCCGTCGCCGTGGTCAACAAGCAGGACGCGCCCGTATCCTCTTCGCCATCCCGATCGCACGACCACGCCTCCCCTTGCGGCCTTTATCGGTGTCCCCGAGGGCGCCGATATGTCTATGCCTGTATGAAACCGGCCGTGTCTCCATCCGAACGGCGAGTAAAGCACGCCGTCGACTGGCCAGATCAGAGAATCGTCCCGGGTCTGAGTCTGTTTCACCGGTTCAGGGGTCGGCAAGGGTATGCCTTCGACCGACTGCGTGTATCTTTCGGTTGTGGTTTTTCCCTGTTTTCGGGCGCGGACTTCCGCCATGGTTTCCAGGATCGAGTTTTCATCCCGCGGTATATACAGCGTGTCCCCCGGGTCTATCGCGGCGTCGGGCCGAATATCGTTGGCAATCAGGATCATCCCGGGAGAAAGTCCGAATTCTAGTGAAAGAGAATCCAGTGACTCCCCGGGTTCTACCTTGTGGGTGGTCCATGGCAGTTCTGCGGCGGAAGAAAGGGCGGAACATGTTACGCACAATAGAAAAATTATGAATACGGTGAATGAACGGAAACGATACAACCGGCAACCGCCTCCTTTCTCATTCAAAAGCTGTTCCACGTCGCCTGTGAACCATGTTGAACAATACCCCAAGCAGCGCGGTCAGGCAAGTACCGCGGCGGCGCACGATCTTTGCCATGGGCAGGACGGGCAGCGTTCCGGCGAAGGTTCAAAAGGCCCGGTTACGGCTTTTTCGGCCGCTTGGGCGATCTCGGTCCTTACGCGTTCCATGTCGTTGGGGATCTCCACCGGGTGCTCCGCACCCTCGCGAAGCATACAAAGCGAGGCCCTGATCGGAATGTCGCCGAAACGCTCACGGACAGCCAGAGCGTAGGCCGTGAGCTGGTCTTCATAAAGGCCTTCGGGAGCGTCGTTTTCAAGAGTGATCTTGTAGTCGGTCATGCGTATAATGTCCCCTTCCTTCCACAGGGCGTCGATGCTTCCCACCAGAAAAAGCTGGTCTGCGACTGCTATCCTGAAAGGCGCTTCGCGCTCCAGATGTCCGGATAGTCGCATCGCTTCGGCTGTCGGCGAGTCGGCAAAAAGCTTCAGCCATTCCCGCAGCATGGCAGTTCTGTTTTCGTCTCTCCATACAGGCCGCAGGTGAACCGGCAGGACGGAGGCGGTCTTTTCGGAGTTCATCCCCCCCGGCAGCCATTCGGCCAGATTTGCGGGGTCCAGGTCCCAGTGCTTCAGTATCCAGTGGGCCAGGCTGCCCAGGTCCGGGCCTCCGGGGCCGTCCCGGGAGGGGCTTTCCCATGCTATTTCCATCCCCTGTCTGTGACGCATCCTGAAGGCGTAGGGGCAGTACCGCATCAGGGCCCAGGATGTGGCGCTTATGCGTGTAAGGCCGCGGCGCGGTGTGCGGGGCAAGAATGCGTCGGGAGGAGCGCACGGATCCGGCTGGTGTTTTCCGCCCCGGCTCGGCGGCTCAGGCGGCGGTGAGGCCGCCGGAATCGCCAGAACTTCAGACAGTCGGCTCATGCAGGAATTTCGGGGGAACGATACGCCGGTTTCTTCTTCCGTTTTTCCGCCCGCAGCGCAAAGGACAAGGCTGTCTTTCGCCCTTGTGCAGGCCACGTACAGCAGCCGTTCCTGTTCTTC
>Ga0272441_10008629_pt1 | contig 16079 bp, 11 predicted proteins | sample SSMProp6N_FD_193582 | JGI IMG/M metagenome (GOLD analysis project Ga0272441, IMG submission 193582) | Marine sediment archaeal communities from Little Sippewissett salt marsh, Falmouth, MA, United States - SSM-Prop-6N | ecosystem: Environmental > Aquatic > Marine > Wetlands > Sediment ... | reverse complement strand
GAGGCCGACGGCCTTGGCGAGCTTCTTGGCGCGGGGCATGAGGAACCGGCTGTTGAGATTGAAGCGGGCCAGGGCGCCCACGGCGTAGGTGTCGCGGTGCCACTTGGCGAACTTGGCCGTCGACTGCGGCGAGACGTACTCGCTGATCGCGCTGCGGTAGTCCTGATCATCTATCGGTTCGGCGTCGGACGTGCCAATCATCCCCTTGTAGAAGGGATATATCTCGCCATCGTAGAGACCGACGTACTCGGTGTCGCGCTGGAAGGCGGGTAGCCTGTCGGCCACGGAGAGGACGACCTCGCCGATGGCCTCGAAATCGGCCAGGGCTTGCTCCATGTCGCCCTTCATCTTGAGAAGCTGGCCGCGTGTCGGATACTGCGTGAAGCCGCCGGGGACGACCGTGACGGGATGCGTGATGCGGCCGCCCATGACGGCGGACATATCGTTGGCGATGCGGTGGGCGCGGATTATCACCTTCACGACGTCGGGGTGGGATGAGACCAGGGGGACCACCGACTTGACGCCGAAGAGGTCCGGCGCGACCAGATAGCCGATGTGGAGCGTGTGGCTCTGAAGCTGCTCGGAGTAGTGCATCAGCTCGCGATAGCTGAGGTCGGCGGCGGACAGCTCGATGCCCATGGCGCGCTCGGTGGCCCGGACCGAGGCCATCGTGTGCGATATGGAGCAGATGCCGCAAATGCGCGAGGTGATGGTGTGGACTTCCTGCCAGGTGCGGCCGCGGATCATCGCCTCGAAGAAGCGCGGGGCCTCGGGGATCTGCCACTCCAGGCGCTCGATGCTACCGTTGGTCACGTCCAGCAGTATGTTGCCGTGGCCTTCGACGCGCGTGACGTGCTTGACGCCGACGGTGAACGTCCTAGACATTCTGTTTCTCCTGCTCCGGCACCTGGAGGCCCGAAGCCTCTTTGTTGCTGCAGAACATCTTCATGCGGCTCTTGAGCTCCTCGACCGTGACGCCCCACTTCTCGAGGACGTCGAAGGCGGCCTGGGTGTTGGGATCGTCGACCATGCCGCGGCAGCCGTAACACCAGAAGCTAGCCGAGGGGCAACAGGCACCGCATCCGGCGCGGGTTATCGGCCCCATGCAGACCTCGCCGAGCTCGAAGCGGCACTGGTTCTCTTTCATCTTGCACTCGACGCAGACGGGATAGTTGGGGATCTCGGGCTGCTTGCCCATCAGAAGACAGCGGACGATGTACTTGACCTCGTCGCGGTTGACGGGGCAACCGTGGATCTTGTAGTCGACCGGTACGACCTCGTGAGCGGCCTTCGTGAGGCCAGTGGCGAGATGCGGCATCTTCGCGGCGTCGCCGTAGACGCAACGCTTGACCTCGTCGAGGTCGAAGTTGTTCTTGAGGGCGTTGACGCCCCCCGTGGTCGCGCAGGAGCCGAAGGCGATGAGGATCTTGGCTCGGCTCCGTATGTGGCGCAGGCGCTCCTCGTCCTGCGGGCGGGTTATCGAGCCCTCGATGAAGGCGATGTCATAGTCGTCGCTGCGGTCGGAGATGGCCTCGCGGAACTCGACCACGTCCACCTGGCCGAGGAGGTCGACCAGCTCCTCCTCCAGATTCACTATCTGGAGCTGGCAGCCCTCGCAGCAGGCGAAATCGAAGAACGCCACCCGAGGCTTGGACATCAGATAGCCCCCTTGATGTGTGCGATGTCGGAATACCGGAAGACCGGACCGTCCTGGCAGACGTAGTAGGGCCCGATCTGGCAGTGTCCGCACTTGCCGACGCCGCACTTCATGCGGCGCTCGAGCGAGACGAATATCTGGTCGTTCGGCAGCTTCTTGTCCCAAAGACCCAACATGACGAACTTGTACATCACGGGCGGGCCGCAGACGACGGCGACCGTGTTCTTCACATCCAGATCGACTCTGGGTATCAGCACCGTGATGACGCCGACGCTGCCGGTCCAGGTCTCGTCGCCGCGGTCGACCGTCTCGAGGAACTCGACGTCGTCGCGGTCGCGCCATTGCTGCAGTTCGTCGACGAAGAGGCGCTCGGCCGGGCCGCGGGCTCCGAATAGGATGATCACGCGGCCGTAGTCGTCGCGGTTGTCGAGGACGTAGTTGATCATCGAGCGGACGGGCACCAGGCCGATGCCGCCGGCGATGAGAAGCACGTCGCGGCCCTTGGCCTCCTCGTAGGGGAACGTCGTACCGAAGGGCCCACGGACGCCGACCTTGGCCCCAGGCTCCATGGCGTGGAGCGCGGCGGAGACGTTGCCGACGTTGCGCACGACAAGCTGGAAGCCTTCGGGCTGGGTGGGCGAGGAGCTTATCGATATGGGCGCCTCGCCGATGCCGGGCACCGAGACCTCGACGAACTGGCCGGGCTGGTGGCCCAGCGGCTTGCCGCTGTCCAGCGTCACCTGAAAGAAACGCTCGAGCTCGGTCATGGCCTCGCAACGCGCCAGCGTCGCCGGCTCGGGGACGTATATGGACTTGGCGTCAGCAACGTGCCGGGACATCTATTCGACCCCCTTTATCTCGCGGAATATGGCGACCGGGTTCGCTATGTCGGCCACGCAAGCATTCACGCAGCGGCCACAGCCCACGCAGGCGAGCTCGCCGATCTTGTCGGGGATGTACTTGCCCTTGCGGTAGACGCGGTGACGGAAACGGTCGGCGCGGGTCCTGCGGAAGTTGTGCCCCCCGGCCACGGACGCGAACTCGGCCAGGAGACAACCATCCCAGCAGCGCACTCTGCGACCGCCGGCGAGGTCCCAGTCGACCTCGTCCTGGACGTCGAAGCAGTAACACGTGGGGCAGACCAGGTTGCAGGAGCCGCAGGAGAAACACCGCTCCGCCCTCTGTTCGAAGACGGGGTGATCCTCGGCGCCATCGAGCATGCTCGGAATCTCCGAGGCGTCGAACCCGAGCTCTTGTGCCGACATCTTCGCCTCGGCCTCGACCCTGGCGGCGTCGCGCGCGGCGAGGTCGGCCTTCGTGGCATCGGCCGCCCCCGGCGCGTGCGCCTTGAGCATCTTCCCGCCCTCGGCCGTACCGACCTCCGCCAGCCAGCCGTCAGGCACGCGCGTGAGATAGAGATCGTACCCCACCTCCGGCCGCGTGCTCCCCATCGAGACCGCGAAGCAACCGGCCGAAGCGTTCTGCGGCTCGACGGCGATTATCCGCGTCGCCTCCCGCCGCGCCATGTACTGCGCGTCGTAGTTGTCCTCGGAGAAGATCCGGTCCATCTGGTTGATGGCCGTGAGGTCATACGGATGGACACCGATGAGCGTGAGCGGCTCGGGCGGCGCGGCCGGCTCGAACTCGCCTCCCTTCACCCGGAAGGTCATCAGCACCTCGCGCGCCGGCTGGAAATACTTCTTCGGTGGGATGATGGTCACATCGTAGTCGAGCCGGAGTTCGTCGGCCGAGCCCAGCGGCCCGAAGACGAACCGCCCTTCGCCCTTCTCGACTACGCCCTCCACCCTTCCGGCGGAGATCAGGCCGTCGACCAGCCCCGCCAGTTGGGTCTCGGTCAGCTTCTTGGCAGCCATGCCTATGTCCTCAGGTTGGCCGGGCTCAGGGACCCGCCCGTGACGAAGTTCACAAGCGCTTTCCGAAAAACAGTCTGAGCAAACGTCCGTGTATTATAGCACAATAGAGAGGGCCCCTGCAAGTCCCTTTGTGATACGCGTCACAAGCGCCGCTAACAGCTGAATCCCACGCTTGACAGATGGGCCCAATGCATCTATTTCTGATGCCGTCAGGGCAGATAAGGCTGCCAGACGGACGCACATAGGTCAACCCCGAACCGTTTTGCTCACCCCCCCGAGAGGACTCACCATGGCCAAACGGATATTGATAGCCGACGACGACCCCGACGCCGTAGCCGCAGTGCGCGTCGTCCTCGAGGCCAACGGCTACGAGGTGGACTCGGCCGACAGCGGCGAACAGGCCCTAGAGAGAATAGCCGTCGCCAAGCCCGACGCGCTCATCCTCGACGTGATGATGGACACGCTGGACGACGGCTTCCAAACCTGCTGGAAGATCAAGAATGCACCGGAGACGAAAGACCTCCCCATACTCATGCTCACCGGCGTGGGACAGGAAACGGGCCTGGAGTTTCAGCCCAACGACGAGTTCCTTCCGGCCGATGACTATGCCGAGAAACCCCTCCAGCCGGACGACCTGCTGGCCAGGGTGAAGAAGCTGCTGGGAGAATGAACGAAAGGTCCGGCCCGCAGCGTGGGGTCGAGCTGCACATAGCTTGGTACGTGCGCCTGCGGTGGGCGGCCATCGCGGGCGCGGTCCTTCTGGGCGCCGCGGCCGCCGTCGCCCGCCTGCCCATTCCACTGCCGCCCTACCTCGGCGTCCTGGCAGCCGCCGCGGCCTATAACGCGTCCTTCGCCCTATGTCAGCGCACACACCTCCGCTGCATGCCCTGCCCGCTGAGGGGGCACCCCACCTGGTGCCTGACGGGCCAGGTCGCCGCCGACTGGGTCGTCCTACTGCTGTTGCTGCACATAAGCGGCGGCGTCGAGAACCCCTTCGTCATGCTCATGGCGTACCTCGCAGCCATGTCGGGGGCCCTCCTTCCGCTGCGCAGCGCCGTGGGGCTGAGCGCGTGCGGCGTGCTGGCCTTCTTCGCCATGACCTACGCCGAGGCCGCCAGCCTCATCGGCCACGTTCACTTGGGGATGGGACCACCGGGGCTGTACGAGAGCCGCCCCTACGTCATCGCCGTCGCCGGGGGCGGGCTGGCAGCCGCTAGCCTCGTCTCCGCGCTCACAAGCACCATCACCGACCGCCTCCGCCGACGAGGCGAGGTCAGCCGGAAAACGGCCGAGCAGCTCCAGGCCGCCACCGAGGACCTCTCCAGCGCCCTGGGCGACCTGCAAAAACTCGACGAGGAGAAATCGCGCTTCCTGTACGTGGCCGCCCACGAGCTCGGCTCGCCCCTGGCCACGATCGAAAGCCTCCTCGCGACCGTCTCCGACGGCTACGCCGGGCAGGTGGACGAGGGCGCGGCCGTCATGGTCCGACGCGCCAGGGGCAAGGTGGCAGACCTGCTGCGACTCGTCTCCGACCTGATGACTCTCTCCCGCGTCAAAGAGGGCCTTGAGCCCACCAAGAGGGTCCTCATCGACGTCAAGTCCGCCCTGACCCGCATACTCGAAGACGAGAAGGTCAACGCAGACGAGAAGGCGATAACCCTCAGCGCCGAGCTGCCCAGGCACATCCCGCCCCTCTACTGCACCCACGAGAACGTCGACAGCCTCTTCCGCAACCTCATACGCAACGCCGTACGCTATACGCCCGAGGGCGGCAGCGTCAGCCTGACCGTCCGCATCGACGGCGCCGCCATCCACGCCGAGATCTCCGATACCGGCATAGGCATACCCGCCGAAGACCTCGAGAAGGTGTTCACCGAGTTCTACCGCTCGCCGACGGCCAAACGACACGCCAAGGGCGGCACCGGCCTGGGCCTGTCCATCGTCAAGCGCGTCGTCGACACGCTGGGCGGAGACATACACGTCGAGAGCGAAGTTGGGGCCGGCACCACCTTCCGCGTCCAGCTTCCCGGATACGGCTCGGGCGACTAGCCCCATGCTTGCGCCGATGGGGCCGAGGCGCTAGACTACGCATCCGGCTCCGGTTCGCCCCGCCGGATGCGGCGGGTCCGACCCGGCGAGAAGACACGCGCCCCAGGCGCGGGGCAATCATAGGGAAGAAGGTGATGCCGCTGTGAGGTGCCCGGGCTGCGGGACCGATTCACCCGACGACGCTCTCACCTGCCCCAACTGCGGGATCGTACTGGCCGCGTCCGACAGGCTGGACGTCGACGCCACCGTCCAACGGTGCACCACCGAGGGCCTCCTCGGCGAACGCTACCGCGTCATGGAGAAGCTCGGCGAGGGCGGGATGGGCGCCGTCTTCCTCGCCCAGGACGAGGAGCTGCACACCCTCGTCGCACTCAAGGTCCTCCCCGGATTGCTCGCCTCCGACCGCCGCAGCATTGAGCTTCTGCGCGAAGAGGCGCGCCTGGCCATGACGCTCTCGCACCCCAACGTCATGCGCCTGCACAACTTCGAGTCCCGCGGCGAGTGCAAGTTCCTCGTCATGGAGTACGTGTCCGGGCCCACCATCGACGACGTTATCGCCAACCAGGGACGCCTGACCCCGGAAGAGGCCGTCGGGGTCATCACGCAGGTATGCCGGGGCCTGTCGTACGCGCACACCCAGCGCGTAGTGCACCGCGACATCAAACCCGCCAACGTGATGCTGGCCTTCCCTCAGAACCGACCCTACGACCCGAAGCGGCCCCTCGGGGGCCAGATGCACTTCACGGCCAAGCTGTGCGACTTCGGCATAGCAAGGCAAATGCGCGACTCGCTCTCGCGCGTGTCGAAACAGGAGTCCTCCGGGACGCTGCTGTATATGTCGCCAGAGCAACTCCGCGGCGACAGGCTCGACAGCCGCACGGACATTTACAGCGTGGGCGCCACCCTGTATGAGCTGCTGGCGGGCTCCCCTCCCTTCTCCAGCGGAGGCATACAGTTCCAGATACTCTCCAAAGAGCCAGAGCCCGTCGAGGGCGCGCCGCCCTGGCTCAACCAGGTCCTGCGCAAGTGCCTGGCCAAAGAGAGAAGCGGACGCTTCGGCTCGGCGGACGAGCTGGCCGAAGCCCTGCAGACCATGCGCGTGCCGGCGCAGACGTACCACGCAGCAGGGCCGAAGGTGAAGCTCCCCTCCAAGGCCGCCCTGGCCGGCTGCGTCGCCGCAGTCGTGGTGGTGGGCCTGGCCGCACTCCTCGTCGCCGGAAGGGCCCGCCAGCGCGGTCCGCGGGCGCAGGCCCCACCCCAGCAGCCCGCCACAGCCTACTCCGGCGAGGATGCCGAAGGCCCGGCCATGCCGCCCCCACCCCCGCCACTACCCTCCACCGGCTCGCTCCGGATCACCAGCACGCCCAAGGGCGCCACCGTCTACATCGACGGCGCCGAGCGCGGCAGGACGCCCCTCACACTCGCCGACATGGGCACGGGCAGCTACGACGTCGTGCTCGAACTGCAGGGCTATGAGCCCTGGAAGGAGACCGTGAGCGTGCAGGGAGAGAGGACCGCCGAGCTGTCGCCCGAGCTCCGCCCGCCAGGCTACGGCTTCCTCCACGTCGACAGCAGCCCGGCCGGCGCCGACATCGCCATCGATGGCAAGGCCACCGGAAGGACCACGCCCGCCACCTTCGAGGACCTGCCCACCGGAAGGCGCGTCCTCCGCCTCACGCTCGACTTCCACCAGAGCTGGGAAGGCCCCGCCCTCGTCAGAGACGGACAGGTGTGCCGGGTGACCGCCGAGATGGTCAGGCAGAAGGGGACCCTCACCGTCATCACCCACCCCAGCGGGGCGGCCGTCCGCCTCGACGGCAAGGCGGCAGGGACCTCGCCGCTGACCGTGAAAGACGTCGACGCCGGGGACCATACGGTCGGCGTGAGCCTGAGGGGCTACATGGCGGGGACGGCCACCGCCACCGTCAAACCCAACGGCGTGGACCGGCTGAGGCTCGACCTGGAACCCATACGCCAATACGAGCCCGCGGCGGGCCTCACGGGCCACACCGACTGGGTGCGGGCGGTGGCATTCTCCCCCGACGGCGGGCACATCGCCTCCGGCGGGGACGACAATACGCTGCGCCTGTGGAACGGCAGCTCCGGACAGCCGGAGAAGGCTCTGCCCGGACACACGGGCTACATCCGCTGCATCGGGTTCTCGCCCGACGGAGCCCGCGTCGCCTCGGCAAGCGACGACGGCACCGTCCGCGTCTGGGACGCCTCCTCCGGCCAGTGCCTGATCACGCTGGAGGGCCACGCCGGCTTCGTCCGCGGCCTGTGCTACTCGCCCGACGGACGCAAACTGGCATCCTGCGGCCACGATGAGATGGTCAAGCTTTGGGACGCGACGACCGGCGCCCTGCTCCTGAACGTGGAGGCGAAGGCCGGGGAGCTGAACTGCGTGGCTCTCTCGCCCGACGGCCGCACGCTCGCCGCGGCCGGGAACTACTACCGCATCGCACTGCTGGACCCGGATACGGGCAGACAGATACGCCGGCTCGAGGGCCATGCCGGGCCCGTTTGGGACCTCTCCTTCAGCCCCGACGGCACAACCCTCGCCTCCGCCAGCGCCGACGATACCGTTATCCTATGGGATACGACGACCGGGACGGCCGCGACGACGCTCCGCGGCCACGCCCTCGACGTATACGCCGTCGCCTACTCCCCCGACGGGGGCCGCATCGCCTCCGCCGGAGGCGACGACCGCGTGAAGGTCTGGGACGCGCTGTCGGGCGAGTGCCTTCAGACCATGCGCCCACACGAAGGCTACGGGGCTGACTACTACTTCTGGTCCGTAGCATTCTCACCCGACGGCCGCTCGCTCGCCGCCGCCAGCACCGACAAGACCGTCTACGCCTGGACCATGAAGTAGACCCGAAGCCCCCCCTTGACGAACCGGGCCCCCGCAGCCATCATGATGCCTCGCTTGCGGGCCTCCCCGGCAAACAGCAAACAGCGAAGGAGTCACCCGATGTTCCTGCCAAAAAAAGAGATCGTTCGACGCTACGAGGGCAACCCCATCCTCACCGCCGACGACATGCCGTTCGAGTGCTCCGGCGTGTACAACTCCGGCGCCGTCAAGTTCGGCGACAAGTACCTCATGATGCTCCGCGTCGAATCCATAGACATCACCTGCTGCTTCATCGTCGCCGAGTCCGCCGACGGCTATAACTTCACCGTCCGCGACAAGCCCATACCCATGCCGGTCGGCGACCCCGAGTTCGACGAGTACACATCACACCTCATATATGACCCGCGCGTGACACCCCTCGAAGGCCGCTACTACCTCAACTTCGCCTGCCACTCCGACCACGGCGTGCGGGTCGGCCAGATGGTCACCGACGACTTCGAGACCTACGAGTGGATGGGCTTCGCCTCCGAGATCGACAACCGCAACGCAGTTCTCTTCCCGGAGAAAGTCAACGGGCTCTATGCTCGACTCGACAGGCCCCTCGCCCAAGACGACCGCGCCAATATGTGGATCTCCTACTCGCCGGACATGGTCTTCTGGGGCAAGTCCCGCTGCGTCGCCAAACGCGCCGACAACGGCAACTGGCAGTGGCAGAAGATCGGCGCGGGCGCCGTCCCCATAAAGACCAAAAAGGGTTGGCTGTGCATAACACACGCCGTCCATACCATGGCCCGATACAACTACGTCTACCACCTCGGCGCCATGCTGCTCGATCCGGCCGACCCATCCGTGGTCATCGCGCGCAGCCGAGCGCCCATACTCTCGCCGAGAGAGCTGTATGAGAGGGTCGGCCTGACCGCCAACGTCGTGTTCACCTCCGGAGCCATCGTCGAGCCCGACGGCGAGGTCAAGATCTACTACGGCGGTGCCGACACGGTGCAGTGCGTGGGTCTGTCCACCATAGACGATCTGCTCCACGCCTGCTTGCAGCGCTAAGTACCTGCGCCATCCCGGTTGGCTTGCTGTGAATAACGTGGCATTATGCCACGCAGCTCGCTTTGGGCGGCAACAACGCCACACATGCCCCCGCCTACCAGGGCACATATGGACACACAGGAAAGTGACAGGGCACAAAAACAACACTTGATTTCCATTGCGGCCCTACGTACAATCGGTGCCTCGAAGTTGGGTGTGACATGAACCGCTGCTTCTGGCACGGCTCTTGCTTAGATGAATATACGACAAGGAGAGCAGGGCCGGCCGGATCAGTGGTACCGGCGCGGCAACAGCAGATGGGAGCCAGAGCGCCGGCGAGCGCCAAACGAGGGTAGCGGGCCTACCCAGCCGAGGCAGAGGGACACCCCACCTTCGGACAATGAGTTCTCTCGTACGGGCCCCGTTTGCGCAATGCACCCGGCTTGTGGCTTACCCGCCCGAACGCGATGGTCGTCCAGGCGGGAGCCCAGCCAGCCCGTGACGCGCCGAGAGACCGACGTCCGAAGGAGACGCCATGGCGCTTACCGCCCGAGTCCGAAGTGCCATGTCGGGCCGGTTGACCCGGACCGAGGCGGCGGTGCTCCTGGGCGGCAAATCTGCGGACGAGTGGAAGCTCGTCGCCGGACAGGCGAACAAGGTGCGACGCACCCACTGCGGGGATCGGCTTCGCGTCTCCGCCGTGGTGATGCTCTCGAACCGCTGCGACAGGCATTGCACCTTCTGCCCCTGGCGAGCGTACAATAGGACGGCCATTCGGTGGCGCACGCCGGACGAGGTCGCCGGACAGGCGATAGAGCGCTCCGCGGCCCTCGGGGTCGATGAGCTAGTGCTTCTGGGAGGCGACGGCGACTGGGTGGACCCCGGCGCCGTGGCACGCCTGGCCGAGATGGCACGCCAACAAGGACTCGAGGTCGCGCTAGGCTTCGGCGATCGCAGTGATGACGATTTCAGGCTCTGGCGCCGCGCAGGCGCCTCGGCATACTTCATAACGCCGCTGACGACGAACGTCGCGATCTTTGACAGGATTCATCCCGACCGCTCGTTGGATGATTTCATCAGCCTCATGGAGCGATTGCGGGAAATGGGATACCAGCTCACCGCCGGACCTATGGTCGGCCTGCCGGGACAGACACCGGACGATCTGGCCGGGGACCTGGAGTTCTTCCGGGACCAGGCCGTGGCCACACTGCGGGTCACCAGGTTCGTCCCGGCCACGGGCACGCCGTTGGGATCCCAGACCCCGGTCGGCTCCGAGGGCACGCTGAGCACTATCGCCGTCGGCAGGCTCATGATGCCGGAGGCTCATATACCGGCTACGGCGACATGGGACGCCGACAGCGATGTCGATAGGGCGGAGGCCCTGGCCAGCGGCGCCGACAGCGCGCTGGTGGTACTGGCCAGAGGAGGGAGACTGGAGGCGGACGAGGCGGAAGCCGCCGTCTCCTGGCTACGGAACGCTATGAAATAAAGGTTTGCTTCCCCAAACGCCGTCTCGCCCGCCGGCGTTGGGGATAGAAGTCCGGGAAGCGGTGTGGTTCGAGGCCAACACAAAAAATCCCTCCTTCCACCTCGGGCCCACCGCTCTCGGGCGCTTCGGCAAGCAGACCCAAAAAAAGATGTGACCGCTGTGGCTAACACAGCGTCTTAGTGGTACAATGCATCAGTGGTGGCCCCGGTCACGTAGATTTGCTGGGCGTGGGTGTGACCTGGGGCATCCAAAAATCCCTCCTTCCACCTCAGGTCCCCCACGCCTGGCTAAAAAACACGAAATATCTGCTGCGGGAGGCAGCAGCAGCATCGTATAATTGGAAAAACAATCCCCGCTAACACGTCGATCGCCCGCCGACGTTGGGGATTGCGACCGAGATGGGGCGATTCCGGGGAAATACAAAACCCTCCTTCCGCCTCGGATCGCCCCGCTCGGCATAGCCGACCCAAGGCGCCGCTGCCATAGCAGCGGCGCCTTTTCGCGCCCGCTCAGCCTCCGCTTGACCCCCCGAATCCTCTGGTGTATACGGATTACTGACCTGCAACGCAACGTGACAGTCACACGGGGGACACCATGCTTTCGAAGACTCTCTGCATCCTCGCCGCAGCGGCCGCCTCGGCCGCGGTCGGGCAGGTGACCGACGCCTACGGCCCCTCCTCACCCACCGCCAAATACGATATCGCGCCGGACGGCGGCATCGTCTACAACCCGCTCTCGCGGGAGGCGCGACTTACCGGCCAGCTCGACAAATACGAGGGGCGCCCGCGACAGACCGCCAACGTCAAGCTCGACCCCTACGAGGCCAGCTTCGTCGTCCCCAAGACCGCCTCCGCATACGACGTGGTGCCCGTGGGCTACACCGTCCGCGGCTGCCCCGAGGGGAAGGTCCTCGCCGTAGGCGTTACCGCCTTCGAAGAACCCAACAGGCGACAAAACCACAACATGGCCGACATGAACCTGCCCGTGGGTATGGAGGTCGAGCTGCAATACGTCGGCAGCGTGACCGCGCACAACGACCCGTTGCGACGGCAACTCATCAAACCCGACCTCTCCGACGGCCCACGACCCTACCCCGAGTTCATCCCCAAACCCATGGTGCGCTCGGGCGTCGTAGAGGCCGGCGACTTCGTTTGGTTCCGGCTGCAGTTCACCAACACAGGGCAGACCATACTCGACCCGGAGGGCCTGTCCGGGCTCATCATCGTCCCCGAGCTCCACAAAAAGACCGACGACGGCACGTTCGTCAGGGTCGCGGGGACCATCAACCGGCACGAGCGGATACTCGACTACATGTACCCGGGCGAGACCCAGGAGTTCTGGGCGCACTTCTACTACCCGAACAACGGGACGCCCCACGGCTTCGGTCTGGAGCCGGGCGAGTACAAGATCGTCGTCCAGTTCTGCACGCGATGCCACTACCACTACCACCGCTTCTGGAACATGTGGAAGGGCCCCGTGTTCGCGGAGTTCGAGGTGCCCGTGGTCGTGGCCAAGGAGCCCGTCGAGGCGCCCGTCGTCGTCCACCGGCGGAACGCCGAGCACGATCTGCCCGACCTCATCCCCCGCTACATCCACAGCTTCGAGGAGTTCATGGCGGGCTTCGACGTTCACCTGGCGCCCAAGTCCGAGACGAACGGCACGCTGTACTGCCAAGTGGCCCCATGGACGACGCAGCTCGTGCTGAAGATCGTGGACGCCGAGGGCGGTAGGCTGATGACCCAGGCCATCCCCATCCGCGTGAGCGAGGCCGGGCTGCGCATCAAGTACGACCCCGACCACCCGATGACCGTGACACGGGCCGGGCGGAAGTTCCCCGCCATCACCGCGCAGGCTATGCCGGGCATGCGGTGGAACATCCACTTCGGGCCCGACCCGGCCGCCACGCTCCGCCGGTACTTCGACGACATGCGCAGTTGCGGCATCAACCTGATGGTGACGACCGCCGGGAACTGGATGTACTCGGACTTCGACGGGGATTCGCACCCGCTCGGCGACGCGTTCATGTACTTCCTCGACCTCTGCCGGGAGGGCGGCATGCCCGTCCAGGGCTGGGCCGTGTACCCGCTCAATCGGATGCAGTACCTCAAATACGCCGGGCAGATACTGGGCAAGGAGCTCGACGCCACCGAGATCGAGCACCGGCCCGGTTACTGCAACAAGGCCGACCCGGACCTGCCCATCGCCGTGGCGGCGCTGACCAAGTACAACCTCGCGCGCTGGGGCGATATCTGGTACCAGCTCCCCGACGGGCGCGTGCCGGTCGACATCGAGGACAGTTGGGGGTGGATGCGGGACGACCTGGACATCCGCTACCCCGAAGGCTCGCACATGGTGTCGTGGTTCCGCCAGTACCTGAAGGGCAAGTACGAGTTCATCCACCGGCTGAATGAGGCGTGGGGGACGTCGTTCGCGTCCTTCGACGACATCGACCCTGAGGCGGGCCAGACCGAGAACCAGTTCGGGCACAAGTGGGAGTATATCAACCGCGCGCTGGCGTTCTGCGACTGGTCGCTGCCCGTGGACGAGTGGGACCGCTTCCGCACACAGGCACGAGTTGAGATATACGAGAAGACCATGGCGCTGGTGCGGCGGAGCATCCCGGGCGCGGCGTTCTGCCTGCGGACCGAGGGGGGAAACATACCGCTCTCCGACCTGTCGGCGCAGGACAAGAACTCGCACGAGCGGCATCTGTTCTACAGCCAGCGGCGGTGCGCCATCATGGGCGAGTACATCGGTCCGTCCGACTCCATCATCATGCACTCGGACTACGTCACAATGCCATACCCGCCGAGCAGGCTGCGCAGCTACATCGCGCGCTGCGTGAGGATGGGCCTAATCCCCGCGCACCTGCCACAGTTCGACCACATGCGCGATATCGCCGTGAACGACAGTTGGGGCGGGGACTACGAGATCAATTACAACCTGCCCGGGCCGCAGCACGCCGTTATGATGCACACGCTCACGGCTGTATACCCGTGGTGGCGCGCTACGTACGAAGAGGGCGGGACGCCGGGGATTCTCTGGGGCGATTACGCCTGTGACGGGTTCGCCACCGAAACGCAGAAGCGCGAGATGAAGCTGTTCGTCCAGGAGCTCGAAGAGGAGATGCGAAGGCATCCTAACGCCTTCGACCCCGACCCCAAGCCGGACGACTCCTGGCGGCCGAAGCAGGGGAAGATCGGGTTTATTACGACGCGGTAAGGACTCCCACATGACGCGCGGCCGATGCGCTGGCGGCAACAAGGGCAGCAACGCCTGCGTTTTCTTGAGGAGGGAGATCAGACGAGGCACACTCCGAGGTCGCTCGCCATCATCGGCGCGCTGCTGCTTGGGCTGAGTGCCCTGGCTGCTCTGGTCGTCACCGTAGCCGGCTACATCGAGATGGCCTCCACTGTCGTGGATTGGCGACTCGAGACCCTCGGCACCGATATTACCCAGTCGGTCGTGCCGCTCGTCGGACTCGCGGCGCTGACGGGCGGACTCGGATTGGCGGCGTATCGCCTCCTGGCCTTCAGCACCGGGGGGCGCATCCGACCGCCCTCGCCACGGCGGGTGGAACGCGACAGGGCGAACCCTTCATCCGCTGACACCTGCGCCGCCTGCGGGGCGAGGACGCGGGAGGCGGAAGGACCCCGACACAAGAGAGTAAGACGTTGCTGCAGATGCGGGGCGCTGGCCTCCCCTCTGCGAAGGGCGCTCTGCCGGGTGGGCCTGCTGGTCGCGGTGCCGATGGCTGCAGCCGGCTTGGGGCAGATACTGGTTTTGCTAGTGGTCGACCCGGCGATGGTCTGGCCCTACCCTTACTGCGTGACGGGCAGCGGCCCGGGCTTGGCGGAGAGGCTAGGGGCGTTGCTCGCGTTGCACGTCATCCCGATCGCGTTGTTCGTCTTCCTCTCCTACAGGATGAACGTGTACGCCTTCGGGTGCCTGTGCCCGCCGGGAAGGCGCTTCAGGATCGCCTTCTGTACGCTGCTCTGGGTCGGGGCGGCTGTATCTTTGGCCCGCACGATCTACTACCTCGGGGAAAGAGCCCACTGGGCATCGTACTCCGCCCCGGACAGGCCATGGAGCGTCACGCTGAACGCCTTAGCGCTGGCTATTGCGGGACTGCTCTCAGGATTACTCGCCTACTGGACATCACGCAACCTGCGCAAGCGGACGGCCGCCACAGGTGACTCCCGCCCCAGCGCCCGCATGGCGCCGACGGACATGGAGGAGTAGAGCCGTGCCCTGCCCCAACTGCGGCGCCGAGATTGAGCATAAGAAAACGCGCAGCGTGTGGCGGGGACATCGCTGCCCGACCTGCCGCATTCAGCTCAGTCCATACCGCAGGGCGTCGGCCAGGGTGACTCTCTCCTTCTTCCTCCCCCTTATACTGGCATCCACACTGGCGCTTGGATGGATGCTCGTTGGGATCTTCGCGCGCACCGTGTCGCCGGGGCCAAAGGGCATGAAAGGCGCGCTCGAGCTCGTCCCCATTTTCCTGGGACTCGGCGTGTTCACCTTCTGGGGGTACGCGACGTTCCGTGACGGGTACGGGCGCCGACTGCCCGCAACACGGAAATGCCGGGCACTCGCCGCTGCACTGCTGGGAACGCTCGTGTGCCTCGGCCCGACCGCGGGACTGGTGATGCTGTGGCTGCATCTGTCCGGGCGGGTACCCCGCCAGACCCTACTCCTCGTGTTTCCGCTGCTGATCACAGGGCAGTTGATGCTGTGCATCTACCTCGTCTTCCGATGGCACTACGTGAGGATGCGCGGGCCCTCCGAAGCCGAGTAGCATCTCCTCCGCCCTTCTCCCTATCCACTGCAATTCCCTGTAGCACAAGGGATTGGCAGGTTTCTCACGATTGGGGTTGACAAGGGGCGTAGAGTACTCTATAATCTAGAGTAGGAACCTCAGAAGACGTCCCGCAAAGCCGTTTGACCCAGAGGGAAGTGCCGGCCGGCCCGCGGACCGCGATGGCCGGCCCCGGGAGAGAAGCAGCAATGGCCAAGAAAACGCCGAAGAAGGCAGCCAAGAAGAAACCCGCGCCCGATAAGGTCGACCTGTTCGCCCTCCACAAAGACGAGTACGCCATGCCCAAGACGCCGCAGATC